>Ga0182744_1002346_pt1 | contig 15584 bp, 15 predicted proteins | sample eDN3rd30CKraftMG_FD_128525 | JGI IMG/M metagenome (GOLD analysis project Ga0182744, IMG submission 128525) | Enriched Miracle-Growth compost microbial communities from Emeryville, California, USA - eDNA 3rd pass 30_C Kraft MG (version 2) (version 2) ...
CGCGGTGACCACGTGCGGCTCGTGGACGGTGCAGGTGCCGTGGCAACGGGCGTTCTCGTTCGCCTGTCGCGCACGGAGGCCGCGGTCGAAGTCGAGGAGCTGTTCCAGCTCGAGCGCCCCGCAGACGTGCATCTGATCGCGCCCGTTGCAGACCGCGACCGCATGCTGCTGCTCGCGGAGAAGGCGACGGAGCTGGGAGTCGCGTCCTGGCGTCCCGTGCAGTGGCGAAGGTCGCGCGGAGTCAGCCCGAGAGGGGAGGGGAAGACGTTCAACGCGAAGGTGCGCGCGCGGATGATCGCAGCGCTCACGCAGAGCGGCGGCGCATGGCTCCCGTTGATGCATCCGGAGGCTCAGCTCGAGGCGGCGGTGGCGGCCGCCCCGAGAGGTGTGCGCTGGTTGCTGGATTCGGATGGCGAGGCGGCTACATTGCGCGAGTGCGAGCCGCCGGTGACGATCGCCGTGGGACCGGAGGGAGGAGTGGAGCCCGAGGAGCGGGAGCGTCTCATCGAGGCCGGCTTCGTTCCGGTGAGCGTGGCTCCGCTCACGCTCCGATTCGAAACGGCCGCGATCGTGGGAGTCGCGCTCGCGCGCGCCGTACTGGGACGCTCCGCGAACCGCACAGTCGCACCGCCCTGATCGCGAACCGAGCAACGGAGGAACGGCATTGCCCCAGGACTGCATCTTCTGCCGGATAGTAAACCGCGAGATTCCCGCCAGCATCGTGGCGGAGACGGATGATTGCGTCGCATTTCGGGATGTCGACCCCAAGGCGCCCGTCCACGTGCTGATAGTACCGCGAGCGCACATCGCCTCGCTCGAGGACGCAGACGACGCGGCCACGATCGGCCGCCTGGCTCTCCTGGCCGCCGACATCGCGAAGCGTGAGGGGATATCGGCATCGGGATACCGTACGGTGATCAACACGAATGGCGACGCCGGCCAGACCGTCTTCCACATCCACATGCATCTACTCGGCGGGCGAAAGATGGGGTGGCCGCCGGGATGAGGCGGCCGGGATCGTGTCGCCATTCTTGACACGTAGCGCGAATTTTCACTAATTTTTCTGTTGCGTGTATCGCGTCGCTCGCTGTGCATGCCCATCACCAGACAGCAACATGCCGATGGAGCACGGGTGCCGGAGTCCGTGCAACGGCCTTCCAGCAAGAACTGGCGTACGAGCGCCGCGAATGGGAGAGCGCGACAAGGTGTCGGAAGTCATCATCCACGACGATGAAAACTTCGAGCGTGCCCTCAGACGCTTCAAGAAGAAGTGCGAGAAGGCGGGCATCCTTTCCGATCTGCGCAAGCACCGGCATTACGAAAAGCCGAGCGAGCGACGGAAAAGAAAGGAGAACGCGGCGCGTCGCAAACAGCGACGTCCGCGGGTGAGCTGATCATATGGCCGAACTGCAGGATCGGTTGCAGGCGGATCTCGCCGTGGCGCGCAAGGCCCGTGACAAGGCCGGCACGCTGCTGCTGGGAACGGTGCTGGCCGACATCAAGAACCGCCGCATCGAGCTCGGTCACGAGCTCACGGACGATGAAGTTCGCGAGGTCCTTCGCCGCGCGGTGAAGCGTCGCCGCGAATCCGTCGAAGCGTACGAGAAGGCCGGGCGTACGGAGCTGGCGGCGAACGAGAGCGGCGAGATCGAGCGGCTTTCCGCCTACCTCCCGGCGAACATCAGCGACGACGAGATCCGGGCGGCCGCGCGCGCGGCCGTCGCGGCCGGCGCAGCCAGCATCGGCGCGATGATGGGTGCGCTGATGCCGCGCTTCAAAGGTCGCGCCGAGGGCGCAACCATCAACCGTATTGCCCGCGAGGAGCTCGAGAAACAGGGTGCCTGAGCCGGGCGAGCGCGTGAACTCCCATGCGCTCGCCGTGCTCGAGCTGCCGGCTGTACTGGAGCTGGTCGCAAGCCGGGCGTCTTCCTCGCCCGGCGCGGAGCGCGTGCGCGCGCTCTCCCCCACTACCGATACCGCCTGGATTCGCGACGAGCACGAGCGCGTGGAGGCGGCGCGCGAGCTCGCATTCGGCGATGTCGGCTGGCGGCCGGAGCCGATCCCCGACCTTCACTCCCCTCTGGCACGTCTGCGGCTCGGCGGCGCCACGTGGACCGCGGCCGAGCTGGTGGACGGTGCGCTCCTGCTCCGCTCTTCCCGCCTCACGCGCCACCTGCTCGAGCGCGAAGTAAGTGAGGATGGTCCCGCCGCGCCGCTCCTGCCGTTCGCGGCGCGATTGCTGGAAGCGCGCCGCGTGGAGGAGGCGATCGACCACGCAATCGATCCCGACGGTTCCGTGCGCGACGAGGCGTCCCCCGTGCTCCGTCGACTGCGCCGTGAGCTGCGCGGCGCCGAAGCCGATCTGGTTCGGCTGCTGGAGCGCGTCATGGCACGTCTGGAACCGCATCAGCGCGTGGCCGACATGTCCGTCACCGTGCGAAACGGACGCTACGTGATCCCGATCAGGCGCGAGGCGCGGGGCGCGGTAGGCGGAATCGTCCAGGACCAGTCGGCTACGCGGGGAACTCTCTTCGTGGAGCCGCCCGCGGCGATCGAAGCGGGTAACCGGATCCGCGAGCTCGAGGCGGACGAACGGCAGGAAGTCGAGCGCATTCTCTCCGAGCTCACGGAGCAGTTGCGCCCGCTCCGCGAGGCGATGCTGGACGCTCTCGAAGTACTGGCCACCCTCGACTCGCTGTACGCGCGCGCCCGCTTCGCGCACGACTTCCATTGCGCACCGACGCGCCTGGCCGCGGCCGGGTCCGGGTTCGAGATCCGGGGCGGCCGGCATCCGCTTCTCGTCGCGCGCGGCGGCGATGTGGTGCCGTTCGATCTGGGCATGGAGCCGCATGAGCGCACGCTCCTTCTGTCGGGTCCGAACACCGGTGGAAAGACCGTGCTGCTCAAGGCGCTCGGACTCGTCTCGGCGCTCGCCCAGTGCGGAATCCCCGCTCCCGTGGACATCGGAAGCCGCGTCCCCGTCTACGACGGTTTCTTCGCGGACATCGGCGACGAGCAGTCGATCGAAGCGAGCCTCTCCACGTTCAGCGCGCACGTGCGCAATCTGGCGGACATCCTGCACGGAGCCACGGGAGACTCTCTGGTACTCATCGACGAACTCGGCTCCGGTACCGATCCGGCGGAGGGCGCCGCGCTCGCGAGCGCGATCCTCGAGGAACTCACGCGCCGCGGCGCCTGCACGGTGGCCACCACGCATCTCGGCGCGCTCAAGCTGCTCGCCACCGAGCTGCCCGGCTTCGTCAACGCCTCGCTGCAGTTCGATGAAGAGGCGCTGGCGCCCACATACCGCCTGATCAAGGGGATCCCGGGCCGTTCGTACGGGCTCGCGATAGCGCGTCGGCTGCAGCTTCCGGAGAACGTGCTGGCCCGTGCCGCCGAGCGATTCACGAGCGGCGAGCGCGACGTCGCCGAGCTGCTGTCGCAGCTACAGCGTCGCGAGGTGGAGTTGCGCGAGCGCGAAGCGGACGCCGCGAGCGCCGCTGCGCGCGCAGATGTACTCGCGCGCGAACTGGACGAACGCGAGCGTGAGCTGAAGGCCGCCGAACGTTCCGCGGAGTCGCGCGCACGCCAGGAAGCGCGGCGACACCTCATGGAAGCGCGCTCCGAAGTGGAGCGCGCAATTCGCGACCTGCGTGAGAGCGCCGACGTCGATGCGGCGGCGCGCGAGGCGCGCAGGCGTATCGAGGAGAGCGCGGCGGCGCAGGCCGCGGAGCTGGAGCGGCTATCGAGAGAGGCCGATGGCGCTGCTCGTGAAGCTCCTTCCGCCGGGCGCTCTCGTACACCGCGCCGCGAACACGGCGCGATCGCCGTGGACGACACGGTGGAGGTGGCGACTCTGGGCGGGCGCCCGGGGCGCGTGCTCGAGCTTCGCGGAAGGGATGCGCTGGTTTCCGTGGGCGCGATGAAGCTCACAGTCCCCGTGTCGACGCTGAGCCACACGAGCGCCGCTGCCGTCGCCGCCGCGCCGGCGCAGGCCGTCCCAATTCGAGGCGCGGTTCCGGAGGAGGATGCGCGCGGCGAGATAGACCTGCGCGGGCTGCGCGTGGATGAGATGGAGCTCGAGCTCCTGCACGCCATCGACGGCGCGGTACGCGGCGACCTGCGCACCGTGCGTATCATTCACGGGAAGGGCACCGGCGCGCTGCGCGAGCGCGTTGCGGAACTGCTTCGCGGCGATCCACGCGTTCGCGAGTTCCGGCTCGGTACCTGGAATGAAGGTGGAGCGGGGGTAACCGTGGCCGAGCTGCGCTGACATGATCACCGACGAAACGGTCGAGCGGGTGCGCGAGGCCGCCGACATCGTGCGCATCATCGGCGAGCATGTGAATCTGCGTCGCACCGGCGCCGACTATCGGGGCCCGTGTCCATTCCACCAGGGCACGCACCGCAACTTTTCCGTGTCTCCGAAGAAGGGGATCTACTACTGCTTCGTGTGCCACGAGGGCGGAGACGTCTTCACTTTTCTGCAGAAGCGCCTCGGAATGGACTGGCCGAGCGCGGTACGACACGTCGCGGAGAAAGTGGGGATAGTGGTGGAGGAGGTGCAACGTCGCAGGGAGGGCACCGATCCGCGGCAGCCGGTGTGGGACATCAACACCGCGGCGGCGGACTACTTCCGCACGCTCCTCTGGGACGACGAACAGGGGCGCGCCGCGCGCGACTACCTGTCGCTGCGCGGTGTGGCGCGCGATGTGGCCGATCGCTTCGGCCTCGGCTTCGCGCCACGCGATGCCGAGGCGATGCGGAAGCACTTCAACGCGCTCGGCATCGAGGACGAACGGCTTCTCGAAGCCGGCCTCCTCGTGCGTCGCGAAGAGGGTGGGGAGCTGCGCCCGCGCTTCAGGAACCGGCTGATCTTCCCGATACTCGACATCGCCGGAAACACTGCCGGTTTCGGCGGCCGACTCCTCGGACCCGGAGAGCCGAAGTACCTGAACTCGTCGGAGTCGCCGGTATTCAGCAAGGGACGGCTGCTGTACGGCATGCACATGGCGCGGCACGTGATCCGCCGCGACGAGCGCGCGATGGTGGTCGAAGGCTACTTCGACGTCGTGCGCCTCGTGACCGCGGGATTCGACTGGGCCGTGGCGCCGCTCGGCACCGCGCTCACCGACCAGCAGGCGAAGCTCATCCGGCGCTACACGAAGAACGTGTATCTGCTGTACGACAGCGATCAGGCGGGGCTGAAGGCCACGTTCCGCGCGGGCGACGAGCTGCTGCGCCAGGGAGCGAGCGTGCAGGTGGTCACGCTCCCCGAAGGCGAGGACCCCGACAGCTTCGTGGACAAGCACGGCGCCGCCGGACTCTCTGCGCAACTCTCGCAGGCCATCGACGTCTTCGAACGCAAGGTCCAGCTCCTCGAGCGCGCCGGCTGGTTCGCCGACCTGCGAGGGAAGCGGCGTGCGCTCGACAGGCTGCTTCCGACAGTACGGGCTGCGGCGGATCCGATCACGCGCGACATGTACATCGTGCGCGCGAGCGAAGCTGCCGGGGTGAGTCGCGAAGTACTGCAGCGCGAGGTCGGCGAGCTCCCCGAAGAGGATCGCGCACCTCGGCGTGACGCGGTCGAACCCGGAGCGCCGCTCCCGCCGCCGGACACTTTCGCGGGCGCGATAGCGCGCAAGGTGCGCGGCCGCCGTGGCCGAAGCACGGATCGCGCGTTCCGACACGAGCGTGAGATGGTGAAGATCCTGTTGCAGCACCGCTCGAACATCGAGGCGGTGGGTGAGCAGGTCGGCCCCGACGATCTGAACGATCCCGCGCTCCGCGCCATCTACAGGGCGATGCTCGCCGCCCCGCAGGAGTGCTCGATCGAGGAGCTCGCGGCTGAGCTCCAGCCCGGCGTGCGCGACCTGCTGCAGGAGCTGGCCGCCGAGCCGTTCGGCGAAGGCTTCGATGCAGCGCGGGCGCTCGCGGGGAGCATCGACAGGATCCGCGGAGTTCCGCTGCAGCGGGAACTGGACGATCTGCAGCGGCAGCTCGGCATCGCGAGCGAGACGGAGAAGGACGCGATCATCGCGGAGATGTACCGCAAGCAGAAGGAGAAGGCGGCGCTCGGACTGCGCCGCTACAAGGGATTTTCACTGGACAACGACCACCAGAGGGAGGGCGCGTGATTCCGGATCTGGCAGCTCTGTTGACACTGCAGGAAGACGACTCCGCGATGGCTGCGATCGACGAGAGAATGGGTGAGCTGGATCGTCGCGCCGAGGCGCTGGATGGCGAACGATCGGCCATCACCGCCACGCTCGAACGCACGCTTGGCAGCGCGGAGGCAGCCGAGAAACAGCGCCGCGAGCTCGCGCAGAAGATCGAAGAGCATCGCGCGATGCAGGAGCGCAATCTGTCGGTGCTGGATGCCGTCAGAAAGCAGCGTGAGGCGCAGGCAGCCATGACCCAGGTGGAGATGGTGCGCCGTGTGCTGGCGCAGGAAGAGAGCGATCTGCAGTCGCTGATCGGCCGCATCGCCGATCTGCGTCGCGCCGAGGAGGCGACGGTCGCGGAGCTCGCGGAGGTGGACGATCGTCAGAAGACCGAGCGCGCCGACATCGAAGAGAAGCGGCAGGAGCTCGACAAGGAACTCGAGGCGGCGCGCGCGAGGAGGACTGCTTCGGCGTCCAGGGTGCCGCGCAACATCCTCGGCAAGTACGAGCGGATACGCGGCCGCGAAAAATCGTACGCGCTCTACCAGTTGCGCGGCGCCGCCTGTGGCCGCTGCAACACGGCCATCCCGCTGCAGCGCAGGAACGTCATGGCCGCGGGAAGATCGATCGAAGTATGCGAGGGCTGCGGCGTTCTGCTTTACACTCCATCGTGAGGCGAGGCGTGCTTGCCGCGCCTCGGCGCCGGCGGATAGCTTTCGCCGTGTGACCGCTCAGTCCTCTCCCACGCGCGCGAGCGACGCACCATCCCGCGTCCGTCCCGACGCGCGCTGGGTCCGTCCCGCGCAGCCGAACGAGCTCGCCGTCGCCACCCTCGCGGCGGAGCTGCGGCTCCCCGAATCGATCTGCCGCCTTCTCTGCCAGCGCGGCTACGCGGACGTGGAACCGGCGAAGCGATATCTTCGTCCGCGGCTCGACCAGTTGCACGATCCCGCGCTTCTGCTCGGCATGGAGAAGGCAGTGAACCGACTCGCGCGCGCCGTTCGCGAGCGCGAGCTGATAATGGTTCACGGCGACTACGACGTGGACGGGATGTGCTCCACCACGCTGCTGCTGCGCGCGATTCGCCACTTCGGTGGGCGTGCCGTGCCGTTCATCCCACGCCGGATCGAGGACGGCTACGATCTCTCCATGGCCGGTGTCGACGCCGCCATCCACGCCGGAGCGCGCGTACTGATCACATGCGACTGTGGAACGAACGCGCTGCAGCCGGTGGCGGCCGCATGCGCCGCCGGCGTGGACGTGATAATCTCGGATCATCACCTTCCGAGCGGACCGCTTCCGCATTGCGTTTCGGTGCTCAACCCGAAGCAGCCGGGTTGCCAGTATCCCGACAAGGACCTCGCGGCGGTTGGCGTGGCATTCAAGATCGCGCTGGCACTGGCGCACGAGCTGGATGAGAGCGAGGAGCCGATCTTCCGGATGCTGGATCTGGTCGCCCTTGCCACGATCGCCGACATCGCGCCACTGCGCGGCGAGAATCGCGTCATGGCTCGGCATGGGCTGCGTCGCATGGCCGCGAGCTCGATTCCCGGGATCCGTGCGCTCCTCCGCGCGGCGGGGCTCGATGCCAAACCACTCTCCGCCGGGAGGGTTGGCTTCATCCTCGCGCCGAGACTCAACGCGGTGGGCCGTCTGGGGCACGCGCTGCGCGGCGTTCAGTTGCTCATGACCGACGACGAGCACGAAGCGAATTCGATCGCGCGCGAGCTGGAAGAGCTCAACCGCCGGCGCCAGGAGCTGGACCGAGCCACGCTGCGCGAAGCTTCGCGTATGATGAGCGATCTCGATCTCGACTCGACCTTCGGAGTGGTGCTGGGTGGGCAGGGGTGGCATCCGGGTGTGATCGGGATCGTGGCTTCGCGCCTCGTGGAGCAGCACTGCAGGCCAGTGGTGCTTGTGGCTCTCGACGGATCGGAGGGGAAGGGCTCCGGCCGTTCGATACGCGGCTTCGACCTGCACGCAGCGCTCACCGAGTGCTCCGATCTGCTCATTCGCTTCGGCGGCCACAAGGCGGCGGCGGGTGTGACGGTCGCAACCGAGCGAATGCCGGAGTTCCAGGCGCGATTCAACGAGATAGCGCGCTCGCGTCTCACCGCCGATGATCTCGTGCCCGAAGTGCGTGTCGACCTGGACATATCGCTCGCGGACGCGACTCCGGATCTGGAGGCGCTCCTCCGGCACTTCGAGCCGTTCGGCGTAGGCAACGCGAGTCCAGTACTCGCCGCCAGCGGGGTCCGGATGGCGGGGCCGCCACGCATACTGCGCAACGGCCATCTGAAGCTTCGCCTGGCCGACGGGGGAACCGAGATCGATGCGATAGGATGGGGTATGGCCGACATCGCGCCGCGAATCGCGTCGGCCGGCCAGCTCGACGTCGCCTTCCGGCTGGAGCGCGACGAGTGGAACGGCGAGAGCAGGCTGCAGGCGCGGCTCGCCGACGTGCGCGCCAGCGACTGAGCCGGGTCGCGCTTGCGGATCGTCAGTGGACGCTGGCGCGGACGCGTCATCAAGGCGCCCGGCGACCTGCGCGTGCGCCCTACCGCCGACCGCGTTCGAGAGGCGTGGATGAGCATCATCCAGAACGAACTCCCCGACGCGCGCGTACTCGATCTGTTCGCCGGCTCCGGCGCGCTCGGACTCGAGGCGCTGTCGCGCGGCGCCACGCACGCCGACTTCGTCGAGCTCTCTCGCCGCAGCCTGAACGCGCTCGGCGCCAACATCGCGGCTCTCGGCGCGGCGGCGGAGAGCACGGTACATCGCGGCGACGCGCTGCGCTTCGTTGCGAGGCTCGACGCTGACGCTTACGACATCGCGTTCGCGGACCCGCCGTACGGGCTGGGGCTGGGCCGGCGAATCGGCGAGTCATGGAACGAGTCCCGTTTCTCCCGCATCCTCATGGTGGAGCACCCCACGCGCGAAGACATTCCCGGAGGAGATCGGCGAGTGTACGGCGATACCACTATCAGCATACTACGCGTGTGAGCAGTCAGACGAAGGTGCATCTTCCGCGCAATCACTGAAGTACGGACCCTCACGACCGCCTGCACATGGGAATCGCCATCTACGCCGGAAGCTTCGACCCGATCACGCGAGGTCACGAAGACCTCATCCGTCGCAGCCTCACCTTCGTGGACCGGCTGGTGGTGGCGGTGGCCACCAACCCGGGTAAGGAGCCGCTGTTCACCGTGGAGGAACGAAAGCAGTTCATACGCTTCGCGGTGGGCGATGACGCTCGTGTGGAGGTGCGCGACTTCCATGGGCTCCTCGTGGATTTCGCCAGGGAGGTCGGAGCCACGCTCTCGATCCGCGGGCTTCGAGCCGTGTCGGACTTCGAGTACGAATTCCAGATGGCGCTGATGAACCGCCATCTCAACGAGGAGCTCGAGACGGTGTTCATGATGCCGAGTTTCGATCTCACGTATGTGAGCTCCAGCCTCGTGCGCGAGGTGGCGCGCTTCCACGGCGACACCACTGACCTCGTCAATTCGGCGGTGCAGGCCGCACTGCTCGAGCGGTTTTCTGCTCGGTGAGCTTCGTCACGAAACTTCGCGCGCGCGCCGCATCCAGGCGTCGACGAATCGCCTTCCCGGAAAGCGACGACCAGCGTGTGCTGGACGCGGTTCGTGCTCTGCTGGCTCAGGGAGTGGCCGAGCCGGTTCTGATAGTGCGACCGGGAACCGGAGGAGGAAACGGCGCGGAGCACGCGAGGGCGGAAGGCGTCCGATGCGTCGATCCAGCGAGCGACCCACGCAGATCCACGGTGGTGCGTTGGCTGCTCGAGCGCGGTTCGTCGCGCGGCCTCGACCGCGATGGGGCTGAGGAGCTCGCCTCTCGCCCGCTCTACTTCGCCGACTCGCTCGTAGCGCTCGGCGAACTGGACGGCTGCGTCGCCGGTGCCGTCGAGACCACGGCAAGCGTGCTGCGCGCCGCGCTCTGGAGCGTTGGGCCGGCATCTGGAGTGCGCACCGTGTCGAGCGCCTTTTACATGGTCGTCCAGCCCTTCCGGAGCGACGAAGAGGAAGTCCTCACCTTCGCCGACTGCGCGGTCGTCATCGAACCCACTGCGGAGCAGTTGGCCGACATCGCGATATCCGCCGCGCGCGACCGTCGGCTCGTGGTTGGCGACGAGGCGCGGGTAGCCTTTCTCTCGTACGGCACGGCGGGGAGCGGCAGCGGCGCTTCCATCGATAGAGTCCGGGCGGCGGTTCAGCTCGTTCGGGAGCGCGCTCCAGAGGTCGCCGTGGACGGAGAATTGCAAGGTGACGCCGCGCTGGTTCCGGAAGTGGCCCTGCGAAAGTCTCCCGGCAGCAGCGTAGCAGGGCGCGCGAACGTGCTTATCTTCCCCTCACTGGATGCCGGCAACATCGCCTACAAGCTGGTGCAACGCATCGCACACGCCCGGTCGATCGGACCCATCATTCAGGGACTGGCCCGGCCGTGCAGCGATCTCTCGCGCGGGGCCTCCGCCGATGACATTATCAACGTGGCCGCGGTGAACGCGCTCCAGGCGTCGACTACGGACAACGCCATAACGGACGGACCAAGAAGGGAGAAAGAGCAATGAGCTTTGCTATCAAGAAGGACGGAGAAATCGTGGTGGTGGACGTCGAAGGGCAGCTCATAGTCGGCAACCGACAGGAGCTCAAGCAGAAGGTCCTCGACGAACTGGAGCGCGGTGAGCGGAAGTTCCTGGTCGACTTCAGCCGCACCGGCTACATCGACAGCTCCGGCCTCGGTGTGCTCGTCTCGCTCTCCAAGAAGATTCGCGAGCAGGGAGGAGAACTGCGACTCGCGGACCTCAACGACGATCTGAAGACTCTCTTCGAGCTCACCAAGCTCGACACGCTCTTCCAGATCTCCGATACTCGCGAGATGGCGCTGCAATCTTTCTGAGAGAACCAGAAGTCAGAAAGCAGACAGCAGACGGCAGGAACTGCCCGCCAGTACCGTCCTTCCCGCGCCAACGGGGAATCCACGTCATTCCCGCCTCCGCGGGGACGACAGCGACTCGTGTGCAGTTTCCTGCTCTCTGCTCCCTGCTTCCTGCCCCTCCCCCTGCATTTTCCCCCCCATGCCCCCAGCCCACTCCGTCGCCAGTGCTGCGCCTCCGCTGCGGAAACTCCGCGTGGCGCTCGAAGTCGAGATCCCCAGCGACGTGCGCTACATCGAGCAGGTGGTGGATGTAGTCGCGCGACAGTGCAGACAGCTCGCTTTCAACGAGCGACAGACTACTCTGAACGTGCCGGTGGCGCTCACCGAAGCGCTCTCCAATGCGATTCTGCGCGGCAACTCCGAGGAGCCCACGCGACACGTGCAGGTCCGCTGTGACGTCGATCGCGACAGGCTCGTGGTCGAAGTCGTCGATGAGGGCACGGGCTTCGACCTGGCCGGATGCATGGAGGATCCGACGCTTCCCGAGAACCTCGTCCGCGAAGATGGGCGTGGACTCTATCTCATGGCCCGGCTCATGGATTCAGTGGAGCGGTTCAGCAACCATGGCAACGTGGTTCGCATGACGCTCCGTCGACATGACTGACCTTCAAGGCGTCCTCACGTCCTTTCGCGACGCCACTCGCTGCAGCGCCGCGCTCTGGACCCAGGACGACGTACGCCCGCCCGAGCGGATCGCCGCTTCGATTCCGGCCGTTGGGGTGCTCGGCTGGACGCCCCCTTTCGAGGATGGGCCGCCGCGGCGCGTCCCCTCGCCAAGCGGCCCCGTCATCGTCGCGGCGCTCCCGGGCGCGCGCCGTGCGTGGCTCGTCGTGGGTCCGTGCGCGGGAGACGACGACGCGCCGGACCAGCTCGAGGCCTACCTGCGATTTCTCCTTCCCGTGATCTCGCAGTTCCTCTCGAGCGGTCTCGAGGTGGAGCACGCCGCCAATGAGCTCGCGGAGCGTTACGAGGAGATCAATCTCCTCTACACCATCACCGAGATCCTCGGTCGCACGCTCTCGCTGGAGGAAGCCGCCGCCACCATTCTCCGCGAGATCTCGGAGACCGTTGGCGCGCGACGCGGCTCCATTCTCGTTCACGATCGCGTGACCGACACCCTGCAATGCGTCGCGGCGCTCGGTGCGGCGGCGATGGACGTACCGCCGATCGCGCTCGATGACCACGCGAGCGTTTCGGCGAGCGTGTTCAGGGAGCGGCGCGCCACCATCGCGGAAGAAGAACCGCACTTCCCGACGTGCGCCGCCGAGTCGCTTTATCGTCGCGGTACGATGCTATCGGTGCCCATCATGTGGACGGCGCCGAACGGCGGTCCGGAGCCACTCGGCGTGGTGAACCTCTCCGACCGTTCCGGCGACCAGGTCTTCACGGCAGGCGACCAGAAGCTCATCACGGCCATCGCGACCCAGATCGGCACTGCGATCCAGAACGCCCGACTCGTACGGGAGTCGCTCAGCCAGCAGCGACTCGTGCAGGAGCTCGCACTGGCGCACGATCTTCAGATGCGGCTCCTCCCTCCGACGCGCCTGGCCGCGCCCGAAGCGAAGGTGGTGGCGAAAGTGGTGCCTGCGGAGAGCGTCGGTGGGGACTTCTACAACCTCTTCAGGCTCGGCGGCGGGCGTACGGGAGTGATGATCGGCGATGTGTCCAGCCACGGCTACCGTGCCGCGCTGATCATGGCCCTCGCGATGAGCGCGTCGGCGATCCACGCCCAGTCCGCGAGCGGGCCTGGAGAGATGCTCTCCGCGCTCCTCGGAACGCTGCGCGAGGAGCTCGCCACGACCGAGATGTTCATCACGACGTTCTACGGGGTGATCGATCGTGAGGCCGGAGTGCTGGGCTACGCGAATGCGGGCCACCCATACGCTTATCACATCGGCGTCGACGGCACTGTCGAGCGACTCGGCGCGATCGATGCGCCGCTGGGAATGGTGGAGTCCGTGCCGTCGGCGCAGTCGCGACCGTGGTCGCAGGGCGACCTCCTCCTCCTCTTCACCGACGGGGTGAGCGACGCACGAAATCGTTTCGGCGTTCGGCTCGGCGAGGAGCCGGTTCTCGAGATAGTTCGCGACAACCGCTCCGAACAGCCTGCGCAGATCCTCGAGCGAGTCTTCCAGCGCCTCGAGGAGCACACCGGCGAAGCAGTCCAGTCGGACGACATCGCCGTCGTGCTCACCGCCAGTTGAGCGAAGTGGGGCGTCCGGGAAGCGATGGCGCGGGGTGAGTCGAGCACGCGATGGTGCGCCACCGGTGCGCAAGAGTCTGGGGCAGCACTTCCTCAGTGATCCGCGGATACTCTCGCGCATCGCCGACGCGCTGGGACCGCTGGAGGGCGGCACCGTCGTCGAGATCGGTGCCGGGCGCGGAGCGCTCACCGACGTGTTGCGCGAACGCGCCGCCAGGGTGATCGCGGTGGAAGTGGACCGGGCGCTCGCTGCGCTGCTCAGATCGCGCTACGCTGGCGACGGCAGGGTGGAGGTCGTGGAAGGGGATGTGCTGCGCCTTTCACTGGGCGAGCTCGCGGGAGGCGCGTACGAGCTCGTCGGAAACGTACCCTATTACATCACGACACCCATCGTCTTCCATTCGCTCGAGCACCCGCGTCCGACGCGGTCGGTTTTCCTGGTTCAGCGCGAGGTAGCGGAGCGGATGACCGCTGCGCCGGGGAGCTCCAAATACGGCGCGCTCACCGTGAACCTGCTGGCGGTTGCGAGCACCGAGCTCCTTTTCACCGTGCCTGCAGGCGCCTTCCAGCCGCCGCCAAAGGTGCAGAGCGCAGTCGTGAGAATCGAACCGCTCGCTCGACCGCTGGTGGCCGAATCGCGCCAGCGCCAGTTTCGCGCGTTCGTCCAGAGCTGCTTCGCTCAGCGGCGCAAGCAGATGCGGCGTGTGGTGCGTAGCATCAGCGGGCTGGACCCTTCGGCCGCCGAGAATGTATTGCGAAGAAGCGGAGTCGAGCCCGACGTGCGTCCCGAAGTACTCGGGCCGGAGCAGTTCGCGACGCTCGCGCTCGCGCTCGGCGTCGGTGAAACCGACGCGAACGCGGAATCCATCAGACCTCAAACCTCGAAATGATGCGCATCGATTTCCCGAAGCTGGCGCTTGCCGCCGCGATCGCAACGATCCCTTCGTCCGCGGCCTTCGCACAGCAGAGCGGCGGTGCAGCCATCCCGCAGACGCTGCGCGCCGCGATCGAATCGTTGAAGACCGGCAATCCGTGGACCCTCGAGCAGCAGCAGTCGATATGTGAGATCCCGGCTCCGCCCTTCAAGGAGGCGGATCGCGCGGCGGAGCTGAAGCATCGTTTCGAGGCGCTCGGTCTCGCCAACGTACGGATAGATGGCGAAGGGAACGTGATAGGCGAGCGCCGGGGGAAGGGGAGTGGTCCGACAGTAGTGCTCTCCGGGCATCTCGACACGGTCTTCCCCGAGGGCACCGATGTGAAAGTGCGGCGCGAAGGCACCCGCTTCGCGTCGCCGGGAATCGCGGATGACTGCCGCGGACTCGCCGTGGTGCTGTCGGTAGCACGCGCGATGAACGACGCGAAGATCACCACACCCGGCACCATTCTGTTCGTTGGCACCGTTGGTGAGGAGGGGGCAGGCAACCTTCGCGGGGTGCGCTACCTGTTCCAGAACGAGCTGCGCGGAAAGATCGACTACTTCATCTCGGTGGATGGCGCAGGACTCGGAATCACGAGCCGCGCGGTCGGCAGCCATCGCTACAGGGTTCACTTCGCCGGCCCGGGCGGTCACAGCTACGGCGCATTCGGAATGCCAAATCCGATCCATGCCATGGGGCGCGCGATCGCGATGTTCGCGGACATTCAGGTTCCGCGCTCTCCCAGAACCACCTTCAACGTCGGCATGGTTCGCGGCGGTACATCCGTCAACTCCATCGCGGCGGAAGCGAGCATGGATGTCGACATGCGCTCCGAATCGGCGGACGAGCTGGCGAAGCTCGACGCGAAGTTCCACGCGATACTCGACAGTGCGCTCGCGGCCGAGAAGCATCGGTGGAGCGGCTCGAAGGCGCCGATAGCGATAGCGGTGGATACCATCGGCATCCGTCCGACGGGCGCGCAGGCCGACACGGCGCACATCGTTCAGGTGGCGGTCGGCGCCGGCAAGACTCTCGGGTTCACGCCGCGCACCGGTGCATCCAGCACGGACTCCAACATCCCGATCAGCCTCGGCATCCCCGCGATCACGATAGACGGCGGTGGCCACGGCCGGGGCGCGCACTCACCCGACGAGTGGTACGATGACGGGAGCGACGGCTATCTGGGCCCGCAGTGGGCGCTGCTGATCGCCGCCAAACTGGCTGGGGTGAAGTAGCCGCGGCGTCGAGCGGACTGGCCGGCGCGATCGCGCCGGCTAGACCGCCTGGCGGTTGGCGAGCGCGAAGGAGAGGCCCTCGAGCTCCATCGCCATGTTCACCATCTTTACG
>Ga0182744_1002347_pt1 | contig 15582 bp, 8 predicted proteins | sample eDN3rd30CKraftMG_FD_128525 | JGI IMG/M metagenome (GOLD analysis project Ga0182744, IMG submission 128525) | Enriched Miracle-Growth compost microbial communities from Emeryville, California, USA - eDNA 3rd pass 30_C Kraft MG (version 2) (version 2) ...
AATGAAAAAACACAGATACAGAATGCAAGTAGAGTGAGGTCTACAAAAGGACTAATCTCACATGTATTTGGAAGATTAACAGCATGCTTCTTAAAACCAATTCTTAACCCTTAATTCGCATTATTATGTTCTTACTATATATTGCTAACTTCTTTTTTAATATATAAGTTAGTTTGATTTTAGTGTCTAGCTATCTCGACTACACTTCGTTTCGCTCGATATTATTCCAAAATTAATTCAATTACCGGAATTTCCACGTTAGGTTTCACCACCGGCAAATCAACAATCAAATCACCCTCACCTGCCGTAACGGTGGTGTGCGCTCCCGCAGCAGCAGATGAGCGGGAAGTGTATTTGATCTCTGAACCATCGTGCAGAAACTGGGCATATTTCACTTTACCTTTATAGCCAGGCAGATAAAGTGTTTTAAAAGGCCATTGCAACAAGTGTACATATAAACGTTTCGTATCCGGATTGTAGGTTAAGAAACAATTATCCGGTTTCGCAAACGTTTCGGGTGCGGCGGTACAACCATAAATAGAACGGCTATTGTATTTCATCCATTCGCCCATTCCTTTTAAGCGATCGGTAGCCCGATCATCAAAATAACCTCGTGCAGTTGGCCCCACATTGAGCAATAAATTCCCACCCTTGCTGACGGTCTCGATCAACATGGCAATCAGCTGATTGGTGCTTTTCCACGTATTTTCATCGCGATGGTATCCCCATGAACCCGAAAAGGTTTGGCAAGTTTCCCAAGGCACACGTTTTCCATTCACTTCCGGCCATTTGTTGGGCATAAATTGCTCAGGTGTTTTATAATCCCAGCCCCAATCGCCTTCGGTCAAATCTAAGCGATCATTCACAATAATATTGGGTTGCAATTTCCTGGTCAGCTTCAAAATCCCTTCACTATCCCAATCTTCATGCCCTTTTCCATCTTCACCTGGATAAGAAAAATCGTAAAATAAAAGATCAATTTTACCATAATTTGTCAACAACTCCGTAATTTGATCTTTCATAAATTGGCGATATTTATTCATATCGCGTTTATTATTAGCGGCCCTTGCCTCCTGATTGTTCCTTAACGGGTGAACCCGATCGATCACGAAATCGGGATGGTGCCAATCGATCAACGAATAGTAAAAGCCCACCTTTAATCCAGCTTCTCGACAAGCTTCTACAAAAGGCTTAATCAAGTCTTTACCTGCTGGTGTATTGGGGGCTTTATAATCACTTACTTTCGTATCCCAAAGACTAAACCCCTCATGATGCCTTGCCGTGAGTACGATGTACTTCATTCCAGCTTGTTTGGCGCACGCAGCCCATTCTTTGGGATTGTATAGATCTGGATTAAAAATATCGAAATAACGTGCTTTGTAGTCGTCCGGGCTAATCTGCTCATTATGTTGCACCCATTCATGTCGTGCAGGTACAGCATATAAACCCCAATGGATAAACATACCAAAACGGTCGTGCTTCCACCACGCCATGCGTTGTTCTTTATGTTCGGGCGTTTCTTTGGCCCATACGGGTGCTTCTGACTGTGCCCAGAGTGCATGGGTAGATAAGCTTAAAGCCAGCAATAAAGCTACTGTGATTCTCATTGTATTATAATTTGGTATATGCATAATTACACATCCCATACGAGAATCTATCCAGTTATATTGGCATAATATTGTGCTAAATATTCCCTATTTTTTCCGAATTAAAATCAGTCGGGAAATCTGTACAGTCTGCCGGATTGTGTCACGCTTGAAATGCATCGTGAGGGCGTTTCTAAATTCGTTCAAGGCAATATCGCATATATAAACATTGGATTGCCGTTGCTTGGTTTCACTATAAAACGACATGGCTTCACTTACTTGCTTCTGGCGTTGCCACCATACTACTTCAGCGCCTTGTGGGCCTTTTTCTATATCGGCCAGCAACTGATAATTACCCATGGGTAAATCGCTCAAATCGATCCTAATCTGTCCTCCCGTTGAAGAAGTCCATGTGTTACCTGAGATGTTTATAGCACCAGCCAAGCTGTATTTCATCAACTGCGGATAAATCATCAGCGTATCTGGAATAAAAACGGTAGTTTCCGCATTCTGGGGAGTTGGTTGATCTTTGTTTATAGCTTTTTCTGCATAGTAAAACGCTACAGATGTATAATCGACCGGTTTATTATTTTTTTCAGGGCCGTGCTCTATCGTATGATGGATTTCCCGATTAAAAGGCATTTTGTCTGAAATGAAAAGCCGATAGCCCCCCGTGCGCGCATAAGGCAACGAATAATCCAATGATCCGTGCAACGGTAGGCTCATTTTTCGATCCCAGCGGTCGAGCAGGGCATACCAACCACCATTAAAATAGTCTTCAGAACCTGTACCATGCAAACGCATTTCACCATCCACCGTTGTTACATCGTCTCCCTCAAAGAACAAGGTCATCCCGGGTTGAAGTCCTTGTGCCTGCAAAATTGTCCCCACATAATGTCCCTTTCCCTTTCCTGATAAAAACACATGTGGTTCGCCTAGTGGTACATGGAAATTGGCATGCCAATAAGCATATAATTTACCTTCTCGACGCGGATTTAATTTTTCATCTGTATAATACAAATCTGCTTTGACACGAATCGGTTCCCCCTTAACGCCCGTATCGGGAGTTCGGTAAATCAGTTCTATCTTCGCCTCTTTGGCAAAAGGCATGGGTAAGAAACTATAATTTACTTGGTCTTTTGCTCCTAACAGTAGGCTTTGCATCGATTCGTGTCCAAAGGCGTATCCAAAGAAATCAGCCACCGGCATATAAATTGCTGGTGTTGGTTCTCCATCCCAAGTCATCTTTACATCGATCTGTTTATGCAAACCCCGAAAGGCTTCAACGGGTGAAAATTGGAGTCCCACAATTCGTCCACCTTTCTTTAAATGAGCTAAAGTAATCGACTCCCCCACAGATAATACCGTATCACAATGTATGACTTTTTTTCTTTGGATAGCTTCTTGGGGATGCGCCCATATTTGAGCTACTTCTTCTAAGCTTTGAGCGGCTTCTTTGCTTAATTGCGAACTAAAATCGGTAACGGCATAATCGGATGGATAGGTGCGGTATTGAATTTGATAAAATTGCATCTTTTTACCACGCGAAACAATCCGACAACCCGCAGCAAACGGAATAGGAACATAACAATAGTACCCTCCTACTTCATTACCCGTGAGCGGTGCTACAAAAGGGTATACCTTACCCGAAAACAAATCGGCAAAACAAATAGAAAGAGTAGGGCGAATATCTTCTCCAAAATAAAAATCTAAAGTATCTTGTGTGGGTGTTGGTGTCCATATCCGGTTAATAACTCCTTTTCCTTTCGCTTCAAAAATAACTAATGAACTGTCAGGATTACGCCGAATAAAAGAATATTTGCCACTAAAACCATCGTCGTTATTCCCTGTAGTATCATAAGATGATACCTGATACAATCGGGTGTCGGATTGATATGTCGGTAATTCGTTGAACGATGCTAACCTGTGAAATTCGGTCTCCATGTCAATACGCTTTTGCTGTGCCATGACCACGGTCGCACATATTGCAAAAAAGAGCTGCAATCCAATTAATTTCTTCATAATTCCATTTGTTTTAACGACTCGCACTAGATGCTCGAACAACCAGCTCGGAAGGCAAATGCATCTGCAAAACTTCGGTTGTTTGATGGTTTATTGCTTCAATCAATGTTTTTACCGCTCGCTTACCTGCATCCATCAACGGTTGCTTAACAAATGTCAGCGGGCAATAGAAAAAGTCAAATGCATCTCCTTCATCAAAACATACAACTGCCACATCCTGTGGAACCCGTAAATGTTTTGTATTCAGAAATTTCAAACCATGAACAGACAAAGTATTAGTGGCAAAAAACAAGGCATCGATGGGGTCTTTTGCCAACAACTGCTTTTCCAATTTCGTGCGAATTTCTTTATCGGCTGCTGCATAGGTTACTTCTCGCACTAAAGGTTTGAGTCCTGCATCATTCATAGCACACTGGTAACCACGGATTCGATCTTTCATATGCACCAAACCACTTCTGTAAGCAATCATTCCCACACGTCGGTACCCGTTATCTATCAAATGTTTGGTAGCAACATAAGCAGCTTGATAATTATCTGTTACCACATAATTTGACTCCATTCCAGGAAAATAACGATCGATCAGTACAAATGGAATATTCGATTTAATCAAATATTCGATTTGGGCTTCAGAATGCTCTGCTGGAGCAATAATGAAACCATCTACCTGCCGCTTCACCAATACATCGATTAAATCTTTTGATTTTTCTGCATTCTCATCAGAGCTTCCAAATATTACCGTATAATTATCCTTTTTGGCTTCATCTTCGATGGTTCGCGCAATATTGGCAAAAAATGGGTTAGAAATATCGGCCACAATCAACCCAATCGTAAAAGATTTGCCGCTCTTTAAACTCTTGGCAATCTGATTGGGTTGATAATTCAATTCAACAGCTTTTTTTCGAATCACTGCTGCAATCTCCTTCCCAACACGAGCCTCCTTCTCTTTATTGTTCAACACATAAGAAACCAAAGCCGTCGAAACACCTACAGCCTTTGCGATGTCTTTCAATGAAACCTTTTTACTCATAAATCAACTATTTAACGACCCAGCAACGTATCGTAGAACCATTTGCTATCATCGTGCTGCAATATAGTGTTTAAACGATTAAGTTTAAAAATTTACGCTGGTTTTAATTGGAATTATCCTCATCAAACTGTTTAACTATCTTTTCAGGCGATTGCGTACTGATACCGAAAAAAAATTGTTGCCCCGCAGCATAGGGTTCTCGAAGTTCAAAGTTTTCAAATGCGGCTCCTCCCGGAATAGCCATATAATGGGCAGGATTTTGACTTCCCCCACTCCAATAACGATATCGCCCATTTACCCTGATCTGTAATCCAAAGTAATCTACTGCTGGTTCTTTTCGCCAATATTGGGTGAGCTTCACCGCAGGTCGATAACGCCAGTTACTTTTCTTTCTTGCCAACGAGTCATCCGGCCATTGCCTCAATGTTTCGAAATTTTCGTCGCCCGTAGCAAAAACGAAATAATCTCCACGCTTGCTTCGGATAAAATCTTTTATCGGATAGGGTTCTTTTTCAATAAAATCGATGCCGGTGTAGCCAGCATAGAGTTTACGAGCATCAACAACTCGATCTTTTAATCGCAATTGGCGCAAACGTGCGTAGTTGCCCATTGTAGCCGTAATATGGCAATAATCCATCGGTTCGCTATCTATCCGATTAAATACTTGAACACCTATTTCCTCTGGACGATCGTTTCGTATAGATAAGCGTAAATAAGGATGTGCACCAGATAAATAAGGTTCCATCGAGATATATACACTCAATTCTTCCACTTCCGGCCTATTGGGTAATGGGTGGGTAATCACGCCCCCGGTGTTTGCCAAAGGAGAAAAAGAGGTCTCTTTTTCATCCGGAGCAGCCCACAATAATTTCCCCCAGCGCCCGTCTACTTTTGATGGCGAAATCTCACTGAATTCAATCTTACCTTTCACGATCGGCTCAATGGCCAAAAAATTAATCATATATATCCGCCCTTCTCGTTCAATTCCCACTCTAATCAATCCTCGTGGACCACCCCCATAAGTACCTTTACCACTTTCCAATCCGTATGGCCATAAGCTGAATACCATTCCTCCCTTTATTCCCCATAAAGCGGCACCTTTTTCATCTTTAGGTCGGATCCATGGTGAACGAACGGATTGTTGCTGCGCATAAACAGGGAATATCCAAACCATCAAAATCACCCCTAATACACCCAATAAAGCACTCATTCTTACCCTTGATTGATTACCTTGTTGGATAATGATGTTATTCCTGTTCATTTCCCGATAATTTGCAATTCACCTATACTAGCCGATTTATTGACACCGTCGGTCGCTTCGAATTTCACAAATCGAACATTTTTGATACTAGGCCATTTCACCAGACGTGCCGTCGAACTTTTAGGCCATTTTCCCACTGCTATTTCTTTATATTCTTTTCCATCCGTACTAATATAAACTTTATATGCGGTAATCACACCATTGATGTTGGATGCCAATTTAGGTTGACAAACGAGTCCACTTATCTCATAAGCTTTACCTAAATCCAATATCAGTGCATGTGGAAGTTTTGCCTTCGGTTCCCATTCGGTATTCCAAGCTGTTTCAAGTCTCCCATCAATGGCATTAGCCGCTGCATAGGTATACCCCTGTGTAAAGTCGGCATGCTCGCTTGTGGCATGAACGATACGCATGTTCTTTTGCGGAATAAATATAGGCGCTTTACCCGTTGGAACGATCTGGAAATCATCAAATTCAGCACGATGCCAAGGACTCACCAATATACCCGCTTGCCCAGTCAGATGGTAATCATCATGAACTTCACCCACCTTTTTCTCGTCAATAAAAATGCCTATCTGATTACCTTTCATATCCAGTTTTAATTGATGCCATGATTGGATATCCACCTGCACTTGCCCCGAATCGAGCACGAAGTGATTCCGCTCAAAGGGAGTTCCCGACGACAACATGACATCCGATCCTTTCGCAAAGTCGTGGCTATATAACTTCCACATGCCTGATTTGTTGAGCTGCAAGTGATATCCAACAATACTCGTCCCCGCTTGCGCAGAAACACGGGCCAATAGTTCTACGTATTCGGCATCGTGCAGTAAGACATCCACACGCACAGCATAGTCGCCCCACCATTGTGGATCGCCCATCAACGTAGCCGGAGCCATGGTACCATGCCACCAGCTAACAGGTTGTTGGGTAATCATTTGCCGGTAACTGTATCCTTTTCGTCCACCACCCGCGGCCACCGTTTCGAAAGCACCATTTACATCGGCAAAATAGCGCGCCAATTTTCCGGCACCGTATTTTTCAAAATCTTCTTTATAGGGGAGTTTCATACGGTCGGCAACTGTACTTTTAGACTGTGCTGTGCCTTTATGCTGCCCCTTTATAGTCGATAAGGTATAAATAAAGCCCGGTTCGAGTGTTAACTCCACGCGGCCATCATGTGTGGATAAGGTTTTCTGTTCCACAAAATACTTATTAGGATCGTTGGTATTCATATCCGTCGTCCAACAGTGTACCGTCTTATCCGATAATTCTTTCGGCAATTCGAATGTAACCGTTTGTGCTGCTTCCGCATCGATGGTTTCAATGATGACGGAATACGCATCATTTGCAGGTGATTTCAGCGAAACAAAGCTAGCCCCTGTACGTAGGTAGCCACAAGCTTTATCCAAGTATTGCCAGCCTGGTTGCACAAACTGCGTGGTATGGGCATGTGCCCAAATACTTTTTGCCACGCCATAATAACCAGACCAGGGCCATTCTGCCAAAAGCAAACCTGTATCGCCAATAGGATAACTGGCATACCAAGCTGATACGAGCGACCAAGAAAGATTACCCGTTATCCGGCCATCAATATATAAGCGGTTGAAAGCCCGAGCCAAGGGTTTGGCGCCCACATCATGCCCCATGGAACTATGTTCGCTATTCCATAACGGCTTATGTAAACTACGCGCATCCTCTGGCGTTCCACAATAGGTATAAGGTGTTCGCCAACCACAGGCACTGTGTTCGCCGACGATATCGACGGCATCCCGCAAGGCTTGGTTCTTAGTCATTTCTGTAGCAATAGCCCAAGGTTTATGTACTGCATCTGCACCTACCAAACGGATATCCGGAAATTTGGCCTTCAATCTTTTATTAAAACGGATATACCAATCGGCATCAAAGCCCCGCTCGTTCCATCCACCCATATAGTCAATCTTAAAGCCCTTTTTTGCTGCCAAGTCCAGCCAAGCCAACAGATAGTCCATATTTTTATCCGACCAAAATTCACCTACCCAACCCGGTGCTCCCCATGCCAGGGCATATAATTTGATATCGGGATTGCGTTTTTTTGCTTCCGTCATGAGCCACCATTCATATCCACGATCACTGTTCAAATCGTCAGGCGTGCGCATATGGCTGGCTTCCGATCCATCAGTAGAATTCATATCGCTACCAATTTCTACTTTTAAAAGCTGTAAGGCTGCCCCATAATTCGGTTTAAACAGATAATCCAGAATCTGGCTACGTTCTGGTTCGGGGTAATCATACAATAACCGTGTTGACGCACCCGCACTAATGGCACCAATCCCGTCGAATGTTAATCCCGTATCGGCTAAATCCAATCGAATCGTGGTATCGGCCGCTAAGGCGATTTCTGATGGTCGATCCGAATGAGGATGCGCTTGGATCGAACCAGTCATGATCCATAAACCGATACCGAAAGCAATGAGATATTTTTTCCCTAATGTCATCTCTTCTTATTTTTTTACGGTAAACTTCATGGTAGCGGGCTTTAAACCTTGGGCAGTTGTCCTCACTTCTATGGCTCCTGTTTTATCAGTTGCTTGCAGCATCAGCAAGGCTTTGCCCATAAACGTTTTACGCCAATTCACTTTTTGCGGACTCATATCCAAGATATCACCATTCTCTACACCCAACAAGCGGTAGGGTCCTTTAATTTCAAAATGCACAGTATCACCACTCCGATTAGGTACCAAACGGTTTTGTACATCAGTAACATCCACCGTAATAAATACCATATCCCTACGATTGGCCTTTAGTTGCATACGATCAGCACTTAACCGCAGCTGCTGTGCTTCGCCAGCCGTCTCTACCGTGTCTCTGGCAATCTCTTGTCCATTTTTATAAGCCACCGCTTCTAATCTGCCTGGAGTGTAAGGCACCTGCCAAACCAATTGCAAACTATCTGGATCAACTGTTTGCTTGCCAAGCGATTTTCCGTTCAGGAACAATTCAGCCGCGTCGCCATTGGTATAAGCAACAACCGGAATACGTACACCTTCTTTATTCGGATGATTCCAATGCGGGAGCACGTGTACCATGGGCTTGTCTGCCCACAAACTCTGATAAAGGTAATAATCGTCTTTTGGGAAACCCGCCAGGTCAATCACGCCATAATTATTGGTACGCGATGGCCACCCCCAAGCCTCACCTATATAATCAAAGCCCGTCCAGCGAAACTGCCCGATATAATAGTTATTGTCTCGCGCCAATTTCCAAGCATCGCGTACGCTGATTTTACGAGTTTGATTATCGTATCCAGAAGCGTAGCGCGGATCGTAATCTGTAAACACTTCTTTTTCAGATAAGTCAGGTATATGATATAATTTCGCTAAGCTGGCGGCCGAAGCCTCATGCCCACTCTTATCCGGCTTATCCCAAGGATTATAAGAAGTTTGCGTACGGTAAACGCCACGCGTTTGTCGGGTATGCGGAAATTCGGTTCCAATGGTTACCTGATTGGGATGTTCGCGATGGAAATTTGCGATATCATCCTTTCCCTCACCATTGGCATTGAAACCTACTATATCCAAATGTGTATGTGTTGCCCAAGCTTGCGTGGTAGGACGGGTAGGATCCAAACGGTGGTATGCATCATAAATAGCCTTTTGCACATCCAAATGTTTATCAAAGCCCCACACTTCATTTCCTTGGCACCAAATCATGATAGAGGGGTGATTTCGATCACGCTTCACCAGTTCTTCCAAATCTTTCTGCCACCACTCTTGAAAATAAACTCCATAGTCCCACTTGGCCTTGCCGAAACCTGGCCAATGGAACCAGCCGTCAAAAATCTCATCCATGACCATCAAGCCCATCGTATCGCACATATTATAAAATTCTTCAGGAAAAGGGTGATGGCCTACCCGAATGGCATTACATCCCATTTCCTTCAATATTTTCAGCTTACGATGCAAGGCATCCGCAGGAATAGCGGCACCTAAACCGCCCATATTCTCATGCTCACAGACACCTTTAAATTTTGTTGGTTTACCGTTTAGCCTAAATCCATGTTCAGCATCAAATTCTATTTTCCGAACGCCAAAAGCAGTGGTATACGTATCTATCCATTTATTCCCTATCCGAATGATCGTTTCCAGTGTATACATATCAGGCGTTTCTGGGCTCCATAACTTTGGTTTTTGTAAGGTAAAATGCTGGGTGAGCAAGTTGCTATCGGTTTTTAATTGCAAATCGTCTTCCTGCTGAGAGACTACAGCACCTTTGCTATCTAGCACACGCGATCGGATCTTGGCATCAGTGGCTTTACCTAAATGATTAACGACACTGATATCTGCCGTTACCAAAGCTTCTGCTAAACTAACCGTTGGCGTGCGCACAAAAGTGCCGTGCCGAGCCACATGTACCGGATGTGTAATGATTAAATCCACATGTCGGAAAATACCCGAGCCGGTATACCACCTGGCACTAGGTAATTTAGAATTATCTACCCGAACGGCAATCACATTTTTTCCTTGTTGCAGATAGGGTGCAATGTCATAACCAAAGCTAATGTAGCCAAAAGGCCGCTTACCTAAAAGATGTCCATTGATCCAAACTTCACTGTTCATAAATACACCATCAAAGCTGAGAAAAACTTCCTTATCCTTCCAGCCTTTATCCCATTTCAATGTCTTTCGGTACCATCCGATTCCTCCAGGGAGAAAACCGTTATTTCCGGGATTTTCTTTCGCAAAAGCTTGCTCAATGCTCCAATCGTGCGGTATATCTACCCGTCGCCAATCTTGATCTTTGAAGGTTATTGACGAAGCTTCCGCGATATTGCCCAAGTGAAATTGCCAATCAAAATCGATATTTTGTTTTGTTCGACCTCCTTGGGCAAAACTGAGGCAAGGCAAGCTCCATAAAAACAGGATAAACAAAACTCTCATTCTTTCTTTCCAATACATTTTCATATGTTTTAGCTAATAAAAAATAAATTACGATACGACCATTTATAATTAAAATACATTCAATTCGGCCAATGAGCAAGTGGTATTGCCATAAGCCTCGTCTATCCAAATACGTATATACTGCCCTTCCATACTATTTTCCAAGTAAACCGCATTCTCTAGTGCGTTGGCCAATTCAAGTACTTCATTTATTCTCTGTCTGGTTATGCAGGATATTGGCTAATGTCTCGTTTAGCCATTTTTCGTTCTTTGGAAATTCTTCATATGATTTCAGGCTGGCCAGAAGCTCATCGTCGGGTTGAATACCGGCCGACTGCAAAATAGCATAATCTTGTAATGATTCTGCAAAAATTTCCCAACGAATAGAATCATAGGGTCCATCAGGCCCTGGGTAAACCACAAAAGGATCGCCAGATGCAATACCTGGATAAGCATAGGCAGAACCTTCTTGAAAAGGATCCAACGGTTCTTCGGTATCTAACTTAAGCCAGTAATTGTATCCCCAATGTAAGAAACCCAAAGCCTTGAAACGATAAAACAACCAACCTGACATCCGGATCTTAGCCAACGGCGTATCATAGAAACGGTTTAACCATTTATTGCGTGGCCCGGTACAAAAATATACCCAATGCGGAATTCCCTCGTTGATATAGTCTTGTGCAGAACTGATGATAGGAATAGGAATATCGGTTAGGTGCTCGCGACCGTAACGCACATCACTTAAGGCATCCATTACTTTCATCCAAGGGGCTATGCGTTTTAGTATTTTTCGGGCAACTCGATAGTTCTCGATATGTTCTGACCATGGTTCGTCTGATAAATGGAAAAAAGAATTCTCTAAAATGTGTTCTTCTTGCAAAAATTGATGCAAGGCGGGTAAATATTGTTCGAGAAAGTTTATATAAATGGGATCAGTTGCCTTTAAATCTTTGTCCCATAATAATTCAAATTGACCATTGCGTTCCGTATAGATATGCATGGCATCCTGTACTCCCCAATAAAGCCATAAATGTGCCCACTCAAACTTCTTGTAGCCAAGTTCCTTACACATGGATACAAAGCGCTTAATGATTGACCAGTCGAACGTATATTTTCCAGGGCTCGTTTCATTGACTACAAGCATTTGACAAGGCTTCTTGAAAAGCACCCGAAACTCAAAAAAGTTCTGAATGAAAGCGACATCATTTCCATGTTCGATTAGGTTTTTCATCTGTGTCTGGGTAAGCTCCCACCAACGCTCGCTAAACAAATCTGTCTTGTAATATAACGCAGTTGCCTCACCTCGCCACCAATGGGTTACGTGGAAGTTCTGCCGAGGTTTAATAACTAAATTACTCACTTCTAAGGTCAATTGCAACACCTTGGATTTGGTTTGCTTCCCTTCTTCCCATTGTAGGGTCACCGGAAAAACGTGTCGACCGGGTTTCAAATCGGCCGGCACATGTAGTGTAATCCAAAATGATCGACTGGCATATGGATTGGCTTCTACCTTGTTCATTGGATATAAAGGATCAGGTAATAACCCAGGCAAGAAGCCAATCCCGTCCAATTCTGCCGGCTGAACATCGGTATTAAAATGATGAAAAGGCACCAATCCTACATAGCGTATTTGTGGCTGTAGTACCGCGGCATCCACGGTGCAGCTAATATGGGTTTGATCTTTCATGTAGCTATGAAAGCCTACTTGAAAAGAAACCCGACTGTTCCGAGCAACATCTAAAGCTAAAGTAACGCTGGTGTCGGCGGGCGATTGTGGAAAAATGCGGTGTAAAGAGCTCGCCAACCAAACTTGCATATTTTCGACTACCGGATCAGGTTCAACAGCTTTTGCTTGTTGTCCGAGAACCAACCAAAATAAACATAGATGCGTTATTATATGAAAATGTTTCATATCATATGTTAATTTGCTGTAAAATGAACTGGCACAAAATAGCTAGGTTCATGACCTACATTAATTATCTTTTAAGAAAGCCTCGCCATAGTGATCAACTATCCGATTATAGGCTTCTGCGGCAGCTCCATTCCCCCAATCGTAAATCGTAAATTCACCAATTCCCAGACCATGCCCATCTGTTACTCCTCCATGCCCATAGTTTTCCATCATAAATCCATAATCTTTCTTTCCAAAAAAAGGCCAAGCTTGTTGCCACTGCATCTTACTATCTGTATTTTCCGGACAATACATCATTACGAAAGAGGCTCTGAGTGCCGCCAGTCCCCGTTGCGTATAAGTTACATCATGGAGTTGCTTACCGTAATCAAGAATCAGCTCCGCAAATAAACTTTGTCGGGAATCATTCCACTCACCATCGGCGTTCATCACGCCAAATCCTCCCAAAGCGGGTACATATATGAATGGAGGTTGCCATATCGCTTGTGTCATCAACAATTCATCGAGTGTACGTCTACCCAAGTCTAGATATTGCTCATCAAGGGTGGTTTGATAACAGGTCAGTAGTGCCTGTGCTGTCCAGTACATACTTAGTGTATTCTGCTTAAACATATTATTTCGCTGCCCCCTATTACCCACTAAATCTGTCTCGCCATAGCGGCTACAAGACCAATAGGTTTCAAAATCTTCCCATTGTCCGTTTAAAACGATTCGATTCATCACGGCTTGCATTGCTTTCAGTGCAGCAGTCTTATAGCGTTCTTCTTGCCTAAGCTCGAATAATTTCAGCAAGAAAGTAACAGACATGGCGGTTTCTGGCGACTGGTTGAGGTGCTGCAAAGGTTGCAAAGCATCGAGTGTTAGCCACCCCGGAAAAAATCCATCCGTTTGTTGTATACCCAGCAAAGCATCGGCGTAGCTTGACGCATACGCTAATAACCTGTTATCTTTTTCCAGTTCATCATACCACGTTAGCATGAGCCATGCCGTATAACTCATGTCAAGCACGTGATAAGGTGCTTGGCGTGCATCGCCTGTATACGGATTTCTATTGGAATTACCGAAATAATGAGTACCCCAGCCCTTAGAACGATTGTACCGCTTACCTTGAATGAGCGTATCTTTCATTTCTGTAGCAATAACCGCCGGGAAAAAACCTTTATTTTGCGGAAACAACAGGGCCAATTCCTTCGTCTTTAATGCATAGCTCATGAGGTCTTTTCTATTGGTACGCCTTGCATACCGGTATAACCCTTGCGCCGAGCGCAAGGAATTGAACCACGCCTGATTCCAGATAGAGCGGAACTCCCTTTCATTGACGTCGCCCGGATAATTTGGACTTTGGGTGGTGTTCACGATAAATACGGGTGCTCCCACTCGTTTTCCGTTCAGATCAAATTCTTGCCATACTGGCTCTTTCCAATGGTCAAATGCCCAATCATACGTATGCCTGACATAGGGCTCTAAATCGCGCCTTTTTAAAGGCTCTCCTTGCTGATATAACCGACTACCCCATTTTTCCCAAAAAAAAGACAGTACCTGTCTCCAAGGATTTGTAGGTAATCCATCTGTCTTTGCAGTCATCACGTAAAACCCGAACTTGACTTTACCGGAGGGATAAATCCCCCCGGTCTGTCGTACGTATAACACATGCTCCTGTACCGTAGAACGACTCATCCCTAAAGTCAATTGATTAGCAGGAGCATCTAAATCCATATACCAATCTACTGTAGGTGCGGTCGCTAATAAATCAATATCCGGTATGATAGTCAGTTGCTTCCCTTCTCCTGCCATGATCAATGCCGGTGCCCTAAAGACATGTTGCGCGATTATATGGTTGGATGTAGGTGTCAAATGAGGAGCCCAATGAAAAACAGGCGTAAAATTTGGCGTGATATTGACCTGCCAGTCGTCCTGTTGCACGGCATCCTTTAATGTAAAAGAAACGGTTACCTTAATCAAGTGCTCATTAATAACCTCATGCACAACTTCGGGCTGCGTGCCACCCAGTGCATCAATATGCATTGCTGCAATATAATCGGGTGCCATACCGTCCGGACGCTGCGTTGCACAATGGGCAAAAGAAATGGCCACCGGCATCATCAGCATAGCCAATAACATATTTAGAAAAGCACTATGGGTCATTTTTATTGTTCTCATCCAATTTCCATTTTATATGGCTATTCTGACGGCGAAATACGCATGGCATTAATGTAATAAAATCCGTTGCCATTGGTATTGTTTTCCCCTGCTGTAAGTGTAAGCAGTACCTCTCCTTCACTATTCGGCTGTACGGCATCCGCGCAGGCCAAATTCTGCGTATTGTTCGATGCATTTAACCTCGTAATCACTTCATTTTTACCAGTTAACGTAAATTTTGTCTCCCGGTTCTCATTAACAGCAACTGCCGATCTCGAACTAAAGAAACAAAAATCATAGGTTTTATCTTTGTCTAATCCTGAGATTTTAATTTGGCTCTTTTCAACTAACTTATTATCAAAAATCGCCTTTGAATTACCAAAATAGGAATCCCCAGCCACGCTTTCCGGCATATTAAAATCGGTGCTTGTATTTTTTTCACCTGCATCATTCCGTCCGTTAAATCCAAGAGTAATCGTCAAAGAAAGGCCGACGGGAACTCCATTCATATCTTGTATGTTAGATAAGGAGGACCCCGTAGTAAAGCCTCTCAATTGATTCCACCCTACTACTGACGCATTCTGACCAAAATCGACGTAAACCGGATCAACAAATGGCAGGAATTTTCCCTCTTTATACTCCAGCAGTTCAGTCACCTCCCTGGGTTTTGCTACTGCATAGTGAGCAGCTGTTTTTGCTATGTTTGCCATATACTC
>Ga0182744_1002349_pt1 | contig 15579 bp, 13 predicted proteins | sample eDN3rd30CKraftMG_FD_128525 | JGI IMG/M metagenome (GOLD analysis project Ga0182744, IMG submission 128525) | Enriched Miracle-Growth compost microbial communities from Emeryville, California, USA - eDNA 3rd pass 30_C Kraft MG (version 2) (version 2) ...
CCACGATAGAATCTCCCAGGCAAATAGCGGTGTCTTTGGTAAGAAAATTAAGCCCTATGGGCAGCACCGTTATAGTAAGGGAATCAGAAGCAGCGCAGGCCGCTACAGCACCGTAAGCAGTAACAGGTGTAGCAGTTACAGAAATAGTGTAGGTGCCTGCTGCGCCATTGGCCAGAAAAGAAGGATTATAAACCGAGTTAGAATCTAAATAAAGCGCCGGCTGCCAGTTGTATTGATAATCCTGGTAAGCGGGAGCAGCCGTTACCAGTAAAGGCAGTGGCGCTTCCAGGCAGGTGGTGGCAGCACCGCTTGGTACAGAAGCCGATACAACAGGCCGGCTGACCGGTAAAAGAGTAATAGAAGCTTTGGAGGTATCACAGTTACCACCGGGTAAAAAAGCATGAAGGGTGTAAGTAATAGCAGAATCAGCGGCAGGTGGACAAATAGTAGTGTTCTTGGAAAAAGGATTAGCTACGCCAACTGTAGGCGTCCAGAAAAAAGAAAGCTGGCTGTCGGCACTAAAGGTGTTGGTAAAGGGAGTGATACAGCCGGGCAGGCAAAGCGCCGTATCAGGCGTAGCAATAGCAAGGGGCAAAGAATCTATTAAAAGCAGGACAGCAGAGCGTAGCTCCGGCAAGCCGCCCAGGCAAAAGAAAGCGGTGCTGTCTGAAACCGTAGCAATAAGGGTGGAAGAGAAAGCGCCGCCATGCAGGACATTTACCGGCCAGGAAAAAGAAGTAGCGCCGGCCGGCATGATAAAAGAATTGGGAAGCGGCGTATAGTCTATACCTGCAACAGCAGTGCCCGAGTAAGAGACGTAGTAAGTGGTGGGCGTTGGCTGAGCCGAAGGGGTGTGAAAAGTAAAGGTGGCAGGCACACAACCGGCTACTGCAATAGCGGTGTCTGTGGTACTACCGGTGGTATGCAGGCCGACAGAACCGGAAGCAGTAAGCTGGCTGGCTGGCGCAGAAAAAGAACCCGCTTTGATGAACACGCCGGAATCGCCACTTCCATTGTCAACATCTGCAATCACTATTTTTAAATGATAAGTATCGCATGAATTGACGTGCGATTTAGCAGTGAGCACCGTACTAAAGCCCCCGTAGGTAATGGTTTCCCCTAAATAATTATCTACATAGTACTCCGGAAAATAAGGATAGGGGCCGGCAGGGTAATAAGACACATCATCTCCCGGCCCGGTAACATCTGGAGAATAAGCGTGAATGGCTACCGGGTCTTGAATGGTATTCGGACATATTGGATAATTAGTTCCGGGTATGGTAGCTATATTTTTCTTGCCTGTTATGCCAGGACCCGAAAGAAAAGCGGCAAAGACATCTCCCTGACCTTGGGATGTCCAACCTACATAGATGCCTGTACCAAAAACGTAATCAAATTTGACAGAATCAGCAGCAGCAACAAAATCAAAGGATAGTTTGCAGGCGTCAGAAATATCCCACGACCACGACGGTTTACTTATCATGGTATCTATGTCATAGTCGTAATACATCAACTCTCCGCTCATTGGATTATAATAGGTGGAAGCACTATTGCCAAAGTAGAAAAAAAGGTAAGGCCTATAAGGCCAGCAGGCACCATTAACACCAAAGCTGTCAACAACAATAATACTGTCATGACCTATCCAGGCCGGATCCCAAAAGTATGGCCACCCCGGAGCCGTAGCTGCCCTGCCGTTGGTAATAATAATGCCGCTGTCCAGGCCTAAATTACTTTCTATTACATTAAAGCGCCCCTGCGATTTACCGGGGCAATTGTAAGTGGCGTTAAACACTTTCACCCCGCCGCCGGTTATATAAGAAGCTAATTCGGTTGGTGACAGGCCGGGCGTAATATTTACCTGGGCACTAGCCGTAAAAGAAGCCCAACTCATCAAAAAGAAGACACCAAAAGCATATGCAATACCTTTCATCGCACAAATTATTTAATTTGATAAATAAAGGTTGCTCCCAATTAGGGAACAGCCTGCTATACTTTACTCCTTAGTAAGTTTAATGAAAGTAACCTTACCGGAAGGCTGCGTGCCGCGGGGGGGGGGGGAGTAAGTTGTCCGTGCTTCATGACTAAAAAGTTTTAAGGGTGAAGCATAAAGGTAATAGAAATTGTTGGCGAATATCCAAAATTAATTTACCAGAAGATTTTTTTTAGGAATAAAAAGCTTAGTGCAGGCCGCAAAAAAGCAATCCCTTTACCTCATTTTCCTGCCCCGCCGCAAGTCCGTATAAGTTTACCGACCTTTGCGGCGCTTTTGTATCATGCTTTCCCAAGAAATTCTAATACGCGCCTACCGCCTGATGATGACTGCCCGCGCTATGGCAGACGTCTATGAGAACAACCGCTCTATCTGCAAATACGTGCATTCTACCAGCCGTGGCCACGAGGCCATTCAGCTGGCCACCGGCCTGCTGCTGGAACCGCACGACTGGGTTAGCCCCTACTACCGCGATGAAAGCCTGATGCTGGGCATGGGCTGGCAGCCTTACGAGCTGATGCTGCAACTGCTGGCCAAGGGCGATGATCCTTTTACGGGCGGCCGCGCTTATTACAACCACCCCAACAGCCGGCGCGAAGAGTTCCCGAAAATCATTCACCAAAGCAGCGCCACCGGCATGCAGGTAATACCCACTACCGGTGTGGCGCAGGGTATCCAATATATCGAATCGCAGCGCCTGCAGGATTTTCCCAGTCCGCCGGTGGTGGTCTGCAGCCTGGGCGATGGCAGCGTTACGGAAGGCGAGGTGAGCGAGGCGTTTCAGTTTGCCGCCCTCAAACAACTGCCAATCATTTACGTGGTGCAGGATAACGACTGGGGCATCTCCGTAAGCTCGGATGAAGCCCGCAGCATGGATGCCTACGAATACGCCGCCGGCTTTAAAGGCCTGGAACGGACACGCATCCATGGCAGCAGCTTCCCGGACAGCTACAAGGCCATGAAAAAAACCATAGACTGGGTGCGCAAAGAGCGCAAACCCATCCTGGTGCATGCCAAAGTGCCGCTGCTGGGCCACCATACCAGCGGCGTGCGCCGCGAATGGTACCGCACCGAAGAAGACCTGGCCAAACACGCCAAAGATGATCCGGGCCGCAAGCTGCGCAAATACCTGTTGCAGAAAGAACTGGCTACAGAAGAAGAACTGACGCAAATAGAAGCGGAAACACAACAATTTGTAACCGCTGAATTTGAGAACGCGGTGGCTGCGCCGGATCCTGATCCTGCCACGGTAACCGAACATGTATTCGCGCCCGGCGCGCCCACAGCAGAAAGCGGCAACCGCCGCCCCGAAGGGCGCGACCGCGTGGTGATGGTAGATGCCGCACTGCATGCCGTGGAAGAAATCATGCAACAGCACCCCGAAGCCTTGTTTTACGGTCAGGATGTAGGCCGCCGGCTGGGCGGCGTATTCCGCGAAGCGGCTACCCTAGCCGGTAAATTCGGAGACGAGCGGGTATTTAATACCGCCATCCAGGAAGCCTATATCGTTGGCAGCACGGTGGGCATGAGCGCCCTGGGCCTGAAGCCCATTGTGGAAGTACAGTTTGCCGATTATATCTATCCCGGCATCAACCAGCTGGTGACCGAAATTTCCAAAAGCTGCTACCTGAGCTGCGGCAAATTCCCGGTGAGCATGATATTGCGCGTGCCCATCGGCGCTTACGGCGGCGGCGGGCCTTACCACAGCGGCAGCATAGAAGGCATGCTGGCCACCATTAAAGGCATTAAAATAGCGTATCCCAGCAACGCGGCCGATCTGAAAGGCTTGATGAAAGCCGCCTTTTACGATCCGAATCCCGTGATCATGCTGGAGCATAAAGGACTTTACTGGAGCAAGGTACCCGGCACCGACGAAGCCCGCACCATAGAGCCGGACAGCGATTATATTTTGCCCTTTGGGAAAGGCTGCATTACGCTGGAAGCCGAAGAAGCGGCTATGGAAAACGGCGAAAGCCTTTGCATTGTCACCTACGGCATGGGCGTGTATTGGGCCAAAGCGGCCGCCGCCAGGTTTGCCGGCAAAGTAGAAGTGATTGACCTGCGCACCATTTATCCCTGCGACGAAACCCTGGTCTTTGAGCGGGTGCGCCTGCATGGCAAGTGCCTGGTGCTGACCGAAGAGCAGCTGACCAATTCCTTTGCGCAGGCACTGAGCGCGCGCATCATGCAAAACTGTTTTCAACACCTGGATGCGCCGGTGCAAACCCTTGGCGCGCTGGACCTGCCGGCAGTGCCCATGAACGTGACGCTGGAAGCGGCTATGCTGCCTACCACGGAAAAAGTAGCAGCGGCTATTGGCAGCATGCTGGAAGGTTGAGGCGGAGACTAAGGCTAAGGTTAAGGTTAAGGTTAAGGTTAAGGTTAAGGCTAAGACTGAGGCGGAGACTGAGACTGTGCCTTTCTTAATCTCAACCTTAACCTTCCATCCCCAGCCGGCACTATTTTTTAGCAGGTAAAGGCTATACAATTATTTGCCACGCACCATGCTCAAAAAGATCACCAGTTACAACCAGCAGAGCGCTATTCAGGCCGGGCACCAGATTGCTCGGTATACCGGTAAAGAACTGATTGCTGAAGATGAATTAAAAGAACAGCACCCTGAATCTTTTACGTTTTACCAGGTAGAGACATTCGATGGCACCACCGTGTGCCTGATGCCGGAATCGGAACGCCGGCCTCAGGAAGGAGAATACATCATGGCCAACAAGCTGGAAGTTCCTTTCCGCGAAATGATCCAAAGCGGCAACTGGTGGTTGCCTTAATAACAGGCAGCCGGTGCCGCCTCCCGGAATAACCTATTCCTGAAAGGCACGAGCCCTGTTATCCATTATTTATTTACCTCCGGACTTTCCCGGCTGTTGCCTGCCGCCTTTTTTATGAGGCGGCCTGCCTTTATCAGGCCGGTGGCTGCCGCTTTTACCCGCAGGCCGGTGGCCGCTCCTGCCCCGCTCTCTTCTTTCCGGCTCGTAAGCCGGCCCGGGCTCAAAGCCTTCGGGAAGCGGTTTCTTTTCCACGGCGTAGCCTATCATGCTTTCAATAGTGCCAAAGCGGCTCATGTCTTTGGTGCTTACAAACGTAATGGCGGTGCCGGTGCGCTCGGCACGTGCCGTACGGCCCACACGGTGCACATAATCTTCGGGGTCTGGCGGCACGTCGTAGTTCAGCACCAGCTCTATGCCGTCCACATCTATACCGCGGCTCAGCACATCGGTGCCAATCAGCAGTGGCAGCTGGCGGTTGCGGAATTCCTGCATCAATACTTCCCGCTCTTCCTGCTCCAGGTTGCTGGAAAAAGCGCGGGCATTAAAACCGGCGCGACGCACTTCCGATTCCAGGCTTTTTACCTTGTCTTTGGTACTGCAAAAAATAATGCTGCTCTGGTAATTGCCTTCCTTCAGGATGCTGCGCAGCAGTTTCATCTTTTGCTCTTCGTGCACCACATAGGCCAGCTGTGTAATGCCAGCGGCCGGTTTGGAAATGGCAATGCTGATGGATTGCGGATTGGTAAGAATGGTATTGGCCAGCTGCCGCATCTTGGGCGGCATGGTAGCCGAAAAGCAAAGCGTTTGCCGGTACTGCGGCAGCTGCGATACAATGCGCATGATGTCATCGTAAAAACCCATGTCCAGCATCCGGTCGGCTTCGTCCAAAACCAGGTGTTTGAGGTTGGCGAAGGAAAGCGCACCCATGGATATCATTTGTATCAGGCGGCCGGGCGTGGCAATCACCACATCGGTGCCCTGCCGCAGGGCCTGTTGCTGCTGGTTCCAGGTGACGCCGCTGCTGCCGCCGTAAACCGCTACCGAGCTCACGTCGGCAAAATAGCTCATGGCCTCAATCTGCTGGTCAATTTGTATGGCCAGCTCGCGGGTGGGCACCAGTATCAGTGTATTGATGCCGCCCTTATCGGTTTGCAGGATGCTGTCCAGCAGCGGCAGTACAAAAGCGGCGGTTTTGCCGGTGCCGGTCTGCGCGCAGGCAATTAAATCGTGGCCGGCCAGAATAATGGGAATAGCTTGTTGCTGAATGGGCGTTGGCGTTTTGTAGTTCATGGCAGCAATGCCATCCAACACATCGGGGTCCAGGTCAAAATCTTCAAAAGAAGTAATAGCGTTCATAGTATAATCCTTACAAAGAACGGCTATTTTAAAAGGACCGCATGAAAAAACCTGCCCGTTTTAAGAGCAGGTTAGTAGCTTTCCGGCTTGTTCCGGACTATCAGGCTTCAAAGGATTGGGCGTTGCTGCCAGCATTGCCGCGGTTTTGATAAGCTTCTTTGGCTTTGGAAGCCAGGTCGTTGATTTGGCCACCCAGTTTCTGGCGGAGCTCATTTCCTTTTTTTGTTTTGAACAGGTAAGCAGCGGCGCCTACAAGGGCCAGCGCCCAGAGTTTCTTTCCCATAGTGTGTTGCAGATTGAAGGTTAAAGGTTATTCCCTGGTCTTACTGAAGAATCATGCCACAAAACAAAGCGGCACAGTTTTTAAACCTTCTGAACCAAAAACCATGAAAAAGCTGATTCCCATGCTGGCGCTCACGGCCATTGCCTTTGCCGCCTGCAACAATGAACCTGCGGAAAATAATACCAATACCACGCAGGACACCGGGCAATATGTGGATCCCCAAACCGGCAGCACAGGCATGACGATTCCGGACCGCGACACGCCCTATATTGAAACAAAGAGTCCGCAAATATTGAAAAAGATAGACTCCAACATGCAGCAGGGCGATACGCAGCCGCAGGCCTATTAACCTGTAACAGGCTTTGCGGTAGTGAGGTTGCGGAATACAGCTTCCAGTGATTCGCCCTTCTTTTTCAGGCTGTCGAGGCTTTCATCGGCAACCACCCGGCCATTGTTGATGATGATGACACGGCTGCACATGGCCTCTACTTCCTGCATGATGTGGGTGGAAAGCAACACCGTTTTTTCCTGCCCCATGCGCAGAATAAGCTCGCGAATCTCTACAATCTGGTTGGGATCCAGGCCGCTTGTGGGCTCGTCCAGCACCAGCACTTCCGGCTGGTGCAGCATAGCCTGCGCCAGTCCTACCCTTTGCTTGTAGCCTTTGGAAAGTGCGCCTATTTTCTTGTGCGCTTCCTTACCGAGGCCTGTCTGGCTGACGATGTCTTCTATGCGCTTCCGGGCATGACTGCCCAGCTGATGAATACCGGCCGAGAATTCCAGGTATTCGCGCACGTACATATCATAATACAGCGGATTGGCTTCGGGCAGGTAGCCCAGGCGTTTCTGTACCTCCATCGGCTTTTCCGAAACGTCAAACCCCGCCACAACTGCCTTGCCGTCTGTAGGCGGCAGGTAGCCGGTAATCATTTTCATGGTGGTGCTTTTACCCGCGCCATTGGGCCCGAGGAAGCCTACGATTTCGCCTTTTTTGATGTCAAAGGAAATGGCATCTACGGCACGCTGGGTACCATATATTTTAGTGAGCGACTCAACGCTGATAGACATGGAAGCAAAGGTAGGCTGGAAGTTGGTAGTTCCGCAGGCGTAAAGCAGGCTTGCCCCTAACCTTAACCTCTGTTTTCATGTAGCAGCGCGGGCCTTCCCGCCTCTCAAACCCAATCCGTACTTTTGCCAGCCCCATGCGTTATTTTTTATCCTGCCTGCTGAGCCTTCTGTGCTGCCTGTCCGCTTGCGGGGTTTATTCCTTTACAGGGGCCAGCGTCAACGGCAAGACCATTAATGTGCACCTGCTGGAAAACAGGGCAGTAAACGTGGTGCCTACCCTTTCGCCCGCCCTCACTGAAAAAATCCGCAGCCGCATCGTTTCGCAGACCGGCCTGGCAGCCAGCAACAGCCCTGCGGCCGATTATGATATCAGCGGCGCCATTACCGGCTATACGGTTTCGGTTTCCGGTGTGCAAAACACGCAGCAGGCTTCCCTGAACCGGCTGACCATTGCCGTGGACATTACTTTTACCAACCGGCTGGATGAGAAAGCTTCTTTTCACCAGTCTTTTAACCGCTTTGCCGACTTCCCTGCCACACAAACCCTGCAGGCGGTAGAGGCAAGCCTTATAGACGAAATCGGCACCCAGCTGGCCGACGATATTTTCACCAAAGCATTTGTAAACTGGTAGCCGCATGATACATCCCGCACGCATTACGGAATTGCTGAGTCACCCCGGCCCGCTGGCCGGAGACGATCTTCGTTCTTTAGAACACGTCGCGATCCGCTACCCTTACTTCACCCCTGCGCGGCTGCTGCTGGATGCGCACCGCCATGCGCTGAAACAATCGCTGCACAGCCTGCTGGCAAACCCGGTGATGGTTTCCGGCCATTTGCCGGTCCGTGTCTTAAAACCAATCATTCAGGCAGCGCCGGCCACGCCCGCGGCAGCAGAAAAGATTATCGAAGAAACTCCTGCTACACCGCCGGCTGCCCCAATGCCGGAAGAAGCGCCCACAGCAGAAATTTTACCGGACATGCCGCCGGTGCAACCTGTATTTACAGAAGATTACTTCCGCTACGAAGGCATTGAAGTGCCCGGCCACCTGCCGGAAGAAAAAGAATTAACCGCTCCGGAAAATGAGATTCCGGAAGAAGGCGCAGAAAAAGACAAAGCACTGATGGTGATGATGAATTTTAAAGACTGGCTGCTTTTTTACAAACACAAGAGTCAGGCTGCCCGCGAAGATGAAGCCGATAAGAACCGGCTGAAAACGGCCTGGCAACGCGAGAAACTGGCTGCCGCCCTCGAAAATGAAGAAGAGGAAGATGAAATTCCGGAGCAGGTGTTTGAAATGGCTGTAAATTCCATTGCCCACGAAACCGGCCTTGTAAGCGAATCGCTGGCAGCCATTCTGGCCAAACAGGGCAAGACCGACAAAGCCATAGAAATGTACCGGAAGCTTTCTTTGAAACATCCACAAAAAAGTGCTTATTTTGCAACCCAAATTGAAACGCTGCTAAAGAACAAAGACGCATGATTCTCTTAATTACCGTTGTTATCCTTATTGCCGCCGTTGTGATGGCTTTCTTTATCCTCATTCAGGCCCCTAAAGGCGGTGGCCTCACCGGCAACTTCGGCAGCCTTTCCACGCAGGTGATGGGCGTGAAGCAAAGCACCAATGTCATGGAGAAAGGCACCTGGGCCACCATGGCCATCATTGCCGCGCTGAGCATTATCAGTGTCATGTTTATTGACAAAGCGCCGCGTGCCACCAAACAGGCCGCGCCTACACAGCAGCAAAGCCAGCAGCCGGCCACCGGCGCACCCGCTGCCCCGGCCAGCCCCGCCCCTGCCGCCCAATAAGCTGGCAAAGATTTTTATAACCAACCTACCCGTATCGGGTAGGTTTTTTTAGCTTACCGCACAGGGCTAATATCAAGACGTCTGCCATGGCACACTTCAGGAAAAAGAACAGGTCAAAGAAAATAGGAACGGTACTGCTGCTGCTTGCCGGCATTGCCCTGGTGATGGCCTACTTTATTTTCGGGCCCAATACCGGCCGCCACGATCGGGGCGATTACCTTTATATCCCCACCGGCGCTACCCGGGCCCAGGTCATGGACAGCCTGCAGCAAAATGGCTTTATCAGCAATAAAAGCAGCTTTTTATGGGTAGCCAAAGCCGCGCAGTACCGGAAAATCCATCCCGGCCGTTATTACATTCCCAAAGGCAGCAGCAATTATTACATGGTGCGCCTGTTGCGCAGTGGCCGGCAAACGCCCGTAAAGCTGGTGGTAGGAAAATTAAGGCACATTGAAGATTTTGCCGCCCTGGCCGGCAACCGGCTGGAAGCAGACAGCGCCCGCTTTGATTCCCTGCTGCGCCAACCGGCTTTTCTGGCTGCTTACGGACTGGATACGAACAGCGCGCTGGCTTTGATCCGCCCCGATACCTATGAATTTTACTGGACCGCCGGCGCGGAAAAAGTCCTGAAAACCATTGCCGCTCACTACCAACAATTCTGGACCGATACCCGCCGCAAACAGGCTGCTACCCTTGGCCTCAGCGAAAAAGACGTGTTTGCGCTTGCTGCTATAGTGGATGAAGAAACCAACAAAGTGGCAGAAAAAGACACCATTGCCAGCGTGTACCTGAACCGTTTGAAACAGGGCATGAAGCTGCAGGCCGACCCTACGGCCCGCTATGCCGCCGGCGATTTCGGGCTCCGGCGCATTACGGCAGCGCAAACCAGCCTGCAGCATCCCTTCAACACTTACTACGTGACGGGCCTGCCGCCCGGGCCTATCTGTACGCCTTCCCTATCCAGCCTGGAAGCGGTGCTGCAACCTGCCCAAACCAATTATATTTATTTCTGCGCCGACCCTGCCGGCAGCGGCGGCCACCTGTTTGCCGCCACCTGGAGCGAACACCTGAAAAATGCACAGGCCTATCATCGGGCGCAGGATGCAAAAGGGAACAGGTGATTTGAGGATTTGGAGATTTGAAAATTTGAGGATTTGAAAATTTGAAGATGGGCGAGATGGAATCTGGGATTTGGAATTTGGAATTTGGATTCTGAAGATCCGCTTGAATGTTTCACCTAAATGCTGCTTCACAGCAAACAGCTGATCTTCCCAACCATTTCTTTTTACCTAACTTTGCCGCGATTTTTCAATTAATTAATCCATTACACGCATCATGAACAATGTAAAAGTGGCCATCAACGGCTTTGGCCGTATCGGACGCCTTGTTTTTCGCCAAATCCACGCCCTGGAAGGCATGGAAGTGGTTGCCATCAACGACCTGACGCAACCTAAAGTGCTGGCACACCTGCTGAAGTACGACACTGCCCAGGGCCGCTTTAATGAACCCGTTACCTTTAGCGACAATTCCATCACCGTTGCCGGTAAGGAAATCATGATTTACGCGCAGAAAGACCCCAAGCAAATTCCCTGGGGGCAGCATGATGTGGACGTAGTCCTGGAATGCACCGGTTTCTTTACCGATAAAGACAAAGCAGAGGCGCACATTGAAGCCGGCGCCAAGCGCGTGGTGATTTCCGCCCCCGCCACCGGCGACCTGAAGACCATCGTTTTCAACGTCAACCACAACATCCTGGACGGCAGCGAAACCATCATTTCCTGCGCTTCCTGCACCACCAACTGCCTGGCCCCCATGGCACAGGTGCTGAACGACCAATACGGCATCGTAACCGGCCTGATGACTACCGTGCATGCCTACACCAACGACCAGAACACGCTGGACGCGCCGCACCCGAAAGGCGACCTGCGCCGCGCCCGTGCCGCTGCCGAGAACATCGTGCCCAACTCTACCGGCGCTGCCAAGGCCATCGGCCTGGTGCTGCCCGAGCTGAAAGGCAAGCTGGACGGCGGTGCCCAGCGCGTGCCCGTGGTTACCGGCTCGCTCACAGAGCTGTTTACGATCCTGGAAAAGAAAGTTACCGTGGATGAAGTGAACGCTGCCATGAAGGCCGCTGCCAACGAATCTTTTGGCTACAACGAAGACGAAATCGTTTCCAGCGATGTCATCGGCACCACCTTCGGCTCCCTATTTGATGCCACCCAAACCAAGGTGATTCAAAACGGCGACGCCCAAATGGTAAAAACCGTGAGCTGGTACGACAATGAAAACAGCTATGTTAGCCAGCTGGTACGCACCGTGCGTTACTTTGCCGGACTGATGAAATAATTCATTTCGCTACTCATTTAAAAAAAGCCGTCCTTCTGGGCGGCTTTTATTTTTGAGAGAAAGGTAGCTGCATCGCTGCTTCCGTCGCTTCGCCGCGCGCAACTCCCTTTGCGTCTTTGCGCGAAACCCTGTTTTTGACTTCATATTGCGTGCAGGTTGCTTCGTCCGGACGGGCAGCGCTATCTTCCTTATTCAACATCATTTCCCGTCCATCCTCGCAATGACATGTTGTGAGCATTTGTACTATTTTTCTCGCGACCGTCCTTGCGCGTGCACTGTGGGCTAGAGCGATTAGTAGCGATAATTACGCTGAAGCAGTGCACAAAGCAACCTGCACGAAACACTACTTCACCCCACACATTTTATGTAGTTTGCTTCGGCTGGATATACAGCCCGTGAAGCAACCTGCACGAAACACTATTTTAGATTTGGATTATCTGTACGCTGCTTCGTCCGGACGGATAGATTTACTTTCTTACAACTGCATTTCCCGTCCATCCCCGTAATGACAAAACGAGGGCCGGAAAACTTTAATTAATACCTCAGGAATCAAGCGGCCTTTTTACTTTTAACGGATGAAATCTTTCCTTTCAGGAATACTGCTGCTTGCAGCCACCACCGCTACCGCTCAAAATTTTACCGCAGACTCTACCCAAATCGCCGGCATCACTTCCCACATCCTTTTAAAAGGTCAGTGCTATGAAGATCTGCGCGTGCTTACCAAAACCATTGGCCACCGCCTGAGCGGTACGCCGGAAGCGGAAAAAGCCATTGCCTGGGGCGAAAAAACGCTGAAAGCAGCAGGCGCCGACCGCGTGTTTTTACAACCGGTGTGGGTGCCCAGATGGGTGCGCGGCAAAGAAAAACTGGAAGTGGACCTGGCCGGCAACGGGAAATACCAAACCCTCAAAGCCCTGAGCCTGGGCAATGCCGTGGGCACGGACGGCAAAACCATTTCCGCACCTTTAGTTATGGTACGCACTAAAGAAGAATTTGATGCCCTGCCGGCGGCGCAGGTCAAAGACAAAATCGTGTTTTTCAATTATCCCTTCCGGCAGGAAAAAGTGAATGCCTTTGAAGCCTACGGCGATGCCATCTGGCTGCGCGGCTATGCGCCCGTGGCGGCAGGCAGCAAAGGCGCCAGGGCCGTCATCGTCCGCTCGCTGAGCACCGGCATGGATGACGCGCCCCACACCGGCTCACTCTGGTATCGCGACAGCGTCCGGAAAATTCCTGCTTTTGCCATTGGCAATACCACGGCCGACCAGCTGGCCGCGGCACTGGATAAAAACGCCGTAGCGGTTCGTATGATGAGCGAGGCCAAAATGCAGGACAGCGTGCTTTCCTACAACGTCATTGGCGAGCTGACAGGTACGGAAGACGGTTACATTGTGGTGGGCGGTCACCTGGATTCCTGGGATATCGGCGAAGGCGCGCAGGACGATGGCGCCGGTTGCGTGCAGTCTGTTGAAATCATCCGGACGTTTAAAGCCCTGGGTATCCGTCCAAAGCATACCATCCGGGCCGTCCTGTTTATGAATGAAGAAAACGGCGCGCGTGGCGGCCGGGCCTATGCCGACAGTGCCAAATCCAAAAACGAAAAGCACATCCTGGCCCTGGAAAGCGACGCCGGCGGCTACGCGCCCCGCGGCATCGGGCTGGTGATGAGCGAGGCGCAGAAGAAAAAAGTAAAAAGCTGGAAGCCCTACTTTGCGCCGCTCGGGGTATATGAGTTTGATGTGGAAGAAGGCGGGGTGGATATTTCCTTTTTAGGCAAAAACGGCGTGCCGCTGGCTGGTTTGCTGCCCGACCCGCAGCGCTATTTTGACATGCACCATTCCGAAAACGACGTGTTTGAAAATGTGAGTCACCGCGAGCTGAAGCTGGGCGCAGCAGCGATGGCCGGCTTTATCTGGCTGGTGGATACATACGGATTGTAGGATTTCACGCAAAGGCGCAAAGGGAGCGCGGAGGGGTTTCGCGCGGTGGCGCGGCGGGTGCAGCGGCGCGGCGGCTTTAATGAATGACAAGAAGCAGACGGCTTTGACTCGTCCTTTTGTCCTTCCCGAAGGGAATCTGTCCGGTCTGTTTTTCCTTTGTGCTGCTTTCACTCGTCCTTGTCTTTCACTCGTCCTTTTTCACTCGTCCTTTTGTCTTTCACTCGTTCTTTGTCATTCCCGAAGGGAATCTTTCCTATAACACGATTCAACAAGCATTAAAGGACAGATCCCGTCGCTGCGCTCCGGGATGACAAAGAACGAGTCAGAAAAGAAAGTAAGAAAGCAGCATTGTTTAAAATTCTCTTTTTCCACCGCTCCTTTTCACGAATTATTTGTCACTCGTCCTTTTGTCCTTCCCGAAGGGAATCTTTCGGAACTGTTTTGCACCCGCCCACGTCATCCGGTAGCAGCATAAGGCTATCCGAAATCATATCTTGCAGGCTTGTACACGGAATCACCCCATAGTTCCCTCTTTAGCCGGTTGCTTCAAAAGCCCGCCGCTGTGGTGTCGTTGCTAATCATAGCAATTACCACCTGCTGTGCGCTATTTGCCTATGTGCTGGCGCCCGACAAGACGCCCAACGCCAACCGGATGATTATTGAGCTGGGCGCGCGTCCGCCGGGCTTTAAAACCACCATGCTTTTAGTGCCCAAAGGATTGCCGCCGGCGCAAACGCCTTTTTTTAAAAAGCTTTTTACGGGCGCGCCCGATGCTTTTCAATGGCTGCCGGTTAATAGTTATGCCTTTGCTGCCGATACGTTAGTGGCCCGCCATTACATAGACGAGGGACTGGAAGACACCTTGAAATTCCCGCTGGCGCAGCTCTTACCCACAGACCAGCAAACACAACCTTTAGCCGCACAGCAGGATTATCTGAAAGCACATCAAATCAAAACCATGAGCTTCCGGCTGGGCACCGACCGTTATGGCCGCGATATCCTTTCGCGCCTGCTGGTGGGCGCGCGGGTCAGCCTGGGCGTGGGCTTTGTGGCCATGCTTATTTCCCTGACGCTGGGCGTGCTGCTGGGCCTGATTGCCGGATATTTCAAAGGCCTGGCCGATGATGTGGTGATGTGGTTTGTGAACCTCTTTTATGCCATTCCCACCCTGCTGCTGGTGTTTGCCATCACCATCACCCTGGGCAAAGGCTTTTGGGAAATCTTTGTAGCCATCGGCCTGACTATGTGGGTAGGCACCGCGCGCCTGGTGCGCGGACAGGTAATGGTGTTGCGGGAAATGGATTTTGTGGTGGCGGCCCGTGCTTTAGGCCTGGGCAGCCTGCGCATTATGTGGCGGCATATATTGCCCAACATAGCCGGCCCCTTGATGGTGCTGGCTGCCAGCAACTTTGCCGCGGCGATGCTCATAGAAGCCGGGCTTTCCTTCTTGGGAATTGGCGTGCAGCCGCCCATGCCCAGTTGGGGTTTGATGATAAAAGAGCACTACAACTTTCTGGTAACCAACCGGCCCATGCTGGCGATTATTCCCGGCCTGGCGATTATGCTCCTGGTGTTTGCCTTTCAGTTGCTGGGGAATGCATTAAGGGATGTGGTGGATGTGCGGTGATGCGAGGCGGTCGGGTTTATTTAGGATATACAAAATGCGCAATTAATTTCAAGCGGTTAAAAGCGGTTTTGTTTTTGGGAGTAAAGAAATAAGAATGGACGAAAAAGATTTATTCAGTGGAATGTGGTTGCGTATATTTGCGAGTTGTCCAAAATAGCCGCATGCCACTGAGTCGCTTGTTTAAACTGCAGCGCGCTATGGAAGAAGCTGCTGTAACTGTATATAAAGAAGAAAATATCCTGCGAAAAATCAGATGCCGAAAGGCGGTGTTCAAAGCAGCCGTGCTAAAGCGATGAAAGCTCGCTTTCAAATCGTCTGAAAGCCGATAGCTGCTTTGAGGTGAAGTTCGTCGTTTTCAGGCAAAGCGAAGCGGCCAAA
>Ga0182744_1002353_pt1 | contig 15574 bp, 16 predicted proteins | sample eDN3rd30CKraftMG_FD_128525 | JGI IMG/M metagenome (GOLD analysis project Ga0182744, IMG submission 128525) | Enriched Miracle-Growth compost microbial communities from Emeryville, California, USA - eDNA 3rd pass 30_C Kraft MG (version 2) (version 2) ...
AAATTAAGGACATTCCCGGTTTGAAAGTGAACTTCCGCGACACTTCGGCGCGGGGCTTGACGACGGGCCGTCAATTTCCTCTCTCCATGAACTTGATGGGTCCCGACCTGAACGTTCTCAACGACAAGGCCCAAGAGCTGATGGACCGTCTGGAAAAAGAACATCTCGCGCAGGATCTGGACACGGATTTTCGCATGGGAGTTCCCGAGTTGGATGCGGAGCCGGTGCGCGGTGCTTTGGCGTCACGGGGAGTGACCGTGGAAACGGTGGCGCAGACTTTGAACGCGGCCTTGGCGGGAATCCGCGTGAGCCGTTACACCGCCGGCGGCCGCCGTTACGACGTGCGCGTGAAAATTCCCGACGATGAAATAACGGACCGAAACGACATTCGCCGCATCGCCGTTCGCAACCAATTCGGAAACTTGGTGCAAATCGGGGACGTGGTTAAGCTTCAGGAGACGAAAACCGTTCAATCCATCACCCGCATCGACCGTCAGCGGGCGGTGGGAATTTTCGGCCAGATCGGCGACAATCAGTCGCAGGCGGCGGTGCTCGAACGCGCGCAAGAGATCGCCCATGAAATTTTGCCGGAAGGCTACCGGGTGAGTCTGGAGGGAGCGAGCGCCGGACTGGCGGAAAGTTTCCAAAGTCTGATTTTCGCTTTGATCGTCGGAATCCTCGTGGCTTACATGGTGCTCGCCGTTCAGTTTAACTCTTTCATTCATCCCATCTCGATTCTTATGGCTCTTCCATTCAGCGTGACCGGAGCCGTGCTGGCGTTGTGGGTGACGGGAGTGTCGTTGAATCTTTTCAGCTTCATCGGCTTGATCGTCTTGATGGGAATCGCGAAAAAGAATTCCATCCTGCTCGTGGAGTACACCAATCAGATGCGCAAGCGGGAAGAGGGAATCTCGGTCAAGGAGGCTTTGATCGGCGCCTGTCCGATCCGCTTGCGTCCGATCCTGATGACTTCCACCGCGACGGTGTGCGCGTGCATTCCCTTGATTTTCGGCAACTCCCTGGGCCAGGAAACCAGAACGCCGATGGGGCTGACCATCGTGGGTGGAACCGTCTTTTCCACTTTGTTGACTTTGTTCGTGGTGCCCTGCCTGTACATGGTGCTCACCCGCTTCGAAAACCGGCGCAAACACCTGTAAACCCCTTCTTTGGTCGAGGAAAAAACTCGGCCCTCTAATCCGTCTCAAATTATGCCGATAGGTCTTCTGAGGATAAGGAGACGGCTATGTACCTTCAAGGCAATCTTCAGGCGGTATTTGATGCTCTCTACAATTTGGGAGTGATCGATCCCGTTTTGAAAATGGACTGGAACAAGGAACTCAACGAGCTGCACACCTATGCGGACACGTTTTTTCAGGCGATGGACGTCGCCAACACCCATCAAGCCAGCGTCGCTGATCTGATGGATCTGCTGAGAAATTTCGATCAAAGAACTTTGAGCTATCTGGCAATGGAGGTGGCCCGTGAATTTGCGGATTTTCATTCACGCGATTGTCTTCACTAGCGCTTCGCTGGCTTTCGCTTCCGATTGGAAGGTCGACTTTTCCCGCCGTTTTCATACGGACGACAAGGTCGAGATGGTGGTGCCTCCCCGGACGCCCGCCCGTGCTCCGGCTTCGGTGCGTGAAACCCAAATGCCTCCGGCGCCTTTCGTGAAGGAAGTGTTTTTGCAAAACGATCCCGCGCCGGAAGTCGTGATTCTGAACACCGAAAATGGTTTCATTCCCTCGGCGATCACTCTGCAGGAGGGTCAGGCCTACCGCTTTCACGTGGTGAACGTGAATGAGGAAAAGAAAAACGTCAGCTTCGTGATGAGCGCGTTCAACCAGCACCACGCCACTTATTACGGTCAGATCCAAACCTTCATGATTCAGCCGGATAAGACGGGAATTTTCCGTTATTCCTCTCCGGAAACGGCGGCCATGGGAAAGGTGATCGTCGCGCCGAAAGCGGATGGGACCGCTCCGGTGATGGCGAATCCCGACGTCCGTGTGCCCGCGTCCGAGTAAGAGGAGGAGAGAGCTTCATGGCTGACAGAGAATCCGTCTTTACGAATGCCATTAAAACTTTTTTGGAGCCCATTTGGCATTTGCTCAGTGACGAAAAAGTCACCGAGGTGATGGTGAATTCCCATGACGAGATCTGGATCGAAGTTTCCGGGAAAGTGCAAAAGACCGACGCGCGCTTCGCCGATGAGGATTCTCTCTTGGCCGCGGTGACCAACATCGCCCAAAGCGTCGGCCGTCGGATCAACGAGGAAGAACCCCGTTTGGACGCCCGTCTTCCCAACGGTTACAGGATTCACGCGGTGATTCCTCCTTGCTCGCGCAAGGGGACCACGATGGCGATCCGCAAATTCGCCACCGTTCAATTCACTTTCAAGGATTACGTGCGCATCAACGCGATGACTTCGGATGCGGCCCAATTTTTGGACATCTGCATGAAGCTCGGAAAAAACATTTTGGTCAGCGGCGGAACCGGTTCGGGAAAAACGACTTTGCTTTCCGTTTTGTGTAACCGCATTCCCAAAGGTCAACGCATCATTGTGATCGAGGATTCCAGCGAATTGAAAGTGGAATATGAACACGTGGTGTTTTTTGAAACCCAAATGGCGGACGAACAAGGACTTGGTGAAGTCACCATCCGCGATCTGGTCAAAAGCAGTTTGCGTCTGCGTCCCGACCGCATCATCGTGGGAGAGGTGCGGGGCTCCGAGGCCTTGGAGTTGATTCAAGCCATGAACACCGGTCACAAAGGATGTCTCGGCACCATTCACGCCAACTCCGCGCCGGATGCCTTGGTGCGGTTGGAGGCTTTGGCCCAAGGCGGAGACGGCAAACTCAGCGAAAAAGCTTTGCGCCATCAAATCGGCTCCGCGATCGACATCGTGGTGCAAATTTCTCGCTACTCCGACGGCTCCCGCAGGCTCGCTTCCATCGACGAAGTGTTGGGATTTAATCCCGACGGCAGCTACCGGGTCGAATCCATTTATGAAATGTCGCGTTTGCTGAAGATGCCCGACGGAAAATTAAAAGGGCAGATCGAACCCGCCGGCAGACTCCCGTCTTTCATGGAAGAGATCGAGGACAACCAAATACCTTTCGGCCGTCAGAAATTCCAAAAGCCCAAAGCCGCCTGAGAAGCTTAAGGGATCGAATCCGCTCTCATCGAACAAGAAGCCGTGCGTTAAGCCCGAAGGGATGCCGTAAATAACGCTGCGAGTGATGCCGTCGGGGGCTTACAAAGAGCATTGAGTCTTTTTTGCCCCTGGGATAGACCTTAGGCATGCTCTTTAGCGGCAAAGTGACGAATTCTATTATGGTTTTTTTGGATCGGTCGGGTTTTGATAGCGACCGAATTCACGAATTGACCACTCTTCCTTCCGAATATCTGCGTGATCCGACCGGCTGGATGGACGCGGCTTTGGTCGAGGATTTTTTTGAAGCGGTTGAAAGAGAGTTGGGCTCCACTCTTCCGGACGCCCTGGCCACCGTGGTCGGGCATCAGTGTCCGGAACTGAGAGCTTGGGGCGTGCTCGACAGCGTGATCCGCATGATGCCGCGTTCGCAGGATTTGTTTTTACAACCGGAGCGTTTCATTTCTTACTTCGTGTCCCCAGCGCCTCCGCTGGCGCACATTCTGCGCAAGGATTGCGAAGTGGAATTTCACATTCCCATTTCCAATTTGGAATATCCGCACACTTCGGAATTCTTGAGATCCGCTCTGGAAGCTCTTCCCAAATATCTTGGAAAAGAAGAAGCCGTCGTGGTGTGGGCGCAAAACAAAGTCAGCATCAAGTGGTCGGACGTGCAAAAGTCTTTGCTGGGCGATGCCGATCAAAGACCCAACTTCAAGCCGGAGTTGGTGCAGAGTCTGATGGCGGCTTTGGACGAATCGCAAAAACAGATCGAATCCTTGACCGCGCAGTTGAACGAACGCATGAGTCCCGTTCCGCTTCCGATGACGGAAGACCGCAAAAAGGAACTGAAAGCCTATGTGGTGAAAAGCCGCGGGCATCTGATGCGCTTGAGCGATTATCTGGTGCGCTCCCAACAGTTGGTCACTCTGCTGATCGGTCAGGACCGTCTGACCAAGCAGGTTCAGGAAGCCATGAGACGCGTGGATTGGAATTACGTGAAATCCCAATCCAACTATGTGGCTCAGGATGTGGCGGATCTGCTCTCCGACTTTGAAAAAGAGTTGGACAACGACAAGCCCGGAAAACCCTTCCGTAAAAAACCGGGTCCCCTGCAAGCTCGACTGGAGGTCTGAAGTGAACGTTGAAGTTCAATCCGTGAAAGCCCGCGAAATTTTGGACAGCCGGGGACGGCCCACCTTGGAAGTGGAGATGCGCACCCAAAAAGGAAACCGCGTGATCGCGGCGGTTCCGTCGGGCGCTTCCACCGGCGCGCATGAAGCGGTGGAACTTCGGGACGGGGACAAAAAACGTTTTCTCGGGCTCGGCGTTTTAAAAGCGGTTCAAAACGTGAATGAAATTCTGGCGCCCTTGGTGATCGGTAAAAACTTAAGCGATCAAGGGGAAATCGACCGCCTCCTGATCGAAAAAGACGGCACGAAAAACAAATCAAAATTGGGGGCCAATGCGATTCTCGGCGTGTCTTTGGCGGTGGCCAAAGCGCGCGCGGCGGACGAAGGCTTGGATCTTTATGAAAGCCTCTCCGGGGGCAAGGGAGTCACTCTTCCGGTGCCGATGATGAACATCATTAACGGCGGCGCGCACGCGGACAACGGTTTGGACGTGCAGGAATTCATGGTCCTTCCGGTGGGCGGCGGAAGCTTCAAGGAAAGTCTGCGCGCGGGCGTGGAAGTGTTTCAGAACTTAAAAAAAATCTTGAGTGAAAAATCCCTGTCCACGGCGGTGGGGGACGAGGGCGGTTTCGCTCCCGTTTTAAGCGGCAACCGACAGGCTTTGGAACTGATCATGACCGCCATTGAAAAAGCCGGCTACCGTCCCGGAGAGGACGTTTATCTGGGGCTGGATGTGGCGGCGACGGAATTGTTTTCGGACGGCGCTTACACCTGGGAAGGAAAAAAAATCTCCAGCGCTCAGTTGGGCGACGTTTACAAGGAATGGCTCGGCTCTTTTCCCATCGTCAGCATCGAGGACGGATTGGCGGAAGACGATTGGAGCGGCTGGAAAGCCTTGACGCAAAATCTCGCGGAAAGAGTGCAGTTGGTGGGAGATGACCTGTTCGTCACCAACAAAGAGCGCTTGCAAAAAGGCTTGGACGAAAAAGCCGCCAATTCCATTTTGATCAAAGTGAATCAGATCGGCTCGTTGACGGAAACGGCGCAAACCATCGCGCTCGCGCAAAGTCACGATTACACCTGCGTGATGTCCCATCGCAGCGGTGAAACGGAAGACACCACCATCGCGGATTTGGCGGTGGCTTACAATTGCGGACAGATCAAAACCGGAAGTCTTTGCCGTTCGGAAAGAACGGCGAAATACAATCAACTTCTCCGGATTGAAGAGCGCCTGGGAGCGAAGGCGAAGTTTCTCGGTAAATCCACTTTCAAGTTTCTTTAGCGAGCGGCGCTCTCATGGGCTACGCGATCAAAGCTTATTTGACGGAAGAGGCGGGCGCGCCCATCCGCCGAATATGGGCGGACATCGCGGCCGCCGGCCTGGGCGATTTCATGATCCGTTCGGGCTCGAAGCCGGGATTGACCTTGGGCGTGTGGGAAAATTTAAGTCTGGCCCAAGAGATCAACCTGATCCGCCTGACCGAAGACTTCGCGCAAGTCTTGCGTTTCATTCCGCGCATGGAAACTTACGGAGCCGCGACTTTTCCGACCGATCCCGCTCATGTGTTTTTGGGGGTGGTGCCGTCGACCGAAGTCATAAGCCTTCATAAAATTTTTCACGGCATAAATTTAAAACTCAGCGCTCTTTGCGAGGAGTACTATCGGCCCGGAAGCTGGGTCCCCCACTCGACCTTGTCTTTGCGTTGTGAGCCGAAACAAATGATCCCCATCCTTCAGGTGTGCTTGCGCCACAAAACCCGTCTGGAAGGCCCGCTGGATTCCGTGGGCCTGATCGAAACCTCCACCACCCGCGAAATCGTGATGGTGCCCTTTTCCAAAGGAATTACAAAGCCCGTTTCGTGACGGTGACGTCCAGATCCATTTGACTGTAGGTGCCGTTCGCCGCGTCCGCGCCGACGGTGATGTGGGCCTTTCCGGAATCGTCCACCAAGATCTTCGGATGAGATTTCAATGTGCGGGATCCGTCTTTATTTATATAGCCCACGGACATTTCCAACAAAGTGCCTTTATGATCGCCCCAGGTGCCCTCGGACGGAATCACTTCGACGAAGGTCTGATGGTCTTTGCTTTTTTGAAAGATCGAAGCTTTTTCGCCCTCTTTCGTGATCACCCGCGGAGAAGCAACGTGTTTACCGTCCACGAACATCTTCATTTTCAGATCATAACTGTTTTTAGCAAAGGCGGAAGTCCCCAGAATCATTAACACAAGCCCGAACGCTTTCATAAACCCTCCGTGATTTCTTTCAAGTCTTTCCCGGAACCGAGGACCGGTCAATAGCTTCGAAAACTGGACTTTCTGCGGTGCTCGCAACCGCGATACACTAAGAACTGTGAGAAGAGTTTTCTTTACTCTGTTTGATTCCGTTCATCGCTTCCTTCAAAGCCCCCTGAAAGTTTTGTGGATTTGCTTGGCGCTGGCCTTCGTGAATCTGATTTTGGACGGAAGCCTTTATCGCTATTACGTACTGACCAAAGACCTTGAAAGCACCCGGCATAAAACTTTAGCTCTTGAGAAGTCCAACGAAGAGTTGAACGCTCAGATCAAGAAAATGCAGGACCCGCGCCAATTGGAAAGGGTCGCTCGCGAGAGATTTGATCTCGTGAGGGACAATGAACTGGTTTTTGTTTTTAGTGAGGATCAATCCAACTAAATAACAGGAGGTCACAGTTTGAACAGTGGTCGAATCAAGTGGATTTCTCCCGATGCTTCCCATGGTTTTATTCTGATGCCGGACGGCCGGGAAGCTTACTTCAACACTTACGACATTCTTGGAGGAGTGGACATCAACGCCCTCTCTCCCGGCGAAGAGGTGTCGTTCGAAGTGCTGCACACGCACCGGGGCCTTGAGGCCTTCAACATTCAGACCTTCGCTTACGCTTAGCCTTTAATAGGGGGGACTTTCCGGCGCGTTTTTCGGCGGTAAGTCCTCTCAGATCGAAATTAACGGGATTTTAACCCTTCTCAGGCCCCTCCGGGTCTCAAAAACATTGGGCAAAAGGCCGCTTTTCCCGTATATCATTTGAGTCCGATCGGACGGAGGAGGCCAAAAAATGGCTTGGACACCAGCACTCATCACTCAACTGAGACGCCGCTTGGGATGGACGCGGGCGGAACTTTCCCGCCGTGTGGGAGTGACCGTCACCGTGATCGAGGCTTGGGAAAAAGGCGGCGAGGCCCCCGGTCAGGAAATTTGCAACCAGCTTGATTTTTTGGAAGGACATTTGAACCGCTATTGTGAGTGCCTCAGCAAAGATCCCGTCGCGGAAATTTTCCTGAAGGAAAACGGTCTGAACCAGGTCTCTCGAACCGACCTGGAAAATTAAGCGCCTTCTCATGAAATCACTTTATCTCGTCGATGCCAGCGCCATGTTTTTCAGGGCTTTTTTCGCTCTTCCCCCTTTGACGAGTCCGGAGGGAATGCCCACCAACGCGCTTTACGGTTTCTACGCCATGACTCAGAAACTTCTGAAGGACGAAAAACCGGATTACCTGATTTATTGTTTCGACCGCAAAGAACCCACCTTTCGAAGCGAGATCTATCCCGAATACAAAGCCCACCGCGACGAGATGCCGGAAGACTTGGTGCCTCAGGTCCCTTACATGAGGAAATTCACCGACTGCCTGCACATCATGAGTCTGGATCAGGAAGGCTTTGAAGCCGATGATCTGATCGGCACCTTGGCTCATATGGGGGAAAAGGAAGGTTTTCGCGTCGTCATCGTCAGTGGGGATAAGGACTTCGCCCAGCTGGTCACGGACCAAGTGACTTTGCTCGACACCATGAAGGATCGGCGCACCGACATCGCGGGGGTCAAGGAAAAATGGGGCGTGCGTCCCGATCAGATCATCGATTACCTCGCCATTTGCGGAGACAGCAGCGACAACATTCCCGGCGTCAAGGGCGTCGGTCCGAAAGGCGCGCAGAAACTTTTGAGTGAATACGACAAGCTTGAAAATATTTATGAGCATTTGGATGAAATCACCCCGGCGGGAGTGCAGAAGAAATTGCGGGAGTCCAAGGACAACGCCTTTATGTCGCAGGTTTTGGCCACCATCAAAACGGACATGGCTCTCGAAGTGGATTGGACACAGGCCACGCACCGCGATCCCAACGTGGAATCTTTAAGAAATCTTCTTCAGGAATTGGGTTTTAAAACCTTTGCCAAAAATCTCTCCCAAGTGGCCGAGGCCGTGGAGTCTAAGCCCATACCTCAAGTGATAAAGGACAACGAACCGACGAAAAGCGCGTCTTCCACCACGGCGGCGTCTTATGAATTGGTGGATTGGGATCTCGAAAAAATCCGCGAAAACCTCGCGCCCTATTCCGAAATCACGGCGCTTTACTGCAAAAAAGGCCTGGCCTTCGAGTCCAACGGCAAGATTTTTCTGCCGAGGGAATTTTCAAAAGATCTGCGCGAGGTCTTGCTGAAGAAAAATCTCAAGTGGTCCGGCTATGAACTGAAGGAAGTGTTCAAAGCCCTCGGGTTGAGGCAGGCGGACGTGATCTTCGACGGGCAGTTGGCCGCCTATGTGGTTTTGTCCGACCGTGTGGGTGGCCTGGAAGAGTCCTTGGAGCGTTGGATCAGCGCCCAAGTGGGGGATCTGACGGCCTGGGAAGAGCACTTCGCTCTTTTTGCGGAATTGAAAAAGACTTTGCTGAAGGAAGTGAAAGGCCACGATCTGCAGAAGGTTTTGGAAAAATTCGATTACCCCTTGGAAGAAGTGCTTGCCGCGATGGAATTGGAAGGGGTCAAGGTCGACGCCGAAGAATTGAAACGGCAGAGCGTGTTGATCCATGCGGACGTGCAACGTCTGGAAAAAAGCGTGTTCGATCTCGCCGGACGCGAGTTCAACCTGGGAAGTCCCAAACAATTGGCCGAAGTTTTATTCAACGAGCTCAAGCTGACTCCGGGAAGAAAAACCAAAACCGGATTTTCCACCGATAACGAGGTGCTCTTGGCCCTTCGGGCCCATCATCCGATCGCGGATCTTTTGATCGAGTACCGAGAGCTCAGCAAACTCAAATCCACTTATGTCGACGCCATCCCGATGCTGATCGACGAAAAGAGCGGGCGCGTGCACACCCACTTGAATCAGGCGGCGACCAGCACGGGCCGTCTTTCCAGCACCAATCCCAATCTTCAAAACATTCCCATCCGCACCGAAAGAGGCCGTGAAATCCGCAAAGCCTTCATTGCGGAAAAAGGAAAAGTTTTGATTTCCGCGGACTACAGCCAGATCGAACTGCGTATTCTCGCCCATATTTCCGAGGACGCCGGATTGATCCGCGCCTTCCAGGAGGATCAGGACATTCACACGGCGACGGCCAGCGAGATTTTTAACGTTCCTCCTGGGGACGTCACTGCGGATCTGCGCCGTCAGGCGAAAGCGGTGAACTTCGGCATCGCCTACGGACAAGGCGTGTTCGGTTTGGCGGAAACCTTGGGGATCGCGCGTGGAGAGGCCAAGATGATCATCGAGCGCTATTTTGAACGCTTTCCCGGCGTGAAGAAATACATGGAGCAGGTGGTGCATCAGGCCTATGAGAAAGGCTGCGTGGAAACGCTGTTCGGGCGTAAACGGTTCATCAAAGAAATCCGCTCGAAAAATCAGGCCCTCAGAAAATTCGGCGAGCGCGCGGCGATCAACGCCCCCATTCAGGGCACCGCCGCCGATCTGGTCAAGATCGCCATGATCGAAGCCCATCAGAATCTGCCGATTCCCCTGGTGCTGCAGGTGCATGACGAATTGATTTTCGAATCCCCCATCGACGACGCCGCCACCTGGTGCGAAGAGGTCAAGGGCCTGATGGAAGAAGTCTTCACCATGAAAGTTCCCCTGAAGGTCAACGTCGCCAGCGGCCCCAACTGGGACGAAGCCCACTAATTACAAAGACTGAAGCCACGCCTTCAGATTTTCATAGTCGGAACCGGCGCGGCCTTTGCCGTCCAGAATGTTCGCTGCCGGTGCGGGGGGCATGATGCGCACTCCGGAAGATCCGGTCATTCTTTGCCACAGGGTTTGTTCGGACCACGACGTCTTGCCGTCTTTTTTCAGCCAGCCTTGGTTCAACATCAAAGCCAAAGTTTTTCTTGAAGAAGACTCCTTCACCACGTCGCCGTGACATTCCTGACAGTTTCTTTTTTGGATCGCGCCGGTAAACAGGCGGTCCCACTGCGTCAGTTGGCCGGGGGAAAATAGGCGCGGCAAATCTTTTTCTCCGACCGCGCCGTTTTGATCGCCGTTTTTATTTTTCGGCGGAGTGGGGGGCGCCCCTGTGCTTGAAGACAGAATCAACAAAGCGTGGTTTTGATCGTCCACCACGTAGATCGTGCCCTCGGGGTCCGCCGCCAGTCCCACCGGGTGGCCTTTGGGCTCCTTCAGCCAGTTTTGGATCAGAAAGCCGGGAGTGGAATTTTTAAATCCGCCGACGTCATTGGTGTCGAACACGGCGATCCGCGATCCCGAATCACGCCATCCGTGCCAGGACATCAAAATTTTTCCTTTCAGAAAGGGAAAAAGATCTCCCGTGTAAAGCATCATGTCCAAAGGGGCGACATGGGGAGGCAGCAAAAAAGTCGGGCGGTCGGCCTTGGTGGCGCAAAAGGTTTTGAAGTTGGTGTAGCCGTCATAGCGCTCGCCGTTTCCGGAGCAAAAGGGCCAGCCGAAATCATAAACTTTTCCTTGAGAAACCGCCTGAAGATCGATGGTGTTCACTTCATCAGGGGTTCCCGGCTTGTCGGCGGCGTTTTCCGCCTGATAGAGCTCGTCGGTTTGCGGATTGTATAAAAGCCCCATGGAATTTCTAAGGCCTTTGGCCAAACGGGTGAAGCGCGGATCATAGGAATCCGTGGCCTCGTCGTAATAATACAAACGCAGCTCCGCCTGGACGTCTCTTTCCGCGCAGTCGCGGCTGAGTTTGAATTCCTCGCTGCAATCGTTCGTCGGCGCTCCGATGTTCACCACCAGGTTTCCTGAAGGGAGAATCAAAAATTCTTTCAGCGGATGGTTGCTGTCGATCACTTTTCCGTCCGGAAGTTTATAGGTGGAGGGCAGCTGCGTGATCACGGCTTCTTTTTGCGGGTGGGGACTGTTCGGGTCAAAGCGGTAAATCGTGGAGGCGTCGCCGAAATAAATTTTTCCTTTCGGTCCCAGGCGCAGTCCGTGGGTGCGGTCGGTTCCCTTGAACAAAGCCCGCGCTTGCAAGGGCTTTTTCGTCAGATCCAGTTCCCAGATCTGACCGCGATTTTTCGCCCAACCGCCGAAGGCGGCGACATACAAGCGGTTGTTGTAGGAAAGAACCTTGCGCGGAAACTTCCATCCGATCGTGGAGGCGTCGGCCACCAGTCCCACGCACACTCCTTTGGGAGTGGTGAGGGTGTCCACTCGGGGAAAGCCGCCGCAACGGGACGGATCCGTGTGGTACTTTTGGGCGAAGCTATAATTATTACCGAGTCCCCACGAGGCGAGGACCGCCACCAAGCCGAAAAAGCGAAAGATATTTTTCATAGCTTCGGCTGGTTGCGAAAAGGATGCCGACGAAAAGAGCGCCGACGCGAACGGAGGGACTAAAGATCGTGGGTTTCCCAACCGACGACGCGTCCGCCTTCGAAATAAACCGAGCGCAGGCGTCTTTGATAACCGTCGTTTCCGGAAACCATGCGTTTGTAGCGCCAACGTTGATAGCCGTAAACGCTGTCCCCGGCGACTTCCACGATGTCCGGGTCTCCCCAACTCTCGCGCACGGCGGACTCGCTCATGCCCAGAGCGATGTCTTTGTTTTCAATGGCCTGGGCCACCCCTTCGGAATGCGTGTCCTGCCGGTTCAACCCGTGTTGGGTGATCCAGCGGGCCTTGGCCTCATTGGAGCCGAGAAGCAGAAATTGGATGCGCTCGCCGTCGCCGCGCAAACTCGGCTTGATCTGATAGTACTGGGCTTTTTCCGCGCGGGTCGTGAGTTGATCTTCGAGATCCTTCAAGGTGATTCTCTCTTGAAGCCGTTGCCGGTCGGCGAAGGTCAGGTAATTCCCGTTCAATCCCAATTCTTCGCGCGCTTCGGCGGCATGCCGTCCGTTGTTTTGGTAATAGGCGGGGGCCGAAGCGGCTTGATCCTGTTCGTTGAAGCGTCGTTGAAGACCGGAACAAGCACATAGTCCAGGTAAAATGAAAAGAAGTGTTAAGAAAAACACCGGCTGGCGAAACATTCCATACCTCCTTGTACTTCAGTTTCTCTCAAGGTGTTTTCGGTTTTATTTTGAGAATTTTTAAGTCCATAATAAGGGGGATGTCCGAAATCACCGAAAACGAAAATCAAAAGGAAGAGGTCTCTCTTCAGGACATAGACCGTCTGTTGGATGCGGAAGACCCCGAATTCCGGGAAGATTTAAAGCAGGTCGCGGTGGTCCAGGCGGAAGGCGAGTTGGACGAGGACAGCGCCATCGGGGAAATCGCGGAAGATTTCGAAGAAGAAGAGCTTACGGAAGAGGGGGGCGGCTCGGCGCTCACGCGGGCCAAAGATTTTTTGGGCTTCACTCTTTCCAGGATCAAAGGCGGGCTGAAAACATTCGGTGGAGTCTTCGGACACTTCAAAGCGCTTTCGCGGCGGCAAAAAACCATGATCTTTGCGGTTTTATTTCTGAGCGTGGGCGTGATCATGCTGACGGTCAAAAATCTTAAAGGGGTTTGGATTCCGACTTTGGAAGAGCCGGTTATCACTTCGCTTTCGCAGGTGGCGGATGCGATCCATGAACTCGAAAGCGTGGCCACTCAGGGTGAAAAGGCGGAAAGCTTCTTCACCGCTTTTCCGCGCAGCCCGGATTTGTTTTTATTCGATAAATTCAAGGTCAACCTGAAGCCGGGACCCGATCACCCCAATCCGATGGGGGCTTTCGAAGTCGTCCTGGAGCTGGACTCCCACGATTCCGCCGTGGAAATGCAGGAAAGACAGGTTGAGTTCCACGATTTGATTCAACGTGATTTCGAGTCCCAAACCTATCCGTCCATGTTGACCGAAAGCGGAAAAAAGGCCCTGAAAGAGCTGATCAAAAGTGATCTCAGTCAAAAACTCTCTCAGGGTTGGGTGGAAGACGTTCACTTTCAAACTTTTATTTTAAAACCCTAGGCCGTCCCGGCGGCAGTTTGATCTTGTAAGCGCGGATGCGGTCGTGCAGGGTGCTTTTGGGAATTCCCAGATCCAAAGCGGTCTGTCTTTGGTTACCGCCGTTGGCCGCCAATCTTTTTTTGATCAATTCATATTCAAGCTCTTTCAGCACTCTTCCGGAAAAGACCTCTTTGCCCCCGCTGGGGATTCCCGGGTCTTCCTCGGAGGTGTGCAGGATGTCCAAAAGGGGATAGACCTGATCTTCCGAGAGCACTTCAGCGCCGTAAAGGGTCTTAGCCTTGGCCACCAGATTTTTCAGCTCGCGCACGTTTCCCGGCCAATCGTATTTTTTAAGAATGTCCTTCGCGCTGATGGAAAAGGAAATGCCGAACTTGCGGCAAAAAAAGTGCAGCAAGTCATCGATGTCTTCGGGCCGTTCCTTGAGGGCCGGAACTTTGATTTGAAGAACGTTCAGACGGTAATAAAGATCCAGCCGAAAATCCCCGCGCAAAACTTTTTCCCGGAGATTGTGATGGGTCGCCGCCAGAATCCGCACGTCCGTGCGGATGTTTTCGTCCTTTCCGACCGGGCGGATTTCCTTGTTTTCCAAGGCGCGCAAAAGTTTCGGTTGCAGCGAGAGCGGCAGATCGCCGACCTCATCCAAAAACAGCGTGCCTCCGCGCGCGGCTTCAAAAGCTCCTTTGCGGTCTCCCGTCGCTCCCGTGAAACTTCCTTTCGAGTGGCCGAACAACTCGCTTTCGATCAGGGATTCACTCAGGGCGCTGCAGTTCACGCTGATCAAGGGCGAGGATCTCCGAAAGGACCGCTGATGCAGGGTTTGGGCGAGAACTTCCTTCCCGGTTCCCTTAGGTCCCAGGATCAACAGCGGAAGATCCGATTGGGAGAGGTGATCCAATTGCTCCAAGGTGCGCGCCCACATCTTATTTTTACTGTGAAGCTCCGGAAGATCTTCGCAAGCGGTTCTGCTGAAGGAAAACTTCAGTTGGGTTTTTCCGATTTGAATGCGGTCGCCCTCGGCAAGAAAAGCCTCGAGAACCTTGACGCCGTTCAGATAAGTGCCGTTGCGGCTTTGAAGGTCGCGCAGGAAATAGCCGTTTTCCTTGCGTTCGATGCGGGCGTGGCGTCCCGAAACGCTGGGATCGGAAAGGCTGTATTGGCAGCCGGGGTTGCGGCCCAAGGTGAGAAACTCACCGATTTCGCGGCCCCATCCGTTTCCTTTCCGAGAGACGAGCAAAAAGGCCTCGGGGATTTCTTGAGAGTTTTTTTCTTGTAGGGTTTGAGTACTGATCATTTTTACCTCCTGAGATCGGTTTAAACGAGTGTTCAAGCGACGGACCAAGCGAGGGAACGTTGAGAGTCGGTTTTGGCTCTTTGTTTTCCGAATTCCGGGTCCGAGGGCGTGGACTTTCCGGACATTTTGTGCGAACTCTAGGAGATCATGAGTCCCTCCGCGAAATACCTTGCCAGTGCCTGGCTGCCTTCGAATTATCCTCCGGCAGACCGCCCCGAAGTGGCGATGGCCGGTCGGTCCAACGCCGGCAAGTCGTCTTTTCTGAATGCGCTCTTCGGTCAAAAGTTGGCGAAGGTCAGCGGGACCCCCGGAAAAACCAGAAGCCTGAACTTTTTTGATTACGGCCCCCATTATCGTTGGGTGGATATGCCGGGATATGGGTTCGCGGCGCGGGGCAAGCAGGAAAAAGAGGCCTGGTCCAAAGCGATTGAAACCTATCTGGATCAGAGATCCACTCTTTGCGGTTTGGTGTTGATCATGGACGTGCGGCGGGAGTGGACGGCGGAGGAAGATCTGCTGATACAGTGGTGCGGGCATTACGACAAACCCGCTTTGGTGGTCTTGAGCAAAGCCGATAAGCTTTCGCGCTCCCAAGGAATGAACCGCAAGGCGCAGGTCGGGCGTCAAAGCGGCGTTCCTGTTTTTTTGATTTCCAGTTTGAAGAAGACCGGTTTGGAAGAGGCGGAAAGATACATTTTTGAGAATTGGGTGCAAAACCGATTGCAAGAGGGGGAGGCATGAAAGCCCTGGGTGTGATTCCTTCCCGTTACGGATCGACGCGTTTTCCGGGAAAGCCGTTGAAAATGATCGCGGGCAAACCTTTGTTGGCTTGGGTGGTGGAAGCGGCTCAGAA
>Ga0182744_1002355_pt1 | contig 15548 bp, 16 predicted proteins | sample eDN3rd30CKraftMG_FD_128525 | JGI IMG/M metagenome (GOLD analysis project Ga0182744, IMG submission 128525) | Enriched Miracle-Growth compost microbial communities from Emeryville, California, USA - eDNA 3rd pass 30_C Kraft MG (version 2) (version 2) ...
CGGTGGCGAGCTTCAGCGCGTCGTTGACGTCGTCGATGCCGAACGCCTGCAACTGGTCCTGCGTGACCACGCTGATCGACTGCGGCGTTTCCTTGATCGCCAGGTCGAGGTTGGTGGCGCCGTTGCTCACGCGCTCGGCGCGTTGGGCGACGACCGTGACCGGCGCGAGTTCGGTGGCGGTCTGGTCGTCCGCGGCGGCAGCAGATTCGGTGGTCTGCGCGTGGGACTGGATGGCAATGAGCAGGCCGAGGCCCAGCAGGGAAAGGCGCGGGCCGCAGGCACGGCGGCAAGATGCGCTACGCATGGAAGGAAAACTCCGGAAAAAGCGTTGAGGACGCGGCGATTTGGCTGACGTCCGGCGGCGTATCTTAAACGATAATCATTTTCATTGGCGCACAATGGCGGACGCGGACGACCGCCGCGCCGGTCCGGCGCGGAATCGGCTGCGTCCGGGCGTCGCGCTGCCACGAACGCGGTCGCCCTGCTCCCGCGTGCTGGCGCCACCGCGCGTGCGTTCGCTACGCTCGCCGTCTCCGTTCCGTGCCGAACCGCCCATGACCATCGACCTGCGCAGCGACACCGTGACCCAGCCGACCGCGGCGATGCGTGCAGCGATGATGGCCGCCGAAGTCGGCGACGACGTCTACGGCGAAGATCCGACCGTCGCGCGCCTCCAGCAGCGCCTCGCCGACGACCTCGGTTTCGAAGCCGGCCTGTTCGTGCCGAGCGGCACGCAGAGCAACCTGTGCGGACTGCTCGCGCATTGCCAGCGCGGCGACGAATACCTCGTCGGCATGGACGCGCACACCTACAAGTTCGAAGGCGGCGGCGCGGCCGTGCTCGGCTCGATCCAGCCGCAACCGATTGCGCACGCGGCCGACGGCACGCTGCCGATCGACGCGCTCGATGCGGCCGTGAAACCCGACGATCCGCACTTCGCGCGCACGCGCCTGCTCGCGCTCGAAAACACCTGGCACGGCCGCGTGCTGCCGCAGGACTATGTGATCGCCGCTTGCGACTGGGCGCGTTCGCGCGGCCTCGCCACGCATCTCGACGGCGCGCGCCTGTTCAACGCGGCCGTCGCCAGCGGCAAGCCCGCGCGCGAACTCGCCGCACCGTTCGACAGCGTGTCGGTGTGCCTGTCGAAGGGGCTCGGCGCGCCGGTCGGTTCGGTGCTGGTCGGCAGCGCCGCGCTCATCGCGTCGGCGAAACGCTGGCGCAAGATGCTCGGCGGCGGCATGCGCCAGTCGGGCATCCTCGCTGCGGCCGGTCTCTACGCGCTCGACCACCACGTCGCGCGGCTCGCCGCCGACCACGCGCGTGCGGCGCGGCTCGCGGAGGGTTTGCAGGGTATCGACGGAATCCGCGTCGTCGCCCAACACACGAACATGGTCTTCATCGACGTCGCGCGCGAACGCCTGCGCGCGCTCGACGCGCACCTGCGCGAACGCGGCGTGCGCGCGAGCATCGGTTATCTGCCGACGGTGCGGCTGGTCACGCATCTGGACATCGACGACGTGGCGATTGAACGGGCGATCGACGCGTTTCGTGCATTTTCGGGTTGAGTCGATGCCATCCAACCCGCACGATGCATTGGTCCGCACGGGAACATTCGACAACGGGGTCTTCTGAAAACGCCGTCAGAGCCACTTGTTCGTTTTCCATTTCCCGCTTGGCTTTTCCGGGAAGCCCAGGGCGGGTAGTCAGGCGAGTGACTTTCCGCGATTGCCCGCCCCGTCACCTCTACTGCTTTCGCGTCGCGGCAATCGATGCGGCTTGCTGCGCCTGCTTCGCGGCGGGATCGATTGGCGAAGTGTCCCAGGGCGCCAGTCTCTTCAAGGCATCCTCGAATTCGGATTTCATGCTTTCCAGCGCGTACCACGTGGCGGCACATGCGGCGGCTTCGCCTCTCGCCAGTGGCAGCAGCTCGCTCCGATGCAGGCGGATTTGTGCGAGTGCTTCGCTCGCCCCCAACGGGTCGGCGATGACGGGCGCCCTGGCCCTGGTGCTGGATGAGACGTAGTGCCTCAGCGGATTGTCGGCCGCTTGCAGACTGGCGGGCAACAGCTCCTGCACTCTGGCGGGATAGGCGCCGCGATAGGTGTTGATCTGCGGGAACAAGGTTCGTTCGGCGGCATAGGCAGCCACCAGGTCTCCCGCGAGATCGGAATCGTCCAGCAGGCGCAGGTCTCCGGAGTTCTGCAGCGCCTGCAATTGGCTGTCGTTGAGCCATGGAGTCGCCGTCATGGTGCTTTCGGCGAAGTCGGCGAGCAGCCGTTCCGGTGTTTCGCTCACCTGCGCAGGGTCGTCCAGGTACCGGATCACCACTTCCAGCGCCTGGCGCTTGCTGAACACGCCGATCTCCTGGATTTTGTGGATGGTCCACAGATTGCTTCGGATTTCGTTGGCGATCTGCGCAAGATGCTCGTGGACCCTGCCCGCGTCCTCGCGATCCTGCCGCCAGCCGTCGAACGCGAGGGCGGCGAGGATGCCGGCGAGGACGACGACGAACTCCACCAGCACGGAAAACCAGTCGTGTTCGGCGAAGCGTCTGGCAATTCGGTTATGCAACGCCATCGGTCCCCCTGCGCCACTTCGTGCCTAACGCGCCGCCTGGTCAACACCTTCGGCCAACACCTTGCGGACTTTCCCGCTCGATCGCAGCTTTCAACGCCAGCAGCAGGAAATCGAACGTCGAACTCGCTCGTGACCCGCGACAAAAGGGGCTGATGCGCAGACTACCTGAAGTACGCGATCGGCGAGATCGTGCTGGTGGTCGCCGGTTTCCTGATCGTCAGGCAAGTCAACAGCCGGAACGATTCCAAAGCACCTGCGGAAAAGCCGGAGCGAGGTTGGGTCCACTTTCCAAACAGGGAATACGCTGGCCGACCTCGGTTGATCGAACTCGAAAACGGAGATCAAAAACTCGGATCAAAAACTCGAACCGGGTTCCTGGAGAAACCGCAGCTCTTCGGCCGTGGAAGTTCGATCGAGAATCGCATTGCGATGCGGATAGCGGCCGAAGCGGTCGATGATCGCCTTGTGCCTCAGCTCGAAATCGAAATTCTCGGCAAGGCCGAGCTCCCGATACAACTCGACGGCGATCTCGTGGATGCGCCGCGATTCGCTGTGCATGTAAGGCAGATAGAGGAACAGCCGCTGTTGCTGCGTCAACGTCTTGTCGTGGCCGCCGGCGACCGCTTCCTGCGCGAGTGCGAGCGCCATCGGATCGGCCGCGAACGCCGCAGCCGTGCCGCGATGGATGTTCCGCGAAAACTGGTCGAGCACGATGATCTCGGCGAGGCGACCTTCGGCATTCGCGCGCCATGCATGGAGCTCGCAGCGCACGGCAGCGCGATGCAGATCGCCAAAACGTTCACGCACGAGTGCGTCGAATGCGGGATCAGCTTTCCACCATTGCGCCGGCTCGATTTCGGCGAACCAGAAATCGAGGACGACGCGGCTGTCGTGGGAGGTCGTCATGTCAATGCCCTGCAGCCCAGCCGCCGCCATCCCGGCGAAAACCGGGATCCCTTTCGACCTTCTGCAAAAGCACAATGGATTCCGGCCTTCGCCGGAATGACGGCAGAGGGCCGCGCGTCTGGCATCAATTTGGGTCGCCTGTTCACGATGAGGACATCACGCGTCGAGATCGGGAATCAGCTTGTTCTCGAGCCAGGAAATCATGTCCTTGAGCCTGAGCTTGCGCTTTTTCATGCGCGTGAGTTGGATTTCGTTGCAGGCCGGGTCGCCGCGCAGGCGCGCGATCGCGTCGTCGAGGTCGCGGTGCTCGACTTTCAACTCGGCGAGCTTGCGCACGAGGGCGGCGGGATCGTCGGAGAACATGCTGGCGAGTGTAGCGCGGCGCTCTGCGCCTTGATTCATCCGCGCAATTGGATGTCACACCCATTCGATCGCTTAACCCGTAGGAAAGGTCTTTCCCTCATCCGCCTGCCGGCACCTTCTCCCGGTGGGAGAAGGGTTTGCTCTCGCACCTTGATGCCTTTCCGACTGAATTTTTCAATGCCAATCAGAAGAAAAAAGATCAGGTGGCGCCGCGCGCCACCTCGGCGACGTGCTCGGGCGTGAAGCCGAAGAACGGGAACAATTTTCCGGCCGGCGCGGATTCGCCGAAGCGGTCGATGCCGACGACGGCGCCGTCGCTGCCGACGTACTTCCACCACAGCGCGGTCGTGCCGGCTTCGACGGCGATCTTGCGCACGTCGCGCGGCAACACCTGCTCTCGATACGCGGCGTCCTGGCGGTCGAACGCTTCGGTCGACGGCATCGAGACGACGCGCGTCGGCAAGCCTTGCGCGTCGAGCAGCTTTTTCGCTTCGAGCGCGAGGCCGACTTCCGAGCCGGTTGCGACGAGGATGCGCGCCGGCTTGCCGCCATCGGCTTCGGCGAGCACGTAGCCGCCGCGTTCGATCGCGGCGATCTGCGCGTCGCTGCGCGGCACGAACGGCAGGTTCTGGCGCGACAGCGCGAACGCGGTCGGTGCCTTGTCGCGCATCAGCGCGAGCTTCCACGCGACCGCGGTTTCGACCGTGTCGCAGGGGCGCCAGACATCGAGGTTCGGGATCAGGCGCAGGCTGGACACGTGTTCGACCGACTGGTGCGTCGGGCCGTCTTCGCCGAGGCCGATCGAGTCATGCGTGAAGACATGGATGACGCGCTGGTTCATCAGCGCGGCCATGCGGATCGCGTTGCGGCTGTAGTCGCTGAAGGTCAGGAACGTGCCGCCGAACGGGATGAAGCCACCATGCAGCGCGATGCCGTTCATGATCGCGGCCATGCCGAATTCGCGCACGCCGTAGCTGATGTGGCGACCGGTGCCGCCGCCCGTGAGCAGCGGCGCGCCCTTCCACAACGTGAGGTTCGAGTGTGTGAGATCGGCCGAGCCGCCGAGCATGTCCGGCAGCGCGGGCGCGAACGCTTCGATCGCGTATTGGCTTGCCTTGCGCGAGGCGACGGTTTCGGCCTTCGCGTTTGCATCGGCGACGAGCTTGCCCGCGACCTGTGCGAAGTCAGCCGGCAGCGCGCCGGACAGGCGACGCTCGAACTCGGCGGCCTGCTCGGGATACAGCTTGCGGTAGCCGGCGAAGCGTTCATTCCACTCGTTTTCCGCCGTCGCGCCGGCATCGCGCGCATTCCACATGGCCGTGATGTCGGCCGGAATCTCGAACGGCGCGTAGTCCCAGCCGAGCGCCTTGCGCGTCGCCGCGAGCTCGTCGGCGCCGAGCGCTTCGCCGTGCGCTTTCGCGGTGCCCGCGCGCGTCGGCGCGCCCTGGCCGATGGTGGTGCGGCAGATGATGAGGCTCGGCTGCGTCGTGTTCGCCTTGGCTTCTTCGATCGCGCGGTCGACGGCGTCGACGTCGTGGCCGTCGACCGGGCCGATCACCTGCCAGTGGTAAGCGCGGAAACGCTCGGCGGTGTCGTCGGTGAACCAGCCTTTCACGTCGCCGTCGATCGAAATGCCGTTGTCGTCGTAGAGCGCGATGAGCTTGCCGAGCTGCCAGGTGCCGGCGAGCGCGCAGGCTTCGTGCGAGATGCCTTCCATGAGGCAGCCGTCGCCGAGGAAGACGTAGGTGTGGTGGTCGACGAGGCGCGCGTCGTCCTGGTTGAATTCGGCGCCGAGCAGTTTTTCCGCGAGCGCCATGCCGACCGCATTGGCGAGGCCCTGGCCGAGCGGCCCGGTCGTCGTTTCCACGCCGGGCGTGACGTCGACTTCCGGATGGCCCGGCGTCTTCGAATGGAGCTGGCGGAAGTTCTCGATTTCGTCGATCGACAGGTCGTAGCCGGTCAGGTGCAGCAGCGAATACAGCAGCATCGAACCGTGGCCGTTCGACAGCACGAAGCGGTCGCGCCCGGCCCAGTGCGGGTTGGCCGGGTTGTGGCGCAGGTGGCGCGACCACAACGCGACCGCGATCTCGGCCATGCCCATCGGCATGCCCGGATGGCCGGACTTGGCCTTCTCGACCGCATCGGCGGAGAGGAATCGGATCGCGTTGGCCATGCGGGCCGTGTCGAGGTTCGGGGCAGGACTCATGGACGCGCTCCAATGGGCCTGCGCACGCAGGCTTCGCGAGAAAAGGGGGAATCGTCGGCGTGGCCGCCGCGACGGCGCGGATTTTGCCGCATCGACGAGGCGGGCGAAAGGCGAACGGGGTTTTCCGCGCCGCTACAATGGGAGGAATGAACGCCATCCTCTCCCGCAAACACGACTACGAAGCCGGCAAGCTCGCCAAGCGCCTGCGCCACCAGGTCGGCCAGGCGATCGCCGACTTCAACATGATCGAGGACGGCGATCGCGTCATGGTCTGCCTGTCCGGCGGCAAGGATTCGTACACGCTGCTCGACATCCTGCTCAAGTTGCAGGCGAAAGCACCGGTGAAGTTCGAGCTCGTCGCCGTGCATCTGGACCAGAAGCAGCCCGGCTACGATCCGGATGTGCTGCCGAGCTGGCTGCGCGGCGTCGGCGTGCCGTTCGAAATCCTCGAGCAGGACACCTACAGCGTCGTCAAGCGCGTGATCCCCGAAGGGAAAACCATGTGCAGCCTGTGCTCGCGCCTGCGCCGCGGCTCGCTGTACACCTACGCCGCCGAGAACGGCTTCACCAAGATCGCGCTCGGCCACCATCGCGACGACATCGTCGAGACGCTGTTCCTCAACCTGTTCCACCAGGCGACGCTGAAGGCGATGCCGCCCAAACTGCGTTCCGACGATGGCCGCAACGTGCTGATCCGCCCGCTCGCGTATTGCGCCGAGGACGAGATCGCGCAGTACGCGCAGCAGCAGGGTTTTCCGATCATGCCGTGCAACCTGTGCGGCTCGCAGGAGAACCTGCAGCGCAAGGCGATCAAGGCGATGCTCGCCGACTGGGAGAAGAAATTCCCCGGCCGCGTCGAGAACATCTTCCGCGCGATCGGCAACGTCGCACCCTCGCAACTGGCCGACCGCAACCTGTTCGACTTCGCCGGCCTCGGCGCGCAGGCGCAGGCGCCGCGCGCGGATGCGCATGCATGGCTCGCCGGCGAGGCGGCGCGAGAGAGTGCCGACACGCTTTGAAGCCGTTCCGCACCATGCGCTACCTTGCCTCGTTGTCGGAACGTCTCGTGTTCTGCGACACGCTTCGAGCACTCTAGCCGTCATTCCGGCGCAGGCCGGAATCCATTTGCTTTCCGCGCAACATCGAGATGGATTCCGGCCTGCGCCGGAATGACGAGCCGGGTTTTTCCGAATCACCAATCCCAATCCCCAATCACGAATTCCGGCTCCCCACCATGTTCTTCCGCAACCTCACTCTGTTCCGTTTCCCAGAAAGTGTCACCAAAAGCATCGAACGTCTGCCATATGACCTCGAACAGCATCGTTTGCGCGAATGCGGCCCGCTCGAACTCGCCACGCGCGGCTTCGTCTCGCCGTATGGCCGCGACAGCGACGTCCTTGTCCACGGCACGGGCGCGTTCTCGCTGCTCGCGATCGGCAGCGAGGAACGCCTGCTGCCGGGCGTCGTGGTCGCCGAGGAACTCGCCGACCGCATCGCCAAAATCGGCGACAAGCAGGGTCGCCGTCCCGGCGCGAAGGAGCGCAAGCGCCTGAAGGAAGAAGTGATTTCCGAACTGCTGCCGCGCGCCTTCGTGCGCCCGTCGCGGCTGTTCGCCTACCTCGACGGCAAGGACGGCTGGTTCGTCGTCGACAGCGCCAGCCGCAAGGCGGCCGAGGACGCGGTCAGCCAGGTCCGCGAGGCGCTGGGCCGCTTTCCGGCGACGCCGATGGCGTCCGAGGAATCGCCGCGCGCGCTGATGACTGGCTGGCTCATCGACGGCCAGCTGCCGCAGGGCCTGGCGCTTGGCGACGAGGTCGAACTGCGCGACCCGGCCGAAGCAGGGGCGGTGGTTCGCTGCCGGCGCCAGGACCTTGAATCGGACGAGGTCCGGGAGCATCTGAAATCGGGCAAGCAGGTGTTCCAGCTCGGCCTCGTCTTCGACGATCGCATGAGTTTCGTGCTCGGCGAAGATCTCACCGTGCGCAAATTGCGCTTTTTGGACGTCGTTCTCGACACGATCGCCGAAGATAGCGCCGAATCGGCCGCAGCCGAACTCGACGCGACCTTCGCCCTGATGACGCTGGAGCTGAAAAGCCTGCTCGAACATCTGCAACAATGGTTTGGCATACCTCGTCCCGGCGAGCGCGATTGAAAACACGATCGACGCAACCGGGCGAGCGCGGGAGAAGAAAGACGTGGACACGGCGCAGGACTATCTCGAACTCGACACCGCCGACGGCGAGACGATCAAGGTGCTGCGCAAGAGTCATCCGCAGGCGCGCCGCCTGCGCCTGACCGTGACCTCGGGCGGCGCCCGCGTCACCTATCCCGAGGGTACGCATCCGGCGCAGATCGTCGCCTTCCTGCGCAAACACGGCGAATGGCTCGAACGCAAACTCGACGAACTCAGCCTCGGCTCCGCGCCGCCGCCGCTCAAGCCCGGCGCGGCGACGGTGATTCCGTTGCGCGGCGAAACCACGCGCCTGTCGTGGCGCGACGGCGCGTATCCGCGCATCGAACAGGTCGACGACCGCCTCGTGCTGACGCTGCCCGCACCACACGGCAAATCGACGCTGCCCGCCGCGCGCGCGCTGCTGCGCTCGTTCCTTGAAGTGCAGATCCGCCGCGACACGAGCCGCTACCTCGCGCGCTATTGTCCCGAACTCGGCCGCGCGCCGAGCGGCGTCAAGCTGCGTCCGCTCAAGAGTTTGTGGGGCAGCCTCGACACGCGCGACTGCGTGACGCTCGACCTCGCGCTCGCACTCGCGCCGCCGGCGGCGCTCAAGTACGTCGTCATCCACGAGCTGTGCCACCTGCGCATCCGCAACCACTCCAAGCGCTTCTGGACGCTCGTCGAAAGCCTCATGCCCGACTGGCGTGAACAGCGCGACTGGCTGCGGCTCAACGGGCAGGCGCTCAAGGCGGAGTTGGCTCGGTTGATTCAGGGCTGACACGAGCCATGAAACAGATGGTTGCGGCTGCGCTGACCATCATCTTGCTCGCGTTGGCCGTCTTCGTCGCAGCCGTGAATCTCGGCTGGATTTCGCCCTGACACCCTCGAGGGATGCCCTGGACGATTGTTCTGACGTCATGCCCGCGAAAGCGGGCATCCAAAGAAAACGGCAATATGGATTACTCGCTGCGCTCGCCCCTCCGGGGCCATCCTTCGGACGTTCAGCGCGCTTCGCGCTTGTCCCGCTTTCGCGGGAATGACGACTTCAGAGGCTCACTAGCCCGCCAGTGCCGTCGCGACTTCCGCGGCCTTTTCCAGATGCAGATGATGATGCCCCGCCAGCCGCACGACGCGGATGTCGGCGACGCGCGAGGCGCGTGAATCCATCATCGCGGCCGGCAGGTAACTCGTCGTCGGGTCGGCGAGTACGAGGCGCGTCGGCGCGCGGATGCCGGCGAGCATGGTGAGCACTTCGTCCTCGGTGTAGCGCTGCGGGCTGACCAGGGTCAGGCGCGGATCGCTCGACCAGACGACGCCGCCGTCGACCTCGCGCACGCCGCGCGCGACGATCGCGCGCGCAGCGGCTTCGGAAAGATCATTCACGGCGCGACGCGCGGCGATCGCGTCGTCGAGGCTCGCGAACACGCGCAACGGCCGGCGCGTGCCGAATGAGGCGTGCTGGTCGAGCGCTTCGCGCAGGCGCGGCAGCGCGTCGTCGAGCGTGCGCGTGAGCGGGCCGAGCGCTTCGATGAGCAGCAGTTGTTCGACGCGTTCGGGATAGATCGCCGCGAACAGGCTCGCCAGCGTGCCGCCGAGCGAGTGGCCGAGCAGGCTCGCGCGCGGCCAAGCGAGCGCGTCGAGCGCAGCGCGGATGTCGTCGAAATAGTCGACGTAGTGGTACCAGGCGCCGGGCGCGATGTGCGAGGAGCGGCCGTGGCCGCGCAGGTCGAGCGCGACGACTTGCCAACGATCGGCGAGCAGCGGCGCGAGCGCGTCGAAACTGCCGGCGTTGTCGAGCCAGCCGTGCAGCGCGAGCAGCGGCGGCAACGAGGCGTCGCCCCAGCGTTTCGCGGCGAGCGCACCGTGCGCGATGTCGAGGCGGATGTCCTCAACGGCCGGCATCGCGCAAGCGCTCGAAGCGCGCCTTGGCGGCCAACGCCTGCGCGGTCGCGGAAGGGGCGTCCCAGTCCGGCGCGAATTCCGGCCAGCCGGCGGCATTGCGCAGGACGAGATCGGCGAGCGCGGCTACATGGTCGGCGCTGTCGTTGAGCGCGGGGATGTATTCGAGCTTCTCGCCGCCCGCGTGCAGGAAACGCGCGTGGTTGGTCAGTGCGATTTCCTCGAGCGTTTCCAGGCAATCGATGGCGAAGCCGGGACACAGCACCTGCACGTGGCGCACGCCGTCGAGCGGCAGTTCGGACAGCGTGACGTCGGTGTAGGGCTGCAACCAGCGCGCGCGCCCGACGCGCGACTGGAAAGTCACGATCGCTTCGTCCTCGGACAGGCCGAGTCGTTCGCGCAGCCGACGCGCGGTTTCCTGGCACTGGCAGAAATACGGATCGCCCGCGCGCAGGCAGCTCGCCGGCGTGCCGTGGAACGAGAGCACGAGTTTCTGCGCGCGGCCGCTGCGCTGCCAATGCGCCTCGACGCTGCGCGCCAACGCTTCGATGTAACGCGGCGCGGCATGGTAGTCGGCGACGAAGCGCAGGTCCGGCACCCAACGCCAGGTCGACAGTTCCGCGTTGACCGCGTCGAGCGCCGAGGCCGTCGTCGTCCCCGAATACTGCGGAAACACGGGCAGCACGAGCACGCGTCGCGCGCCGGCTTGCGCGAGTTCTCGCATGACGGCGCCGATCGCCGGCTGGCCGTAGCGCATTGCGTGGCGGACGAGGATCGGGCCGGGGCGCTGCGCCTTGAGCGCGTCCTGCAGGCGCTGCGCGAGCGCGGCCATGCCGACCGCGAGCGGCGAACCCCGCTCGGTCCAGATCTTGCGGTACAGCTCGGCCGAGCGCGCCGGGCGCACGCGCAGGACGAAGCCGTGCAGCACGAGCCGCCACAGCCAGCGCGGCCATTCGACGATGCGCGGATCGGCGAGGAACTGGGCGAGATAGCGCCGTACGGCGCGCTTGGTCGGCGCTTCGGGCGTGCCGAGGTTGACGAGCAGCACCGCTGCCGCCGCGGGTTCGCCATGGCGAAACGCGGACTGTCCTTGATAACGCGGCATCTTCGGGAAACGGGAACCTTGAGGGAATGGGGCCGGCTGCGAGTGCCGGTCGACCGCCAAATGCCGGAAATCCGGAATTTTGCTGCTATGCTGGCATCGCTACCGCGGACCACCGCGGAGCAGACGATTACCCATAACAATAACAAAGACAGCAGCATGCGCGCACCGACCTGCACCATCGCAGCCGGATTGCTCGCCGTCGCCGCCCTTTCGGCAGCGCGGACGTCGTCGGCTGCCTACGGTGCGGCCTACGACACGATCTACCGCATCGACCTCGACAAGCCCGCCGCGAGCACGCTCGGCGTCGCCGGCCGCTACCAAGGCCAGACCATTGCCAACCTCAGCGGCCTGACCACGCAACCGGACGGTTCGCTGCTGGCGATCGCGGGCACGGTCAAGGCGCTCGTGCGCATCGATCCCGGCTCCGGCATCGCCACGCCGATCGGCCCGCTCGGCATCGACGGCGGCAGCGGCCAGTTCGACGCGCTCGACCTCGGCATGACGAGCAGCTGCCACGGCGTGCTTTATCTCGCTTCCGGCGTGCAGCACACGCTGTACATGGTCGACCCGGGCAGCGGCTCCGTGACGAAGATCGGCGACACCGGCGTCGCCATCAGCGGCCTCGCCGAACGCGGCGGCATGCTCTACGGCGCGGGCGCCAAGGGCGACAGCACGTTGTACGGCATCGACCCGAAGACCGGCGCCACGAAGGCGATCGGCAGCTTCGGCAGCGAGGCCACGAAATGGATTAATTCCGTTTCGCTGAGCTTCGACGGCAGCGGCACGCTCTGGGCCATGCTCAACTACGTGCCGCCGCAGGCCGGCAGCACGACCGTGCCGGACTGGGCTGACCTCGCCACGATCGACCCGAAGACCGGCGCGTTGCACATGGTCGGACCGGTCAACGGTCCCGACTCGCTGCGCCAGACCGGCATGAAGGGTTTCACCGTCGGGCCGACGCCCTGCGTCTCGGCCACGCCGCAGGCCTATCCCGTGCCCGCGAAGTCGCCGTGGGCAACGCTGCTACTCGGCATCGCCCTCGCCGGCGTCGCGCTGCGCTCGCGCCGCCGCGCCACCTGATCTTCCGCGCCCTCGCGCTTCATCGCTCGCTCAGCGCCGCCTGCTAAGGTGGCGGGAATTGCCCTGGAGCCGACGATGCGCCCGATCCTGTTTGCCCTCGCGTCCCTGCTGACCGTCGCCGCCATCAGTCCCGCCCGCGCGGGCGAGGAGGAGGACAAGCGCGCCGAGAACGCCGTGCGCGTGCTCAAGGAAGTCATGGACGCGCCGGACAAGGCGATTCCGCACGACCTGCTGCGCGAAGCGCATGCGATCGCGGTCGTGCCCGACGTGATCAAGGCCGGCCTCGTCATCGGCGGCCGCCACGGCAACGGCCTCATCTCGGTGAAGACGCGCGACGGCACCTGGTCCAACCCCGCGTTCGTGAGCATGACCGGCGGCAGCATCGGCTTCCAGGCCGGCGTGTCCTCGACCGACGTGATCCTCGTGTTCCGCACGCAGCGCGGCGTGGAGTCGATCGTGCACGGCAAGTTCACGCTCGGCGCCGACGCCTCGGCCGCAGCCGGCCCGGTCGGCCGCTCGGCGCAGGCCTCGACCGACGCGCAACTCAAGGCGGAGATCTATTCGTACTCGCGCGCCCGCGGCCTGTTCGCCGGCGCCGCGCTCGACGGCACCGCGATCCGCATCGACAACGACGCCAACCAGGCCGTCTACGGCCAGGGCGTGACCGCGCGCCGCGTCTTCGAGGGCGGCGTTGCGCATGTGCCGGACGCCGTGGTGGATTTCCGCGACCTGCTCGAGGAGTACACTTCGAAGTAACCGGAGCCCTTCCGCGCTCCTCCAGCACTGGTGTTTTACATGGGCGGTTTCAGCGCTTGGCATCTGATCATTCTTCTCGTCGTCGTCGCGCTCGTCTTCGGCACGAAGAAACTGCGCAACGTCGGCGAAGACCTCGGCGCGGCGATCAAGAGCTTCAAGAAGGGCATGCAGGACGGCGACGGCGCGGACAACTCGGCACGCCTCAAGGCCGACCCGCCGGCCGACTCCGCGGCCGAACACACGACCAAGTCCGAACGCGTCGAGTAAGCGCGTCCGACGCGCCGGCATCATGTTCGAATTCGATTTCGGCAAGCTCGCCATCATCGCGGTCGTCGCGCTGATCGTGCTCGGTCCCGAACGCCTGCCGCGCGTCGCGCGCACCGCGGGCGCGTTGCTGCGCCGCGCGCGCAGCAGCTGGCAGAACGTGCGCGACGAGATCGAACGCGAACTCGCCGCCGAGGACCTCAAGAAGTCGATGCAGGATCTCAAGCGCGAGGTCGACGTCGGCGCCGACCTGCACGCCGCCGCGAGCGACGTGCGCGCAGCCGCGAACGACGTCGAAACGGCCGCGCGCGACGCTGCCGCATCAACCCGGCCCGGGCCCGAGCGCCCATGAGCGACGCCGGCCAGGACGGGACCGACGACACCCAGCAGTCGCTGATTTCCCATCTCGTCGAATTGCGCGGACGCCTGCTCAAGGCAGTCGCCGCGGTGCTCGTCGTGCTCGTCGCGTTGCTGCCGTTCGCGAACAAGCTCTACGGCTGGCTCGCGCTGCCGCTGGTCAGCCATTTGCCGCAGGGCGGCATGATGATCGCGACCGAAGTCGCCTCGCCGTTCTTCACGCCGCTCAAGCTCGCCTTCTACGTCGCGCTGTTCATCGCGATCCCGGTCGTGCTCTACCAGCTCTGGGCGTTCGTCGCGCCGGGCTTGTATCGCCACGAGAAACGGCTCGCGGTGCCGATCCTCGTCTCCTCGGTCCTGCTGTTCTACCTCGGCTGCGCGTTCGCCTACTTCCTCGTGCTGCCGGCGGTGTTCAAGTTCACCACCGCGGTGGCGCCGGCGGGCGTCGCGGTGATGCCCGACATCGCGCATTACCTCAGTTTCGTGCTCGGCCTGTTCTTCGCGTTCGGGCTGTGCTTCGAAGTGCCCGTCTTGCTGGTCATCCTCGTCGCGGTGCAGATCGTGACGATCGCGCAACTCTCCTCGACCCGTCCGTACGCGATCGTTGGCGCTTTCGCGATCGCCGCCGTGGTCACGCCGCCCGACGCCTTGTCGATGATCATGCTCGCCGTGGCGATGATCCTGCTCTACGAAGTGGGCATCGTCGGCGCGCGCATGCTGGCGCGGCCGGCTTCCGAGTCCTCGCCGACCTGAGCGCGACGCCACGGCCGGCGGGCCGTGTTGCAAATCGTCACAAAATCCATGACCGCAATCCGTGGTTTTGCGGAGCCGCGCAACGCAAACTTTCGGGAAATGGACGTTCCCGAAGGTGCGGGCGGGAACTGGAGATCAGATGAAGCGAATCACCGAAAACGAGACCGGCGAATCCCGCGACGCCAGCCTGCGCGTATCCAAGCGCGTGCGCGACAGCCTCAAGGCCGCCGCTGCGGTCATGGGCCGGCCGCTCTACGACGTGACCAACGAAGCGATCAACGAATACCTGAGCAAGCTGCGCATCGACGATTCGCTGGCCGCGATCCGCAAGGCCGGGCGCGCACGCGTCGAACCGTCGCGCCGGCGTTAGCGCGCGTCCTGCACCATCCTGCGGAAGCGCCGCAGCAGGCGGCGCGCGAACGGCGCCGCCACGCAACCGGAATCGGCGCAGCACGGCTGCGGACAATTGCCGTTGCCCGCCGGGTGGCGCGCGTCGAGATAACCGCGCATGATTGCCACGCTGAACTCGGGATGGAACTGCAATCCCCACGCGCGCGGCGCGTAGCGCACGGCGTGGTGCGGATCGTGCGCGGAACGCGCAAGCACGCGCGCGTGGGGCGGCAGGTCGAGCACGCTCTGCTGGTGCGAAGCGTGCGCCGGAAATCGCATCGGTGCGTTCGCGAACAGCGCGTCGTCGTCGGTATCGGGCAGGCGCTCGATCGCGACAGTGCCGACCTCGCGGCCGCTTGGGTGGTAGCCGACGCGGCCGCCGAGTGCATGCGCGAGCAACTGGTGGCCGTAACAGATGCCGAGCACGGCGGCGCCGGCGTCGATCGTCTGCGCGAGCCATTGCGCAGTGCGTTCGCTCCAATCCAGGCATTCGCTGACCATCGCCGGCGAGCCGGTAACGACGACGCCCGCGTAGGCGCCGACCGGCGGCAACACGCTGCGTTCGGCATCGACGACGTCGACCTCGTCGCGGCGCAAGCGCAGTCCGCGGCGGAACCATTCGGGAAAATCGCCATGACGCGCGCGCACCGCGGGCAGCGTGCTGCCGGTCTGCACGATGAGGAAATCGGCCTTGCGCGTCACGCGGCGCGGCGTGGAAC
>Ga0182744_1002361_pt1 | contig 15512 bp, 14 predicted proteins | sample eDN3rd30CKraftMG_FD_128525 | JGI IMG/M metagenome (GOLD analysis project Ga0182744, IMG submission 128525) | Enriched Miracle-Growth compost microbial communities from Emeryville, California, USA - eDNA 3rd pass 30_C Kraft MG (version 2) (version 2) ...
GAAGGGCGCGACCCAGGGCTCGTGCGCGCCCTCCAACTCGTACACCCGGCCTTCGACCTCGGAAACGACCTTGGCCGGTGGAATCGAAAATTCAAAAGACGGACGGATGACTTCGCTTTGCTTGAGGAGCGGCAGCAGTATTTGCGCGGTCTCCTGGGAAAGAATTTTTCGGCGGCTTAAATCATCCAAAGAGCGCTCGAGTTCATCCATCGTGAAGGCGTAATTTTGCAACAAATCCCTGGCCACTTGGATCACCTGAGTTTGGCTGAGACGGTGATCCTGAAACAAATCGACGGCGATCTGAAAAGAATTGGAGGTCGCCACCACCCGTCGGCCGAATTTCAAATAATATTCGGGGTCGGTGTCCGTGGCCAAATTGATGTACACTTTTTCCACCGGATCACGGGCGGGAATGGATTCCAGCAAACGAAAGATCACATCCACTTGGGGCCCCGTCACGTTAAGGCCCTTTAAAATTTCCCGTGCTTGAGATTCCTCCAGACGGCGCGCGCACAGATCCGAATACAGGGAATAAATCACCTCATCCGTTTCGCTGTCGTCCCCCCATAAAACCTGGCGCACGTCCTCCTTCAAATGCAGCCGCAACTGCATCAAGGCCTGAATCTTATAGCCCACCTGTTGGGTGAGTCTTCGCAAACGGGAGGGCTTGAGATTTTTTAAATTATCCTTAAAGAAAATGCCGAAGGGATAAATTCCGTCGAAGTTCAGCTTTTCATGAATGCGTTTTTCCAATTGCGGGGGCGAAGCCGTGATGAAGTAAATCGGAAAATCCCGCTGATCGTTTTTCTTTTCCTGCCAGTGGTTTCTTAAAGCCCTCACCAGCGAGGCCGTACCGGGCACGTTGCGCTTTTGAAAGGCCTTTTCCATGGCCGTGCGCCACAGACCCCTAAGGGATTCAAAGGTGGTGTCCAGATAGGTCTTATCCAGATCCCACAAAAACACCTCCGCCACCTGCTGTTCAACGGGGTCGGACGCGTAGTGAAAAAACACCACATCCGCCGTAATTTCCGCCCTGGATCTCCAGTCCGCCATTAACCCTCGACCTTTTCTTGTCCGCTGTGTTAATCCCTACGCCTATGAGTGTGAAAGAGAAATCCTTCACGGGCAAGCCCGCCCGCTTGAATCTGAGCGTGAATTGGTCCCCGCATCTGCCCGCGGTGACCTGGCGGGGCCTTTTTCTGACCACACCAAAAGAGGACGTTTTGGATCTGAGCGCCCTCCCCTTGGCCGAAGCCCTCGGCAGTTGCCGGGCGGAGGAAAGCTATTTGGGCTTTCTGGAGGCGTGCCGCTTCCTTGAAAAGAATTTTTATGAAGAGAGCGCAGGGGAAATCCGAAGCCTCGAGGAAAAATGGCATTTTCGTTGGAACGAGGAAAGTAAAGAACTCTCGGTGCGTTTTCTTGAACTCCCTTCGAACTTTCAAGAGTGGGCCGCTGAAAAGAAGATGGCCTTTAACGATTTGAGACCTCTTCTGCGCGGCGAGTTCCCGACGCTTCTTCCCTTTTTGGAACTCTTTAAAGCGCTTCAAGTTTCAAAAAGCGGCGGCGCGGACCTTTTGGAAAAACTTTGCGATCAAACCGCGTGGGAATTGGCGGAGCTGTCCTTTTTGCTTGAGCGCCCCGAAGCGATCTTTTGGAGTGAAATCTTGGACAAAAAAATCCGGCCGGTGATTTCCGCGAAAGATCAGGAGCGCTCCGAAAAGATCCGCAGATGGCCGTGGCCCGCACGCGTGCAAGGCCGATGGACCCGTCAAGGCGATCAGGCGGGCCTGCACGTGGAGCTGAATTGCTTCACTCCGGAGGAATTTTCGGAAAGATTGAAAAGCCTGGAAGACTTCGCGCGGCGCTGGAAGGAAGAGCTGTGAAAGACCTCGACGCCCTTATGAACGAAAAATTCGACCGCGTTTACCTTTCCAGGGAAAGTCTTCATTCAGAGCTGGCCGTGCGCGCGCAAAAAATTTTTCCCGCTGATAAGATAGAAGTCGTCGACAGCCAACCCCTGGCCCATCTGCGGGGGCCCTTAAGCCCACAGGCTTTCGAGCAAAGCAAAAGACTTTTGTGGATCACGCCCTTTAAAGGCACCTTTTTTAAACGCTGCCCGGGCCATCGCCCCGGTCTGATGTGCTGCAATTACTATGTGTTGAACTGGGGCAGTCAGTGCGACATGAATTGTTCTTATTGCTACCTGCAAAGCTTCATCAACACGCCGGTGATGACCCTGTACTCGAACATTGAAAAAGCTTTGGACGAACTCAAGGAAATCGGCAAGGACTTTAAAGATCAAAAGGTCCGCATCGGCACCGGCGAAACGGTGGATTCCTTAAGCCTGGATGAATTCACCCGGCACTCCAGAAAACTGATCGCCTTTTTTAAGGACTATCCTCAGTGGACTTTGGAATTCAAAACCAAGAGCGCGCGCGTGGATCAATTTTTGGAGGAGGATCACTCCGGAAACGTGGTGGCCAGCTGGTCCATGAATCCTCAAGCGGTGATCGCGCGCGAAGAACATCTGACCGCTTCCATGGAAGAGCGCCTGGATGCGGCGGAGAAATGTCTGAAGCGGGGTTTTCAGATCGCCTTTCATTTGGATCCGATGATTTATCACGAGGGCTGGAGGGAAAATTACGCTTCGCTGATCGGGGAAATCACCCGGCGGTTTCGGCCCGAGGACGTGAATGTGATCTCCGTTGGAGCTTTAAGATTTCAGCCCGAGCAGCGCCATATGATGAAGGAGCGCTTTTCAAAGACCAGCCTGGTCAACCGCGCGGAAGTGTTTAAAAGTCGGGACGGAAAACTGCGCTACGACAGCGAATTGCGCTCCGAAATGTTTCAGTTCGTTTTGGGGGAATTCAAAAAGCACTCCCCCCACTGGAAAACTTTTTTGTGCATGGAAACCCCGGAGACCTGGGTCGGCATCGAAAAGAAAAATCCCCACAAAGACGAAGGCATCAAGGATTTGTTCAAGCCATTGCGTCTTTAGGCGCGGCCTTCAAAAAGCCAGCAAGAGAAACGCGGCGAGGTTGCCGATAAAAGCCAAAGACGTCACCAAGGGCTTTTTCTCCGCTTCCTGTTGTTTAAGTTCCAAAATACGCGGGGAAAGAAATTCGGGATCGACGTTGGCTTTCAAGCTTTCCTGAATGGCGAAGGATTCTTTCAAGCGCTTCACCTCTTTCGGCGCGCGCAGAAGAGAGCCTTCGTGCACCAGGCGCGGATCGATGGTGCGGTCCAAGTCCACTTGAATGATGTTTTTCGCCACCGCGACCACCCGTCCTTCGGCGATCACTTCGATGCGCGCATGGCCCATGAACAAAGGTTTCAAACTGTCGCTGAGAATCCGGATCACCTGAATCTGATCGCCCAGATCGATTTGGGATTCAACGCCCACGTCGGCCTTCAGACTTAAAGAGCTTCCCGCGCGAAACACCACGTCGTCCTGCAGGGAATCCTTCACCACGAATCCCTGATAGGGAATGCTCGCCAGAAAATCCCGGGCCAGCTTTTCCGTGAAGGGCGCCAATTGTTTTTTCACCGGAATGGAGGGCTGAAGATTCAAACTCTTTTCCCACAAAGGTCTTCCGAACTCGCCGTCATACACACGCATGGAAAGAACCTTGTCCTTAAGCTCCGTGGTCACCAGGGCGTGCGCGTCCAAAACTTTGCCCAAGATGATGACGTCGGAAGGACCCAATTCCGTGCGCGGTTGGAACACGTCTTTTTGAATCAGAAAATTTTTGCTGGCGACCAGAAAGCGCTGATCTTTGGTTAAAAGTTCGCGCAGATCCCACCATAACTTATCGGCGTCATCGCGGAACTCCGCGGGCACGTCGATGGGAAAAACCGCGATCCGGCGGATCAGATGGTGTTCGGTTTCCGCCAAGGAGCGCACCGACAAAAAAAGCGCGAGCAAGCACAGACAAAACTTCATCCGTTCATCATAACAAAGCTTTGCCGCCGGGCCACTCGACCTAAGGCCATTTCAATTTCAGTTTCGGAATCTCGATCCAGCCTTCCTTCACGGGAAAGCCGCGCGGCCGCGGTTCGGTCTGCTTTTGGTACTTCATCAGACCGGTCAAAGCCGCCATAAAAGCGTCAAAGGCGTAGGCGTCCTCGATCAGCACCTTTTTGTCCTGCTCGTAAATAAAGGTCACGTTGTGCTTAAGCAAGGCTTCGATGAACAGCGCGCGGCTCTCGCTGCCGCCGTCCCAATGCCGATGCAGTTTCAATTTCGATTTTGCCAGACCAAGAGACAGGCCCATCCGCCAAAAAGAAATCTTCGGCACCACCTCGATGAACTTGGTCTTCAGCCGTCTTTGGATAAAATGAATCCTGGCCATCAAGGGAGCGCGGTTACTTCCCCCCGCCTGCTGCAGATTGAACTTTTCCTCCAGGCTTTCTTCCAAAAAAAGCTCCGAGCAGCGTTCCGTGTAAGGGGTCATCACTTTAAAGGGTCTTTTGTCCGCGTTTTTACGGCTGTAAAAGCGGCTCATCCATTTGATCTCGGGCTCGGAGCACTTTTCAAATCCCGGACATTTCAATTTGCAGCGCACACACTTGGGCCAGGTCAAAGGGGCGTCCACGGAAACGCTTTCCAGATTTTTTCCGACGGACTTAATCATGCGATGAATCTGCAGGTCGGCGGATATGCCGTCCTCGTTTTGAATCCTCTCAACCAAAGAGGACAAAAAAATCTTTTTTTGTCCGGGGAAATACTCCACCAGGGCGAAACCCGTTTTGTCCGCCTTCCCGCCGCTCAAGGACAAACCGACGAATTGATGCGAAGGGATCAGCTTCGAGTTTCGACCTCGAAGGGCTTTGAGACTGGTTTCATGGGAAGAACTCGGAACCCCTCTTTTCGGCATGCATCCTCAATTTGTGTTTTAAGGGAAGGAGGGGACCACAGGGCCACACAGCCTCCTCCGCCAGCTCCACAGATCTTAACAGCATGGGCTCCCTGTCTCAAAGCAACATCGGTCAGGCGCTTGATTTCAGGACTGCTGAAGCTTTCGGAGAGGCGTTCCCGGGCCGAAAGTTCCCTTTTAAAAATTTCCGGGATTTCCTGAAGACTGTTTTTTTTGAGCGACACGTAGAGATCTTCGGTCACTTCCTTGATTTCCCGCAGGGTCTTGAGGGTTTCACGGTCGCCGTCGAAAACTTTTTTAAGCACCGACCAATTGTTGATGCCGGAGTGATGGGGCCTTCCGGTGTAAACCAAAGACAAACGGTCTTCGATGTGGACGAGATCCACCGGCATCGCCTCCCATTCAAAACCAAGCGGTGTGTAATGAATGGTGTTCAGTCCCGACAAAAAGGCCGGAAAGTAATCTTGGGTGCCGGTGGGTTTTTGAAGAATCTCCGCTTCCAGGTTTCCGGATAAAATCACTTTTTCCTTGGCGCTCAAGGGTTTCTTCATCGCTTCCGCGAAAACGTCGATCAAACCCATGCTTAAAGAAGAACTTCCCCCAAGTCCCCCGCCCACAGGACTGTCCGAAGAAGTCTTTAGTTCAAAGCCGAAGGAAGGTTTCCAAAAATTCACGTGCACCCGGATCAAATCCAACTCCGCATCTTGGCAGGCCAAGAAGTCCTTCAGATCCTTAAAACTTTTTTGGTAATTCAGATCACGCCCGTGAATGTGAATTTCCGCATCCTCCCTGAGGGTCAATTCCGCGGTGGTCAGAATGTCGATGCACAGATTGATGGTCTTGGCGCCGCCGCCGACCATCAGATAAAGCGGCCAGCAATCCAACGTGCCGCCGGCGAAGTCCACGCGGGTCGGCGATTTTTTAAGAAGGGTTTTTCTCACTGGAGGACTCCTTTGTGGGGGCCGGTTTGGAGAAAAAATCCACGGCAAGCAGCTCTTTCAATTGGGATTCGGACACACCGAAAATTTCCGGCTTTCCCGTCACCCGCACCGCTTGAAGGTTTTCCTTCCCGAACTTGTCTCCCCATTGAAGCCCAAAAACCAATTTTTTGGAAGAGTCTAAAAGACGCAACTGATCCTTGGCGGAAAACCGGGCCTTGGCCGGTCCGTCAAAACTTTTCGCCTCCAGTTGGGAAAGCTTGTGAAAAAAAGAAGTCAGCGCTTCTTCATTCAGAGGGTCCTTCGATTCCCATTTCTTTTCTTTTTTCAGAAACACCGTCGTTTTACCGGCCACGGTCAATTCGGCCCGGCTCACACGCTCAAGAGGAAATTGAAACGGAGCTTTCCCGTCATAAAAATGCGAAGCCCCGACAAGCAAATTTTTAAGTCGGCTTTCCGGAATTTCAAAATACTTCTTCTGGGAGGATTCCGTCGCCACGTAAAGATCCTTGCCTTGACGGTAAAAATCCACGGAGTGCACGCCGTCTTTTGCCGTCAGGGAAAAATGCTCCGCGGGTTTTGTGGAAAGCTTGGGCTTTTCATCCGTGACTTTTGTGGCCTTCAAACGCTTAAAGTCCTCCCACCAGTCTTCCACTTTTTCCGCGGCCACCGGGTAAGTTTGTTTTTTCGCGAAGGCCCATCCTTCCCCTTGTTTTTCAAAGTGAAAGGAGTCTGAAGAAATTTTGACCACGTCTTCAAGAGTTAAAGGAAGCAAGGTCTTACTGCGCAGCTGTTCCAAGCCCTTATTGGAGGCCTGGCCCACCGAACGGTCCACCACATACACCACGCCGTCTTTTAAAACGTAAAAACCGCCGTCAAAACTGTTCTTGGTGCCGATTTTTATTTGGGACTTGCCGCCATTTTTAAGTTCCCAGGAAATTTCCGTGGCTTTCGGATCACTGAGTCCGTAATCCTCTTCGGGTTTCAGCTCAGCAGCCTTCACCACTTGCCGCCCGCTCATCGGGCTGATCGCCGTCAGCACTCCCTCGACCGAAACCACGTCACAAAGATCTTGGAGGGGCGCGGTGATCCTGCACACCTTGTCGGAGCGGTCGATTTGAATGGGAGTGTTTTCCTTAGTGAGGGTCAGACTCTTTACGTCACCAATGGAAAACTCGGTCAACCGAACTTCCCCGGGATCGAGAGTGTCTTTCTTTTTTTGCTCCGTAAAATCCCAAAAAACGTACGCGCAAAAAGCAATCACGATCACGGCGAAAATCCACGTGGTCTTGAAGCGCTTCATCAGGTGCTCCGCCGTTGATACCAGAAGAGTCCGCTCAAGAGTAAAAGTAAAACGGGAAGACTGACTCCGGCCACGATCATGCCCAAGCGGTCCGCGCTGGTCAGGAGCACCTTCGTGCCCTTAGCCACTTTGGGACGGATGCTGATCAAATCCCCTTGGTCGGTCAGGGAAGCCAAAGTGTTCATCGCCAAATCCCGGTTGGAGCCGACCAGAAAAAAGCGGTTGGTAAAAAAGTCGCTATCCCCGACGACGACCGCCGTGAACTCCTTCGCGCCGTCGCCTTCCAAAGTTCCTTTGGAAAACATATAAAGCGGATAGGAATTTTGATCCTTGGTGTTGATCACGGCTTTTTTGAGTTCGTTCATCACGAAAGAGGTCGGGGCGCTTTTTACCAAAGGGGTCACCGTTATTTTCGCGTCTTTGGTTTTCTCCACCTCGAGCTCGCTGGAAAGGTCGAACAACGTCAACGTTTTTCCCTCAAGCAGAGGGGAAGTGATGGGGCTTGTGCGATCGAATTCGATGCCCAAAGCGGTGGCGGAAGCTTGACGGGTCAGTGGATCCAAGTTGATCACATAGTTGTTTTTGAAATCCACGCCCAACTGACGCGCCAGTTGAGAGAGATTTTGATTTTCTCCGGGATCCAAAGCCAAAAGCAGCTTGCCGCCGCCTTGAACGTACTTTTTAAGAACGGCGATTTCGTTGTCCAGATAAGGCTGCTTCGGCCCGATGATGGCCACCATCGCGGCGTCCCCCGGAATTTCGGCTTTGTCGTAAAGATTCAAGGTCGCCACTTGGTACGAGGCCGACTCCATTTCCTGTTTGAAGGCCTTAAGTCCCTGTTGGGACTCGGAATCAAGCTCCCTTTCGCCGTGTCCCTCGATAAAATAAATTTTCCGCTCTCCCCGCCTTGTGGCTTTCACCAGAGCTTGGGTGATTTGTTCTTCTCCGTAGGGTTCCTGCACGCGGATCTTTTTCCCGTCGTGATCGATGAAAACGAAAACGCCCTGCTGATCGCGGTCCGGCAAAGAGGCCAGATACTCCTGCGCCAACATGTTGTTCACATAGGCATTGATGTAGTCCACTTTGAAATGCGAGCTGTTTTCCTGATAGATCTCAAAGGCCTGCCGGGCTTGTTGGCGCTCGCCCAAGGCATCGGAGCCCTTATAAAATATCTTCACCGTCACGTCGGACTTGAGGCTTGAGAGCACTTTCTTGGATTGATCGGAAAGTGAATTCAGTTTTTCCTGAGTCAAATCCCAAGTCTTGTTGTGACGGACGGACACATAATTCACGCACACCAGAAATCCCAAAACCAACAAGATGAGCACGCCCATGTTCATGCCATGCTTGGTGGTTCTGAGCGTAAAAAACTCGAGATAAAGCTTACGGTCGGAAATAAAAGAGACGATCAAGGCCACGCCGGCCAAAGCCACCAGCAGGTAAAGAAAGGGAATCCATGCTCCCAAGATAAACCGGATGGCGGCCACCACCACCAGACACAAAGCGGCCAATAAAAAACCGATTTTTCCGATGTTTGACATCTTCTTTTACCTCCAACGAGACGACTCAACCACGCGTTGAGTGAGAAAAACGAACAAACCGGTACAGCTCAAAAGAAAGACGACCGATTTCAACCGGATCGAACCTTTGATAAAAGACATGAAGTGCTCGCCCAAGGACAGATGTTCAAGCACGCTGGTCATCAAAACCCCGGTGGCGTTTTCGGCGCCCTGGCTGATGAACCAAAGAAAGAGGTTAAAAATCAAACCCATGATCACGCTGAGAACCACGGACTCCGTCAGCGAAGAGGCGAACACTCCCACGGCCGTGTAGACCGCCGCCACCAAGATCACGCCGAGATAAGCCGTGAGAAGGGGAAGCAGGGGAAAAACCGCCACGGACCGGGTCAACAGCGGATAAAGAAAAGAAAGCAACACCAAAACGAAGACCGCGCCGAAGGCCCCCAGGAATTTTCCGAGGGCGATTTCCGTCGCCGTGACCGGAGAGGTCAAAAGCAAATCATAGGTGCGCATTTTCTTTTCTTCCGCAAGCAAACGCATGGTGAGAGCGGGGATAATAAAAATGAACAGCAGGTTGATCTGCGAAATGTGGTTCAAAAAGACCGTCATCTGAATGTTCAAATCCTGTCCCGACGGATTGAAGGCCCCGATGGAACTTTCCGCGAACAACAAAAGATTTCTCATGTAGGAGAAACTCCACAAGACCGTGCACAAAGCGCCGATGAAACAAAACATCGGGCTGAACAAAAGATTTTTAAAATCTTTCCCCGCGAGCGTCATGATGTTTCTCATCCCTGAACCTCCTTGCCGGTCAGTCTGATAAAGATGTCCTCCAAAGACAGCGAAGAGGCGTGCAATTCCAAAAGGCCGGCCTTCATTTCCACCACCTTTTCAGCCACTCTTTCGACGGTTTCATCCGCTCCGTCCGTGTGGAGCTCGATGAAGTTGCCCATGTTCTTACATTCCGTGACCGCCGCCAAATGTCCCAACTCCTCCGCGACCTGATCGGCCTGGCGCCGCACTTTTACTTTCAGCAAGCCCCCGCCGCCGGAAAGTCTTTTCGAAAGTCCTTCCAAACGGTCTTCGGCGATGATTTTTCCCTCGTTGATGATGATCACCTTGTCGCAGCTGGCCTGCACTTCCGGAAGAATGTGGGTGGACAAAATAATGGTGTGCTTTCCTTTGAGGTCCTTGATCAGCTCCCGCATCTCGGCGACCTGCTTGGGATCGAGTCCCACCGTCGGCTCGTCCAAAATTAAAATCTCCGGATCCGACACGAGGGCCTGAGCCAGTCCCACCCTTTGCCGAAACCCTTTGGAAAGATGTCCGATCATGCGGTGGGCGACGTTTTCGAGTCCGGTTTTTTCCAAGGCCCTTTTGACGGCCCCGGAAAGCGCCGCGGTTTCGACGCCCTTTAATTTGGCACAAAATTTCAGGTAACTTGCCACCTTCATGTCCATGTAGACGGGCGGCGTTTCCGGAAGATAGCCGATGCGCTTTTTGACTTCGAGCGGATCTTCGAAAATATCAAAGCCCGCCACATTCACCTGCCCGCTGGTCGGAGCCATATAGCCGGTGATGATTTTCATGGTTGTGGATTTGCCCGCGCCATTCGGCCCCAGGAAGCCGACGACTTCCCCTTTTTGAACCGAAAAATGCAAATGGTCGATGGCCAGACGGTCGCCGTAAGATTTGGAGAGATCTTTGACCTGAATCACTTAAAATTTTCCTCCTCAGTCTTTCGAAATTGCTGAAGATTAACTCTAAAAAGATATTCCTTTCAGAAGCACTGTCAACTCTCTTTGACCCGGAGCCGGAGAACCTTTTCATTATGATAGTGCACGCGTCCGATGCGATCCCCTTTGATCGGCTTCACAAAACGACACTCAGCAACAATCACTTCATGCTGAAGACCGACTTCCTCTTTGAAGCGCTTGCCGAAATTCTGCCGGAAAAACCATTGAATGATTTCATTCTCTTCCTTGGGGGAGAGCGCGCGGCCCTTGGGACGAAACGCCACCGCGTGGGAACTGGGCACGTTCTTCAGATGAAACCATAAGTCCCAAGCTTTCGCCCGCCGCAGAAGTTGCAGATTGTCCTTTGCTGATTTTCCCATCATCACCCGCACATCCGTGCCGATGGAGAGCGTGCGTGTTTTTAAATCCTTCCCGGAAGTTCTTCGGGGAAGGAATGTTTCCGAGGGGTCTTTTGCGGAAGAAGAAGGGGTTCCTGAAGCAATGACGTTCCCGTTTTCTTCAAGGGCCTGCAATTGTTTTTTCAAAATCCGCAGACGCTCTTCCGTGCCCGCGCGCTTGCGTTTGAGTTCTTTGGCCCGGGTGAAAATCAAATCCCTATTCCAGGCCCAAGAACGTCTTCGATCGACCAGGGGCACGAATTCTTCCGGTAGGCTCTCGAGACTTTGATGAGCCGCCAACCATTCTCCGGCCCGGCGCCAAAGTTCGAAATCCTTTTTTTCCAATTCTTCCCCGATCTTTTGCAGCGCTTTTTTTAGCTTTTGTCGGGCTTTTTCCAAATCCTTATCCATGGAGGATTCTTGTTGTTTTCCAGAAGACTTCCCGGGACTTTTCCCCAAGAGTTTTCCAGACCCGGCGCGCGCCTGATGCTCACTCAACCACTGGTGGGAGAACTCCTCCACACTGCGCAAAATCGTTTCGGTGTCTTCGACGGCTTCTCGTTTTTGAAGTTCCTTTGGTTTATGCAAACTCACCGATTTATCCGGGGTGTGCGCGCTCACATTTTGACCGTGGGGAAACAGACGAAACTCGATCCAATGCTCTTTTTCAAAGTAAAGTCTCAGCAGACGGCCGTACTCGACATGAAAACTGACGTGCTCCAAGCGCTTGCCCAGAAAATGCGCTTTCAAAAATAATTGAAGCGGACTCGGCTTTTTCTTGATCTTCAAAGGCAGAGCTTGGGGCCAGAAGGTCAAAAGCGGACGTAAGGAGGAGTCTTCATACCACAGATGATAAAGCTCCCCCGCCAGCCAAAATTCCAGCAGAAGATCTTTTGCGGTGCTTTGCACGCCTTGAAATCTTGCCCCCTGAAGGTGGGTCAGAGTTTCACAAAGAAGACGGATTTCCCCTGGTTTTAGCGGCGCCATCCCATTAAGGTAAAAGAATGAGTCTGAAAGATCCAATAAATCCTGTGTACTCCCTGGTGCTGCGGGCCGCGCAAAGCGGAAAGTTCGATGAGGCTTCAGAGGCGGATTTCGTGGATTTCGTGCGCGGCGAATACCTGGATCAGATGAAGCGCTTGGGACAGCCCCTGCCGACAAGTTTCACGGAAGGGATCGACCGGGAAATCCGCGACAGCCTGAAGGCTTTGATTTATGGGTTCTTTTCGTTGAAGGAATACAATCTGAGGAGGCAGCGATGAGACAAAAGATGAATTTGATCACCCTCGGCGTCGACGATTTCGAAAAGTCCGTGAGGTTTTACGAACAGGGTTTGGGATGGAAGAGGTCGGAGAAGAGCGTGGAAAGTTTAGCGCTTTTTCCCTTGGGAGGAATCACCCTGGCTTTGCACCCAAGAAGTGAGCTGGCCGAAGACACGACCCTGGAATATCAACCCACATCTTTTTCCGGAATGACGATTTCCTATAACGCCAAAAGCGAAGGCGAAGTGGACGAGGTCTTAAAGCAAGTGGAAAAGCTAGGCGCAAAAATCATCAAGCCGGCCCAAAAAGTTTATTGGGGCGGCTACAGCGGCTATTTCAAAGATTTAGACGGCTATATTTTCGAAGTGGCCTTCAATCCCTTTTGGGAAATGGACGAGAACGACAACCTGAAGCTGTGAGTTTCGTTATTGGGCTGTGGAAGCCTGGGCGGCTTTCTTTTTAGCTTCCTGTTCTTTTTTGTATTGCTCGTACTTAGCCATGGATTCCTGTTCGGCTTGGCGGAAGGTCTTTACATTCTTGTCATGTTCCATTTTTCTTAAAGCGTCCATGGAGGCTTGCTCGGCCTGGCGGAAAGTTTGCGTGGCCTTGGCCTGCGTTTTTGCTTTGGCAGCTTCTTGTTCTTTCTTGTACTGCTCATACTTAGCCATGGATTCTTGTTCCGCTTGACGGAAGGTTTTTACGTTCTGCTCACGTTCCATTTTTCTTAAAGCGTCCATGGAAGCGATCTCGGCTTGACGGAAAGTCTGGGTAGAAGTGGTCTGAGCCTTTGCCTTTGCGGCTTCCCGTTCTTTTTTGTACTGCTCGTACTTGGCCATCGATTCTTGTTCCGCTTGACGGAAAGTTTGCGTGGACTTTGTTTGAGTTTGATCTTGTTTTACGGCCTTGGCTTTGGCAGCTTCTTGCTCTTTTTTGTATTGCTCATACTTGGCCATCGACTCTTGTTCCGCCTGGCGGAAGGTCATGGTGTTTTGTTGATCTTTAGCGGCGCCTTCTTGCTGTTGAACATTGGCTCCGCTCTCGTCGGCCTGTTGTTCTTGCGCTTCTTGCTGATCCTGTTGTCCTTCTTCATTTTGGTCTTGGACTTCGCCGTTTCTGGCGTCTTCGAAAGAAACGATGTTTCCGGAGCTGGTGCGATCAAGCACATAGCCGCTCTCGTCGCGCACGAATTTTACCACGCTGACTTGGACGTTCTCGCCCAGAGCGACCTTCAAAGCCACCGTGACCGCCGGGCAAGGATCGGCTTCCACGCCCGCACACAAAGCCCATGTTTCAGATTGAAGATCGGTGCTTCCGTTCACCCAGTTGGCGTCTTTGGTGGCGCCCGAAAGAGTGGCTTTAGGATCCAATTCTGATTTCACTTTTTGCAACATGACTTGGGAAACCATATCTTCCGTGCGTTCGTTCAATTGAAGATGAGCACGCACTTCGATGCCCTTTTGATTTTCCGCCGGTTGAATCATGGTCAAGGAAAGACCGCGGACGAATTGTTGCTCACGGGGCAGACTGTTGGTTTTCGCCGCCAGATCGGTCAACTCTTTCAAAAGTTCCTGTTTCATTTCCTGAGTGATGGGAACTTCCTGGCCGCCCTCAACGTAACTGATGGTGGTATTTTCCAGAACCTGGTGGAGGGTTTCCTCGGTTTCTTCCGCTTTCATCATTTTTTCGGGAGTCAAAACCGCGCTGTCCTGGCCGCCGCTCAATTGATCGTCGGGATCTTGTTGTTGCGGAGGGGCCGGTTGGTCCTTACCAAAAGCGATAGGAGACTTGATCCGTTTGGTATCAAAGCCGCGCTTGTCCCCGCACCCCACCACGAAAAAGGTGGAAGCCAAAAAGACAATCAGTCCTGTTTTAGAGATCGACAACGTCCTGCTCATAAGACACTCCTATCCTCAGCCCCTTTGGGAGCAAGGAGGGTGCCATTTCCTGGAGATCTGATTGAGACCATCTATGGACCTAGGAGGCCGCGGGCTGATGGGGCGGAGCCGTCTTTTGTCACTCTGTTTTGTCCGGGGACTGATTTCGTCACTCAACGCGACTTTAAATTCTCAACGAGACTCTTCCAAAGAGAGGCCAAAACGACCTTGGTGCGATCACAGTTTTCCACTTGGGCGTGCGCCTTTAAGGGGACGTCGGAACCAAAGTATCTCACCTTGTCCAGATTCCCCAGCATAATTGCCACAAGAACCCCCCTCAACCGCCCCTGTTCATCCAAAACCGGACTGCCGGAGTTCCCCTCAATGACGTCCGCCGTCGTTCCAACACGATCCAAGGGGTTTTCCTCACCGACAGAGGCAAAGAGGCCTTGCGACCATCGCTTTCTGATGGTTTGTGGGTCTTCAATTTTCACTTTTTGATCTCGCTGATCACGTATCGACACTGCCGGAAACCCAATAAGATAATTTTTCTGCCCGATCCGAGCAAGGCACTCGCTCTCTTCCGGAAATTTCAAAGGTTCCGTAGAATCATAGAGCTCTTTTGAAACGGAGACGAGGAATAATCCCAAATCATTGATCGGAGAGACCGCCGCATTTACCACTAGAGCATCAATCGGAGCAATCCCATTATCCAAAGAGAAAAACGTGGCGGAAAGACTTTCTTTTCCTCCATAGACAACATGCCCGGCCGTCGCCAGCCCCAGGTAATACTTCGATTGAATCTTTTGCTTTTTTACGACAAAGGTGGTCCCGACAAAAGATCCCGTCCGTCCCCCGGTGTCCGATAACACAACCATATAGACATTATTCCATGCGGTCTGCAGCGCCGGAGGTGGAGGAGCGAGAAATAAACCTTCCGATGCCCAGGAAAAGGAACCCATCAACACGGAACACAAAACTCCAATTAAAATGGCGCTCATTCGCACCTCCACCTTCGAAAACAAAGCACTATCCATGCCATTTTCTGTTTGAGCGGAGTTTATATTGAGCGAAGCGTACGTTGTGACAGCTCTCATTTTATTGCCTTATTGACGATGACTGGCTCCCCATGGATTAGACGGTCATGGACGGAGCAATTCCGCTTTCACACGAGGAGTCTCCGGACCAGAGATGAAGGGCATGAAATAAAGGCCCTAGGTATTTTTTTTCGGCGTCCTTGCAGAGCAGGAGCAAGAGCAGGAAGGAGAAGAAGAAGAAGATAAACAGCACAATAAACCTTTTCTTCTTGACGAGTGTTTCAAGTTCATTAGGACTTCACCATTCCATTTTTTTCTTTTCAAAGAGACCCTTGATGTTTTTTGACCTTGCTCTCTCTGGCGAAGTCGCTGCGCGCTCAAAAGACCTTCCAGGGAAGAGGATAGAATGACCTCTCTCTCACAAAAACAGAGAAAAATGAGTTCCAAAAACCCATGGTATAGTCCCTCTCGAATAAGGAATAAGGAATAAGGAATAAGGAATAAGGAATAAGGAATAAGGAATAAGGAATAAGGAATAAGGAATAAGGAATAAGGAATAAGGAATAA
>Ga0182744_1002366_pt1 | contig 15506 bp, 15 predicted proteins | sample eDN3rd30CKraftMG_FD_128525 | JGI IMG/M metagenome (GOLD analysis project Ga0182744, IMG submission 128525) | Enriched Miracle-Growth compost microbial communities from Emeryville, California, USA - eDNA 3rd pass 30_C Kraft MG (version 2) (version 2) ...
AATCCAGACCAGCGTGCGCTCATTGACGAAATAGTCGCCCAGGCCCGCCACCTCGACATCGGCGATGACCCTGCCGCCGGTAATCTGGGGATACACCCTTGCGATCCGGCCGGGTTTGGCTGTCGCGACAGTGCCGCTGGTAACGGGAGACAGGCCCCGCCCGCCGATCAAGACCGAGCCGCCCACCTTGATCTCCGCTGCATGCCGCTCCGGCAGGAACAGACGCAGATAATACTGTCCGGTCGCAATGCGGGCCACTTCCTCGCCGGCAAGGATCACCGATCCGAGCGTAATCGGCACTGTGAGAACGCGCCCCGTTGCGGGCGCGAGAACAGCACCCTCACGCACCCTTTGCTCGATCACCGCCTTGTCGGCCTGCGCGGCCGCGACCTGGCCCGCCACGATGTCGAACTGCGTCTTGGCCAGATCGAGCCGGCTTTGCGTGCCCGCTCCCCGCGCCAGGAGTTGCTGTGCGCGATCGAGCTCGGTGCGGGCATTCTCCAGTTGCGACTGGAGAGCTGCAATCCTGGCATCGGCAGCATTGGTCTCGAAGGCGATCTTGTCGTCCACGACGCGGGCGACGACCTGTCCTTCCTTGACTTCCGTACCCTCGACGATGGCGATCTCGCGGATCGTCCCGCCGATGCGGGCGCGCGCCGGCACGACATTGCGGCTTTCGACTTGACCGAACACCGCCTTCAACTCGGGAACCGTCTGAGCCTGGATCGTGAATTCCGCGGCCGAAGCGGGACCTGCACCGCCCCCACCCAGTAGGGCGAAGACGATCAGTGCTGGAGCAAGCATCGCCCGACGTGACGTATAACCTGACATGGCGTTCCTGCCGGAAAGGGCTGCGGTGTGAAACTTAACGGAAAGCGACGCCGGACTTGCATCCGAGCTTCTTGAAAAGCATGGCTGCGGGACAGAATCCCGTCACCGAAGCCTGCATCAGATTCAACCCTACGAAGGCCGTCAGCAGATACCAATAGGATGAAACGTAAAATCCAAGCGCCAGCGACACGAGAACCATGGCCCCGGCGAACATCATGACAGCGCGATCGATTGTCATCTCAATAGTCCTTTCCCACAGTAATCTTTGGCGCGGAAATCATTCCGACGCGTCGATATGAATGTCCTTGAGCTTCTTGATTCCCAGAAGATCAAGCGCAACGTTCTCATAGAAGGTCTCGCCTTTGCCCTGCCTGATCTTGTGCAGAAAATACTTCTCGAAGCCGATCTTGGCGGCATGCACCCATTTACCCTGAGCCGCCCAATTCACATTGCGCGGCGGAATCTGCGGCTGAGCTACGAAGGCGATGCCCTCGTCGCCAAAATCCGCAAGGCACACGGCATTCCAGGTTGCTACGGCGCTGGGCGCCTCACCGCGCAGCAACGCACCGATGTTGCGAGCGACAGCGGTCACCATGGATTCGATCATGAAGCCCGTCTTCGGCACGCCGACCGCCAGCGGCGTCTTGCCGACCGGCGCGATGGCCACACAGACGCCGATGGCGAAGACATTGGGAAACGCCGGATTGCGCTGATGCTTGTCTATCGTGACAAAGCCGCGCGGATTGGCCAGTCCTTCGATCCCGGCAATCGCGGACACGCCGCGAAAGGCCGGCAGCAGCATCGAAAAGGCAAAAGGCAGTTCATGCGCGGTCTTGACCGAGCCATCCTCGTTGACCTCGTCGACGAACATGCGGCCCGGCTCGACCTTGGTCACCTTCGCGTTGGTGATCCACTTGATGTGGCGCTCGCGCATGGCGCTCTCCATGAGCCCCTTCGTGTCACCAACACCGTCAAGACCGAGATGGCCGATATAAGGCTCCGGTGTCACGAAGGTCATCGGCACGCGATCCCGCGTCCGCGCCCGGCGCAGCGCCGTATCGAGAATGAAGCCAAATTCATAGGCCGGACCGAAGCAGGAAGCGCCCTGCACAGCCCCGACGACAACCGGCCCGGGCGTCTTCACCAGCGCATCGAAAGCCGCCTTGGTATCGACCGCATGGTCGACCTGGCAGATCGAATGCGTGTGGCCGGCAGGCCCGAGACCGGGGATTTCATCGAACGCGAGGTCCGGCCCCGTAGCGATAATCAGGTAATCATAATCGAGAAAGGTGCCGTCATTGAGTTCGACACGGTTTTGGCCGGGATCGACCCGCTTGGCGCCCTCCGGCCTGAGATTGATCCCCCGACTGGCGAAGATGGGAGCCAGATCGACGGTGATCTCCTTTTGCTCGCGCCAGCCGACCGCGACCCACGGGTTGGACGGCACGAAGGAATAGGTTGAGCCGAGATTGACGACGGTGAGTTCGTCGCGCGGACCCATCGCAGCTTTCATCTCATAGGCCATCGTCACCCCGCCGAGACCGGCGCCGAGAATGATTATACGAGCCATGAAGATTCCCCTCTTCTTCCCTTCGCGGCCGCTTTCGGCCACGCCGACACTACCTATCCTTGCCTACCCCTGCCTGGGCTCGGACGCCTTGATCCATCGCAACCCGGAGGAATCGGTTTCACATGGGCCGGGACGCCGACCGCTCCAATTCGGACTTGCATCTAACATTCAGACTTATTAAATTCAAGACTATGAATGTAAAAGATATGATCCAAGCTTCCCAAGAGGCTACCAAACTGATGCGCAGTTTGTCGCATCCGCAGCGGCTCCTGGCGCTCTGTGCGTTAGGCACCGCCGAGAAATCTGTCGCCGAGCTTCGGCACGAACTCGGTATCGAGCAGGTGCCGATGTCGCAACAACTGATGCGGCTGCGAGCCGACGGCCTGGTGGAATCCCGCCGCGAGGCAACGACGGTCTATTATCGGATCACCCGGCCGGAAGTTTTACTCGTGGTTGAAGCTCTGCAGGCCGCCTTCTGCGCGCCAGCGGCAACCGCCAAGGCAGCGCCGGAAGAATCGAAACAACGGCGGAAGATGCCATGATGCCCCGATGACTACCGGCGAGCCAGAACGCCGGGCCTATTGCCGAAGAACCGCGCGCGCCTCTTCGGCTATCACCTGTTCTTCATCGGTAGGCATGACAAGAACCGCGACCTTGCTGGAGCCCGCCTCGATCCGCTTTGCGTCCGCAGCATTCGCCGCCGGATCGATGGCCACCCCGAGCCAGGCGAGATGGCGGCAGACCGCTTCACGAACCGCAGGCTGGTGTTCGCCAATGCCCGCTGTAAAGACCAGCCCATCGAGTCCGCCGAGCGTTGTCGCCAACGCTGCCGTCTGTTTGGCGATATGGAAAGCAAACAGGTCGAGCGCTTCGCGTGCCTGCGGGGCGTCGCTCGCGGCAAGATCGCGCGAATCGGCGCTGATGCCGGACACGCCGAGCAGGCCGGAACGGCGATAGAGCATGTCTTCCACGGCGCTGGCGTCGAGGCCGCGCTGCTGCAGAAAATGCAGGATCACGCCGGGATCGAGGGCTCCGCAGCGGGTCGCCATGGGAATGCCGTCGAGGGTCGAAAAGCCCATGCTCGTGTCGCGGCTGATGCCTTTGTCGAGGGCGCAGAGACTGGCGCCGCTGCCGAGATGGGCAACAACGACGCGGCCGTGGGCGATGTCCGGCGCCTCGCGGGCAAGCCGGCCGGCAATGTATTTATAGGACAGGCCGTGGAACCCATAGCGTTTGATGCCCTCGTCGAAGAGATGGCGCGGCAGGGCAAAACGGCGCACGAGGTCGCTCTGGCTGCGATGAAAGGCCGTGTCGAAGGACGCGACCTGGGGACGATCCGGCCAGACATGTTTGATCGCCCGGATCAGGCGCACGCTCTGCGGCTGATGCAGGGGCGCCAGCGGCGTCAGGCGCTCGATCGCATCGAAAGCCTCGTCAGTCACCAGGACCGGCCCGGTGAAACGGTCGCCGCCGTGAACGACACGGTGGCCGATCGCGGTGATCTCGACGGCGGGAAAATGCTGCGCGAGCCAGCCGAGCGTTTCTTCGATCAGCGCGCGAAGATCTTCGGATCTCGGAGCCGCGAGAGGAATGTCCGTCGTCTGCCCGTCCTGGGTCACATGCAGCTTGAAGGGAGAATGACGCAGATCGATCGTACCTGCGCCGACACGGCGCGGCCCCTCTGCCGCCAGTGCATAAATCCCGAGCTTGATCGTCGACGAACCCGGATTGAAGGTGAGCAGAATATGATCGTCTGCACTCTCGGTCATGACGCAGCCAAACCTTTCGGCCGATCAACCATGGTGAGCTGGGCAAGCGCCACAGAAGCAAGCCGGACCCTCAGGCTGTCGGCCCGGCTCGTCAGGATGATCGGCACCCGGGCGCCGAGCACGAGGCCGGCCGCATCGGCGCCACCGAGATAGATCAATTGCTTGGCTAGCATATTTCCAGCTTCGAGATTGGGCACGAGAAGAATGTCGGCGCGACCGGCCACGGACGAGACAATCTCCTTGATCCGCATCGCGTCCAGGCTGATGGCATTATCGAAGGCAAGCGGGCCATCGACCTTGGCGCCGGTGATCTGTCCGCGGGTGGCCATCATCGTCAACGCCGCGGCATCGAGCGTCGCCGGCATCGCCGGATCGACGGTTTCGACCGCCGCCAGCACCGCGACCAGAGGTTCCGCGACACCGAGACGATGCATGAAGTCGATCGCGTTCTGGCAGATATCGCGTTTTTCCGCCAGCGTCGGTGCGATGTTGATCGCAGCATCGGTGATCACCAATGGCTTCGGATAGGACGGCACATCCAGCACGTAGACATGGCTGATGCGGCGCCCGGTCCTGAGGCCGGAGGAGGACGCGACGACGGCGCCGAGCAGTTCGTCGCTGTGCAGGCTGCCCTTCATCAGCGCGCCCACCTCGCCCTTCGCTGCAAGTTCGACGGCGCGAGCCGCCGCGGCATGGCTGTGCTCGGTGGGCTCGATCCGCAGATCCGCCAGCGAAACCCCGGCGGTTGCCGCGGCCGCCCGAATCTTCACTTCCGGCCCGACCAGCACCGGTGTCAGCAGGCCCTCGTCGCGCGCCTCGATCGCCGCCCGAATCGCCTCCGGACTGCATGGATGCACGATGGCCGTGAGAAGCGGCGGAAGCGCACGCGCGGCAGCAATAAAATGCTCGTAGCGCTCGTGCCGGTGCAGCATGACATCAGGCAATAACGTCCGCGGCAGAGATATTTTCTCCTTCGGCGCAAGCACGGTGGCGGTTCCGCTCAGCACCGTCTCGCCGCTCTGGTTGAGGCAGGTCGTGTCAAGGATCACGAGACCCTTGCCAGGCTGCTTCTCGCTGACGGTGACACGCGCCGTCACCGTATCGCCCGGTGCAACGGGTTTGCGGAAGCGCACATCCTGTTCGAGATAGATGGTGCCGGGGCCGGGCAGTTCCGTGCCCAGCAAGGCGGAGATCAGGCTCGCTGTCCACATGCCGTGGATCACCACATGACCAAACCGGTCATGAGCGGCATAAGCGGCATCGAGATGCGCGGGGTTCACATCGCCGGAGACGGCGGCGAACAAAGCGATATCGGCGGCGGTGACGAGCCGGACGAGCGAAGCGCTATCGCCGACCTGCAACTCGTCGAAGGTGCGATTATTCAGCATGGGGGGAAGCATGGGCGCGCTCATCGTTGCAGCACATAGGTGCCGGGTGCCTCGGCAAGCGGCGGATACCCGTTGTCAGGGGCACCCATTGCCGGCGGCACAACTTGCTCGCCGCGGTCATGCGCCGAAAGCCAGGCCTCCCAGGCCGGCCACCACGATCCATCCTGAACCGGTGCGGACGCCATCCATTCGTCGGGGCTGTGGCATTGATCGTCCGCCTCTTTTTTCAGGATGCGGAAATGCCGGTGCGGATGGCCCGGTTCGCTGACGATACCGGCATTGTGGCCGCCGCTGGTCAGGACGAAAGTGACGTCGGTGTCGGTAAGATAATGAATCTTGTAGACGGAGCGCCACGGCGCGACATGGTCGCGCTCCGTTCCCACGACGAAAACAGGCGCGCGGATATTCTGGATCGCGATTGGCCGTCCTTCCACCATGTATCGGCCGGAGGCCAGATCGTTGTGAAGGAAGAGGTTTCTCAAATATTCCGAATGCATCCGATAAGGCAGGCGGGTGGCGTCGGCGTTCCAGGCCATCAGATCGTTCATCGGCGTCCGTTCCCCCATCAGATAGTCGTGAACGAGGCGCGACCAGATCAGGTCGTTCGATCGCAACATCTGGAAGGCGCCGGCCATTTGCGCGGCATCGAGCGTCCCATGCTCCCACATCATGGCCTCGAGAAAGGCAACTTGGCTGTCGTCGATGAAGAGCTGCAATTCACCCGGTTCGCTGAAATCGACCTGCGCAGCGAACAACGTCATCGAAGCCAAACGCTGATCGCCAACCTCCATCATCGCAGCCGCGGCAAGCGCCAGCAAAGTACCGCCGAGGCAGTAGCCGGCGGCATGGATTTTCCGATCCGGGACAATCGTTTCAATGGCGGAAAGAGCGGCCATGATGCCGGATCGGCGATAATCGTCGAGCGAAAGATCGCGGTCCTCTGCGGTGACATTGCGCCACGAGATACAGAAGACGGTATGGCCCCGTTCGACCAGAAACCGGACCAGCGAGTTCGCCGGAGACAGATCCAGGATGTAATATTTCATGATCCACGCCGGAACGATCAAGATCGGCTCGGCGTGGACATTTCCGGTCGTCGGCGCGTATTGGATCAGTTCGATCAGGTGGTTACGGAACACGACCTTCCCGGGCGTGGCAGCCACCTCCTTGCCGACCTGAAAGGCCTCGGTGCCGACCGGCGGACGACCCGTCGCAAGACGGCTCACATCCTCGAGCCAGTTCCGGCCACCCTTGAGAAAATTGGCGCCGCCGGTCTTGGCCGTCTGGTTGATGATGTCGGGATTGGCCCAGAACAAATTCGCGGGTGAGACCATATCCAGCCACTGCCTGACCGCGAAGGACACCACATCCTCATGATGGCGCGAGACGCCAGGCAAACCATGCGTCGCCTCCCGCCACCACTGCTCGGTCAGCAGGAAGGATTGCGACCACAGACGGTAAGGCATGCCCTGCCATGCCTCGCCGCGAAACCGCTCGTCGCCAGGCAGGCCCTCGACGCAGCACGGCGTTTTCGGATCGACCAGCGAGTTGGCCGCATGACCCGCCAGACGGGCAGACTTGCGCCCCGCCTCGGCTGCAAGCTTCAATTGCGTACCCGGCGCCGACGCCAGATGCACGGCCCAGTCCGCACACGCGAGCCAGAATGACGTTGGCGAGAGGCCCGACGTCACCGTTGCCGCAGCGGCGCTTGCCATACGGTCGAGGAAACGAAAGCCATCCTCTATCGGAAGATCGTGCGCATCGCCAGCAACCACAGTCCCCGTTGCCGCAGCAAGGGGCACTCCTTTTCCTGGCGGTATGACCTGCATATCCATGGTAATTCCTCGGAAAATCGATGTCATCAACCGACCGGCACCTGCAGCGAAGGGCTGCGGGTATCAATCCTCGCAGCCAATCTAACCGCAATCGACACAATGCAATTGATCAGCATCAATGTGCGGCCAATCATGGAATAACCTCGTTCGCGGGTGGTTTTAAGGCGGTGATCTGAAAGCCCGTCCCTCAAGGTCCTGCAAGGCCGTATCGGTCGCCCCATCTTGATGCAGATCAATGTGAAATTTCTCTGACGCTCGTTTGCTGATGGGCGCTCGGAGCGATGCTCTCCACCAGTTCCGCCACCCTTACCTGTCAGGAGGATAATCATGGCTGAAGCAACCAAACTGCCAATCAAGACCGAAGCGAAGGTTAACGCCCCGCCGGCTCCGGTTGCATGGACGCCGCTCGATAATCTCCGGCGCGAGATCGATCGTGTCTTCCACGATTTCAATCTCGGCTCGCAATTCCCATTCGGCCGCGGGTTCGAATTTGAACTGCCAGCATTCCGCAACTCTCTGGATCTCACGCCGGCCGTGGATGTGTCGGAGAAGGAAAAGGCCTACGAAATCACCGCCGAACTTCCGGGCATGGAAGAAAAGGATATCGAGATCAAGCTTTCCAATGGCAAGCTGACGATCAAGGGCGAAAAGAAGGAAGAAAAAGAAGAACGCAAGAAGGACTATTACGTATCCGAACGACGTTTCGGCTCCTTCGTTCGTTCGTTTCAGGTTCCAGAAGGTGTCGATACGGCAAAAATCGAGGCGTCTTTCGCGAAGGGTGTCTTGACGGTCTCGCTGCCGAAGACCGTTGAAGCCCAGCAAAGCGAGAAGACGATCGCCGTGAAGGCCGCCTGAAATATCGGCCGGGCGGCCCGGCAACGGGCCCGCCCGACGCGGCTCTATCAAGTTCAGCTATTCAATCGCTCAGGCCGGCGCTGCCCGGCGATCATCGGAGGGTCAAACGATGCCGAACGACAACGGATCGACGACGGACAAGGGTTTGGGACATGTTGCCAATCTTTTTGGCGTTCCGGCCATGTTCAATCAGTCAGCAGTCAATGCAGTGACCGAGGCAGGAGAAGCCTTTGGTCATACCTGTTCGGAATGGCGGGAAGAAATGCAGAAATTCGCCGTGGCGCGGATGAGAGCGGACATGGAAGTGCCGACGTTACTTGCCGAGTGTGAAACTCCGCTCGACCTCGTAAAGGCGCAACGGATATGGTTTGCCACCGCAACGCAGGATTATCTGGACGAAAGCACCCGCATGGCGCAAATTGGCGCCACGGCGATACAGCGCGGATTGAACTCGTGGCGCTCCGTGTTTCAGCCTTCGAGCCACAAGGACACGTAAGCCAGGACGGCCTCGTTCGTCGCCTGCTGCAAGAGTGGCAGACCTCGGGACCGGCGGAAATGGCAGGAGACGATTATGTTTGTTGAGAATATCATGACGACGCCGGTCATCAGCGTCGAGCCGTCTGCTTCGATCCGCGAAGCCGCCGCGTTGATGCTGGCGCACAGGATCAGCGGCCTGCCCGTCGTCAAGCGGGATGGAACTCTGGTGGGAATGCTGACCGAGGGAGATTTCCTGCGCCGGGGTGAGCTCGGCACGGAGCCCAAACGGTCCTGGTGGCTTGAACTCTTTGTCAGTCCTGGCAAAATCGCCGACGAATATGTCCATACCCACGGCCGCAAGGTCGAGGAGATTATGTCGGACGATGTGGTGACGACGCGCAAGGATGCCTCCCTTGACGAAGTTGTCGAGGCCATGAGCCGGCATCGCGTCAAGCGTCTCCCGGTAGTGGAGAATGGAAAAGTCGTAGGTATCGTTGCGAGGTCCGATCTTTTGCGTACTTTGGCCCACGCCCAACCCACAGCGGATCCGGTGGTCGCAAGCGACGATCGAATCCGGACGGATATCGAGGCGGAGCTGGCCAAACAGAGTTGGAGCGGACACGGATCCATTCATGTGAATGTCAAAGATGGAGCAGTCGTGCTGGGCGGCGTTATCCTGGACGACCGCGAACGGCAGGCAGCCCGTGTGGCGGCGGAAAATGTTGCCGGCGTCAAGTCGGTGTCGGATGAGATCGTCTGGGTCGAGCCGATGTCCGGAATGGTCATCTCGCCCACCGATTTGCAGGGGGCCGGATAAGTCTCTTGGCGGAGCGCTATGTCATGAAAGCCATGGTCCTCCACACCATCGGCCAACCCCTGACGCTTGAAACGCGCGCCGCCCCCCGGCCCGGCCCCGATGAAATCCTGGTGCGGGTCGAGGCTTGCGCCGTCTGCCGGACCGATCTGCATGTCGTTGACGGCGATCTCACCAATCCAAGGCTGCCGATCATTCCCGGACATGAGATCGTTGGCATTGTCGAGGCTTTGGGTGCCGGCGTAACCGAGCCCGCTGTCGACATGCGGGTCGGAATTCCCTGGCTCGGACACACGTGCGGCCACTGTGCCTATTGTGCGTCAGGCGCCGAAAATCTCTGCGACACACCCGTCTTCACCGGCTACACCCGTGACGGCGGCTTTGCCACCCATGTGGTGGCTGATGCAGCCTTTGCCTTTCCGCTTACCGTCGATGATCCGGTCGCCGCCGCTCCGCTGATGTGCGCCGGCCTGATCGGCTGGCGATCGCTGTCGATCGCCGGAGAGGGGCGAAGAATCGGGCTCTACGGCTTCGGCGCGGCCGCCCATATCCTGGCACAGGTCTGCCGTTGGCAGGGGCGCGACGTCTACGCCTTCACCCGCGCAGGCGATACCGCAGCGCAGGACCTCGCCCTGAAGCTCGGCGCCCGCTGGGCCGGCGGCTCGGAGGAGGCCCCTCCCGAACAGCTCGATGCGGCGATCATATTCGCTCCCGTCGGAGCTCTGGTGCCGCTGGCCTTGCGCGCCGTGCGCAAGGGCGGACGGGTCGTCTGCGGGGGCATTCACATGAGCGACATCCCGCAATTCCCCTACAGTCTTCTCTGGGAAGAACGTCAGATCGCCTCCGTCGCCAACCTGACCCGGCAAAACGCGATCGATTTTCTGACGATCGCGCCCCAGGCCGGCGTGAAAACGACAACGACGGTCTATCCGCTGGAACGAGCCAATGACGCGCTCGCCGATTTGCGCGCCGGCCGCTTTCAGGGAGCGGCAGTTCTGGTCCCCTGACCGGACAGCATGCGCTGGCCCGGCAAGCCTCGGCCATACGGGTGCATGGCAATGCGCTTCAATCCTTCAGCGGCGGCAAGATAGGCGATGCTGACGCCGGCAACGACCGCCAGGATCGGCAGCGGCACGGCGACAAAGCCGACATAGCCACCGACCGGCGTCAGTGCCAGCAGGAGCGCGACGGCAAGCGAGCCAAGCGACGTCGCAACGAGGACTGGATCGGGGCGGCTCGCCCACAGTGGTTTGGCGGTGCGGATGATGAAGATCACCAGGATCTGTGTGACGATCGATTCAATGAACCATGCCGTCTGGAATACGCCGACCGCTGCGCCGAACCCCCAGTACAACAACGCAAAGGTGGCCATATCGAACAGGGACGAGAGCGGTCCCATGATAAGGGTGAAACGCAGCACGGACTGCATGTTCCACACCTGGGGAACCGCCAGGGCCTCCTGATCCGCGCTGTCGAAAGGGATACCTATCTCCGACAGGTCATAGATCAGATTGTTGAGCAGGATCTGCAGCGGCGCCAGCGGCAGAAACGGCAGCATGAGAGACGCGAACGCCATCGAGAGCATGTTGCCGAAGTTCGAACTGGTGCCCATGCGGATATATTTCATGATGTTGGCATAGGTGCGACGGCCTTCCACCACGCCATCGGCGAGCACGCCGAGATCGGGCGCGAGCAGAATGATGTCGGCCGCTTCGCGGGCGACGTCGGTGCCGCCATCGACGGAGAGCCCGACGTCGGCTGCATGGATGGCTGGAGCATCATTGATGCCATCGCCGATGAATCCGACCGTATGGCCGCCGCGGCGCAGGGCCCGCACGATCCGGCTCTTCTGATCCGGCGAGACGCGGACAAACAGATCCACCTCGTTCACGCACGCCGCCAGTGCCGCATCCTTAAGCCCGGATATTTCCTCTCCCGTCATGAGACCGCGGGTGAAGAGGCCCAGCGTTTTGACCAGATGCTCGACGACAGGCGCCGCATCGCCCGAGATGATCTTGACACGAACGCCGGCCTTGATGAGCCTTGCCACCGCCGCAGTCGCCGACGCCTTGGGAGGATCGAGAAAAGCTGCACAGCCGACGAAAATGAGACCGGCCTCATCGGAGAGTTCAACGCGGCGGCAATCGGTCGCCATCGGACGTCGCGCGACCCCGAGCAGACGCAAGCCCTGACGGCCCTTTTCCTCGAAGAGTGCCATGATCTTCGCCCGCTCTGCCTCGTCGAGCGCAACGGGCCCGCTTCCGGCCTTCTCGACATGGGAACAGAGGGACAGCAGCGCCTCCGGCGCACCTTTGGTGATCATTTCCAGTTCACAATCGCGCGACACGAGAACGGAGGCACACCGCCGTTCGAAATCGAACGGCAGGTCGTCGACCCGCATCCAGCTTTCCTCTTCCGGCCCCGGCGGCCCGGCAAGGATCGCATCGTCCAGCGAACTGCGGGTTCCGCTGGCGAAGCGGCTGTTGAGGCGGATCAGGCCTGAAACTCGGGTACTGTCCGCACCATTTGCATCGAAGCTGCCGACATGTACGATCCTTGCTTCGGTCAGCGTTCCGGTCTTGTCGGTGCAGAGGATATTCATGGCGCCGAGATCGTGAATGGCAGACAGGCGTTTCACCACAACTTTGCTGGCGGCCATACGCACTGCTCCGCGCGCGAGGGTGACCGTCATCACCATGGGCAAAAGCTCGGGAGTAAGGCCTACCGCCAGCGCCACGGCAAACAGGAAGCTCTGCAGAGACAGGCCGTGATGAATGAGTTGCGTCAGCAGAACGAAGAGAACGAGAAAGGCAGTCAGTCTTAAAATGAGCATGCCAAGCGCGTGAACGCCGCGTTCAAAGGCTGTTGGCGGCTCCTTCGCCTGCATCGACGCGGCGATGGCGCCAACCCGGGTCGCGCCGCCGGTCGCGGCAACCAGCATGACGGCCTCGCCGCCGACGACGCTCGTGCCGCCGAACAAAGCATTGAAGGCGTCCGATGGCGAGAGACCAGCCGCACGCCCCAGGCGCTTCTCGACCGGATAGGGCTCACCCGTCAGAATCGCCTCATTGGCGAGAGCGCCGCGGCCGGACAGCAGGACGCCGTCCGCGGGCACCAGTTCACCGGCCCGCAGTTCAACCACATCGCCTGGCACGATATCCTTGACCGGCAGTTCGACGATCCTGCCGTCCCGGCGCACGGACGCGGTCACCGCGACCGACCGCTTCAAGGCCTCGATGGCGGTTTCCGCCTTCTGCTCCTGAACGATATCGAGGACGATGGAAAAGAGAACGATAAACAGAATAATGATGAAGCTCTGCCAGTCGCCCGTTCCGCCCGATATCCCGGCGGCAATCAGCAGAATGGCGATCAGAGGCTCTGCCAGCCGCCGGCCGAGCTTGGCGAGCAGGCTTCGGCGAATGTTGATGACGGCGAGGTTCGGTCCGTAGCGGGTCAGCCGCTCGCTGGCTTCCGCCGTCGTGAGACCTGTGGAGCTTGCGCCGAGCGCATGCAGGATGTCTTCGTTGCTCGCCGTCCAGAAGGCGGACCGGCCCTTCTTTGCGGCCGACATTCCGCTCATCGTTCGACCCATCGTTTGCCATCCTTGCGGTATTTGCGTTTGACGGCGATCCAGGCGACACGATGGGCAATCTGCTCGCGCTGCCTCTCTCCACGATCGGCATACTCTTCCCATGCGTTGTTAAAGGCGCTGCGATAGATTTCCTGCCCATGTCTGGGCAGATGGATGCGAATGGCGGGTGGCAGATCTTCCAGGGATACGTAGGGCATGGCATCTCAATGTGGACTATGCCGGCATCAAACCGGATAAGTGGCGCGCAATCTCACGAGCAAGCATCTGCGCCACTTCTGCCATCGCTTCGCTGACAACGCGGGCACCGGCGAAGCGACAAGTCTACCCCCGACCGCTGAGCGAGTTCCGAAAGCTGCTCTTCCGTTGCAGCTCGAACGGATCATGCTCACCGCGCCACGACATGCGGACCCGGGAAACCCTCCGCTCGACCTCCCATTTCGCCATGAACGATCTAGGCGATCGTCAGCCGATCGTCGACCATGGTTACGCCTGCCTCGGCCCAGGCGGCCCGCTCGGCGACGGAGCGCTCGTACCAGGTCTGAACCTTGCCGTTCAGCGTCACCTTGCTGCCGGAGACGTGAACCTGAATTTGGTCGGCCTCCACTTCGGCATTCCGTTTCAGCGCATTTTCAATGCGCTCTTTGACGTTATATGCGGCGACCCGGGGCTTCACCGCCACAAAGTTCGAGACGCCGACGACGCCCGAGAGCTTGCGCACCGCATGTTCTGCCGCCGCTTTCTGATAGTTCCAGTCCACGTCCCCGGAAAGGGTGATCCAGCCGTTCTGGACCTTGACCTGGATCTCTCCATCCGGGACCGTCGCATCCCAGGCGATGATGTTCAGGGCCCGGGTTGCGATCTCGTCATCGGAACTTTTCTTGTCGCTCGGGTAACGAACTTCGATTTCCTGCGCGACGGCGCGAACGCCCTTGACGCGCAAAGCCGCCGTCTCGGCCGCCAGCTTTTCGGCATAACTGGTGACGTGACCCGTCAATGTCACGACACCTTTTTCCACCGCAACGCCGATATTGGCGGCGTGAACGCGGGGCTCGAACTCCAGTTCATCGAGAACGTTCTGACGCAGATTGAGGTCGTTCATGGCTATCTCCTGCAATTGAGAGCGCATCTAACGAATGAATTCCGAAGCGCCTGTCTCATTCATTCACGGTCCGGCCGCAGCCTTCATTGAGCTATGTCAACTCCCGGCCTCCAGGCCTTCCCGCGCCGGACGATCCCCACAATCTGCACTAGGTGACGACCGAAGTCGGCCACAGCATCGTGTAATCCTTGACTTCGCGAACGCCCGGAGTGGTTTCGGCCGCGACACGCAATGCCTGCCGCTCGACTTCCGATGAGACCGGCCCCCACAATGTCACGACACCGTCCAGGACGCTGGCGCTGGCAAGCCAGGGCTTTCCGAAGGGCTGCGCCTTGAGGCTCGATGTGACCCGCGCCTGCAGAGCGCGGTCGCTGACGGAGAGCGGCGGCAGCGGTTGCGGCGCATTCGCCAATGCCCTGACGATATTGGCCCGGCTGATGATGCCGATAACCTTGCCGTCCCGGACGACCGGCAAACGCTTGACCTGATAGCGTTCCATGAGCGTGGCGACCTCTTCCAGCGGCGCATCCTCGGGCACGCTGATGACATCCTTCGTCATCACATCGAAGACTTTCGTTGCATGGGACTTGACGAAGTCCGACGCGGCTGGCTCCGGCCCGCTCAGCAACCTGAGCCACCACGCATGCCGCTTCTTGGTTCCGATCTCGACGCGGCGGATGAGGTCGCCTTCGCTGATGATGCCTAAAACGCGATGCTCGCCGTCGGTGACCGGAAGGGCACTGATCCCGTTCTCGTCCATGATTTTTGCCGCGGCCGCCACGCTCGTTTCGGGCGAAACACTGATCACGCGATCGGTCATGACATCTGCCGTTTTCATGGCATTCTCCTCAAAGTGAACGGCAAGCATCGGCCGTGGCGGTGAATCGCTCCTTGATTTGCGTCAAGACACGGGTCCGAAGCATCCCATCAATTTTCACCAAATTGATCTGCCCCAACGGCGCCGACGAAAAATAGTGAAATCCCGCTGGCGATACGCGCGAAGGCCAGCGCCTGCCGTGCAATCTGGCTTGGAACCTGTCGCCGCAAATTGAATTGAATTCGATATACGGGGAATTACGTATTCCTTTGTTCCCCGATTTGAGTTGGGTCAGTGACGGACGTTCCGTTTCCTGAGATTGCAGTTTCCTGAGACTGAGTGTTCCCTTCATTTCTGGCAGGCGCGAATTTGAAACCGATCATCTGCATTGTCGAGGACGATACCGCTGTCAGGGAATCGCTGAAGCTGGTTCTGGAAGTCAACGGTTATAGTGTCGAA
>Ga0182744_1002367_pt1 | contig 15503 bp, 18 predicted proteins | sample eDN3rd30CKraftMG_FD_128525 | JGI IMG/M metagenome (GOLD analysis project Ga0182744, IMG submission 128525) | Enriched Miracle-Growth compost microbial communities from Emeryville, California, USA - eDNA 3rd pass 30_C Kraft MG (version 2) (version 2) ...
AAGTCGTGTTTAGTCAGCTGAAATACGGCAATCTCATACCCGTTTAGAACTAAGGTAATCGGATATTCATCAGGACATCCTTTACGGACCATTGTTTGTCCTCCTTTTCCAGGAAATACACTTGGCGTTTAAATTGTAATCATGGTAAGCAGGTTTGCTCAGCGACATTTATCACAATAAATTGTCAATCAAACGAAATATGCTGTTCTATTACGATCTATAATAAATACTGATGCTTATCTCACAAGACTTTGACGGACCTTGGTCGATTTTGTGTCGGATTATCGAATTTTTCACCGCCTCGATGGCATTTATTACTATCAAAGTGTTATTAAACCAGCGTTCGTAAGCGGTTCCAATCCAAAAAGTGTATCTTTAGTACTATCGTACGATGAGTCCTTTTTCTCTGAAGTAAGATTTATCACATAGAACCATTTAATTAGGGTAAAACCCATCAATTGTCATTTTTCTGACAAAATCAATGGATTGCAAAATTTCTGCTATATTTTTGCATTTGATTTATAATAGGAATAGTGATTTTCCACCATTAGCTTTTAGGAGGCATACATATGACAATCAAGAAGGTTATGACAATCGCAGGATCAGATACAAGCGGCGGTGCAGGAATCCAAGCCGATATTAAAACATTTCAAGAACTAGGTGTATATGGAATGACGGCACTTACTACCATCGTGACAATGGATCCTAAGGATTGGCACCATAGTGTTTTTCCTATCTCCGTTGAAACGTTAAAACCCCAAATCGACACGGTCTTATCTGTAGGAATTGACGCCATGAAAACAGGTATGCTCGGTACGGTTGAAATCATTGAATTAGTAGCTAAAGTTATTGATGAACATAAATTAGAAACAGTAGTGATCGACCCGGTTATGGTTTGTAAGGGCGAGGATGAAGTACTAAATCCAGAAACAACAGATGCCATGCGCGAACTATTATTACCTCGTGCATTGGTTGTAACACCTAACCTTTTCGAAGCAGGACAACTTGCACAAACAGGTCCCGTTAAAACGTTAGAGCAAATGAAGGAAGCAGCCGTTAAAATCCATGAATTAGGTGCAAAGTATGTTGTCATTAAAGGCGGCAGCAAGCTTTTAACAGAAGAAAAATCACTTGATCTTCTATACGATGGAAAAGATTTTACGATCTTTGAATCAGATAAGATTGAAACAAACTTTACCCATGGTGCAGGCTGTACCTTCTCCTCAGCAATTACCGCAGAACTGGCGAAAGGTAAATCAGTAGTGGAAGCTGTTGAGACCGCAAAGGACTTCATTTCTGCAGCCATCAGCCAAGGCTTCCGCTTAAACGAATTTGTCGGACCAACCTGGCATGGAGCCTACCGCGCAGCAAAAACTGAATACTGTACAGATTGCTAACCATAAAAGCCGTTCCTTAGTGAACGGCTTTTTTATCGTTAAAAATAAGGCTAAGATTTCGCTTTTTCAATGTGATTTTAGTATGATAGTTACATTATTAAATACACTATTTTATAGATTACATACTTGGCATAGGGAAAGGAGATTAGAATATGGAGCCAATTAAAGACTATCTTCAGGTTCAAGAAGCGATTAACAGATACGTGAATCAGGATGTTTATATCCACCTTGAAACAACAAATGGTGCTTATGCATCTCATCACGATCAAACCTTCTTCTCAGCAGGTGCCTATATTAGAAATGCACAAGTTCGGTACGAAATTGGGAAGATCACTGGAACTGATCCCTATCGTGTTGGCTTAAAAATAAACCTCGGCTGGATTTACGCTGAAGGTCTGACTCATTTCGAAGTCGATGATCAGGACCGCTTGCTGTTAGCTGGCCACGACAACAAAGGCAAACTTGCAGTTGCCCTAGAAATCAGTCCTACACCATTTGAATAGAAGAAAGGAGGAGCTCTCTATGGAAAAAGAACGTCATGTATTAGTCATCTTTCCACATCCGGATGACGAAGCTTTTGGAGTATCAGGAACGATTGCGACTCATGTACAAAATGGTACCCCCGTCACCTATGCTTGTTTAACACTGGGTGAAATGGGGCGCAACATGGGGAATCCCCCTTTTACGAACCGAGAAAATCTACCGAAGATTAGAAAAGAAGAACTTAAGGCTGCCGCTGCGGCTTTAGGTATTCAGGATTTAAGAATGCTTGGATATCGTGATAAAACTGTAGAGTTTGAAGATGACGAAAAACTAGCGAATGAGATGTTGTCGATTATTAATGAAGTTAATCCATCCCTCATTATTACTTTTTATCCAGGCTATTCCGTTCACCCTGACCATGATGCCACCGGTGCGGCGGTCGTCAGGGCCGTAGAAAACCTTCCTACCGCCGCGCGGCCTAAACTGCACTGCGTTGCTTTTTCGAACAATTGTGTTGAGGAGCTCGGTGAGGCAGACATCGTCCATAATATTAGTGCTGTTGCGGATAAAAAGCTGGCTGCGATTCAAGCCCACCGTTCCCAGACAGAGCAAATGTTTGGAGATGTAACAGAGAAACTTAAAAACCAAGACCCGCAAATGATGGTATGGATCAACAACGAACGTTTCTGGACTTATAAGTTCAAAAACTAAATGCGGCGACTCTCTTAAGGGCAAATTTCCGGCTGACTCATCGAGTTTTGTCCTTAAGAATCCTTATGAAAGACAAATCTCCGGCTGACTCATCCAGTTTTGTCCTTAAGACACCTTATAAAGGACAAATCTCCGGACGACTCATCCAGTTTTGTCCTTAAGAACCCTTATTCTCAGCATAAAACCCTTCGCCCATGACGAAGGGTTTTTTTAATAGGCTGGATTCATCAAAGTGCAGAGTTTGCACATATCAAGGATGATGATTTTCCTTGATTTCATCTCAATGATTCCTTCTTTCTTCAGTTTCGAAAATACACGGCTGACACTTTCCCTGGATGTTCCTACAACCGTAGCAAATTCTTGAATTGTCAGGGGAATTTCTATGTTCCATCGTGTGCTGGAGGTGTTAAATTTATTTCCTAACCTCTCTAACGTCCTAACTGTCTTGGCATAAACATCTAATAAAGCAACATCCCTTAAGGTGGAAGTCATTTCACGTAGAGAGTCACTCATGTATTCAATCATTTGGACAGCTAGTTCAGGATATTCATGAAGACCTTTCTCTAATTCTACCTTATCTAAATAGAAAAGCTGTCCATCCTGAAGCATGGTGGCAGTCGCCGGATATAACTCCGAGGTTTTTGAAAAGAGACAAGCCTCGGCAAACACATCCCCCTTCTGCTTCATACAAACAATGACCTCATTACCGTTTTCGTCCTGTTTGGTTAGCTTGACCGCCCCGGAATGGACAAAGAATACCCCTTTTGCCTTTTCATCTTCACAAATAACTCGTTCACCCTTTTTAAAAGTTAACGTTTGAATCACTTTGACTATTAATTGAAGCGACTTTGCTGATAGATTCTTAAAAATGACAATCTTTCGCAAGAAATCTGCTGTTTGAATATCGACTATTCTATCCACATACGAATCATTTAAAAAATGAATAGGATTCATTCTGCCACCTCTCTCTCCATATTAAGGTCGTGCCTATACCATGCTGTTACTTCCCATTGTAGTAAAAAAAGTCACAGCAAGTAGTGATTATCTTCACAAAACGTTCAATTTTCCAAAACCTTATCACTTCAACTCCCTTCACAAAACGTTCAAAGTTGCCTAAGAAAGTGTGCGGAAGGTCACATTTTATATTTTAAATTCTAATTAGGATGAAGTTATTAAACAGACTCAAAGGAGGGGGAAGTATGAATAAGGCTATTATCAGCTTTGTTGTTAGCATAGTCATTGGTTTTGGTCTTGGGTACTTGGTGTTTGGAGTCATTATGGGAGATTCCGATAAACAGCCTCAAGTCGCTCAAACTGAAAGCACAAACGAAACAAGTGAAACAGAAGGTCAAAAAGAGGAGGCAAAAGAGGAAACAACCTCTGTTGATGCCAATAACATTCTAAACAGTAAAGGCTGTCTCGGCTGTCATGCCGTTGATTCTCTTGGTTTAGATGGCGGGGCAACAGGCCCAGACCTTTCAAAGGCTTTCACAGATGTAGAGGGTAAGCATGGTAAATCAATTGATGAATTCTTAAAAGAACCAACTTCTGCGGTTATGTCGAGCGTGATCGGCGGCAGCCCGCTAACAGATGAAGAACGCACGCAAGTGTTAGATATGCTGAAGCAAGCTTCTGAAAAATAATAAGGTGGTGTGATAGATGAAGAAATGGATTCCAATTGCCTCTGGTTTACTTGCAGGCTTTGTAGCAGCAACGATAACCTTCGCTGATTTTTCAAAGAGTACAAACAATCAAGTGGCTTCTGGCAATACCAAAAGTGATGCTGAAAAAGTTTATGTACCATTCGGTGAAAAAGATGATTATTACCTGTTCGCATCAGGCGGCCACTCCGGTCAAATGTTTATCTACGGTGTTCCATCTATGCGTCATATTCGAACAGTGCCAGTATTTTCACCAGATTCAGCAACAGGATATGGGTTTGATGAGCATACGAAAAAATTGATGGGTGATTACACTTGGGGAGACCTTCATCACCCTGCATTCTCGGAAACAAATGGGGACTATGACGGTAAATATATGTTTGCTACGGATGTCGGAAACAGCCGTGCAGCAGCAATGGATTTAGAAACATTTACCGTAAAAGATATTATTAATGTTCCAAATACAAGCGGACCGCACTGTGCGGCCTTTGTTACAGAAAACACAGAGTATATGTTCCTGCCAACACGTTTCGCCGTTCCAATTGGCTCTGAGTACAAGTCCTTAGACGAATACAGCCAGCAGTACCGCGGTGTAATGTCAGCCGTAACGTTTGACCAAAACAAAGATAAGCTCAATATCGCCTACCAGGTTGCTCTTCCGCCATGGTCCTATGATTTATCAGATGCTGGTAAGAAAAGCTCAGCAGACTGGGCAGTCATGACAACCTATAACACAGAAGAAGCAACAACAAACCTTGAAATTAATGCTTCACAAGCTGACCGTGACTTCATTGTTCTTTTTAACTGGAAAGAGCTTGAGAAAATGGTTGCAGATGGACAATATGATGAAGTAACGGGTCAAAAAATGATTTTCCCTGAAAAGCATAAAGGCGGCATTTACCTTGTTCCTGTTGCAAAATCGCCGCATGGTGTAGACGTAACGCCTGATGGAAAACACTTTATTGCTTCTGGAAAACTTGCACCAGCCATGACCGTATTCTCTTTTGAAAAAGCATTTGAAGCAATTGAAAAACAAGACTTTGCCGGCGAACGTAACGGTATTCCAATTATCAACTACGACTCTGTAATGGAAAGAGAAGTTAACCCTGAAAATGCCCTTGGTCCGCTTCATACTCAATTTGATGACAAAGGAATGGCCTATACAACCATGTTCATTTCATCTGAAATCGTGAAATGGGATCCAAAAACAGGCGAAACGTTAGACCGTGTGCCTGTTCAATATTCTCCAGGACACTCTGTAGCAGCTGAAGGTGATACGGTTGCACCAGATGGAAAATGGCTGATTGCCTTAAATAAAATCGCCAAAGACAGCTATTTATCTGTAGGTCCTTCACATCCTGAGTCCATGCAATTGATCGATATCAGCGGCAAAATGAAGGTGATTCAATCTTCACCAGTTAACCCTGAACCGCACTATGCGCAAATTATTAAGGCAGATAAAATTAAAACGATTGAAGTGTATCCGAAGGATGAAACCAATAAGCTAGCCACTTATAAGCAAGATGAGGCTAGAATCGAACGTAATGGTAACGAAGTCCATGTCTACGGAATTGCCATGCGCTCGAAGTTCATCTTTGACGCAAAAGCGAAACGTCCTGATGTCATTGAAGTCAATCAAGGAGATAAGGTGTTTATCCACTTAACAAATACAGATTTTGATGAGGATATTACCCATGGATTTGCCATCAACCAATATGACTTGAACATTGAAGTTCAGCCTGGTCAAACGAATACAATCGAATTTACTGCAGACAAAGCAGGTACATTCCCGCTTTACTGTACTAACTTCTGTTCAGCACTTCACCAAGAAATGACCGGCTACTTCCTTGTAAAGCCTAAGAACTAATTGAAAAGCGGAAACGCCTTGGCCAGGGGCGACAGGCATAAGACGAGCCGGCGGGAAGGTTGTTCTTTAACCTTTCTGACGGATTGTCGGAAAGGTGGAGGCGACTGCCATGGGACGAAGGCATAAGACGAACCCTGCAAGAAGGCGTTCTTTGCCTTCTTCAGGGGGCGGCTTATGACTCGAGTCCCAAGGAGCCGAAACTAGACAAGCTTATGACCCGAGCCCCTAGGCGTTGGAGCTAGACATTAAAAATGATGGTAAGGGTGTCAATTGATTCAATTGATACCCTTCTCCGTTTAGAAAGGACTTGTTTTACATGAAAGGAAAGAAACTATCGCTTGTTTCGTCCCTGCTCATTACACTGTCAGCACTTTTCATTATTGCTTCTGTCTTTTTCCCTTACTGGAAAATGGTTTTCTTTGCTCCACAATATCCGGAAGGATTAAATATTATTGTGTTTCCAAATAAGCTGGAAGGCGAAATTGATATTGTTAATGGATTAAATCACTATATTGGCATGGAAAACTTCAGTGCAGATAATTTTCCTGAATTGAACTATCTGCTTTCTATCATGATTGGGTTAGCGGTCATTACGCTCCTCACCGCCATCATACGAAAAAAGACAATGCTTTATGGTGTCATAGGTCTCTTTGGAATTCTCGGTATCCTTGGGGTGTATGACCTTAGTTCTGCGCTTAAAAAATTCGGTACCAACCTGGATCCAATGGCGCCAATCAAAATTGACCCATTTGTACCACCCATTCTAGGGCATAATACAGTTGCTAACTTTGTCACGGAGAGTATGCTCGGATACGGAACGTATTTTTTAATTGCGGCTTTTATTTTATTACTCATTCCATTATGGAAGGATCGGAAAAGATGAAGAAACTACTGCTCTTTCTTTTCATTTTCTCTATTACCTTTGTTTTACATCCTGAGAAAAATAGCGCTGCCGAAAACTTGCAAGCCATGATCGACAGCTTGGAAGAAGGAGCAGTTCTAAAGCTTGAGAATAAAACGTACGAAGGCAATATTGTCATCAGCAAAACTGTGACAATCATCGGATCAGCCAAAACAGTCATCAAAGGGGATGGGAATGGAAATGTCATCTCCATCAAGGCGCCCAACGTTAACCTTAAAAAACTAACGGTTACCAATAGCAGCATGGACCGCAACTCTCCAGAGGAGTATGCAGGAATTAAGATTCATACAAATGGGAATGTTGTGGAACACATTAAAATTACCAATTCTTTTCATGGAATCTACTTAAGTCAAGCACATAACAATACAATCAACCATGTTCAGATAAAAGGAATGGGTAAAGGAGAAATTGCTGCACAAGGTAATGGGATTCATGTCTATTACTCCAATGATAACAATCTATCTCATAACACCATCGAAGGTACTCGTGATGGAATGTTCTTTGATTACGCAAACAACAACGAAAGCTATGAAAACAATATAAGCGGTACGCGGTACGGCCTGCATTACATGTATTCCGATGAAAACATTTTTAAGAATAATACCTTTACGATGAATACGGGCGGCGCTGCGGTCATGAATTCAAATTCTCTCTTATTAGAGGGCAATCGCTTTATTGTAAACTACGGAAATCAATCATTCGGATTACTGCTGCTGCAAGCAAATGATAACTTAATTAAAAACAATACGTTTTATATGAATCAACGAGGAATTTACATCGATCAAGCAACACGAAATAGCATAGAAGGCAATAAAATCTCTCAAAACCAAATTGGGATTGAACTTTGGGCCAGTTCCAATGAACAAATCTTTACGGAAAACCTGATCACTGAAAACACTATTCCCGCCGTGACAATAGGAGGAAGTGGTGAAAACAATTTCTGGAGTCATGAAGGCAAAGGAAATGACTGGGGAGCATCCTTCCCGCTCACCGATTTAAACCAAAACGGCATTGGGGACTTTCCTATAACCTATCAGTCTTCTTTATATCAACTACTTGAAGACCAAGAATTATCTTATTTATTTTTGAAAAGTCCAGCACTCGGCATTTACGAAAAGATGAATGCGGCGTTGGCGGATGAAAAAGTTATGTTTACTGACCCACACCCTCTGGCACCTGCAAAGGGAAATACCAATCTCTTACTTATAGTTGCTTTAGGGCTCGCCGCAGGGCTGATTTTACTAAAAGGGAGACAATTACTATGCATTACATTTGGAAGGAATGGAAGGAAAACATAAGAGGAAAAGGATTATGGCTGTCATTAAGCATCATTGTTCTGATTTCAATCAGTATCTTGTTTCGTTCCACAGCCCTTTCATTTGATAAAGGCTTTTATGTTCTCTTAATCAATTTATTTGATACGATTATTTACTTTATCCCCATACTCTGCCTGTTCATCGGTGCATTTTCTATTTTTCAGGAAAAGGAACAAAAGACATTAATCATGCTGCTAACCAAGAAGGACAGCTATGCAAGCTTCTTAGTTCGTAAAAGTCTAGGGCTTTATACCGTCGTACTAGTTCCGATACTAGCTTGGTTTTTTATCTACCTTCTGTTGATTAAATTTAACTTTGAGCTTGATATAAAGGCTTATTTCATCTTTATTTTAGCGATTGTGACTATGTCATTGCTGTTCCTGCAAATAGGTGCGGCAATTGGCAGCTTTAGCACCTCAAGGATGCAGATTATTGGCTATACGATTTTTGTTTGGTTTTACTTTTTCTTCTTACATGACTTTATTCTGCTATCGTTTTTACCGGACGTTACCTATGAAAGTGTAAAACTGTTTTCAGTCGGTTATTTTCTCAATCCGCTGCAGGCCGTCCGTATGTTCTTAGAAACAGGGACGGGTGTTTATTCCTTGGGCCACATGTCTCGGCTGCTCCAAGCCTTCATGTGGACAAAGCCGGCATTCTTTCTGCTAGGAAATCTATTGTTCTGGTTCGTCACATCCATCTCAACAGCGATTGTTTTCCACCGTAAGGAGGGCTTTGAATGATAACCGTAAAAGATTTAAACCAATCCTTCGGGAAAAAAATAATCCTGGAGTCTATCAATATTGAAATTAACCAACATGAAATTTGTGCTCTTGTCGGACGGAATGGTGCAGGAAAATCTACGTTCATTAACAGTCTTCTCGGACTGCTTCCTGTCAAACAAGGCTCAATTACGATTGATAACGTTCAAGTAACCAAGAAAAATCATGACTGGAAAAAAGCGATTGCTTATTTGCCTGAAAAGTTTCAGCTTTACCCCATGCTGACAGGTCTTGAGAATATTACCTTCTTTGCGGAGGCAGTGGAAAAGAGTGTGGATCAGGAACGCATTGAGAAAGCATTGAAGTCCGTAAGCTTGTGGGATGACCGCGAAGTTCAAGTGAAGAAATACTCGAAAGGCATGCTGCAGCGTCTTGGATTAGCGATCACCCTTTATCAGGATTCAAGTATTCTGATTCTTGATGAGCCTACGAGCGGGATTGATCCGATGGGACGAAAGGAAATACTTGAAGTATTAAAATCGCTACATGATAAAACCATTCTGCTCTCCTCGCACCATCTTGATGAAATTAGACAGGTTTGTACACATGTTGCTTATTTAAACAATGGAAAAATGGAGAAATACACCGTAGAGGAATTCTTACAAACACATAATCTTGGAGGGATTGAATCATGAAAACTGTGATGAGGCTGGCCGCACTGCTAGTTTTAGTTATCCTTGCAGGGTGCAATGCTGACCCTGAGTATAAAATTGAAGTTACGAAACCCATCTATCACCAGCCAGATAAAGAAATGCCGTTTGAAATTAAAGTAACTGAAAAAGAAGGAGCTGCAAGCGGTCTTACTGTTTCAGCAGAGTTCTCCATGACCAATATGGACCATGGCACCACCGAAGTAGAGCTCACAGAAGAGGAAGATGGTATTTATTCAGGTGCTGTGCAGCTTCCAATGACCGGAAAATATGAGATTTTCTTTACGTTAGAGAAGGATGGAAATAAAGCTGAACAAGTACTAAACTATGAGGTGAAGCAGCCAGAAGGCGTTGCATCCATTAATGGAGAGTGGATTACCTATGAAGATGTAGACTTTTACAAGTTTATCAACTACCTTCAGCTCGCCATCAATCGTGAAACCGATCAAAATCGCTACACAGGTGACCAGCTGAAAGAAGCCTTATCGTACTGGGATTCGCAAGAAAAGCTGATGGAAGACCAAAATCAATTATTAACACAAATCATCCGCCTTCGCGCGATGGCGATGCTCGCTGAGGAAAAAGGACACACTGCGAGCGATGCAGAGGTTGAAGCCGAAATCAATAAAGTCCGTGGCCAATACAACCAGTTTGAATCTGCCAAAGCCATGATCAACGAATACGGAGAAGAAAAATTTTGGGAAACCGAAAAACAGCAATACCAAATGATCGTCCTCTCCCAAAAAGTACAAAAAGACATCATCGAAAAAGTAAAAAAAGAAAACCCAGACATGGCACAACAAGAAATCAACTTCCAAGCCCAAAAACAATACGAAGAACTACTCGTATCACAGGTAAACTCATTGGAAATAGAGATCCTTTGACAGTGATACGGTGACAGGCACCAAATATGCAAAATCCACCATTTATGCAAGTCTTTTTGCATAAATGGTGGATTTTTTAATCTTCAGGTGTATTAATAATTTTTAGGGTTTTGAAGCCGAGGTTGATTTTGTAGTTTAGGTTCCAGTTTGCGCCTTGGATTTCGATTTCGTTTTCTTGGAGGGTAAATCTGAGCATGACGTCATTGTCTTCGTCGATGATGACGTATGAGTTTTTGTTTGTAAAGATTTGATAGGTTGGATGAGCGATCAGCGTCCATCCGAATTGTAATTTATTACTTTTTGTCGTCATTATCACACCAGCCTTTACCCTTTACTTCAAATTGGTTAGCAATACTCGGTACAATTTGTCATCCTTTTCATCAGGAGTTCCCCTGCCATCTGTATTGTTGCTGACAAAGTAGAAGTATTCACCATCAACAAACACATCTCGAATTCTCCCTAATCCTGTTATAACTGGACTTGTAACCACCCTGTCTAAGTCAAATTCACGAACTGCATTTCCTCTTAATGTTGCAACGTACAGCTTTCCATTATGCGCAGCCATTCCTGAAGGAGCCCAGGTTTCTTCTCCAGACTGAAACAAAGGTGTCTCCATTCCAGCATTGCTTTCTGTTCCTTCGATTACCGGCCATCCATAATTTGCACCAGGCTTGATTAAGTTGATTTCATCGTGTGCGGATTGGCCATGCTCACTTGAATATAACGTATTCCCAATCCAAACCAGACCCTGAGGATTCCGATGCCCATAGCTGTAAATGTAGGAATTCTGGTAAGGATTATCCTCTGGAATACTGCCATCTAAATTCATCCTGAGAATCTTCCCGTTTAAGGACTTTAGATCCTGCGAAAGCTCTGGGTTAGTCGCATCGCCAGTGGTAATATACAGCTTCCCATCTGGCCCAATCTTCATCCGCCCGCCATGATGATAAGCTGCACTCGGAATCCCATCAAGAAGGATTGTTTCCTCTGTCCACCTATTACCCTCAAGCTGGAGAACGACGACTCTGTTAAACTGCCCCTGTCCGTTCTCATACGTATAGTAGGCAAATGCTTGCTGATTATCCGGAAATCCTGGGTCAAGGACAAAGCCAAGTAATCCAGCTTCCGCTGCCTTCGCAAGTGGTTTTTCCAAGTCCACTTGTTGCCGTTCCATTCTATCATTATCAATTTTCACGATACTTCCTGTTCGTTCACTCACGTAAAAAACCTGATTTACCTTATTAATAGACCATGGTATCCGCAGTTCTTCTGCAACCACTTCAATTTCTGGCTGAAGGACAATCGCCTCATCCTCGAGAGGATCTTTGGACGTGAGATTTTCTTTTTCAAATAGCGAACAACCAGAAATCAATAGCATCATCGATAATAAAATGGAACCCCCTCTGACCATCAACCTCTTCCTTTCCTATAAAACTTCAAGTATTGCCTTCGCTACTCCATGCTCATCATTTGTTTCCGTAACATAAGCACAAAGAGTTTTAATTTCATGGGCTGCATTCCCCATAGCAACCGCTCTGCCGACTCTTTCTAGCATCGAAACGTCATTGAAACTATCACCCATTGCCATTGTCTCAGCTAATTCAATTCCTTTTGATTTCACAAATGCCTCAAGTGCAATTCCCTTTTGTGCATTCCGATTGGTTATCTCAAGATTTTCATGTCCAGAGCTGGTAACAACAAGACCTTCTAACTCATGAAGGTCGGCAGCTGCAGCCTCCAATCTCTCGGAATCAAAAGAGAATGCTAAAAATTTGTAAATGTGCACATTCTCATTATCAAAGAGTATGTCATAGCTTTCAATACCATGAACTAAGCCATCTCGAACTCTTGCTCCTGCTGCATAAATGACTTTCTCTTGATCGGCATCTGGATTGACGCTGACAACAATATCAACAAGAATGGAAACTGCTTTTTCAAGATCGACACTGTATGTACCTTTGTTCGTGTATGCTTCAAAATAGATATCATTTTCTGTCAGCTTTTTTGCTGCTTGCCTTGCTAATTGCTTATTAAGGGGGACGGATGATATAACCACACCTTCTGTCGAACGAACCTCCGCCCCATTGACACCAATTACAGGACATTGTAATCCAGCCTCTTCTAGGACATAACGCGCTTCTTGATAAGACCTTCCTGTAGCCACTACCACTTCAATCCCTTGTGATTGTGCTTTCAAAATGGCCTCTTTGTTTTCCTGACTTATTTGTTGTACGGAATTCAATAATGTTCCATCCATATCTGTTGCAATACACTTAATCATGTTGTTCACCTGTTTCCTTCTTTAAGTTATTGCCATTCTAACACGATACCACTAGACATTTTCACCATTTTGCTCATGAAAGATACTTGCTGCCTTCTCTTACACTTAATGGCGCTAGGTGGTTTCCTGCAATAAACGCCTTAACAGAATCAGGGTTTGTTTTTGAATATTCCCTCAAAGCCCAGCCGATCGCTTTTTGTATGAAAAATTCCTTACTGCCTGAATTTTTTAATATGTATTCATATAGGAGGGCCTCATTTGTTTGCTGCTTATACTTTAATTGAAAGAGAATAGCACTTCTTCTCAGCCAAAGGTTATCGTCAACACACCAGCCATTAATATTTTCTTCAATTATTTCAGGGTACTTTCGAGCAAGCTCTCCTACCAAAGGGGCAATTGAATCAACGCTGTCCCACCAGGATTTTGTCGTGATTAATCCTTCTAAAAAAGAAATGATATCCCTTGGCAATTTTTTAATGAACTTTCCCATATATGTAATACCTGTATACTGATATTCTCTTTCATCCTTTTCCCAAAGACTTTCTACAAAATCCTTGCTAAATGGTTTTTTCAAGATCTCGCTCTCTTTGAAAAATTGCTTTTCAAGCTCTTTTCGAAGCGGTGACTTAATCCCTAAAAAAGGGAAGTGTCCCTTCATATACTTGCTCATCGGAACTCCATTTTCTTCATTTCGATGTTCTTCAAACAAAGAGGTTATTCTTTCTATTTCACTTTTCAATATCGTTCACTCCTATGAAAATTGCTACTAGTCTATTGTGGCACTATTATTATTTCTATAAACCATTTCTTTCCCCTCTATTAAAATGCATAATGAATGTCCTAAATGCCAAACTAAACTGTACTTTAAGTCGAAAGGAGAATGAAGGATGACAAAAAAGTTTAATAAAGGCAGTAAAAACCAAAACTCGCCGCAGGCAGGACATGCTGAAGCAGAATTCGCAGCTGAATTTGTCAGTGGTGATAACAGCAAGGGAAATAAGCACAATAAAAGTCAAAAAAGCAAAACAAACCCGAAATAAGCAAGAAAGCCGGCTTTCCAAGGAAGGAAACCGGCTCTTTTGCTATTGAGTGTTTACAATGGTTTCTAATTCTAATTGTCTAATTTCCTCTGCAATCCTTTCCTGGATATGCTCGACAATAGAAAAGTCCATTGCAGAAACATAAATGCCTTCAAGCTTATCATGCAGTTCTTTGGCCCTCGCTAAATAAGATATAGCTTCCTGCATTTTATTCTTGTAGCTTGCTGCAATTGGTTTAATTTTATCCTCATAAATATCATCTGTACCCGGCGTAATCAGAAGTTCATACATATCAATGATTTCATCACCAGCACGGCTTGGAAAATACTCATGTGGAGCGGTACTATCAAATATAGCAATGCCAAGCTCTCTAAAAATAACCATATCGAGGCTATTTGGATCAAATCCACAGTGATAAACCTCAGCATCAATACCTCTTGCTTCTGCAGCTGCTGCAATCTTCTTTAGCATCGTTGATTTCCCGGAACCAGGACGTCCTTTAATAAAATACCGTTTTTCGATATCCTCTGTTAAATTCGGTACAAAATCAACGGCTCCTTTTGGTGTTGCCGCACCTAAGAATCTATGGCGAATATCGGATTGCTTATTGATTTTTAATTTACCAAAGAAGGATTGAATTAATTTATTGGTCAGCTGGTCTGCTTTTTCGAAATCCATGTTTTCGATATAGATTTTCTCCCAATCATCATGAACATCCAAGGCCTGCTTAAAGGTTGAATAAGCTAATTTAAAGGAAGCGCTGATTTGCTTTGTTAACCGTTCAATGCTCTTTTTCTCCACAGCAAGCGCTTTTGCATCCCATGCCTCACCCAAATTAATATACTGTTCTACCGCACCTGGAGTCGTGGGCTCTATAATATGCGGAGCCGTTCCATCCACGATACCTACCTTTAAGCCGCGAATAATGACCCCATCAATTGATTGATTATCTGACGAACAATGAAGGAATTCAATATCATATCCTTTTTCAACCCATTCATTGCCTATTTTTTTCATCAGTGAAGATTTTCCCGTTCCAGGACCGCCTTTTAGAATATAAACACGTTCTAGCCCTTGGAGATTCGATTCATACAGGCTATGGAATCCTCTAGCAGTGTTTCCGCCTGCATAATAATTTTTTATCTTACCTGCCACTTGCGAACACTCTCCTTTACGTGACATCTATGAAGTTCATTTGACTAGCTGCAGCGCCAAGGATTAATTGAATGCCTTTTCCTCTGGCCAAGGCGCTTGCGCTTTTCATTTCACCATATCTTATGCAATGTGTTTTTATAGGTGAATGCCTACTAAATTATTTTCTAACATCAGGAGTTTCTGCCTTTGTCAGATGAACTAACACTTCTGGTTCTACCACAATTTGAACACCAATTTTCCCAGCACTGACTACCATATGCTCAAGCTCTAAGCAGCTTTTATCGATAAATGTTTTATATTCCTTTTTCATCCCAATCGGTGAACAGCCTCCCCGAATATATCCGGTCCATTTCA
>Ga0182744_1002368_pt1 | contig 15499 bp, 7 predicted proteins | sample eDN3rd30CKraftMG_FD_128525 | JGI IMG/M metagenome (GOLD analysis project Ga0182744, IMG submission 128525) | Enriched Miracle-Growth compost microbial communities from Emeryville, California, USA - eDNA 3rd pass 30_C Kraft MG (version 2) (version 2) ...
ATCCTTTACCTTCTCTGCGCCCACTGCAGGCTCATACTATGTAAACGTCACACTTGTGTCCGCGCCGCACACCGTTACCGGAATCGTCCGCATTGACGTGCGCGAATGGCCTAAGGATCTACGTGGTCCTGTGGCGGTATCGGACGTGGCGCTGCTGCCTGCTGGATCGCAGGTGACGATTGCCCCGCTCACGAACGACTACGACCCTAACGGCGGCGTTATGGTGCTGACCGGAGTGGACACCGAAGACGGATCAACCCTGCATGTGGGCGTAATCGAACACCGCTTCCTTCAGATCTCATCGTCCGTATCCCTGACAAAGCCAGAGGTAGTTCACTACCTTGTGGACAACGGCTACGACACCGCCCGAGGCACTGTCCTTGTGCAGCCTGTTGAACCACCTACCGACCAACGGCCACCCGAAATTAAGCCCATCAGCGTGTCCGTGCGCACGGGCGGAATCGTGACAATACCCGTACTGGACTACGTCACGGACGCTGACGGCGATACCGTCTCTCTTGTTCGTGAACTGCCCGAGCAACTTCCGGCAGACCAAGGGTTGCTCTTTGTCTCTGGCAACACCCTGCGCTATCAGGCGCCCGCACAGCCGCGAACCACACTGGCCAGTTTCCAAGTGATCGACTCATTGGGTAACGTGGCAACGGGCCAGGTCAGAGTGAATGTTCACGACTCATCCCCAGATTCAAAGGGGCCCACAAAGCCTAAACTTCTGACTGCTCGCGCATATGCGGGTGAGAAGATCAGGATCCAAATTCCGCTCACCGGGATCGACCCAGATGGTGATGGTGTGACTCTGCTTGGCCAGGGTGACACCCTGCCACAGCAAGGCTTTGTCAGTGCGATTGGTGCGGACTGGATCGAATACACAGCAAACCAAACCGCTCGTGCAACGGACACCTTTACCTACGCGGTGGAAGACTGGACCGGTCAGCGCGCACTGGGCACAATTCGAGTGGGAATCGTGGCTCGGCCCGTTAAGCCGCTGCCAATTGTGGCTGCGGACGACTTGGTGACCGTCCAGCCTGGCACCACTGTTGAAGTGCGCGTGACGCGTAACGACGTTGACCCCTCAGGACTAGACCTGACGTTGGACCCGCTACCTCAAATCCAAGGAGCCACCGCGCAGATTGTGGATAACCGCATCGTGGTTAATGTGCCGGCGGAGGCCCAAGAATCCATCCTGATCCCGTATACGGTCCACAACACGCTCGGCTCCACAGCCAGCGCGACCCTGACGGTTAATGTGTCCGCTGAGGCCACTATCTCTGCGCCCATTGCGAAGGACATCGTGGTAGCGCCCTATGAGGTGGCCGATAAGACGAGCGTTGAGGTTGATGTGCTCGCCGTGGCGGAGAACCCCTCGGGTGCGCTGAGCGATCTTGAATTGAGTATCCCCGCTTCTCACTCCGCGGTGGCAACGGTGACAGGGGCCGGGAAAGTAACGGTGATTCTGGGTAAGACAGCTCAGACAATCCCATTCCGATTGACCAACAGCAAAGCACCTGACGCCTACACGTACGCGTTCATTTCAGTGCCTGCGCTGGGGGACTTCCCTCCGGTGCTGCGGCCTAAGGCGAGGGCGCTTAAGGTAGCCTCTGGTCAAGAAATTACGATTCCACTGAGCGAGTTTGTTCAGGTGGGGCCAGGAAAGACGCCATTTATCCGGGATCCACAAACCGTGCAGTCAGGGCAGAGTAATGGCGCCGACTTGGTTGAGGACTCGCAGACCCTCAAGTTTGTTTCCCGTTTAGATTTTGTGGGTACCGCCTCGATTTCATTTGAGGTGTGGGATTCCTCCTCGGAGCTGGGGAAGTCTTCGATCCTCACGATCCCCATCACGGTGTACGCCGAGAAGGACTATCCACCCACCTTTTCCCCAACGCTGATTCAGGTGCCGCAGGGCTCAGATGCAATTGCCGTAGACCTGCGCCAGTTCACAACCGCACCCGATGGGAATCCGGATGCGGAATTTGGCTATCGTATGACGGGGGCACCTACCTCCGGGTTCCATGCGTCCATTGACGGCTCGATGCTCTCGGTTTCTGCTCCTACTAACTTGGCGCGGGGCACTTCTGGATCCGTGGCCTTGAGTCTTTCCTACGGCGTTGCAGGTTCCATGCCGGTAACAGTCCCGTTTGAGGTAGTGGCCTCAAACAAGACTCTCCCCGTGGTGCGTGATCAGAGCCTAGTAGCAAACGCGGGGGAGACCACGAGCGTGGATGTGCTTGCCGGCGCGGTTGACCCCGTAGGTCAAGGTTTGCGTGTTGTCTCCACTCGGGTATTGACTGCGTCAAGCGGTGGCACGTCCGTGGTTTCTGGGCGTAACTTGCAGATCACCCCACCGGATGACTTTGCGGGCACAATGCAAGTGGCGTTTGTGGTACGTGATGCGCTCAACGATCCAAGTCGTGAGGTGGAAGGGCTCGTTGCGCTCACGGTGCGAAAGGTTCCTGATGCACCGAGCCGACCCCGCGTCTCCACCCCTGGCAACCGTGAAGTTACTGTTACGTGGGATGCGCCGGCTGCCAACGGCGCCCCAATACAGGGTTATCGGGTTACCGGCCAGCCGGGCGGTACTACTACAGCGTGTGCGAGCACAACCTGTGTCATTTCTGGTTTGACCAACGGCACGGCATATCGCTTTACGGTGGCGGCATACAACGAGGTGGGTTACTCGGAAGAGTCGACCGTGAGTGCGGACATCACACCGGACATTTTGCCCGCAGCCCCTGATCAACCGGTAGTTGTGGGGGGCGATCAAAAGATAAGTGTCACGTGGAACGAGCCCAAGAATGAGGGTTCACGCATTGTGAGTTACACGGTGGAGCTATCGCCTGGAATTGGTGATCAGGGTGTTACCACTAAGTCTGTGACCGGTTTGGCCACCTCGTTCTCGGGATTGAAGAATGGAACCGCGTATACGGTTCGGGTGCGTGCGGTCAACGGGGCACTGACGGATGGCGGAGCCGGTCCATTCAGCCTGCTTTCCGAGCCGGTAGTTCCTGCTGGCCCGCCGGAGGCCCCGAGCGTTCGAGCAAAACTGCCAGTGGATACCCCGCTGGGCCGCCAAATTAACGTGTCGTGGCAACCCAACGGCGCCAATGGTGATCCCATCAACGGTTACACACTCACCGTTCTCGATGGATCGACCGAAGTTGTGGTGAAGCGCTTTGACGCGAGTGTGACAAACTGGTCCTTCACTGAGGCACAAAATGGTGTGGACTATCGATTTGCTCTTCGTGCGAAGAACCGTGCCGGTGAATCAACTGCGGCACTGACCGATCCAATCTCGTCCTTTACCGCGCCTGGGGCGCCTATTGCGCAGGCAACAACGGTGGTCCAGGGGCGCTCATATGCTCAGGGTGGTGCACTCGAGTTGTCATGGGGTGTGCCCAGTGAAACGGGTGGACGCGGAATCGGAATTGCTTACTACGAGTTCAAGGCAACGGGCACCAAGGTTTCTGGTACCAAGTTTGTGGTTGATCAGCTTACTCCTGGCACAAAGACGCCTGACTATCAGGTGCGTGCCTGTAATGATCGGGGAGCGTGCTCCGGTTGGACCACGCTTGCTGGTGCTACGGCGGTAACTACGCCGCAATCACCGGCGATCAGTGGCGCAACTGAGCTTGACGGCACAGACTATTCCTTCACCCTAACGGGCCGCGACGACGGTGGAAGTGCAGTTAGTGGCTTTGAATACCGTATTGATAGCGGTGACTGGATCCAGCCCACATCTGGAACAGTCAACGCGTCGATCGATGGCTTTGGGGAGGATCTGAGCCGGGATGTGCTTGTGGAAGCTCGAGCTCTCAACGCGCAAGGCTATAGCGCCAATTCGCAGCTGAGAATACGCCTCAACAAGATCCGACCACCTGAGGCTCCAGCAAACATTCAATCGGCGCCCAACCCGAACGGGCAGTCCAATGCCCTGCGCATGAGCTGGGATGCTTCAACTGTTAACGCCTCACGGATTACCAAGTATGGATACTGCGTTGAAGGCGCACGCAACGATTACTCGTGTCCAAACCGTATTACCCAGAACTTCCGTGGTTACACCACTCAAGATAAGACGACACTGACGGCGGATATCTGGTGGCTGCCACAGGGCACCTACACCTTTAAGGTGTGGGCGATTACCAACGACGACATTGGCGAGATTGGCAGCGCAACGATTACGGTGCCGTTCCCCGCCGCAACGGATCCGGATGCACCCTAGGTATGCGGGTACTGGTGCTTGCCCTAAAGCAAATGCGAATGCAGATGCCTGCGTATACGCAGATGCCTGTGCATATGCAGACACAAAAGCAGGCGCCGGTGCACAAGCGAGCCGCGCACAGTCCGTACACAGTGTGCACGGTGCGGTGTGGATCAAGTGACAAGTATGGTCACCTTCTGGGTGAAACGTGCCGGGCTTGATAGATTATCGTCGGCGGAACACAACGCGAGAAGAGAGCAACTGCATGACTAAGAACAACGTGCCATTGCCTCCTACACCTCAGGAGGCGTCCGCAACCACTGTGCCGTTCTCCGCCCACGAGCCCGGGGAACTCAGCGAACTCGGTGAGAAATTCGCCTCAAACGCCGAGGTGACGCAGTTTGCGCGCGTGTTTAATGGGCTCGTTGACAACATCTCGCAAGCAGTCCTTGGCAAGATGCCGGTTATTCGTCTCGCGCTGACCGCACTATTCACTGAGGGCCACCTGCTGCTTGAGGACGCACCTGGTACCGGTAAAACAAGTTTGGCTAAGGCTATTGCCGCCTCGATTGATGGATCGCATTCGCGCATCCAATTCACACCGGATTTGCTGCCTTCGGATGTTACCGGCGTGACCATTTATGACCAGAAGACCTCAAACTTTGAGTTCCACAAAGGGCCAGTTTTTGCGTCGATCGTGCTGGCTGATGAGATCAACCGAGCCTCGCCTAAGACCCAGTCTGCACTCCTTGAGGTCATGGAAGAATCAGCGGTCACGGTGGATGGTGTCACCTACGAGGCTGGCCGTCCATTCATGGTTATTGCTACGCAAAACCCCATTGAGCAGGCCGGCACGTACCGGCTTCCTGAGGCTCAACTCGACCGCTTTTTGATCAAAACGTCTATTGGACGCCCAGATCGTGACTCTGTGGTTGCGATCCTTGCTGGTGCGGCCCAGCGTGACCGTACCGTGGGGTTGCGCCCGCTGGTCAACTCGCGTGACATTGTGCGGCTGGCGGCTACAGCCGCCCGCGTGTACATGGATCCGGCAATCGCCGACTATGTGGCGCGGATCGCGGAAGCCACCCATGAGCATGAGTCGGCGCGGGTTGGGGTGTCCGTGCGCGGTAGCCTCGCGCTGACGCGCTGCGTCAAGGTGTGGGCTGCGGCTCAAGGCCGTAACTACGTGATTCCCGACGATGTGAAATCGTTGGCGCGTCATGTACTGTCACACCGCATAGTGGTGGATGTGGATGCGGAGTTCAACGGTGTGAGCGGTGTCGACGTCTTGGACTCGGTTCTCGCACTGGTGCCGCCGCCGTCCTCGAAGAAGTAGGCGATGGTAGGTTCCGCGCGGCGGCGTCTTCCTCGTGCGCCGCAGTTAGCTGGGCGGCGCAGTATTACCCTTGCCCCAGTGACCTTTGCGGCTGTGGCGCTGGGTGGCTGCGCCGTCGTGCTGGGGCGCGTATATGGCTGGACAGAAATCGTCACGGTGGGTGCATTTCTCCTGACACTGGTGGTGTTTGCCGCTGTTTTGACGATTGGACGCACCAGCTACGCGGTGCAGCTGCGCCTGGGCGAGAAAGATGTGCGCGTTGGGGAACGCGCATTCGGTTCGGTAGACGTACACAATGAGGGGCGGCGTACCGTGTTGCCGGCTCGTATTGAGATGCGGGTTGGCCATGGCCGCGCCGAATTCGCGGTTCCTATGCTGCCAGCAGGTGGCGCCCACAACGAACTCTTCGCTATCCCTACAAGGCGCCGCTCAGTCATTATTGTGGGGCCGGTACGTTCAGTGCGGGCCGACCCACTCGGTTTGATTCGCCGCGAGGTGACCTGGACAGATCAGCAGGAACTGTATGTGCATCCAGTTACTGTGGCACTGGCAGGCGCCGCCGCAGGCGTGATCCACGATCTTGAAGGACAATCACGTAACACGCTTTCGGAAGACGACATGAACTTCCACGCATTGCGTGAATACGTTCCCGGTGACGACAAAAGAACGATCCACTGGAAGTCCTCGGCGCGCGCCGCCAAACTCATGGTGCGGCAATTTGAAGACACAAGGCGCACACACACTGCAGTCTCACTTAGCGTGTCACCGGACGCATGGACCGATGAGGAATCCTTCGAATTAGGGGTGGCGGCGCTCGCGTCGTTCGGGCTACAGGTGCTGCGTGACGCAATGGATGCCTCTCTGTTTGCCGGAACGTTGACGCTACGAACCGTGAGCCCTAAAGCGTTACTTGATGATTCGTCGAAAATCGAACTAGCGCCACAGAACGTACCAGCGGATGATCCAGCGGTCCGTATTGGGCAGGACGCACCCTACTGCTCACTTGCGGTAGTGGTGACCGGCGGCGTTGCCGGACCCCACGAGCTGAGCGCAAGCGCAGCCAACGTGCCCGCGGGCGTGCGTACGATTTTCCTGCGCTGCCAAGTTGGTGCGGCTTCTTCAGTGACACACAGCGGACTGACGTCCTTTGCCACCCTTGGAGACCTGAGTGAACTTGGTAAAGTCCTGCGAATGGCGGCTGCGGCATGAGCACCGTCAGCAGCATAAATCGGGCCAGAGGTAGCGAGAAAGCAGCGCGAAAGGGCGCGCGGCAGCGCCGCGAGGTTACACCTACCGCGGACTGGGGTGTGATCCGTAAAGTCCTCGATGTTGGCGTAATTGTGCTGTGCGTGGGGCTCGCCCTGATCCCGATTCTGCCCGCATATGACAGCGGTGGAGCACTCGGCGCAATCGTGGCGGGGCTAGTGTGCGGAGCACTGCCTATCGTGTTGGGCGCTCGGTTCCGCTGGCCCTTTGTGGTCACGCTCGCGGTAACCTTCTTGGTCTATGTGGTGGTGGGTGGTGCAATCGCATTCAGCCACGAGTTAGCAGGTGGCGTTGTGCCATCCGGCTACTCCATCGGAGCGATGCTCACCGGAATAGTCACAAGCTGGAAAGAAGCCCTTACGCTTGAACCACCGCTGGGAACAGCGCACGGCGTACTGATTCTGCCGTTCCTGATGGCGGTGCTCGGCGCGGTGATAGTGACAGGGCTGACCATGCGCAAGCGCACCTGGTGGGCTAGCATCCTCGCACTGAGTGTGCCCCTTGTGCTGCATGTGGCCGCAATTCTGTGGGGCACAACCCAGAGCGTACTGCCGCGCACACTCGGCATGGCACTACCCCTTATGCTCATAGTGTGGGCGGCATGGCGCATGGGTACCTGGCGGCCAGGCCGTATGCCCGCAATAGTGGGGCTGCTACTCGCCTCACTTGCCGCAACGTTCATTGTGGTGCCGGCAATCGAAACCGATGCGCAACGCACTTTGCTGCGCGCCACCGTAGTGCCGCCGTTTGACCTGGAAGACCAGATCTCCCCGCTGTCCGCATACCGCTCGTTCATCAAGGATTACGCAGATACTCCACTGCTCAGCGTCACTGGACTGCCCAAGGGCGCGGCCGTGCGACTCGCCACGATGGATGAGTTCGATGGAATCGTTTGGGACGTGTCCGGTGATGGAAACCGCCGCGGATCCGGGGCGTTTCGCCGCATTGGCAATACGGTTCCGCAGACTCGCACCGGCGAGCCCTACACAGTAGACATTCGAATCGAAGGACTGACCGGCGTTTGGGCTCCTACCGTGGGATACCTCGACCACGTTGAGTTTGGCAGTGGCTGGCTGAGTGAAGACTTCCGGTTCAACGATGCCACCGGCGCGGCTGTACTGCCCACCGGGCTGAGAAGCAAACTGCGCTACACGCTTAGCGGAGTCATCCCTAAGCAACCCACGGATGAACAGCTCGGCCAGGCGGGCATCGGCTCAATCGATATCGCGGACGCCACCCACATCCCTGACGTGGTCTCTGAACGAGCCGCCGCAATTTCCAGAGACGGGGCAACAGTCCCGCTTGTGGTACGCAAGTTTGAGGATTTCCTAGCTAACGGTGGATATTTCAGCCACGGCGAGCAAGTGGATGGATATCCCTCCCTGTCAGGACATGGCGCCTCGCGGATCGCTGAGTTGTTCTCGGCCGATCAGATGATCGGGGACGCCGAACAGTACGCCTCCGCGATGGCTTTGATGGCCCGCAGCCAAGGCATCCCCTCCCGAGTGGTTATGGGATTCTTGCCCGGTGAGGACGCCGGCCACACAGTAACCCTGACCGGTAAGGATATGCAGGCGTGGGTGGAAGTGTTTTTCGACGACTATGGCTGGGTTTCGTACTATCCCACCCCAGACGAATCACGCACCCCGTCAAAGAACGAAGAAGAAGCAAAGCCTCAGCCCGAACCCGAGGTAGTGCAGACCCCACCTGACCCGCAGCCCTCCGTGTCGCCGCCGGCAGTGGACACCGAAGATACCAACGTGGCCGCCGATGATGAGAACGCCCCGGATTCTGCTAACTGGACGGGTGTTATCCGGACTGCGCTAGCGGTGGGCATACCGCTCGCGGTGCTGGTCCTTATTCCGCTGCTGATCCTTGCGGCAAAGGCACGGCGCAGGCTTGCGCGCAAGCAGGCTGTAGGCGCGGATAAGGTGCTCGGTGGCTGGTCCGAGTTGCTTGATGCGGCTAGAGATTTGGGCATTAAGGCGCCGAGCGAGCTTACGCGCCGGGAAACCGCACGCTACATTGAGGCAGGAAACCCGGAAGCCGCGGTGCGTCCACTCGCGGACACGGCAGACAGAGCGCAGTTTGGCTATGATCCACTGCCTGAACAGCACGGCGTGGACTACTGGCGCGATGTGGAGCGGGCGATCAGCAAGCTGGGTGCGCGCGCTTCACGGTGGCGCAAATTACGGGCGCGACTCTCCTTGGCCACGTTCTCGTTCTGGAAGCGTTTGCGCCGCTGAGAGTGCTGCCAGTACTCACACAAAGCGAGGTCTTAGTTACCGTGACGAGTCCCTAGCAGATTGCTAGGGACTCGGTGTGGCTACTAAGACCTCGCAAGGATTGCGTGTGATGCGCTGCTCGTTTAGCGCGTTTAGCGCGTTTAGCGAGCGGTGCCGTCCACCGCGTACTGCTCAATTTCGGCGATCTCCTCGGCGCTCAACGGAGTCGCAGTGGTTGCCTTGAGGGAGTCTTCCAACTGAGCCACGCTGGAAGCGCCCACAAGTACGGAAGTGACGCGTTCGTCGCGAAGAATCCAGCTCAGTGCCAACTGAGCCAGCGACTGACCACGAGACTCAGCAATGGCGTTCAGAGCGCGGGCGCGCTCCAAGTAGACCTCGGAGATTTTCTCCGGCTTGAGGAAGTGACCAACTGACGCGCGCGAACCGGCAGGAACCTGGCCGTCCAAGTAACGGTTGGTAAGCAGGCCTTGGGAGAGCGGGGAGAAGCAGATCATGCCCACGCCGAGCTCGTCTACGGTCTCAAGCAGGGACTTGCCCGTGGCGTCCGGCTTTTCCACGTGACGGTTGAACATCGAGTAACTGGGCTGGTGGATCAGCAGCGGCGTACCCAAGTCAGCGAGGATCTCCGCGGCGCGCTTGGTTTGCTCTGGCGAGTAGTTGGACACACCCGCGTACAGTGCGCGGCCGCTGGTCACAGCGGTGTGCAGCGCGCCCATGGTCTCCTCAAGTGGAGTGTTGGGGTCAAAGCGGTGCGAGTAGAAAATGTCTACGTAATCCAGGCCCATGCGGTTCAGGGACTGGTCCAGGGAGGCCAGCAGGTACTTGCGTGAGCCGCCGTCGCCATACGGGCCGGGCCACATGTCGTAACCGGCCTTGGACGAGATGATCATCTCGTCGCGGTAGGGGCGGAAGTCGTTGGCCATGTGGCGGCCAAAGTTCTCCTCGGCGCTGCCGTAGGGCGGGCCGTAGTTGTTGGCTAGGTCGAAGTGCGTGACGCCAAGGTCAAAGGCGCGGCGCAGCACTGCGCGCTGGGTGTCAAACGGGGTGGTGTGGCCAAAGTTGTGCCACAAGCCGAGCGAGAGGGAAGGTAGCTGAAGGCCGCTCGCGCCAGTGCGGCGGTAAGGCATGGCCGAATAACGGTCATCCTGCGCAGAGTAGATATCCATGCGCATATTGTTTCACGGCTAACCTATTTCCCGCTGGGAGCCGATTTCTTACGGGGAGTCAGTTTCCATGGGGGCAGTTTCCTTCGGGTTCAGTTTCCCTGGGGGCAGTTTCCCTGGGATGTCGAGCGAAGCGGGCCCGGCGTTCCGGAATGCAGAACCAGCCGGAGAAATGTTGCTGAACCGTAACCGTTTTCGGTACCAAGCGTGGTTGTTGGCTCGGTACAGTGGGAACAGCGGGGTTCAATGGCGAACCTCGCAGCACTCTTTACTTAAGACCGGCAGCGTGGCCGGTCTTTTCTTTTTTGGTGCGGATCAGTCTGACAGGTATAGGGGCTACGTGGCTCAGTGCCGTTGCACCTTACTGACCAAGCGCAACCAACAGCTCCACAAACCAGCCAAACGTAGGCTCATCTGGTACGAGTACTTCAGCTACGTCGATCCACTGCGGCAATTCAAACTTGATGCCCGCCTCGTCAAATGCGCGTGCATATTGAACCGCGCGGTCACACGCAATGGCATACGCCAAGTGGGTGTGGAATGTTTTGGCAGACAGTGGAGTTGGATGCAGGCCATTCAAGCCAAACTCGCCAGATAGCGCATTGGAGTAGGCGTGAACCTGCTCCGCGTACGCCCGGCCAAGCGGGGTGCGTTGCTTGCGGTGTGCGCGGCCGTTCGCAGCATGGTCTAGTGAGCCCCTCACCAATCCGAGTTCGGATATGCGGTGTCCTAGCTCACTTAACGCCTCGAGCACCTGAGGGGCAAAGTGTGAGTGGAGCGTGGCAAAAGATGCTGAGAGCTCACCCGCAAACAGGAGCTCGATGAGCCGGCGTTCATACGCCGTGAGTGTTTGCGTGCTGGCACCGTTGATTGCGTCAGCGCTGGGCGCGCGGTCCAGCCGCCAATTCAGTGGGCCTGTGTCGTGATCTCGTTCGCGCGGATGTGCTGGCTCAGCTGCTCGCGTTGAAGTCACTGTGAAGTATCCGCGGGCGGCCAGGTCAAAGATAGTGGCAGTTGCCTCTTGCCACCGCAGTTCTAGTGTAAGAATCGCCCCTGCTTCGGCAACGTCAAGGTCCTGCGGCGGCTCCCAACGCACATCACTGGTGAAGCGTTTTGGGATGGTCACAGTTCCGTGCAGGGCCGGCGTTACGCCTAGTTTCTTGGTAATCGTGCCGGTGCGTGCGTGTGTAAGTGCCGTGGCGGTGCGGGCACGGGCGTCATCCACATCTCCCACTGCAAGTGTGCTAAATGTGCGGTCCGCACGCTTGCGTCCGAGCAGCACGGCTAGTCCTGCCAGCGCGATGGCGATGACGCCAGCGATGATCGGCAGGGTGTACTTGTTGGTTCCGGCGATGGAGTGGTCAATGCTGTCGGTGAGGGTGGGGTCGTCTTCTAAACCGGGGTCCACCTCGTCGGTGGATTCGCTGCCGTCTGGTTCTGGATCAGAAATGATGATTGCGCTGGAGGAATCAAAGGTGCCTGCGGGGTAGTTTACGCGCACGGACATGCCACGGTAGGTGGTCATGTTGTCGCCGCGCACCACGGTGGTTGTGGTTGCGGAATCGCGTTCGGTCACTTTGCAGGACGCTGTTGGCTGCTCGGTTTCGGGGGAGTCGTCGTTGGCTTGGCTGGACAGGTCTTCGAGTGCGCTTAGGTCGAGCGATCCCGGTGTGAGTAGTTCGCAGGTGGGCGTGTCCGGTGTGCGTGGCGCGTGAATTGTTAGGGTCACGGTGTTGAAGATGTGACCGGTGGGTGCGAGCGCTCCCCAGAAGAATTCGTCGTGAATATTTCCCGGTGTGTTTAGGGCGGCAAGGGAGCCTTCGATGTCATAGGACACGGTGGCTTCGATGCGCTCAGGCGCATCGTCTTGCCCTCCCGCATCGTTCGGTTCGGGGGCGGGGGATGTGCTTTGCGACGATACCCCCGGGCTGGCACTGTCACTTGCAGCAGCGTTTGGGTCCGGCATGATCCGTACGGCGATGTTTTTGGTTTCGTCGAGGACTTGGAAGGTCAGCTGCGCAGACTCGGAGTGGACGTCAAAGTTGGAGTACTCAAACTTGCGCCATTGAGTATTTGAGTAGGGCAGGAACGTGAGGAGCTGGCGCTGAAGGCTGCGCGATCCGATGAGCTCGCGTGGGAAGGTGATGGTCTCTGCAACGTGGACAAGGCCGTCCTTATTGAGCGTCACGTCTATTTTGAGCTCGTTGGCGGGGTCATCTTGGTTAGTCTGCGGCGGTGCGGCAAAACTCGCGGTGGCGCTTAGTGCAACTAACACGGCCAGCAGGCATGCGGCAAGAGCGATGGCTAGTACACGGGGTAAAACGCGCGGTAGTGCGCGTGGTAGCGCACCGGCGAGTGCGTGAGGTAGCGCGCGGAACAGAGGTAGCACGGAGGGAACCAATCGAGGCGAGTTTGAGCGTCTGATCAGTCTATCGGGGTTTAATTGGGGAGCCCGCGGTGGATCGTGTTGGATGTGTGGACGGGCGTGTGGATTGTGTGTTTTGGGACTTAGCTTGTTGCGTCAGTAATCCATTGGCTCGGGTTGTTCCACACGGATCGAGTCACGTCCGTTGCCGCGCCCAGCAAGGCTGCGCCACGGCCCACCGGACTGCCGATGACCTCGAAGGTGGACCAGCGCGCGGACAGTACGTGATCAGCGAGTGTGCGCTGAATGATCGGCACAAGGTAGGTAGAAAGATCCTGGTAGATGCCACCCAATACAACCATGTGGATATCGATAAGGTTGATGAAGTCAGCCAGCGCGGATCCGAGCGCAACTCCGGCGCGTTCGACCGCCTGGCCAGCCAATTCGTCGCCAATTTCAAGGCGCGCAACCAATTGATCAACGCCGCCATCCAGCGGCAAACCAGCCCCTGACATAAGGGCCGCTAGGCCCGCATACTGCTCCAAGCACCCGCGTGAGCCGCAGCGGCACTCGGGACCTGCGGGATCCACAGTTACGTGGCCAAGCTCGCCAGACCAGCCGCGCCGGCCCAAAAATAGCTCGCGGTCCAACACGATAGCGGAACCAATTCCAACCTCCGCCGAGACGTAAATGAAGGTGGTCAATCCGCCGAGCGCAATCTGGGCGAGCCCACCAAAGTTTGCTTCGTTGCCAATGGCCACGGACACCTCGTACCCGAGCGCGCGGGCCAAGGCGGTGGAAATAGGGGTAGTGTCCACGGGATCGAGGTTCTGCCAGCCGAGGTTTGGGGCTACGCGCAAAGACGAGCGATTCGGGTCAATCAAGCCAGGCAACGCCAGATTGACGCCCGCAATACGCGGCTCATCGCGGCCGGGGGCACGAACCGAAGCCAGCGCCTGTTCCACCAGTTGGACAGCGAGTCCACCTAATTGCGTCATGACCTGTTCGGGTGAACTTCCCCGAAAATCACCCGGAATGGTCAGATGGGCGACCTCAGTGCTGGTCAGATCCACCACTACGCCTGAGAGATACGAGACATTTACCTCGAGACCCAACCCAAAATACGTGCCAGTGGCGGGGGTTAGCGGCACCGCCGGGCGGCCCGCTTTGCGCGAGATTACCGGGGCCAACTCGGCCACAATCTGGGCATCTACAAGCAGGTCTACCAGCGACGACACAGTTGCGCGGGTTAGCCCGGTGCGGCTGGCAATAGTTGCGCGGGACAGTGGCTCGGGCGCGGAAAAGACCTCCGCGGCCACGAGCGCAAGGTTTCGTTCACGCAGAGTGTGCTGTCCGGCTGCATTGCTTACGGTCATGGTGTTGACCTTACCCAAAACCACGGTTAAGTTTAATCACACAACAAATATTTCTCTCGATGAGGAGACGGGGCAATGGCTCAGCAAGACATCAAGTTCTCATTCGGACTGTGGACCACCGGCTGGAGCGGCCAGGACCAGTTCGGTTCGGCATCACGCGCACACCGCAACCCAGCCGACGACGTCCGCAAGCTCGCGGAACTCGGCGCATGGGGCTTCACCTTCCACGACGACGACGTAGTTCCATTCGGCTCAGACGACGCCACCCGCGCCAAGCTCCTTGGCCAGGTCAAGGACGCCGCAGACGAGACCGGCATGACCATCGAAATGGTCACCACCAACCTGTTCTCCCACCCAGTGTTCAAAGACGGCGGCGTAACCTCCAACGACCGCAACGTGCGCCGCTTCGCGCTGCGCAAGGTCCTTCGCAACGTTGACCTGACCGCAGAACTCGGCGCAAAGACCTTCGTCATGTGGGGTGGACGTGAAGGCTCCGAGTATGACGGCGCCAAGGACCTGTACGCGGCACTCGACCGCTACAAGGAAGGCGTGGACACCGTAGCCGCCTACATCAAGGAAAAGGGCTACGACATCAAGATCGCCCTTGAGCCAAAGCCAAACGAACCACGCGGTGACATCTTCCTGCCAACCGTTGGACACGCACTCGGCTTCATCGCACAGCTCGAGCACGGCGACATCGTGGGCCTGAACCCAGAGACCGGCCACGAGCAGATGGCAGGCCTGAACTACACTCACGGCCTGGCACAGGCACTGTGGGCAAACAAGCTCTTCCACATCGACCTCAACGGCCAGCGTTCCATCAAGTTCGACCAGGACCTCGTGTTCGGTCACGGCGACCTGACCTCCGCATTCTTCACCGTTGACCTGGTAGAGAACGGCTTCCCAGCACTGCCAGACGCAACCCGCTACACCGGCCCACGTCACTTCGACTACAAGCCAAGCCGCACCGAATCCGTAGAGGGTGTGTGGGACTCCGCACGCGCCAACATGGAGATGTACTCGATGCTCGCAGCCAAGTCCAAGGCATACCGCGAGGACCCAGAAGTACAGGAAGCAATGAAGATTGCCGGCCTGTTCGAGCTGGCCACCCCAACCCTCGCAGAGGGCGAAACCGTTGCTGACATCCTCGCCGACACCTCCACCTTCGAGGACTTCGACGCAGACGCAGCAGCACAGCGCGACTTCGGTTTTGTGCGCCTGAACCAGCTTGCTCTCAAGCACCTGATCGGCTGATTTCATGGCACGTCTTGTCGCTGGGGTCGATTCCTCGACCCAGTCGTGCAAGATCGTCATTCGCGACGCGGAGACCGGAGCGCTCGTGCGCTCCGGCTCCGCTAAGCATCCTGATGGCACGTCCGTCCACCCCAAACACTGGTGGGCCGCCTATCAGGAGGCTGTCGCACAGGCAGGTGGCCTCGACGATGTCGAGGCCATTGCCGTTGGCGGTCAACAGCACGGCCTTGTTGCATTGGACGCGGATGGCGAGGTCATCCGCGATGCCCTGCTATGG
>Ga0182744_1002369_pt1 | contig 15498 bp, 11 predicted proteins | sample eDN3rd30CKraftMG_FD_128525 | JGI IMG/M metagenome (GOLD analysis project Ga0182744, IMG submission 128525) | Enriched Miracle-Growth compost microbial communities from Emeryville, California, USA - eDNA 3rd pass 30_C Kraft MG (version 2) (version 2) ...
CGGACAGATAACTCAAGCTTCCCGCCTGGTTGTTCTGAATCGCGGTCGTGCGCCGGGCCCGCTCCGCCGCGCTGGACGTGTCCTTCACCGCGGTTTGATAGCCGCGCAAACCTCCGCCGATTTGACCGACGGGAAGGATGTAGGTCGCTCCCGCCGTCCATGGAATCAGATGGCTTAAATCCTCGTTGCGCCAAAGATAACCGACGCCGAATTTTCCGAGAAGTCCCCAAAAGCGCGGACGCACGAACACGCCAAAGTCGGCGTTCATCGCGCCGTCCGTGCCGAAAGCGGTGTCGGACGCGGCATCGAGATCCGGCTTGTAGAGCGGAGCGCTCACATTGCCGTAAAAAATAAACGGCACGCGTCCGAAACCGGTCCAGTACTCGCCCCCCAGTCCCAAGCGGTCCATGTGAAAATTGGTTCTGGAATAAAGGGAATTGTTCGCGTCCACACCGGTCATGGAAAAATGCACGCGCAAACGCAGCGCCGCGCTGAAGTCGTAATCTCCCAGAAGATGGGTTTGATACTGCTGGAATTTTCCCCCGTTCGCCAGGGAAGAAAATCCTCCTCCTCCGGCGGTGAAGTTTCCGTCGGAAAACGAATAGGTTTCATCGGCGCCCAGATGGAGGTTTCCCGGGGTTGGAGGCACGGGATTGACGCTGGCCAGTGCGAGCGGGGTACTGAAAACGAGGAAAAAAAGAATGAGCTTCATGGGTATCGATGTTAACGTCATTCTCACTTGTTCGTCTAGGTGGTTTGAGTGAAGGATAAGCGCGCGCTCCTGATTTTTTTGACCGTGTTCATCGATCTCGTCGGTTTCGGGATCATCATTCCCCTCACTCCTTATTTGGGCAAGCAGTTCGGCGCCGATGCGGTGCAAGTCGGCTGGCTGATGAGCATTTATTCTCTGATGCAGTTCATCTTCGCTCCGATCTGGGGAAAACTCAGCGACCGCTTCGGAAGACGCCCCATCATCATGATCAGTTTGCTTTCCAGCAGCCTTTCCCATTTGGGTTTTGCTTTCGCGCAAAATTATCTGGGGCTTTTTATCTTTCGTTTGTTGGCGGGGATCGGCGGGGGAAATCTCGCCGCGGCAATGGCTTACATGGCCGACGTGACCGATGAAAAAGACCGCTCCAAGGGCATGGGACTCATCGGCGCCGCTTTCGGATTGGGATTTATTCTGGGACCGGCTTTGGGCGGCGTGTTCGGGGATTTGGGACATCACTTGGGATCGGCGCCTCCCTTGGGCGGAAGCTTTCCCGCCGTCGTGGCCGGCTTGATTTGTTTTCTGAATTTGGTGGGCGCGTATTTTTATCTTCCGGAAACGCGCTCCCGTTCGGAGCGCAGTCAAGCTTTGGATATTCGTGGACCCGTGGCGCGTTTGCTGAAGATCTTTCGTGTGAGCGCGCACAGCGGTTTGGGCACGGTTTATCTGATTTATTTTTGCAACTCTCTGGCTTTGGCTTTGGTGGAGGTGCCGCTGTTTCTTTATGTCGCGGCGAAATTCCATTGGAGCATGTCCCAGGCCAGTTTTGGTTTTGCTTACATCGGCATCATCATGGTTTTCACCCAGGGCTTTTTGATCCGCAAACTTTTGCCGCGTCTGGGGGAGAGGCGGATGCTTCCTTTGGGGCTTGGCTTTTTGACGTTGGGACTGGTGGGATCGGCCTTCACCGCGACGCCCTGGTCGATGGCGCCTTTCATCACCGCGCTTGCTTTGGGTTACGGACTTTCCAATCCGTCTTTGACCGGAAGTATCAGCTTGCTCAGTTCGAAGGAAGCTCAAGGGGAAAACTTAGGCGTTGCTCAAAGCTTGGCCGCGCTCTCCCGCATCTTGGGGCCGGTGCTTGGAGGTTTGGCCTTTCAACGGATCACGATGAACGCGCCTTTTTTCTTCGCCGGAGTCGTCGCGGCTTTGGGTCTTCTTTTGTGTGTCATGATTTTCTCGCGGTTGAGAGCGGGTGAGGGGCAGGTCGCATGATCATGACCTTGGGACTTTTTCAGTTGGAAAACCTCGTGCTCACGTCCGTTCCTTTTCATCTTTTGGATCTCAGAATGATGCCGGTGATGCTGGGGTCGGCGCGGGTCCAAACCTGTTTGAATCGGGCCCAAGTGGTCAGGGCCTCCGAGTTGGATCAACATTTAAAAAACTTCGAGGCGGGGAAAAACGATCCGCTGATTTTATTTTGTGAAGACGGCCACCTGTCCATGGCGGAGGCGGAAAGACTGCAGCGCCAAGGTTACACCCAGGTTTACGTGATCGAGGGCGGCACCGACGGATTGCTGCGCGAAGCGGACGATTTTCCCTCCTCGGGAAGCATCAGATAAGCGATGAAATAAACCACCACCGTCGTTCCAAAAGAGGCGAAAAGCACAATCAGCGCGATCAGGCGGATCAGTCCCACTTCGATGTCGGTCTTTTTGGCCAAGGCGGCGCAAACACCCAGGATGCGTTTGTCGTAAGCCTGTTCCACTTTGTCGCGTCGAGGCAGACTCATCGCCAAAAGCAGATAGGGCCACAACCCCACGCCGAAACACAACAGGGAAAGCACCCAAGCAACCCGGGTCATTCCCACGGGGAGATCCATGGACTCAGCCAGTCCTTTACAAACGCCGAAAAGAGCTCCATTTTCAGCACGGACCCATTTTAAAGAAGATGAATTGATTGTTTCCATCCCTCGTTTTTGGCTTGGGACTTGGGAAGATGTCAAGGCCCATGCTAATATGATCCGCATCTCAATCAGGAAAGGGCGTTTTCATGCTTTCAGATCGTTATGAACCGCAGAAGGTGGAAAAAGAACTCTATCGCCGTTGGAAAGAAAAAGGTTATTTCCGCGCGGAAGACGTTTCAACCAAACCGCCCTTCAGCGTCGTCTTGCCCCCTCCCAACGTGACGGGAGTTCTGCATCTGGGACACGCTTTGGACCATACTCTGCAGGACGTGCTCGCCCGTTGGAAGCGCATGAGCGGTTTTAATGTTTGCTGGCTTCCGGGAACGGATCATGCCGGGATCGCCACTCAAAGCGTGGTGGAAAAAAAGTTGCTGCAAGAAGGTGTTCACCGCAAGGATTTGGGCCGGGAAAAATTCGTCGCCAAAATTTGGGAATGGAAAGAGCTGCACGGCGGGAAAATTCTTTCGCAGATGGAACGCCTGGGCGACTCCGTGGATTGGGACCGACTGACCTTTACCTTGGATGAAGGGGTTTCCAAAGCGGTGCGCAAGGTGTTCGTGGAGCTTTACAACAAACATCTGATTTACCGCGGAAAAAAACTGATCAACTGGAGCACGGCGCTGGAGTCGGCGATCTCCGATCTGGAAGTGGATTACAAAGAGGTCAAAGGAAAGCTTTATCACGTTCGTTATCCTTTCGCGGAGGGCGGCGGCGAGGTGGTGGTGGCGACCACGCGTCCGGAAACCATGCTTGGTGACGTGGCGGTGGCGGTGCATCCGGCGGATGAGCGCTATCAGGATTTGATCGGAAAAAAAATAAAGCTGCCTTTGTCGGGCCGGTTGATTCCGGTGATCGCCGATGAGGCGGTGGAAAAGGATTTCGGATCGGGAGTGGTGAAGATCACTCCGGCGCATGATTTTAACGACTATGAAATGGGTCAGCGCCACCGCTTGGAACAAATCAACATTTTAAACAAAGACGGCACTCTGAACGAAAACGCGGGACGCTTTCAAGGTCTGAAGGTGCAGGAAGCGCGCAAGCAGGTGCTCAAAGCTTTGGAAGAAGAAGGCTTTTTGGTCAAAGAGGAAGTCCACGTTCATCAAGTGGGACATTGCTCCCGCAGCGGCGTGGTCGTTGAGCCCTATCTGTCGGAGCAGTGGTTCGTTAAGACCGGTCCCTTGGCGGAGCCGGCGAAGCGCGTGGTGGAAAGCGGCACGATCACTTTCGAACCGGAATCGTGGACGAAAACCTATCTGCACTGGATGAACAACATTCAGGATTGGTGCATCTCCAGACAGCTTTGGTGGGGGCATCGGATTCCGGCGTGGACTTGTTCCGCCTGCGGTCATTTGACGGTGGCGGAAGCCGATCCGAGCGCCTGTGAAAAATGCGGCTCGAAAGAGCTGACTCAGGATGAAGACGTTTTGGACACCTGGTTCAGTTCGGCTTTGTGGCCCTTCAGCACTTTCGGCTGGCCGCGGGAAACCGAAGCGCTCAAAACTTTTTATCCGACGAGCGTTTTGGTGACCGGATTCGACATCATCTTTTTCTGGGTCGCGCGGATGATCATGATGGGTCTTGAGTTCAAGCAGGACGTTCCCTTCCGCAAGGTTTACATTCATGGTTTGATCCGCGATTCCGAAGGAAAGAAAATGTCCAAGTCCGTGGGCAACGCTTTGGATCCGGTGGAGTTGATCGAAGAATACGGCGCGGATTCCCTGCGCTTTACCTTGATGGCCCAAGTGGCGGGAGGTCGGGATTTAAAATTCTCCACCGCGCGCCTGGAAGGCTACCGCAACTTCATGAACAAAATCTGGAACGCCACGCGCTTTGCCTTGAGCACTCTTGAGGATTTTGATGCCGACGGCCTGACGACGACCTCCGTTCCCAAAAAGACGGACCTCAGCGACGCCGATCAGTGGATTTTGTTCAAGCTTCAGGAAGCGGAAAAAGAAGCGCATCAGGCTTTGGAAAACGAGCGCTTTTCCGATGCGGCCAACACTTTGTATTCCTTCGTCTGGCACTCCTTTTGTGATTGGTATCTGGAGTTCATCAAGCCGACCATGTACGGGGAGGCCTCCGCGGAAAAACGCGCGTCCCAGTTGGTGATGGCGCAGCTGTTGAACCGCATCGTGCGTTTGCTTCATCCTTTCATTCCTTTCATCACCGAGGAGATCTATCAAAAACTTCCCCTCAGGGGCGCGGAGTCGATCTGCGTGGATCGCTACCCGACGCCGCTGCAGGACAAAGAATTGCTGGAGCTCGGCTCGGAGAAGATCGCTCAAGAGATGGACCTGGTGCGTGAGGTGATCACGGCCATTCGCAACGTGCGCGGCGAAAATCGCATCAAGCCCGGCGAAAAGATCAAGGCTTTGATCAATCCCTATGACGGCGACGTTCAAAAAATTCTCGGCGCGAACAAGTCCTTTATCATGAACCTCGGCAAGCTTTCCGAATGTGAGATCGGCCCGGTCGAATCGATGAACAAATGCGCGGTTCAGCCGGTCACCGTGAACGCCTTTAAGGCGGATGTGGTGATTCCCCTGGAAGGCCTGGTGGATTTCGAAGAGGAGATCAAACGGCTGCAAAAAGCTTTGGAAAAACTCAACAAGGAACAAGCCGGTTTGAGCCAAAGGCTTTCCAACAAGAGCTTCGTGGAAAATGCCCCCGAGGACGTGGTGGAACAGGGGCGCCAGCAGTTGGCGGAAAAGGCCGAAATGATCAAGACTCTGCAAAGTCAGTTGGCCCGCCTGTCTTGAAAAAATTTCCTCGGCACTCCTTGGCGCTTCCATTTGGACGCATTGCGTAATAATGTGAGCGCCTTCGGAGGAATAAAATGGGTTTATGGTTGAGGGTCTTGGCCCTGACGGCGGTGGTGTTGAGCGCGTCTTTGGGGCGCGCCGAAGAAATCAGTCCTTACCGGGGTTTCTGGAGCCAAAGCTCCTGGTGGTGCGGCTCAAAGATCAGCCCCGCCCTGAAAGACCGAAGCTGCAGCCTTTCCCTGATTTTTGATGCCCAGGGGCAGTGCCGCGAAGCCGAAGTGATTTATTGGTTGAGCTCTTCCACCGGCGTGCTCGAACATCTGACGTGTCAGTCGGATGAAAATGGACGCGTGATTTTGTTTCGCGAAGCCCTTCCGGGCGAGATCGTTTTCGAAGGAGTGGTGAAAGGCCTTCAGCGCAACCTTTGGGGACGACAGGTTTTAGCGATTGAAACCGGCGCCCCTCAAGGAATGCAGTACTTCACCAAAGGCCGTCCCTAATCAGGGTTGTTTGCAGCCGACCAATTCGGAATCGATGAACTCCAGGCGCAACTGATTCACACCGAGGATTTCGCTGTTTCCCACGTCGGAAATGGAGGCGATGCCGCGGACGTGTACTTCCTGACGGACGTTGTCCGAACTCATGTAATAACGGGTGACTTCCACATAGGGCAGGCCGTGCGCGCCGGAATCGGAAATGTTGTACACGTTGTCCGGAAGATCCGGGTTGGCGTTTTTGCAGCGGTATTCTTTGTTTTCGTAACCGAAAGCGGAAAGCGACATCAATAGGGTCGCAAGAATCATGATTGATTTCATGGAAACCTCCTTATTTCACCCTCGATTCTTTCCCAGAAAAGAGGGGGGAGCAACGAAGGATTTGGGTTTATGAGACCGCTTCTAGTTACTTGGTCAGTCCGATCGCGCGCAGGCGTTCCATCAGAAAATCATTGGCCAGGATGGGAGGGTATTTTTCTCCCGCTCCCTGACACGAGGGAATGCATTTGAGCGTGGCGTCGGGATTGGGATGCATGAAAAAGGGCATGGAGTAGCGGCTTTTGTTGGCGCCCGAAGGATTGACCACGCGGTGGGTGGTCGCCGGAATGATGTCGTTGGTGATGCGGGCGAGCATGTCGCCGGAGTCGACGATGATGTTTTCCGGGGCGGTCTCCACCGGAAGCCATTTGCCTTCGCGGGTCAGAAGCTCAAGGCCGGAACCCTGGGCGCTGACCAGCAGAGTGATCAGGTTGATGTCCTCATGGGCGGCGGCGCGGATGCAGTTCGGGTCCGCTCCTTCGGGAATGGGCGGGTAATGCAGAAGACGTAAGATGGAGCTTCCCGCCATCGTCATGATGTCGAAGTAATCTTTGGGAACTTCCAAAGGCACGGTCAGCGCTTCCAACATGATGCGGCCGGTGTCGTCCAAGGCTTTGAACAAGGCCTCAAACACTTCCTTGAAGGCGGGAATCTCTTTCGGCCAGACGTTGTCGGGGAAAAAAGATTTCAGACGGTGGCCTTCGGGCAGATCGCGGCCCACGTGCCAGAATTCTTTGAGGTCGGGATACTTGGAGTCTTTCGCATGTTCCCTGCCGAAAGGGGTGTAGCCGCGTTGGCCGCCTTTGCCGTCGTCGGCGTAACGGATTTTTTGTTCCACCGGCAGCGCGAAGAGCTGTTCGCTCAGGCTGTAGGCCTCTTTCAAAAGAGAAACTTTGACCGGATGGTCTTTTAAAATGATAAAGCCGTATTCTTTAAGGCCCGCGAAGAGCTGATCGATAAAGTGTTTGCGGTCGTCGGCGCCGCCGCTGATATAAGCTTCAAGACTGAGTTCAGGAACTTTTTGAGACATGGAAAATCCCCCTTCCGATGTGTCGTCATGAGGGGTACCCGAGAATCCTGCATGAGGTCAAGCCCGCCCCTTTGCAAGGAATGCTTTGTTTCTCCTGGGAGAACGCCTACAATGGCTTCGATGAATAGAACGGGAAAATTGCTGAAAGGCACTGTGAAGCGCCATCCTGACGGTTTTGGATTTTTGGTTCCGGACGACCCCAACGAAGAGGACGTTTACGTTCCCCGCCACTCCATGGCGGGTGTCATGTCCAATGACCGGGTGGAAGTGCGGGTTCAAAAGGAGCCGGGGGGAAGCCGTTTTCGCGGCGAAGTGGTCGCGGTGCTCGAGCGCGCGGTGAAGCGGGTGATGGGACAGTTTCTCCAACACCGGCCCGGTCACGGGACTCTTGTGGACAAAAGTTTTTCCTGGGGCGCGGATCTGAGCGTGGAAATCCCCAGAGAATTGGGCATCAAAGACCGCGATTGGGTGGCCGCCGAAATTCTGACTTATCCGGGATCGGATAAGGGCTTCACCGGACGGGCCGTGGCCCGCATCGGGGACATGGAAAATCCGCAAAACGATTCTTTGCGGATGCTTCATGCCCACTCCATTCCTTTTGAATTCTCCAAGAAGACGCTGTCTGAAGCGGACCGGTTGCCCGCGGAGATCGGAAAAAAGGATTTCAAAGACCGCAAAGATCTGACGGATTTGAAACTGATCACCATCGACGGGGCGACGGCCAAGGATTTTGACGACGCCGTTTACGTGGAGCGCACGCGGGAGGGTTTCCGTCTGGTGGTGGCCATCGCGGACGTCAGTCATTACGTCAAGCCGGGAAGCGCTTTGGACGAAGACGCTTACGAGCGCGGCAACAGCACGTATTTTCCCAATTTCGTGGCGCCGATGCTGCCGGAAAATTTAAGCAACGGTCTTTGTTCTTTGAAGCCGAACGTGTATCGGGCGGCTTTCGTGGCGGACATGCAGTTGGATTTTCAAGGGCAATTGACGGCGAGTTCGTTTTATGAAGCTTTGATCGAATCCAAAGCTCGGGTCACTTACGGGGAGGCCCAGGAAGTCATCGACGGCACCGTTGCTCAAAAATTGACCCACGTAAAAGAAGAAATTTTGCGCGCCAAAGATTTGGCGAAAATTCTGATGGCCAAGCGTTTTCATGAGGGCTCTTTGGATTTGGATTTGCCGGAGACCGAAATCGAATTGGATGAAGCGGGCTTTCCCGTGGACATTCTGCAAAGCGAGCGCCTGTTCGCCCACCGTCTGATCGAAGAGCTGATGTTGATGGCCAACGTGGCAGTGGCGCGCTTTTTCAAGGAGCGCGGCGCGGTTTCCCTTTACCGGATTCATGAAGAGCCCAAGGGCGAAGCGATCGAAAACTTGCAAAATTATCTGAACGCTTTCGGCTACAATCAAAATCTGAAGTCGGGCGGTCTGCAAAAAAGACTTTCACGCGCGCTCGAGTATTTCCAGGGTCACGCCAAGGAAACCATCGTCAGCACTCTGGTTTTAAGATCCTTGGCGCAAGCCAAGTACTCCGCCCAAGACGTGGGCCATTTCGGTTTGGCCTTTCCGGATTATTGTCATTTCACTTCTCCAATCCGTCGTTATGCGGATTTGGTGGTGCACCGGCAGATGAAGGCTTTGCTGTATCCCCAGGCGGGATATTCCCTTTTGGGAGAAGCGCGTCTGGAAACCATCGGCGTGATGGTCAGCGCCTGCGAGCAAAGATCGGTGAAGGCCGAGCGCCAGGTGAAGGCGATCAAAAAAGCGCGCTTCATGGCGAAGTTTGTCGGTGAGGTTTTTGAGGGCGTGATCACTTCGGTGGCCAAGTTCGGCGTGTTCGTGCAACTGCGCCAATTCGACGTCGACGGTTTGGTGAAGTTGGAAATGCTGGGACCGGGACGCTATGAATTCGACCAGGAGCATTTACGGCTGGTGGAAAGGCGCACCAAAGAAGCCATTGAACTGGGTCAGTTGATGAAGGTGCAGGTGATGCGCGTCGACATTGAGGCCGGCCAGGTCGATTTTATGCCGGTAGGCTTTAAGACGGTTGACCCCGCCCCTCGGGATGAGCACTCTCAGCCCAAAGGAAAAGATCTCTTTAAGACAAGAAAATATGGCAATAAATCGTCTGAAAAGAATCAATCAAATAAGAAACATCGCAAGGGTCCGAAAGATCGTGACGGTGTTCGCAAAAAACGGGTTTCAAGATCTCGTAAATAAAATCCGTCTGGGAAAATTTCTGGTGCGGCGTTGGGTGCCGTCCGAGTTGCAAGAACTCTCCCCGCCGGTGCGCTTTCGCCGCTCCCTGGAAGAGCTGGGGCCGACTTTCGTGAAACTGGGACAACTTCTGGCGTCCCGGCCCGATCTGGTGCCGGAAGAATTGTGTCTGGAACTGCAACGTCTGCATGACCGGGTGGAGCCGGTGGATTTTTCCGCGATCCGGCGGGTGATTGAAGACGAGTTTGACGGGACTCTGGAAGAAGTATTTCCCCAATTCGAAGAACAGCCCTTGGCTTCGGCCAGCATCGCGCAGGTGCACCGGGCGGTCTTAGAGGGCGGACAAAAAGTGGTCGTGAAGGTGCAGCGTCCGGGCATCGAAAAAATCATTGCCGAGGATTTGGGGGTTTTGACTCAGATCGCGGCCCTTTTGGACCGCTACGTGCCCGAAGCGCGTGTGTACAATCCGCGCGCTTTGGTGAAGGAATTCGGGCGCAGTCTGGAACTGGAAACCAACTTCATTATCGAAGCGAATAACATCAAACGTTTCCGCCATAATTTCGCGGGGGACGAAACCGTCGTTATTCCGGAAGTCTTTTCCGATTTCTCCGGAAAGCGGGTGTTGGTCATGGAGGCCTTGCAGGGAAAACCTTTGTCGGCCGCGGACGCTTTGGATCAGCCCGGCGTGGACGCTTTGCAGGTGCTGCGTTTGGGCGTGCGCGCTTATTTGAAGATGGTTTACACCCACGGATTTTTCCACGGCGATCTGCACGCCGGAAATCTTTTTATTTTTCCGGACAACAGAATCGGGTTGATCGATTTCGGCGTGGTGGGGAGGCTGACCCGAAGAACCCGCTCCGCGATCGCTTCGATGTTTTTGGCTTTGGCCGAAGAGGACTTTGAGCGCATGGCCTATGTGTACGTCGATCTTGCGCCTTACAACGAACATGTGGACGTCGACGGCTTCGCCCAGGATCTGGCCTACGTTCTTGGACCCTATGTGGGATTGACGATGAAACACATTAACCTCGGACAGCTCTTGATGGAGTCCACCTCCCTGGCGGCCAAGCACGGTTTGGTGTTGCCGGCGGAGTTGATGTTGTTTTTCAAATCCATCGTGGCGATTGAAGGCGTGGGCCGGCGCATTTCCGAAGACTTCGATTTCATGGGCGAGTCTTTGACTTACTCCCGCCATCTGATTCAGTCGGGAGTGGACGCGAAAAAACTCACCAGCGATTTCGGATTGTTCGTGCGCGACATGAATCAATTTCTCTATGCTTTTCCCAGACAACTCCGCCAAACTTTCCGCCGCATCAACAATCCCGCCTTTGCCGTCCGAACGGAAGAGCAGAACTTGCAGTTGATCGAAGGCGCCATCGACCGCGGCTTTCGCCGATTGTACGTGCTGATCGTTTTGATCGCCGCCGCCTTCGGCCTGCTGTGGTGGTACCTGGGATCGAACTAGGCCAAAGGCAGACGGATCACGAAGCAGGTGTGGCCGTCGCGCTCTTCGTAAAAGAAAGAGCCGCCGTGGTTTTCGATGATCTTTTTGGAAATGCTTAAACCCAAACCCGTGCCTTTGCCGACTTCCTTGGTGGTGAAGAAGGGTTCCATCATCTGGGCGCGGATGTCTTCGGGGATCCCGGTTCCGCTGTCGGTGACGGAGATCCGCACCTGGGAATTTTGCAGCCTGCTTTCGATGCGGATCCATTTTTGCGGAAGCCGTTGAAGCGCGTCCAGGGAGTTGTTCAAGAGATTAAGCAACACTTGGGAAATCTGCGCGGCCCGGCACAAAACGGAAGCGTCCTGGATTTCCAGAAGCAATTCGACGTCGCACTCCTTGAATTTTTCCTGGGCGATGGAAAGCGAGTCGTCCACCACCTGGGCGACGGTCGTTCTTTGCATCGGATCGTTGTCGGCGTTGCGGGACAGGGTTCTCAGGCCGCGCACGATCCTTGCGATGCGATCGACGGTGGATTCGATTTTTACCAGTCCATTCAGAATCTTTGTTCGGTCCAGGGTCTCGTTGTTTCCCGCCAGTTGCCTTTTGATTTGCGCCGTTTTGCCGAAGATGATGGCCAAGGGGTTATTGATTTCATGGGCGATGCCTCCGGCCATCTCCCCCAGAGAAGCCATCTTGGAGGCCTGGGCCAGCCGCGTTTGTTCGGCGTCCCGTTCGGCTTGCATGTGGATGCGGTCGGTGACGTCGATGATCAGGCCCATGCTTCCCAGGGATTCTCCGTTTTCGGCGATGATTTTGGAAAGAAAGACTTCCATCCAACTGATTTCGCCGGCGGCGTTCTTTAGGCGAAACTGCATTTGAAAACTTTGATATCTTCGCGCGCTGGCCGTCCAACTTTTTTGAACCTTCGGGCGGTCGGCGGGAAGGACCATGTCCAGCCAGTGGAGATTTTTTAATTCGGCCAGGTCTTTCCCCGTCATGGAGGTCAACATCATGTTCGCGTATTGGATGCGTCCGCTTTCATCCGTTTGAAAAATACCTCCCGGGGTGGTGCCCATCAAAGTCCGCCACAGAAGTTCTCTTTCGGAAAGTTCTTTGGTCTTCGCTTGCACGAGGGCGGCGGCTCTTTCCTGAAAAATCAGCCCGTTCGCGTACAGCCACGCCGAAATCAAAGTCAAAAGAGCGCACAGAGTTCCCAGCCAGGAAAGCAAGGTGTTTTGAGTCGAGCTGAAATCCCCCCGGCGCATCCATAAAATGGAAAAATCCCGTCCTCCGAATTTGAACTTATCGAAAAGATAGGCGGGGTTGTGGGAGTTGATGCCCGGAAGGCGCGTGAGAGGCGCGCTTTGATAAAGGGCATGGGCAAGATCTTCCCGTCCTTGGGGAAAAAGCGCGAAATTGATTTGTTGGGAAATTCCTTTTTTGAATCCCCCCAAAAGGTTCTCAAAAATAAACGAGCCGTAAATCCATCCTCGAAAAAATTTTCGTCTCTCCTGAAGGGTCTTTGGAACTTCCGGGGAGTGATAAAAAGGCAAGAGAAACAAAAAACCTTCCCGCTCGGCGTGCTCGGTGACCAGGATGATGTTGGGAGTCAGTTGCGGCACGCCGGTGTCGCGGGCCACTTCAGCGCTGTGGCGGCGGACGGGTTCGGTCGAGATGTCGACGCCCAGGGCTTCTTCGCGCTCGGGAACGACGTATTTGACCACGAAAGCTTCAGCGGGCGGGGCTTCCCCGCCGCCGGAAGGAAACGCGATTCCCTTGATGCGGTAAGCGGGGTTCGTGCGCCTCTGTTCTTTTTCGAAGGAGTTCAATTGGGAGCGCGGCACGGATTTGATGTAGCCGAAGCTGTTGGCGCCTTGATAGCGGGAAAGAACGCCCATCCCGTTGATGAAGGTGTTCCAGTCGTGGCGCGTGACCTCGTCACTGGCCTGGAAAAGACCGGCGCTGGCGCGCAGAACGTTTTCATAAATCAAAAGTCGTTGCCTCAACGCGTCCCGGGCGTCGGAGATGATGTCGGCGAAAGTGTTTTGATCGATCTCCTGGCGCGCGGAATAGAGGGAGTAAAAAACGATTCCCGATAAAATCCATCCGATCATCAAGAAAGAAATCACGACCTTATTGATCAGATAGCGCCGCAGATGACCGAGGCCGAGGGAAGTGATCCCGATGGAAAATAAAAAAATCTGCAGGGAGATCAAACTGTCGGTGACGTTCTCCCAGGAAAAGGGTCCCACTCCGCGGGTGGCCTCGAGAATCGTGAAAGTGTAGATGGACAAGGTGAGAGTCTTTAATCCCAGATTCCCCGCGGTGAGAACGGTGAAGAGAAGCAGGGGAAAGAAAATAAAAATGTAGGGTTTTCCGAAGTCCGTTTCAAAGACGAAATAAGACGAGGCCAGGCCGATAAAGATGTTGGAGCCGATAAAGATCAGGCTTTTGAGCGGGCGGGCTTTTTCCGTGTTTTCCCGAAGGCCGTCGATCCAGTCGAACAGGGACCAAAAAAGCGGAAAAAGAATCAGGGCTCCCAGAGCATCGCCGAACCACCAGGTCACCCAGGTGGGATAAAAGGAACTCCAGGGATGCACGCCGAAAAGGGGAAACGAAGCGGCGCCGACGAGGGCGCTGACCATGGGGCCGGAAAGCGACATCAGAATGATCGCGAGGATCTGGGTTTGTATCTCCACGCCGCTTTGCGTGTCCGTGCTCTTTCCGAAACGCAGCACTTTAAGAACGTAGGCGCTCAGAAGAACTTCGGCGGCGTTTCCGCAGGAGATCGCAAAACTGATGCCCAAAAGATGCGAGTTCATGAAATTGGCGAGGAAGGAGGCGGCGAAAAAAGCGGGCCAGAGTCCCAGGCCGAAGCGGGCCATCAAGGCGATGGCAAAACCCGTGGCCGGCCAGATGGGGGCAGTGGTGCCGTTCACTTTCGCCAGCGCCAGTCCCATTTTGCCCATCAGAAAATAGCCGACCAACGCCGCACCGAAGAGGATGAAAAGCCTTCGTTTATTCGTCGTCGAAAAGCCCTGCATTTATTTTATTTACTCGTTTTTAAGATCCAATAAATTTTCAAAACCATAGCAGTGTCCTTCAAAAGAGTGAAGGGGCGCACGCTCGCGCGGAGCTTCTTTGAACATTTGAATCAGCCCGGGGACGTTGTCGGCGATCAGCTGTTGCAGTTGTCCGGCATCGGGGGAATGGGTGCGGCCCATTTCGAACAGCAAAGACCAGATGCCGTGTCTCCAAAAGACGAAATCCTCAAAGGTGCCGTCGGCGGGGTAAAGGGCCGCCGTGCTGTTTCCCACCTGATAGTGGGAGACGGAGGCGGCGGCATTTCCCATCTGAACGAACTGCGGCGTGTAGCGGGTGTCGACGTCGTCCGTGGAAATTCCCCAGGGATAAAGCACCAACTCCGCATAGGTGTGCAAGGTGGCCACGTTGACGATGTTTCTTTCCGCGATGAAACGGGCCAAACTTTCCGTGTTCGAAAGATGAAAGCGGGTTTCCCGTTTACAAGGTCCCGGATAATCCCGGTTGGGGTCGACCATGTGGCCTTCGCCGTCTCTTTCGGTGCGTTGATTGCGGTCGTAGCCCCAAGTGTTGAGGACGGGGATCACATACAGCGTTTGTCCGGAAAGAGGTTGCTCGGAAATCCGTTGCATGAAAGCCAAGGCCACTTCGGTGGAGCCGTATTCGTTGCCGTGGTGGGTGGCCACGACGAGATTTTCCACGGGGCGCGGGGCGTGGGGGTCGGTGATCTTGACTCCGTAAACGGGAGTTCCGTCCGGAGAATTTCCGAGAGTGAACACTTCCGTCGTGTCCGGATGATTTTGATGGATCCGGTTCATCATGCTGACGATGTCGGCGTAAGTTCTGACCGGGGAAAAAGGGGCGTCGAGCTCCTGGGCGAAAACAAAGGGAGTCGTGAAAAACAAGAGGCCGAGAATGATTTTTTTCATTCTTTCAGAGTACAAAAAGAAGTTTGTGATGAATCCCATTTCCCCCCGTCGTTCGCGGGAATTGGTCTTTGGTGCGGGGGTCGTTTCTGAGGCCAACTAAAGTCTGGAATAAAAAATCCCGGCCGCAAGGGGCCGGGATTTCAGGGATTGATGAAGAGAGTGCTTAACCGAGAAGCTTCAAGGCCACCTGTTGCATGGTGTTCGCTTGTCCGAGGACGGAAACACCGGCTTGCATCAGGATGTTGTTGCGAGTCAACTCCGCGGTTTCTTCGGCGACGTCCGTATCGCGGATGCGCGAGTTGGCTGCGGACAAGTTCTCATGAGCGACGGCCAAGTTGGCGATGGTTGAGTTCAACCGGTTTTGCATGGCTCCGAAATTCGCTCTCATCGCGTTCACGGAGGTCAAAGACTGATCCACCAAGCCCAGAGATTGCTGCGCGGATTCCTTGTCGGCCACTCCCGTTGCGGTCAGCCCCAAAGATTCCAAAGAAGAATTGGCTGCCGAGCTGTTGAAGCTGATGCGGTCTTTGAAGGGATCGTTGTTCACGCCCACCTGAATGTCGATCACGCCCCCGGTTCCGTTCAAA
>Ga0182744_1002370_pt1 | contig 15493 bp, 6 predicted proteins | sample eDN3rd30CKraftMG_FD_128525 | JGI IMG/M metagenome (GOLD analysis project Ga0182744, IMG submission 128525) | Enriched Miracle-Growth compost microbial communities from Emeryville, California, USA - eDNA 3rd pass 30_C Kraft MG (version 2) (version 2) ...
CCGACACTCGCCGCGGCGCAGCAGGCCGTGGACAAGGAGTACACGGCCAAGATCGCCGAGTACCTGCAGGACAAGCGGATTTCCACGGAGCTCGTCGACTACCTCCCCGCATCGAGCACGGTGGCGACCCCACTGAAGGTGCTCGGCCACATCATCGGTACTCCGGGAGTTCTCGATCGCACCGCGGACATCTACAAGTACTTCGATGCCATCGATGCGGCGTCGCCGCGCGTCAAGGTGTGGCGGATCGGGAAGACGGAGGAAGGGCGCGACATGATCATCGCCGCCGTCGCGGACGAGGCGACGATCGCCGATCTCGACAAGTACCGCGACATGCTCGCCGCGCTCGGCGATCCGCGGAAGACGACGCCCGAGCAGGCGCAGAAGCTGATCCACACGGCGAAGCCGATCTACTACATCACCAGCGGCATCCACTCGCCGGAGTTCGGTGGGCCGGAGATGTTGATGGAGCTGGCGTACAGACTCGCGGTGGACGACTCTCCGCTGATCCAGGAGGTCCGCAACAACGTCGTAACGCTCATCACCCCCGTGATCGAGCCGGACGGCCGCGACAAGGCTGTCGACACGTACTACTACAACAAGAAACTCCCCGAGGGCGCTGCGCGACTTCCCCTCATGTACTGGGGGAAGTACGTGCAGCACGACAACAATCGCGACGGGATGGGGCAGTTCCTGAAGCTCACGCAGCACACCACGAAGGCGGTGCTCGACTGGCATCCCACGGTGCTGCACGACCTGCACGAGGCTCAGACGTACCTGTACTCCTCCACCGGCACCGGCCCGTACAACGAGGCGGTGGATCCGATCACGGTGAGCGAGTGGTGGATGCTCGCCGAGAACGACGTCATGGAGATGACCAAGCGCGGCGTGCCCGGTGTGTGGACGTACGGCTTCTACGACGGCTGGACTCCGAACTACCTCTTCTTCATCGCGCACACGCACAACTCGATCGGCCGCTTCTACGAGGTCCAGAGCTACGGACCCGACAACTACGTCGTGAAGCCGCGCCCCACCACCACCAGCCGCGAGTGGTTCCGTCCGAATCCGCCGCTCGACAGCATCAATTGGGGACCACGCAACAACACGAACATCCAGGAGTCGGCTATCCTGTTCTCGCTGCAGAACGTGGCGCGGAACAAGGACGTGTACCTCGACAACTTCTGGCGCAAGAACCAGCGCGCCGTGGACAAGGGGAAGAACGGCCCGACGTTCGGCTGGGTGATTCCCGCGCACCAGCGGCGCAAGGCCGACGCGGCCGACGCCGTGAACGAGTTGCGCGCCCAGGGCCTCGAGTTCCACATCGCGAACGGCGACTTCGACGCCGGCGGTGTGGCGGTGAAGAAGGGCGACTACATCATCCGCGGCGACCAGCCATACCGCACGATCGCCGACATGTACTTCTCGCTGCAGCGCTTCTCGCCCGACAACCCGTCCCCGTACGATGACACGGGCTGGACCTTCCCGCTCATGCGCGATCTCACGATCACGCCGGTGGCGGACAAGTCGCTCCTCGATCAGCCGATGACCCCGCTGCAGAACGCCGCGGTGGCCGATGGAGGGATCTCGGGGAGCGGCAGCGTGCTGGTAGTGGAGCACACCGCCGACAACAACATCGCTGCTTTCCGATTCCGCTTCCCGAAGGTGAAGATGGAAGCTGCGGAAGAGGACTTCTCCGCCGCCGGCCATTCCTTCCGCGCGGGCGCGCTCATCATCCGTAACGCGAACCAGGGAGCGCTCGAGCCCGCGCTCCGCGAGCTGGGCCTCTCGGGCTTCGCGATGGCCTCCGCGCCGAGCGTGAAGACGCACGACCTCGACATCCCGCGCATCGGCTACGTGCATAGCTGGACGCGCACGCAGGACGAAGGGTGGGTGCGCGCTGCGCTCGACACGTACGGCATCCCTTACAGCTACTTCGGCGACGTGAAGCTGCGCGATGGGAAGCTGCGCGACCGCTTCGACGTCATCATCTTCCCCCATGTGGGCGGCAGCGTGCAGACCATGGTGAACGGGATCGCGAAGAACGATGCGCGCCCGCTTCCCTACCAGAAGACGTCGGAGTTCCAGAGCCTCGGCACTCCCGATTCGTCACCCGACATCCGGGGCGGGATGGGGCTGCAGGGACTCACCAACCTGTACGACTTCGTGCAGCAGGGCGGCACGTTGATAGTGGAGGGCTCCACCGTCTCGATCTTCCCGGCGTACAACCTCACGCCGGGAGTGAGCATCGAGGAGCCCGACAGCCTCTTCGCCCGCGGGAGCATCATGCGCGGCATCATCGCCGACATGAAGAGCCCGATCGTGTACGGACTCGGTCGCGATCAGATCCCGGTGTACTTCAATCAGGGTCCGGTCATCCGCGCCGAGCAGGGAGCTGGCGGATTCCGCTTCTTCGGGCGCGGCGGTTCGAGCAGCCAGAACGTGACACCGATGGCTACTCCGGTTCACCTCTCGCCGTGGGATCCCGATGGCAAGGCGGACCAGGGCGACCGTGCGCGCAGAGGCGGCGCGGCCCAGCAGGGCCAGTCACGCGGTGGCGGCTTCGGCGGTGGTGGCGATGAATCCGGCGGACCGCGCGTCGTGATGCGCTTCCCCACCCGCCCCGCCGACATGCTGCTCTCCGGCGTTCTCACCGGCGGCGAGGCGCTGTCGGGAAGAGCGCAGGTCGTGGACGAGTCGGTCGGCAAGGGACACGTCGTGATGTTCGCCATTCGCCCGTTCTGGCGCTGGCAGACACAGGGCACCTACACGCTCGGCTTCAACGCGATCATGAACTGGAACGACCTGGACGCCGGGAAGTCGGCGACCCAGGCCACCGACAAGTAGGGTTTCGATGTCGTATCGCACAGCAACTTCGATCGTCGCAGCGCTCGCGCTCGGAGCGGTAGCTCTCGCTCCGAGCGTGCGCGCACAGGCCGAGCAGATCGATGCCGCCACGGTCTCGCGCATCCGTGATGAAGGGCTGAACCGCTCGCAGGTGATGGAGCACATCGTCTGGCTCTCCGACATCCATGGTCCGCGGCTCGAGGGGAGCCCGGAAAAGGAGGAGGCCGCCGAATGGGCGATGAAGACAATGCGGTCGTGGGGGCTCGCCGACGTCCGTGAGCAGCGCTTTCCGTTCGGAAAGGGGTGGTCGCTCGAGCACTTCGCCGCGGAGATGATCGAGCCGCGCGTTTCGCCGCTGATCGCATATCCGAAGGCGTGGACGCCGGGTACCAATGGACAGGTCGAGGCGGACGTCGTGCGCGCCGAGATCACCAGCGAGGGAGACTTCGCGAAGTACCACGGGAAGCTCCGCGGGAAAGTCGTGCTCACCCAGCCGATTCGTATGGTGCGGATGCTCGATGGCCGCATCGTTCTGCGGATGGGAGAGAAGGAGATTCACGAAGCGCTCTACGAGCCATCGCCGGCGGCGTCCGGGCCTGCGGGCGGAGGTCGGGCTGCGGGCGCGACGGCCGACCGGTTTCGCGCGTTGCGCGAGTTCCGCTCGAAGCTCGATGACTACTACCGCTCCGAGGGCGTCGTGGCACTGCTCGACCGAGGATCGGACGCCGATACGTCTGCCGGCGGCAGCGATCTGTCGTGGTACACACAGAAGGTGGACGGTGGCACCATCTTCGTGGGGAGTGGCGGCAGCCGCGACTCGACCGCCGGGAGCGGCGTGCCGCAGATCACCGTCGCCGTGGAGCACTACAATCGCATGGTGCGCATCCTCGATCGAGGAATCCCGGTGAAGATGCGTCTCGACCTGAGAGTGCGCTTCCACGACGAGACTACGCCGCGCGGCTTCAACATCCTCGCCGAGATTCCCGGCACCGATCCGAAGCTGAAGGACGAAGTGGTGCTCATCGGCGCACACTTCGACTCGTGGCATTCAGGCACCGGTGCGACGGACAACGCATCGGGGAGCGCCGCGATGATGGAGGCGATGCGGATACTGAAGACGATCGGCGCGAAGCCGCGCCGCACGATCAGGATCGCGCTCTGGGGCGGCGAGGAGGAGGGAACGCTCGGCTCGCGCCACTACGCGAGCGAGCTCCTGGGCGATGCATCCACGGGATCGAGGAAGCCGGGATACGATCGCTTCGCCGCGTACTACAACATCGACAACGGCACCGGCAAGATCCGCGGCATCTGGATGGAAGGTATAGATGGAGTGAAGCCGATCTTCGAGGCGTTCACCGCGCCACTTCGCGACCTCGGCGTCGAGATCCTCAGCCCGCGCTCTGTCACCTCCACCGACCACCGCCCATTCCGCGCACTCGGCCTCCCGGCGTTCCAGTTCGTGCAGGAGCGCTACGAGTACAACTCACGCACGCATCACTCGAACATGGACGTCGTAGACCGCGTACAACCCGACGACATGAAGCAGATGGCCACCGTCGTCGCCACCGTCGCCTACCTCACGGCCCAGCGCGACTCTCCCTTGCCGCGGGACGGGAACGACTAGACTGCAGACGGCAGTACAAAGGAAACAGGAAACAGCACATCCACTCTGTCGTGCCCGCGGAAGCAGGCATCCACGTTAATCCATCGAACATGGGTCCCCGCTTTCGCGGGGACGACAGCGAGCGGTGTGCAGTTTCTGTTTCCTGTTTCCTGTGTCCTGTCTCCTTCATCCTACCCCCTACCGCCCCTCCTCCCCCTTCCACACCATCGCCCGATGAATCCGGTTCCAGCCGCTCGGGTGGTCGAAGAAGATGAATTCCTCGATGGGGCCGGGGTGCATCTTCCTGTACTCGGAGAGGTCGAGCGCGGCCTGCGCGAAGCCGTCGGGTTCGCGGGCGGCGTTCAGGCCGAACATGTCCGCTTCGGCCTCGGCGCTGCGCGTCATGGTGTTCAACACCGGCGTGAGGAGGAAGATGTACGCCGAGAAGATCACGGCGAGGAGCGGCAGTCCGGCAACGTCGCCAGCGCCGCTGATCCCCCACCGCTCACCCGTGCGTGCGGTCACCCGCTCGAATGCCCACTTCGCGACTGCGAATCCGACCACGATGATGACCGCGAAGTACACCACTCCCTTGTAGACGTGATTGAGTACGTAGTGACCCATCTCGTGGCCAAGCACGGCGCGGACCTCCTCGGGCGTCGCGCGATTCATGAGATTGTCGTTCAGGCTTATCCGCACGGTGCCGAACATTCCCGATACGTTCGCGCTTATCCGCTTGCTCTGCTTCGACGCGTCGAAGACGTACACGTTGTCGGCGGGGATCCCGTTCGCGCGGGCCATCGACAGTAGCTGCGAACGCAGCTCGCTCTCGGGGAGCGGCTCGTAGCGGTTGAACAGCGGCGCGATGTACACCGGCGCTATGGTCGCACCGATCACCACCAATACGATCCCCACTCCGGCGCCCCAGAGCCACCAGTTGCGCGGCGACCGGCGTATCACCGCGTAGATGAGGGTGAGCGCGATCGCTCCGAACACGACCCCGACTCCCAGCCCCACCAGTTCGTCGCGCATCCACTGAAGGAAAGTCTGGTTGGACAGACCGTAGCCATGCTCGCGGAAGAAGTCCTGATACAGCGTCAACGGAAACGAAAGAATGGCCGTCAGCACGATGTACTCCACCGCGTAGATCGCGGTCTGCAGCCACCGGATCCGGGTGAGCCGCTCGCCGAGGTCGCGCATACGCGCGGAGAGGCCGGTGGCCAGCAGCAGCCACGCCACGCCCACTCCGTACAGAAATCCCCACAACAGCAGCCAGTAGCCTCCCTCGAAGTACGCATCGGAGCGTGCTCGCGCTTCTGGAGAGAGCTTCGACATGTAAGCTTCGGTCGCCGCCTCCGCGTCGAACTGCTGCGCATCCGGTGCGGCCGCTGCTGCCATATCGCCGGTCGTCGGTGCTGCCGCGACGGATGCAGCAGCGCTTTCAGGAGATGCGGAGGCACCAGGCCCCTGCCCCTGGAGCGAAGGTGTGGCCGCGAGAAGGGTGAACCAGCCGACGAGCATCAGAGTTGGCAATCGCGGCATAGGGTCGCTCCGGTGGGATCGTGGTGCCCGCCAATGTACGGAACCGGAGGCGTACTCGGCCAGAGGCCGGCGCCCGGCCGGCGAGAGCCGCCGGAAACTTCCCCCGCCATCGCGCGTAGGTCACGGTGCCGTGCCAGCACCTGAGGCCAGCAGTCGATTTTGTGCGTCACGCGCGCAGCTCCCGACCGCGCGATGTCTTGCCAGCCCTTCACCCGCCCGACATCATCTGCGTGTCGCGGCCGGGGAGAAGGGTGTAATCTTCGAACCTCGCTGCCAGGTCGCGCCGCTCCTCCCTCTCTGCCTCTCCCTCCACTCGCGCATGCGCCACCGAAGAGGAGATCCCATGTTTCGCCGTCTCGCCCACACCTTCGTGGCGGCATTCACCGCCATCTCGCTCGGCATCCCGTCCGCGGTCGCTCAGACTGCCGCGGCGAACGACGCCCCTCTCCTCCTGCGCGAGCCGGCGCTCGGCGCGAACCAGATCTGCTTCACGTTCGCGGGGGACATCTGGCTCGTGCCACGAGCCGGCGGCGTCGCGCGGCGACTCACCGCATCGCCCGGTACGGAGACGGCCTGCCGCTTCTCACCGGACGGCAAATGGGTGGCCTACACCGGCACGGTGGCTGACAACCCCGACGTCTTCGTCATTCCCGTGACCGGGGGTGCAGCGAAGCAGCTCACTTACCATCCCGGCGTGGATCTCGTGCGCGGCTGGACGCCGGATGGCAAGGTGCTCTTCACCTCGACACGCCGCAGCTACACGCTGAGCTCCGCATCGACGGCTCGTCTCTTCGTGCAGGGAGTGGACGACGTCGCCCCCACGGCGATCGATCTGCCAAACGGCTGGGACGGCTCGCTCAGCCCGGATGGGCGGCGGCTGGCGTACATGCCCATCGCTAACGCGAACGAGATCTGGAAGCGCTATCGGGGCGGCCGCACCACTGCGATCTGGATCGCCACGCTCGCCGATGCATCGGTCGAGCGAATCCCGCGTCAGAATTCGACCGACAAGCAGCCGATGTGGGTTGGCGACACGATCTTCTTTCTTTCCGACCGGGATGGCCCGACCACTCTCTATTCGTACGACATCGGATCGAAGCGGGTCGCCAAGCGGATCGACAACGCGGGTCTCGACATCAAGAGCGCATCGGCCGGCCCGGGTGGAATCGTGCTCGAGCAGTTCGGCTCGCTCCGCCTGTACGACCTCGCCACCGGCAGAGACACGCCGGTTGCGGTTCGCCTGGATGGTGAGCTCACGGGGGCGCGTCCGCACTGGGTGGACGTGAGCGACAAGCTGCAGCATCCGGACATATCGCCCACTGGAGTACGCGCGGCCTTCGAAGCGCGCGGCGAGATCATCACCGTGCCGGCCAGGAAGGGCGACGCCCGCAACATCACCAACACTACCGGCGTCACCGAGCGCTACCCCGCCTGGTCGCCCGACGGTCAGACGCTCGCCTACTTCTCCGACTCCGGTGGCCCCTACCACCTCGAGCTGCGCGGCCAGACCGGGATGGGGGCGTCACGCCGCATCGCACTCGACGGCGACAGTACCTACTTCTACGCGCCCGTCTGGTCACCCGACGGCAGGAAGATCGCGTACAGCGACTCGAGATCGTGGATCTGGATCGCGGATGTGGCATCCGGGAAGGTCACGAAGGTGGACGCCGATCCACTCGGCGCCGGCTTCGGCGATGGCGGCATCCCCGTCGCGTGGTCGCCCGACTCGCGCTGGCTCGCGTACTCGCGTTCCATCGAGAATCGGCTCGGCGCCATCTTCGTCTACGATGTGACCTCGGCGAAGGCCACGCGGGTCACCGATGGGATGAGCGACGCTCGTTCGCCGGCGTTCGACGCCAGCGGGAAGTACCTCTACTTCACCGCGAGCACGGACGCGGGACCGGCGTCGGACTTCAGCATGACCACCTTCGACCATCCTGTCACCCGCAGCCTCTACGCGATCGTCCTGCGAAACGATGTCCCGTCGCCCATGGCGCCCGAGAGCGATGAGGAGGAGGCGAAGGCCGACAGTGCCGCGCGCAGCGCGGCCCGCGCTGCAGCGGGCGACGTGCGCGGCGCGAAGGCGGCGCAGCCGAACAAGGGTGACAGCACCACCAGCGCGCCGACGCCGGTGCGCATCGACTTCGCCGACATCGACCAGCGCACGGTCGCGCTGCCGGCCGCACCGAAAGGGTACATCGCCGTACTCCCCGGGAAGGAAGGCGTGCTGGTACTGGCCGAAGATCCGCTCGTGCCGGTGGACCTGCAGCAGGGAGGCCCGGCACGTCTCGCGCTCTACAAGTTCGACCTCGGGAAGCGGAAGACCACACCCCTCATCGATGGAGTGAGCGATTTCAGCCTCTCGCGTGATGGCGCGAAGCTCCTCTACCAGATGCAGGGGAAGTGGGCCATCGCTTCGATGGATGCACCCATCACACCGGGCGACAGCGCGATCGATACCGATGAGATCCAGGTAGCCACGGATCCGCGCGCCGAGTGGAGGGAGATGTACCGTGAAGCCTTCCGCCTGCAACGTGCTTTCTTCTACGATCCGAACTATCACGGCCTCGACCTCGCAGGCACCGAGCGCTTCTACTCGAAGTGGCTCGACGGGATGGGAAGCCGCGACGATCTCGACTACCTCTTCGAGGAAATCTTCGGCAACCTCACCGTGGGCCACCTCTTCGTGATTCCGGCGGACGAGGAATCCTCGAAGATTCCGCGCAACGGCCTGCTCGGTGCCGACTACGCCATCGAGAACGGTCGCTGGCGCTTCACGCGGGTGTACGCGGGCGAGAACTGGAATCCCGGCTTCCGTGCGCCGCTCACGCAACCAGGGGTGAACGTGAAGGCGGGCGAGTATCTTCTCGCGGTCAATGGCCGTGAGCTCACCGCCGCCGAAAACGTGAATCATGCCCTGGCGGGAACGGCCGGAAAATCGGTGGTGCTGCGCGTGGGTCCGACCGCCGATGGTCGCGGTGCACGAGACGTGACGGTCGTGCCGCTCGCCACCGAGACGACGCTTCGCCATCTCGCGTGGATCGATCACAACCGCCGCACCGTGGACAGTCTGTCCGGCGGAAAGCTCGCGTACATCTACGTGCCGAACACCGCCGGCGCCGGTTACACGCGCTTCAATCGCTACTTCTTCGCGCAGCAGGACAGGAAGGGAGCCGTAGTGGACGAGCGCTTCAATGGCGGCGGCAACATCGCGGATTACATGATCCACTATCTGCAGCGCGAGCAGCCGTTCAACTACGTGGCAGCACGTTTCGGAAATCCGCTGCCCGTCCCCGCCGGGGCGATCTACGGTCCGAAGGTGATGCTGATCAACGAATACGCCGGCTCGGGCGGCGACGAGTTCCCGTGGCTGTTCAAGCGCTTCAAGGTTGGAACGATCGTGGGAACGCGAACGTGGGGCGGCCTCGTCGGAATAGGCGGCTATCCGCCTTTCATGGATGGCGGCTACGTCACCGCCCCTCGCGGCGGACTCTGGGCGCCCGACGAAGGATGGGCGGTGGAGAACAAGGGTGTGGCTCCCGACGTGGAGGTGGAGCTCGATCCAGCCGCGTGGCGCGCCGGCCAGGATACCCAGCTCGCACGCGCCGTGGCGATCCTCATGAGCGAGCTCGCGAAGGCGCCGCCGGTGGAGGCGAAGATGCCGCCGTTCCCGACCTGGGCGGCGCCGAGCAATGCGATAGTGGACCGCGACCGGAGATGACCACAGCGTGATGAGATGCACCGTCGTACGACAGACGCTCGCACTCGCGGCCGCCGCGCTCGTCGCGGCGCCGCTCTGCGCGCAGAACGGCGCGGCCGGTTCGACGGGGCACACCCGTCCGATCACCATCGCACACGCCGTCAGGGCGTCCGGACCGATCACGCTGGATGGCCGACTCGACGAGAGCGCATGGCAAACCGCGCCCGTCATGGACTCTTTCACACAGATCAATCCCGACGAGGGAAAGCCCGCCAGCCAGAAGACCGAAGTGCGCGTGGTGTTCGACGACGAAGCGCTCTACGTCGGCGTTCGTCTGCACGACACCACCGGTCCGATCATCGCGCGGCTCGGGCGGCGCGACATGCCGCTCGGCGACTCGGACTGGTTCGGCCTCATGATCGACAGCTACCACGACCACCGCACCGCGTTCGGCTTCGACGTGAATCCGGCCGGCGTGAGGCGCGACGAAGTGAAGACCATCGATGTCGACGACAACTCGTGGGATGCCGTCTGGCACGTTGCCACGAGCGTGGACTCCGCGGGCTGGACCGTGGAATATCGCGTGCCGTTCAGTCAACTCCGCTTTTCCAGCGACAGCGTGCAGACATGGGGGATCCAGTTCGAGCGGCTCATCGGTCGCAACCAGGAGTACTCGGTATCGACGTTCATCCCGAAGAGCATCCGCGGAGGCGTGCCGCAATACGGACACCTCCAGGGGCTGCGCGACATCCCGCCGGGAAAGCGACTGGAGGTGCTTCCGTACGTAGTGAGCAAGGCTGAGTACATCGATCCGGGGCTCAACCCCTATCGCGACCGCAGCGAGTACGACTTATCGGGTGGAGTGGATCTCCGATACAGAATGGCTTCCAACCTCACGCTCAACGCCACCTTCAATCCCGACTTCGGCCAGGTCGAGGTGGATCCCGCCGTCATCAACCTCGGCGTCTACGAGACGTTCTTCGAGGAAAAGCGGCCGTTCTTTCTCGAGGGGAGCGAGATCTTCGACTTCGGCGCGGGCGGTACCAGCGGAGGACAGCTATTCTACTCGCGGCGAATCGGCCGCGCGCCCACTCTCTCGCCGCCCACTCCGCGCTCCGACGTGCCCACGACCACCACCATCATCGGCGCCGGCAAGCTCTCTGGAAAGGTTGCCGGTTGGTCGATCGGTACGCTGACGGCGGTAACGGCGAGGGAGGAAGCGCGCTTCCGCACGGACGAAGGGGACGATGAGCGGATGGCGGCCGAGCCGCTCTCGAGCTACCTGGTGACGCGGGCCCGCCGCGAGTTGAACGGCGGGCGCTCGCTCGTGGGAGGGACGTTCACCGCCGTGAAGCGCGATCTGACCAACGATGCGCTGCGCAACGGCTTCCGATCCAGCGCACTCGCCGGCGGCGTGGACTTCAGACACGAGTGGGCCAATCGGAGCTGGGTGGTGCGGGGCGATGCGGAGTTCAGCCGGATCGCGGGGAACGCCATGTCGCTGCTCTCCGTCCAGCGTGCCTCCAACCACTACTTTCAGCGGCCCGATGCGTCGCATCTCGACATCGACAGCGCGGCCACGTCGCTCTTCGGCTACTCGATGAACGCGGAGATCACGAAGCAGGCAGGGGAGCACTGGCGAGGCTCCCTGGCCGGAGCGCTCACCAGCCCCGGATACGAGGTGAACGATCTCGGCTTCTCGTATCGAACCGATCGGCGAGACGCCGAAGCGAAGATCAGATACCTGGAGAACACGCCGGGCACCCTGTGGCGCAACTGGTCGGTCACCGCCGACGGGCGCATCGAACGCAATTACGCGAATCAACCGATCCAGACGCTCGCCTCACTTGCGGCATCCGCGCGCACGTTGAACTACTGGACCGTGCAGCTCAATCTCCAGCGATCGTTCGAGGCGCTGGACGACCGACTCACCCGCGGAGGACCGATCGCCGTCCGCCCCGCCGCCAACCGAGCCACGATTTTCGTTTCGAGTGACGTGCGCAATCCCGTGACCGGTGAGCTGCAGCTCTTCGGCGAGCGCAGCGACTTCGGCGGATCATCCTGGCAGGCGGCGCTCACGCTCGGCCTCAAGAGCTCGAGCCGCTGGAATCTCAGCATCGGCCCGACCGTGACGCAAACGAAGGCGCCGGCGCAGTACGTCGCGACCATTCCCGACGCCACCTACGACGCTACCTACGGTGCGCGCTACGTGTTCGCGCCGATCGACCAACACGAAGTCGGACTCGAGACTCGACTGAACGTGACTTTCACGCCGGCGCTGTCGCTGCAGACCTACATCCAGCCGTTGATTTCGAGCGTGGATTACGGCGACGCAGTTCAGCTCATGCGCCCGAAGTCGTTCGATCTCGAGCCGTACGGCGGCGCGGTGCCCGACCTCGACTTCAACGTCCGGTCGCTGCGCGGCAACGCCGTGCTGCGCTGGGAGTGGCGCCCTGGATCCACCATGTACCTGGCGTGGCAGCAGAGCCGGCAGGACCTTGCCGACGTGGGTGACTTCGCACTCGGCCGCGACAGGCGAGCGCTCTTCGACACTCGCCCCGACAACATCTTCCTCGTGAAGATCGACTACTGGCTCAACCCGTAGGCGTCGCACCCGCGCGAGCGGCCACCGTACCGGCAGGCGCGCTCGGGAGCACGCCGTGGGCCCAACCTTCCCTCTCCATCAACCGCACGATGTGCGCGAGATGGTGCTCGGAGTGCCAGCCGTACATCGCTAGCAGTTGGTCCACGGTGAAGATGATATCGTGTTCAGGGTGCCGCACCGTGCGCGCGAAGTCGGCATCGTTCAGGGAACCGAGAAGCGCTACCCACCGCCGGTGCAGCGCCTCGAGCAGGTCGAGCGACACTGCGGGATCGCACAGATCGGTATCCGCGAGCGTGGCCCACGCGCCCTGGTCGTACGGCTTGATCACGGGCTCCTGCTCGGTGAGCGCCAGCTTGAATCGCGTGTAGGCATTCAGGTGGCTGTCGGGGATGTGATGCACGAGCTGATGCACCGTCCATCCACCGGGTCGATAGGGAGTGCGCCACCGCTCCGGCGTGAATGCCGCCACTACCGCGCGCAGCCGTCTGGGGAGCGTATCGATGCTGGAGATGTGACGCGCACGATCGGCGGGTTGCAGCTTCGCTGCCGGCATCTCGAACCGGCCGATCGGATACCGTAGATCCACCTGTTCGCTCATGAGGCGGCCACCCCGTAGCTGTCGCGCAGGATCGCGATGTGGTGGGCTACGTGTCCGGTCGCGATGTACAGCAGCGCCCTTGCGCTCACGGCTGCCTCGTTGGCGATCCCGGTGCGCGCCAGCTCTTCCGGCGACAGCCCCTCGACCAGCCGCGTCAACGCAGCGCGCACACTCAGAAAACCGTCGAGCAGCGCGCCGAGCGGACGCTCGTCGAATCGGCCGGCGGCCACGTACGTGTTCTGATCGAACCCGGCGAGCGGCGTGGCATCTCCGCGGGCGATTCTGAACAGGCGATACGAGAACACTCGCTCGGTATCGGCGAGGTGACCGAGCACCTCCTTGATGCTCCACTTCCCCGGCGCGTATCGGGCCAGCGCCTGTTCCTCCGTGAGGGAAGCGCAGATGCGCCGCAGCTCTTCCGGCTGGCTGCGCAGCAGCTCGAATGGGCCGCGCTCGCGCGCGTACGTGACGTAGCCTGAATAGAAGGGAGCGTACTCGTCTGCACCCGGGGGTGAGATGCGTTCACTACTCATCGGTTCCGGCCTCGCTGGTTCACGGTGGATTCACTGCGTCGATCGATCGCCGGAGTGCGCCACGACTGATGCGTCGCCATGCGTGCACGTCACGGTACAGGTCGAACCTTCAGCGCGCGCGTACGGTTCCCGCCCCGCCGCCGAATCCGTGCGAGCATGTTACGCGCTCGTTACGATACGGCCCGACTCCCCGTGACGGAGCGGCGGCAGAGTTCTCTCCATGATCAACGGAGACTACTCATGCACGACACGACGTCAGCGGACGCTATCCGAGGGGTTCGAGCCCCGGCAGCGGGCCATACGGGGTCGCACTAGAATGCGGCTCCGCCATACAGTACTCGCCGCCGCGGCGGCGATCTCGATCGCCACTCTTCTTCCATACGCGCGCGCCGCGTCCCAGCAGCCCTCCCCCACGGGACGCGTCTACGGAAGCGTAATAGATGCGGGCACCGGCCGGCCACTGGGCCACGCCGCGATCCAGCTCGTAGGAACTACCAGAGGGGTCAGCACCACCGAGGACGGCCGCTACCAGCTTGCGGAGATCCCCGCCGGTACGGTGACGCTCCACGTCCGCCTCATCGGCTATCAGCCGAAGACGGTCACGGGCATCCTGCTGGTTCCAGGTGCCGCTGTCGAGCAGAACATCACACTCGAGCAGACGGCCGCGCAGCTCACGGCAATCGTGGTCACGGCCACGGTGGAGCGCGGTGCGGCCAACGCACTCCTCGACGAACAGCGCAACTCCACGGAAATCGTGAACGCCGTCGGCTCCGAGCAGATGTCGCGGAGTCCCGATGGCGACGCCGCACAGGCGGTCCGGCGCGTGAGCGGTGTGACGATCCAGGATGGCAAGTACGTGCACGTGCGCGGCCTGGGCGAGCGCTACACGGCCGTGTCGCTGAACGGCAGCCGGATGGCCAGCCCGGAGCCCGAGAAGAGAGCCGTGCCGCTCGATCTCTTCCCGGCTTCGCTCATCCAGTCGATCACCACTTACAAGACCTTCAGCCCCGACCAGCCGGGCGACTTCAGCGGCGCCCGCGTGGACATCCGCACGAAAGATTTTCCGGTGCGGCGCCTGCTCACCTACTCGCTTTCAATCGGGATGAACGATGCCGCCACCGGACGCTCGGTCATGTCGGCGCCCGGCACATCGCTCGACTGGATCGCCTTCGGGGGCGCTGATCGCCGGCTCCCCTTCGCGGGCGGTTTCGCAGGAGTGCTTCCCGGAGCACCCGGCGGCGGGAGCTTTGCGAACGCGCTGAACAGGCCGTGGAGCGGATCACCCGCCAGCGGCGCGCCGGACTACGGGCTCACCATCTCGGTAGGTGGAAACGAGGAGCCGTTCGGACACCGGCTGGGCTACATCGCGTCGCTCAGCTACTCGCGCAAGCAGGAGGTTCTCCGGAACCACGAGCGCTCGCAGGCCATACCGCTCTCGGGCGGCGACGCGCTTCGCCCGTACAACGCATTCATGGGCTCCACCGGGCGCACCGCCGTCCTCTGGGGCGGGATTCTCAACCTATCCACCTGGCTGGGCGACGCCACGAAGATCTCGCTCGACAACAGCTACGATCGCAACGCAGACAACGAAGCGTACCGCGACGAAGGGATCTTCGACGACGAGATGTTCATCCAGCGCTCGGGGCTGCGCTACACGGAGCACAGCGTGCGCTCCAACCAGTTGCGCGTGGAGCACTCGTTCAGCGACCGTCAGCGGCTCCAGATGTCGCTCACCAACTCCGCGGTCTCTCGCAACGAGCCTGACCGCTCCGATGTCACGTACGGTCGCGAGTACGACCCGGTTCTGGGCGACACTCTGTCACTGGCGATGCTCCCGGGTACGCCCGATGCGAACAAGCGCACGTCCAGCGAGCTCCACGAACGCGTGTGGGACGGCCAGCTCGACTACGCTATCGATCTCGGCGCACCCGGCAGCGCGCCTCGCCTGAAGGTGGGCGGCGCTCTCCGCTCGACTCACCGCACCGCGACGCAGAGCGCGTTCGACGTTCTGCTCTTCGGTCTCACGCAGCAGCAGCGTGAGGCGAGTCCGGAGGAGATCTTCGCCTCC
>Ga0182744_1002372_pt1 | contig 15488 bp, 7 predicted proteins | sample eDN3rd30CKraftMG_FD_128525 | JGI IMG/M metagenome (GOLD analysis project Ga0182744, IMG submission 128525) | Enriched Miracle-Growth compost microbial communities from Emeryville, California, USA - eDNA 3rd pass 30_C Kraft MG (version 2) (version 2) ...
AGAGCGAGACCTATGCCAACCTCGCCCAGCAATCGACGAGCTCTGCGCTCACCCGGTTCAGCGAGATCCGCAACGCCTACAGCCAGGGTCAGAGCTCCGACACGGTCAGCGGCGTCGGCACGAACGACAGCATCGGCACGGCATTCAGCGAAGTCGACAATGCCTCGAGGACGCTGCAGCAGCAGTTTGGCCTGTCCCGGCGCGCCTCCGACGACATCACTGTATCCTGGTTCCTAAATGGAGAAGCTTCCGCAGGCGTAGGAGGCAATTTGGGGCCAGCAACTCTTGGAGCCAAGGCGACTGGCGGTCGCAATCAATCGTGGACGGACAGCGATATCGGGATCGCCTCGGAAGACCGTGGCAGGATCATGGGAACGCTGCGCCAGCTTTCCGACAGTCGCAACTGGTCGAACACGCGTGAAGGCTTCCTTCGCGAGACGAGCTCAAGCTCGGTATCGCACGTGTCGACCAGCTCGTCGGGTCTCAGCCGATCTCTGACCGAAGCCGAAAGCTACACGCGAGAGGCGCGTCGGGCCGAAGAGATGGCTAGCCGCCTAGAGAACCAGGCCAGCTGGTACGAGGCCAATAGCGCCGCAGGCACGCTGAACCTGAGCCAGGCCTATCGCGAATGGGGCATGGCCGAGATGGAAGCCAATCGTGACTATTACGGGCCAGTCCGCTTCGACGACATCGAGTTCCAGATGAGCGCGCGCGGCCAGCAACTGCAATCGCGGTTTGTCGAGAGTTATGCCGATGTGCTGCAGGACGACATCGAAGCCGACCTTTCATTGCCGGACTTCGCTCCTGTCAGCCGCCCCGGGATCGGGAGTGCTGGGCAGGTGCGAGCTAGGGGAGCCGTGGGATCTGCGGGTGGGCCGTTAATGCCCGATGCTCCTGATCGGTCGGACATCACGGATGAGGTCGAGCGGGTCCGCCGGCGGGGTCGGGAAAGGATCGGAACAGTGGGTGGTTACCTCGACCGTCAGACGCAAGGTGCCACGGGCGCAAGCGAGGAAGCGGCAGATGATGTGAAAGAGTGGTAAGGTTCAGAGGACCAGGTCGTAGACGATAACGAAGATCACGAATGCTACGAGCAGCGTGAGCACTGTGATGATCTTCGCCCGCCCCAAGGGGTCGGCCCAAGCCTTCTTCCAAGAGTATGACGTGAGGCGATTTTCGGAGATGGCACGGTTGATCTCCTGCAAGCCTTCCCATTGATGCTCCGAGTTGTGCGGGGGGTCTTTGCGCCCAGCCATGACGTTCTCCAATCGAAGGGAGTTTAATGTATGAAAATCGAGACATAAAGCCGGAAATCGGGTTTAATGCGTCGATTTTGAAGCATTATCGCAGCGGCAATCACCGAGGCCTCGGGGCATCTTACTAGTCGATCCGTTGCACGAAATCCCCGTGAGACTTGGCAACGGCCTCGATGACCTTTGTGACTACGCTTTGGGGGTCGCGGAGCGTGATCACCAGCGTATCAATCGGCCTAGTCAAGGCAATCATCACCCATTGCCACGCGACGCGGCTTGCACGCTCATTCGGGTCGACGAAGCCAGAATTGGAGACGTCTCGTCCCAGCGTTGCTTCGAACTTGCGATGCCAGAACTCGTCGAGCCCATCGAGCACCGTGACCCAACCTTCTAGACCTCGGCAAGATTCGTACTGGACGATCCTCGCCGTTTCGAGCGAGCGCGGGAAGTCTTTCCTGGCAGCCCGGTTGACCGCGTCCCAGGTAGCCAGTCCCTCGAGCTCGAATTGGTTGGCGAGGTTCGACCTTGGCCCATCTGCCGTGCGGACCACTTCCGAGGCTGGCACGCAGTGCAAGAAGTCTACCAGGGAATTCCCGGTTGCCTGGGCTTCTACCAGCAAGGCCTGCCTAGTCGGGCAGAGTGACGTGTACGGCTCGTAAGAGACGAGGACCTTCCCTCCAGCGGCTTCGTCGCTCGGCTCGACGGACCAGTTAAGGCCTGCATTCTCGGCCATGGCATTGGCAAATACGCCGAGATTTCGCTTCATGCGCAAGCAACGAGCCAAGCTCTTCTCTGATATATTCTCCTTCCCGCCTGCCGCCGCGTGCCAGTTCGTCCTCTCCCCGCGCACGAGCTGATCAAGCCCGTCGGCGACTAGGATCGTCGACGGATCATAGAGGCGGGTAAGAAGGTCTGCCTCTGCTTGTGGCCAGTCCTGGCCCTCGTCCACGAGAACGACGTCGAAATCGAGCAGGGATTGCTCGGCGTCTTTTGCCTTCGAGATGTCAGAGGTAGACACGGTACCCGTGTCGATCCATTCAAGGGCAGTCGCGCACTTGCCAACGTACGCATCGAAGTCGTCCTCGGCTTCCTCCTCTTCCAATCCGAGCCGGTTCAGCCACGTGTAAACGAAAGACATAACTGTCTTGACCTCGACACCACCGCCGTCCGAGGCCCCTGGAATGCGCAGGAGTGCGAGTAGGCGGGTAATATCGGCAGCCAAGGCCACGTTGTAGGTGAGGACAATGCATCGTCGGCCATGACCAACGAATGCCTCGTGGGCAGCCTGCAAGAGCATGATGGTCTTGCCCGTGCCACCGTGCCCCTTGAGGCGAACCATGTGCTGGCCCAATAGTTCGGCCAGGTCCTTCGCCTCGGAGCGGCGCGCTGCAATTCGGTCCATCTTCGCCCGGTCGAGCTTCGAAGGGACGATCGCCCTGAAAATTGATGCCTCGAGAACCTTGCGGGCTTTGGTCATCGGGATCGAAGAAAGGACAAAGTCCCGTCCGAACTTTCGGACGCCGTTCACACCCGCGACCGCGGTCAAGAAATCGGACCCGCTAAACCCGAAGGCAACCGCGCCCGCTTCGGGCACCGATTTTCCGTTGGAGATCGGCAGCGCGGGAATGCCTTGCAGCGCGACACAACGGTAAACCCAAGTCGAGAGATGTTGGTGCTCGAAGTACTTGGCTAGCGCGTGGACCTGGTCGATGTTCTGGCCGGTAGCGCTCTTCCATTCCTCGGGGTAACGAACCGTGACCTCGTCACCGGCGACGTTTATCCCCCCGGCATCGTGCCCCTTGACCTCGACGGCCACCACTAGGTTCTCGACCTTTACCTTGATACTGCCCAACCGCTTGCCGTCCTGGTCGTGCAAGGCCTTCCGCGGGACGAAGTAGCGCGGCTTGGCGAACACGCCAGCGACGACGATATCGACATCGCTGACCTTGTAGCCTGCCAGTTTCGCGTTCGGCGCGATCTTTACGTGTTCGAGTTCGGAGGGAGACTCCCTCAAACCCGGCCAGAGCTTTGCAAGCGCGTCGGAAATGGCGACTGCCGCGTCGTATTCCTCGGTCCCTTCTTCGCCTATGATCTCGATCACGACTTCAGCGCCAACAAGTACTCGGGAAAGCGTATCGCAAGGTGTCGAACGTCAACGAAGCGGATGTCGGAATCGGTACCATGTGCCGCGCGGAAGCTGTCCTGTGCGTCCAGCTGGACCGGCTGGACCAATCCGAGCGCGGAATGCCAAAGCGGGTGGCCGAGCACCAATGCCCGCGCGTCCTTGTGAATGACCGTCAAGCCAGCGTGCTGCTCGACGCCGACTTCCAGCCGGGACTTGGCGCAGAACGCCGCGAAGGCACTGGCAATACGTACCTCTGCGCCGTCAATCCAACGTCCAGTGCCCAGTGGCAGTCCAAGCGTTAGCTCGGCAAGGTCAAGGGCGAGCCTCCAGTCGAGTAGCCCGTGCGAAAAGCGGTTGGAGTAGCTGCGAAGGCAATCAGGGCAAGAACGGTCGCAGTTCTCGGCATGGATGGGACGCGTCCATTGCTCGCTTGTATCAGCGTAGAAGCGCGAAAGTGCACGGCTGAAGTTTGCTGGATCGGAAGCCCAGCGCGCGTAACCCGCGCCGTTTTCCAGTGCGTCGGCGACGAAAACTTGCTCGGTCTTGCCCTTGTCCGTGATCGCGATCGGTTGCCTGCCTACCCGGAACTCGTCCGGCGAGATATCGAGCTCCGTGGCGATCGCTAACTTCGCGAACTCCGCGAACGAGGCTAGCGCAGGCGTGGTCGACGGCATTCCCGACTCCAGCAGCCCGTGGTTACCCACGCCCTGTGCATTGTCGAAGTAGAAGCTCAGGACATCGGTGGTGAAGATCGCCCCGATTGCCCCGTATGGATCTTCCGAGATCGGGTTGCCTGGAAGGTCTCCAGGGATCCGGTCGTCGCGGTACAGCGCAGTGTCGTTCACCACGACCATGTTCGGTTCCTTGGCATGAAACTCGAAAAGGTGGTTGTCGTTGTCGTTCACCACGGTGACCGGGCCAGTCCCGATCGCCATCTCGAGGGGACCGCAGCGACGGTCCCCGTAAACCTGGTCAAAGGCCATGACAGGAGGGGGAAGTGCCGGACCGCGGCTGCGCTGGCCGTCGTAGTCCAACGCACGCCAGTGCGCCATGAAGCCCTTCGGCTGGTAAAGCTTGAAGTCCCTCGACGGGTTTCCGCAAACCTTGCAGGTTTCTGCCGATCCGTGCGTGATCGCGCCACACTCGTCATCGACGCAGCGAGAGTATGGAAGCGGGGCCCCGAGCGGATCTTCCTCGTTCCTGACGCCTTGCGGGGAATCGTACTTCGATACGAAACCACACGCGACGTGCAGTTGCTTGTCCTTGGGCACTTCCGAGCCCGGTGAAAAGGCCCAGACCGCGTGGTCGAGCGGACGGTCGCTTAGGGCTACCTTCTCGACCTTCGTTGCCTTCTTGTCCGAGTAAAGCGTTCGTACCTGTGTCGGGAAGCCGAACATGGGCAGCAACCCGGCAACCGCGAGGCGATGGCTAAGCTCGCGCTGGATGAACCGGGAATCTTGAACCACCTCGTCAATCTTCGTGACGATGTGCTCCTTCAGATGCGCGGCAATTTCTGTCTTCGTGTCGGGACTAAGCGGAGCGAAGGCGCTGAGCCTCGAGACAACCGCATCGACGTCCGGCGCACGCGCCAGCCAGTCTGCGATGGCTTCTCGGTAGGTGGGCCATTCCTCCACGCGACCGAAGGCGCCGTGGAGGCTCTCGGGATTACGCTCCGGGCCATCCTCGATAGAACGAAAGGCCCGGCGCAAGAGCTCGGCCGTTGCCACGCGAGACAAGATCTCGCCTCGTGACAAGTCGAGCTCAGGCTGCGGGGGTACGTCCCCGGTCATGCGCTCGGGATGGTTGAAGTAGTAGTCGTCGTGGGCCGCGCCCCTTGAAATCGTCAACGCGTAGGAGAAGGGTTGGCCAGCACGGCCCGCACGACCAACCCGCTGCTGGTAGTTGAAGCGTTGCGGCGGCATGTTGGCCATCATCACGAGCTTCAGTGACCCGATGTCGACACCGACTTCCATGGTCGTCGTAACCGAGAGCACGTCGATCCCGTGCGTAACCGGGTGTTCGTGACCGATATATGCTTGGCCCTTGAATAGGCGCTGTCGCTCGCGCTGCTTTTCCAAGGGCTTGGTTTGACCGGTAAGTTCCCAGGCAACCAGCCGGTGCGCGGGCTCCCGCGACACCCAACCATAGTAGTCTTCACCGGGCTCGGTGATTTCCTGGAACGTGTTCGAAGAGCAGTAGTCGGTCGTACAGACGAGGCCGGGGTTGTTGAGGGTCGCGGTCGCGCAACCTTCGCAGCGCAAGAGCGGTCGAGCGCCGCGCGGGACGAGCTCGATCTTGAGTTCCAAGAAGTTGCGGGTCTTGAGCAACCAGTTCTCGTTCAGGACGCCGATGCCCGAAAGCCGCTCGCCGATTTTCTCCTCGAGCGCTGCGGGATCCTGCCCCAGTTTGCGACCGAGCTTCTCCAAGTAGCCTTGGACCGCCATGGGAGCGTTGGTCGTGTTGCGCGTCGACCCGCCTTCGTAGAGTTTTCGCTGCCCCAGTATCCGAACGACATTGGAAAGCACGCCCTCGGCAACGTCGTCGCCTAGGCCCAGCGCGGCACCATGCTGACCCTTGATGGAGATGTACGCGACCCCCATGGACTCGAGGTCACGACCAGCCCGGTCGAACAAGGCATCTGCCACGTGGCTTGAAAGGTGACCAAGGTAGTTCGCCTGGCCGCGTTGCAGCGTCTCCGGGTCAAGGTCGTCCCAGGTTGCTCCCTTCGGCCTGGGAAAGAAGCGCCACCAATCGACGCCGTCCTTTCCCGGGTACTTGGCAAGGCTGACCTTTGGTCCCGCGGGGTTAACGCCCATGGCCACCATTTCGTCGACCAAGGTTGTTACGAGGGTGGGCCAGGCAACGCGGGACGTCGAAGCGCTGGCATCGAGCTCGGCAAGGACTGCCATCTCGGCCTCCTCGGCCATCCCACCGGAAACGAGCCTTGCTGCTTGCCAAGGATTGCCGGGTAGCTTCTTCGCCTTCTCGACGATGGCGGCCTCGCTTTCGGATAGGTCCGTGCCCGACCTTGCCTTGGCAACGAGCTCCCCGAGCAGTTCGGATGTAATCGCTTCCCGGGGCTGCAACGCCTTGAAAAGGAGCTGGCGAACGAGGTCGCGGAAATGGTGCACCTCGAGGCCAGCAGCAAGGTCTGCCGCGTCGTCGCGGCTGTCGGTAAAAGCGATCATTTGCTCCGCTTTCACCGTGTCGCTCGTAGCGATAGCGGACCTGTCCGCAACCAGCTGGGTGGTCGCGTTGAGACCAGTCCTGAGCCCGCGGATCGGCGTGTTAACGGACGCGCGGTAGAACTTCTCGATCTCCTTGGCGTTGCGCCATTTTTGCTCGCTGCCGCACCTTGGACAGCATTCGGGCAGGCCGGCAACGTTTACGCCCTGCGCTGGGGAGAAGATCACTCCCGTCGCATCGTCACCGCCGGGAACGGCAGGACGCAGGAAGCCGGCCAAAGGATCGAGATGGCCAAGCGCGAACGAGAATTGCTTCTGGCCCTTCTTTCCGGGGCCTTGGTGAGTCCAGCTCCGGTTTTCGCGCGGAAGCTGTCCTCCTGGCCAATACCAACGGAATTCCTCGTGCGGGCGCTCGTAGACCATCCCCGGGGGGGCCATTGCCATGCCTGGCTTTGTCGACTCCAGGAACGCAGCGTCCGGTCCCGTTGCAAACCCTTCCGGTTCCTTGACCTTGAACCCGCCAAGGTAGGCTTCCCCGCAATCGTAACAGTAGAGAAGCTCGAGCACTTGGCCACCGCAGGCGCATTTCATGGCAGGCGCCTGGAAGAGCTTCCCGATTTTGCGACCCGGCGTGCGGTAGCCCTCGTGGACTTGGTCACAGCCTGGATTGCTGCAAGCCCAAATCCCTTGCACCTGCCGCAAGAACATGTGCGAGCGAAAGGTTGGTAGCGGGCTTTCCCACTTTGTCGCCTCGTCGCCTTGCTCGGTCTTTGCCGCGGCGAGGAAGCCTTCAAAAGCCGCGTCCGAAGCCGCGTTCCCGAGCAAGACCTCTTTCAAGCGATTGAGCCTTGTTGGCCTGACATGTCCTGACACGTCCTTGCCCGCGACGTAGCACGCGGCGGCCAAGGTTTCTCGCGGCGAGATACCTTCCAAGGCCGCCTGCAGGCCCTCGGAAGTGGCTTCGCCCTGCTGGGTCGTTGCCTCGAGCTTTGTGAGCACTTCGCCAGTCAACGGCAGCGTGGCTTCGTAGGTTGAGGGAGTGCCTTTCAAGATAGTGAAAGTCTGGCGGGGAACGCCGAAGAACTCCTCGAGGTATGCTTCGCCGGTATCGCCGTCGAGCGAGGCACTCGTCCCGATGCATCGTAGCTGTGGTGAGCCCGGCTCCAAGCCAAGACGGTCAAGCAAGTTCCTGACCACGAGCGCCACCTCGGTCCCCTGCGTTCCGCGATAACCGTGGAGTTCGTCCACGACCAGGGAGAACACGTTAGACGAGTCTGCCTCCAACCATGCCTTGGTCTGGTCGAAGATGGGGTCCTCGACGTCCCTCATGAGCATGATGTTGAGCATGCTCGTGTTCGTGATCAGGATGTCGGGCGGTGTCGCGATCATGTCCCAGCGAGTCAGCAGCTCGCCGCATTCCGGGTCTTGGAACTGGGATACTGCTTCGACGAGATCGTTTCCGCTCTTCCCCCCGTCAGCCAGGGCCTTGCGCAGGCTCTTTGCCTCGCGGGCGATCTTCTTGATCTCGGCGGCAACCTCGTTGACCTTGTTCTTACCGTTCGCGTTAAGTGGCCCTTGCGGGAAGAAAGTGCCCCCCGGCGTCGCGCCCGTGTAACGGCCGAAGTAGAACAAGGGCAGCTCGTGGATCTCGCGCGCGCGGATCGCTGCTTGCCGCAACCGCGACACTTGGTCCTCGACCAGCGCGTTGGTCGGGTAAAGCACGAGCGCACGGACCGCGGCAGACGGCCCGCCTGAAAAGCCGTCGCGCATTGGTTTCCACGTTGGCTGCTTTCCCTCGAGGCCTTTCTCCCACCAGCGGTGCAACGCGCCGTTGCCCGCTCCTTGCCGTCGTTCCTCTAGCAAACCCGCAAGCAGTGGTAGCAGGAAGCTCTCGGTTTTGCCCGAACCCGTGCCCGAGGTCACGATGACGTTCCGGTGACCCCCGGTAGTTCCCTTGTGGGCCGTCACGAGCGATTTTGCCTGGTGGTCGCGGAGCTTGATCGACTCGTTGCCGAAAACCACCGGCCCGAGATGCCTAGCAGTGAAATCCGAAAGCCCGGCTTCTCGGCACGCGTCTTCGATGGCCTTGACCGAGGGATAGACGGGCACCGCTTCCAGCAGCGCTTCCTGCGCCATGACACCTGGAAGCGCGAGGATTTCGTCCCGTTCGCGCATGATGCCCGGATCGCGCATCCAAAACGCGCTATCGTAGTATCGCTTGTACGCATCGCGCACGTAGGCAAGGACGTGCGGGGGATTAGCTACTCTCATCGGGCACCTCGGTGGAATACAGGACGTCCAGGACGGCCGCGGCGACATCGCCCGGCACCTGGGAATACTTGAGCACGCCCCCTTCTTGGGTCGGAAGGCGCCCGGAACATGCGCACAATGCCCTTGCCAAGAGCCCGGCCGGATCCGCACCAAGACGCGAGACAAACTCCGCGTTTGCTTGCGAGTAGGCGTGCAAGTTGATCCCGGCATCGCGCGCGGCGAGCACTTTCACTATCTCGTGGGGGCCTTGGAAGAGATTTCCCCTCGCGTCGCGGTAGGCGTAGGCTTGGCCTCGCCATGCGAGGCGGTAAGCGCCCGGCTCCAACACGTCATGGCAACGGTTCCATCGGCCATGGACCAGGTCGTAGCGTTCGGATGCAACGTCATCCGCCACGGACAGCGGGACAAGCATGCCCCTTGTCGAGCCAAGGCTTGCCATCCGGCGTGCTATAGCGCGCGGCGGATCGAGGACCAACGCGATCGATCTTCCGTGGGGATCCTTGATTGACTGCACGAGTAGCGCAGCGAGATCGGGTTCGATCCCGTCGAAAGCGATGTCCAGGGGCTGACCGTCCAATGCTTCCGATGCGTCTTGTGCACCGCCGCCGACGAGCAATCCGCGAACTGCGTTCGTCATGGTCGCGTTGCGGAAACCGCGCATGTGCGCTCGTCCGCTTCCGGAAAGGTTTAGCGTGGGAGCGGAAATAGACCATCGCGCGATCCTGCCAGCCCCGGGTTTACGCGCAAGGTCGATATACCCGAGAGCCTCGAGAGACCGGGCGATGGCATGGGCCTGCCATGGTTCCGAGACATTGCTCGATAGGAGCGCCTCGAACGACGCCCAGCTGCCCTCGCCCAGGAAGCACAGGGCATCGAGCAATAGATCGTGGTCGACCTGCTCAACCAGCTCCGGCGCACGCGGCGCAGGGGGTACCGGCTGGCGCCTCTTCTCTTGAACTCGCTTCGGTGGCTTTCCCCTGTTCTCGGTCAAAACGGAGAGCCCACAATCCCTACATTCCATGTTGAGCGGCATGTCTTGCTTACCGCCTTGCGGGACTGTCTCGCAGATCCAGTAATGGCTTCCGCGTTCGCCGCACGACATCGCGAGGATGTCCTTGGTGTCCACGGACTTCCCGTGCTTCACTGGGTCAAGGCTGGTGGGAAGCGGTATTGCGAAACCCCGTTCTGCTTCGCCGCCTGCGCCCAAAACCTCGAAGCCTTGCGGCATCACCGAGGGAAGTTCGCCCGCCGCGTTCACCCAGTTTTCTGAGCGGTCCCCATCGGCAAGCTCGGCCCTCGACCGGGCAGAAAATGGCGAAGCATATTGGAAACCTTGAAGGCAATCGACCTCGAGAGGCCTAGGACGTCGCGCGGTACGGCAAAGGAAGCCGAGGTATCCCGCCTCCTTCCCTGCCTCGTGCGCTAGGGCCACCATGTCCCCGCTCTCGGGCACATGGCCCGAAACATCGAGATCGCAAGCCACGCCGTCGGTCTCGGCCTTTGCCAAGACGGGGCCATCGGTATCGATACCCTCGAACAGCTCGATGCACGTTGGCCCCTTGCTTCCCTCGAAACGCAAGACCGGGGGAGCTTGCCTGTGCCAAACACTGCGCGAAAGACGCATGCCTCCAAACGATTGGAGTCCAGCTGCCCGCGAAACGGGAACAAGCGAACGCAAATCGTTGTCTGGCAAAACGGATGGCATGCGCATCAAGCGCACGTTCTCGTACAGCACCCAGCCCGCCGGAAGCCCCGGTAAGTCGGCCGATGTTGCCACCGTGAATCCCGGTGCGGCCAACTCGGTGAGCAAGTCCTCGACCGCGGACCGGGTCCGTTGCCTATCGCGAACGAGTATGACGTGGGGCGAACCGAGGGCAGTCTTGTTCGTCTCGATCCAGAAAGGCCCGGTCTCGGCCCTCACGAACGGGATCACGGCCTTGTATCGCCAACGAAACGTGCGATTCTGCGCTGGCGCAACGTACTCGACTCCCTTGAGCAAGATCTCGGGAAGCGGAACCGATGCTGGAGGCGACAAGGTCGCGAAGGATCCGAACACGTCGTTATCAAGGGTAAGCTGGTGCCCTTGTCGATCAGACAATACCTGCACGTCACCTTGTTCGCCGTGAAGACCAAGGGAAAGTGCTGCAACGCGGTCAGGAAAACCCGGCACCAAGGAAAGGGCAAGGGCAAGCGCGGCAAGTTGCTCGCGATCACCAACGCTCGAAGCGCTCGACGCCTCCGACCAATCCTCCAGTTCGGCAAGTACGATCTCGCAGATCCTCGGGCGCAACTTCGGGTCCGCCCAGGCTTGGCGCAGTCGCCTATTCGCCGCCGAAGAACGGATCCAAGAATCGATGTATCGGCCGATCTCGGATTCGGTCACGTTGTAGCCGCCGGCAAATCCGTAACGCTCGAACATGTCGTGGAAGCAGGCCCGGTCGCCTGCACGGATGATCGCCTGCGAAATCGCGATGCTGATGTACTTGAACTGGTTTACCGGGCGAGCCGTGGGACGACCGTAGCGGTAGTCGGTGCTCACCAACCACCGCGCGAGCCAATGCCAAAATTTTTCCGTGTCGATGCCGTGCAAGCTGAGCTGGTCTCGCGGCAAGCCGGTTAGCTCGCTCAATCGCACGTAGTAGTTGCCCTGCGTGTGCGTGCCGTCCGAGGCCATGAGTTCCGCGGCGTGCGACAGGCAAAACAGCAAGGCCGTGAACGGCGGCCTGGTCACCATCCCTTCCTTGCTCCAGAACTTTAGCTGGGTTTCGTGACGAGCGTAGGGATCACCCGTCCGCGAAAGGCTTCGCCCCACTTCTCTACAGATGAACGCCTCGACCTCTTCCTCGCCTTGGCCAAGGCGCTTCGCGGCAGATGACAGCGCGACAGGATCGAGAACCATGAACACGGGACGGGATTCGAAGCGCCCCGAGAAGATTACTTCGTTCAGGACCTCGTTTACTTCGCCGTACACCGAATAACCCCCTGGATTGGCACAAGATGACCGGGCAAAAGCTTGCTGTCCAGATGAAAGGAATGGATAATTCCCCGATGAAACGAAAAAGCGAAAAACCGAGCGAAACACCTGGACCGCCGCCAGGCCCCGTGCTAGCAAACACGGCATGACTCTCGACACCAAGACCCTCGACAAGGACGGGACGACCGCGGTCCCGCTGACTTCCGCCGAAGAGCCAACGGCGACTCGTTCGATCTATTCCGCGGTCGACTTGTTCGCCGGGTGCGGCGGGCTCGGCACCGGGCTCGAGAACGCCGGCTTCACGACGGTCTTCGTCAACGAGCTCGATAAGGACGCGATGGCAACCTACCTGCGCAACCGCGGGCACGAGCTCGGCGGCATGCGTTTCTCTGACAATGCCGAGCTTCGCTGCCACGACGCGCACGATCTCAAGGGCAAGCGGCTCGAGAAGCTGGTCAGCGATCTGGGATCGATGAGCGAGGTCGACTTGCGCTTCGAGCAAGCTAGCCTCGGCAAACTCAGCAACCTCGACCTCGTTGCCGGCGGCCCTCCTTGCCAAGGGTTCTCGGGCATCGGGATCAGGCGTTCTTACGCGGTCGACAAGGAAGCCCTGCCTTCCAACCGGCTTTACGCGAGGATGACCAAGATCATTGACCGGCTTCGTCCGCGCATATTCCTGTTCGAGAACGTGCGCGGGCTTTTGACCTCCCGCTGGACGCGCGAGGGTTCGCGGAAGATCTTCCCGGATGTCTTGGAAGAATTTCGCAAGATCCCGGGCTACGAGGTCCGGTGGTCGCTGGTATACGCCAAGGATTACGGTGTTCCGCAGAACCGGCCGCGCGTGCTGCTCGTCGGAATACGCAAGGACGTTCTCGAGGCCTGCAGCTTCCTCGACAAGGACGCCGACGCGGAAGACGCTGTCGCATGCGGGTTCTTGCCGCCGCCGAACCCGGGATCGTTTCCCGACCTCGTCGACCTGCTTGGCGACCTCATCGATCCCAAGATCACGAAGATCCTGCGGAGCGGTGAATTCCCCGCCGGTTCTTTCGAGACCACTGCCTACCCGCGCAAGCCGATGAACGAGTTGCAGGAGGGTTTTCGCACCCCGCCGACCTGGGCCGCCTCCCGGGCAGGCAAGCTGACGGAGCAGGAGTACAGCAAGCACAAGCGCGAGATCGTCGAGAAGTTCGACTACATGCTGGCGAACGGCGGCGAGATTCCCGCCCCTGCGCAAACCAAGAAGTTCTCGCAGCGCGTCTTGAAGCCGCGTTGGGGGAATGCCGAGCCGAACATGACCGCGACCTCGCTTCCGGACGATTACGTCCATTTTAGCCAGCCGCGCATCCTCACCGTGAGGGAATGGGCAAGGCTACAGATGTTCCCCGATTGGTACGAGTTCTCGGGCAAGCGAACGACGGGTGGTATCCGCCGGGCCGGTAACCCGCTCGAGGGCAACTTCGACCGCGAAGTTCCCAAGTACACGCAGATCGGCAATGCCGTTCCCGTCGGACTCGCCGAGGCCGTCGGCAAGCATTTCCGCAAGGTTCTCGACGAGGCCGTGGGAACCCGTGCTTGAGAAGAGTGACACGGACGTCGGCGATGTCCTCGCCGCGTTCACGCGCCACGAGATTGACGTAGCGCTCTTGGTCCCCACCGAAACAGGGCTGAAGAAGTCGATCATGGACGCGACCGCCAACGTGCGGGATTATCTCCTGTCGACCGGCATCCACGATTTCGACGACCAGGCGCAAGGCCCGGAGAACAAGGTGGTCCGCAGGGCCTACTTCGTCGAGCCCGATCGCCTCGTGGAATCGTCGGTGTCCCTCTACCGTCCCCAGACTAAGTCCGGCGACCCACGTATCTGGTTTGCCCTGCTCGGGCGCTATGCCGATCCCTACAACTTGCTTGCCGTCTTCGAGCACGAAGGCGACCTCTACGTGGTCAACGCGAGCCGGCCCGAGGTCTTGGCCTCGCTCGACAATGCTGCCAGCCCCCTTGGGCATATCGCGGCAAAGTACCGGCGAGGCGAGGACCCTGTCGTCGGCGAATTGCTCGATGCGCTGAGGGAAATTGCCGCGCAGGGGTTCGTTCGCACGCTGCGTCCGGGTGACACCGGCGTCGGCATGACGCTGGAAACCTTGCTCGGCATCGCGGCCAATGCCGAGAAGACGCCTGACTTCAAGGGGATCGAGCTCAAGGCGAAGCGGATCAAGCGGGCTCCCACCAGGTCCACGCTATTCTCGCAGTCGCCCGATTGGACGGTCAGCCCCGTCGGCTCGGCGTGGAACCTGCTCAGCACCTTTGGGTACCATCGCAATGGCAAGCTTCGCTTGAATTGCGAGATCAACGCGAAAGCTCCTAACTCCCTCGGGTTCATGCTGAGCGTCGACACGGAAAAGGACTGGCTGAAGCAGGACCACGTCCGAGCCGAAGAAGAACGGCGCGCGCATGTAGTCACTTGGCCCCTCGAGGTCTTGAGAGGCAGGCTGCGCGAGAAGCATCCCCAGACATTCTGGGTCGGTGCGCGCTGCCGCGGCAAAGGCGCAGACGAGCATTTCCATTACATGCAGGTCGAACACACGCGTGCACCGAACGTGCGTAATTTCCAAGCGCTCTTGGAAAGCGGCGTGATCTCGGTCGATTACCTCATGAGCCAGAGGGGCGAGAAGCAACTGGTCAGGGACCACGGCTACCTCTTCAAGATCAAGCAAAAGGACTTCCCGGCACTGTTCCCGCCATCCAATGTCCATGTCCTCGCCTGACACTGTCCTCGGGACCGGCGAAAAGCGAAAGCTGACGCTACTCGCGGCCGATCTCGCGGACTGGTACCGGCAGGGTGGCGGCCGGTCCTTCCCATGGCGCAAGCCGGGTACGCCGCTTTACCAGCTCGTTTGCGTGGAAGTCTTGCTCCAGCGGACCCGGGCCGAGACGGTCGCAAGCTTCTACAACCAATTCTTCACCCGCTTCCCGGGTTGGCACGAACTCGCGGACGCACCAGCCGAAGAGCTCGAGGAGTTCCTCAAGCCGCTCGGCCTATGGAAGCGCAGGGCCGCTGCGTTGCGAGCACTCGCGGCCTATGCTGCCAAGCATGACGGCATGTTTCCTAACTGTTACGAGGAGCTCCTGCAGGTGCCTGCCGTTGGCCAGTACGTGGCCCACGCGGTCTTGATGTTCCAGCATGGAGAGAGATTTCCGCTCATCGACGTGAACATGGCGCGCGTCGTGGAGCGCTTTGTGCGTCCGCGCAAACTTGCCGACATCCGGCACGACCCTTGGCTTCAGCAAGCCTGCAAGTGGCTCGTGAGGCGAGGCGACCCGACAACGGTCAATTGGTCAGTGCTCGACCATGCCGCCTTAACCTGTCGCGCGCGGAACCCCGACTGCCAGTCGTGTTTCGTTTCCAGCAGGTGTGCCTTCAAGGCCGTCTAGGATCTTCGCGAGGCACGGTCGGCTTCTCATATGACGCCAAGTAGGTTTCAACTTTCTCGATCGTGCGGCGCCGCGGTCGCCTTCCGAGCCGAAGGTCAAGAACGAACCGGGGGTCGCCGACTGCACGCCTCCCGAAGCGCGTCGCGGACATCCGCGATTCCCGCAGGTGGCACTCGATTGAGGATCAGCGTGCAATAGGCACCCCCTTCGTGGGGTGATCGGCGTGCAAAAAGGACCCCTTCATCCCGGGG
>Ga0182744_1002373_pt1 | contig 15487 bp, 13 predicted proteins | sample eDN3rd30CKraftMG_FD_128525 | JGI IMG/M metagenome (GOLD analysis project Ga0182744, IMG submission 128525) | Enriched Miracle-Growth compost microbial communities from Emeryville, California, USA - eDNA 3rd pass 30_C Kraft MG (version 2) (version 2) ...
CATCGACTTGGCGCAGCTTCGCCACGATCTCTTCGGGTTTGTGCTTCTTCTGGGGCATTCCAACGTCCTCCTACGGCTCAATAGCCTACTTCAGGGAGGACCACTTTTCAGGGGGCAGACCAGTCCCTTTTAAGGATATCGCACACTTGGTGGCAGGTGCGCGGGGCCGAAAGATCCTCGAGAGCGGCGACATAGAAGATGGGTTGGTATGGGGCGGTCAGGTGGTAGGCCTGATCCACGACATACCTACATGTCATGAGTTGCTGCAACGCATGGTGAAACAGGCACAGGAGCGGCTTGCTTTGGCAAGTGCGTGGCTACTGCAATGATAAATGATTCAACGACTGCTCCGCACCGTGATAGCGGGTTGCAGGTCGATTTCATCGATATGGGAGTGGTATGAAAAGCATTGGACCGATGGGCGGACTGAGAGTGCTCGATATGACCAGGGTGATAGCGGGTCCTTACGCTAGCCAGATACTTGGGGACTTGGGTGCTGAAGTCGTCAAGGTTGAGCGTCAGGGAGAGGGCGACGACGTACGCCGGGTTGGCCCGCCTTGGATGAAAGACGGCGGTGGCAACGACACCGAAGAATCCACCTATTTCCAGGCTGTCAATCGCAACAAGCGTTCGCTGACTGTCGACTTTTCCACAAAGGAAGGGGCGGCTCTTATCGCAGAGCTCGCGGCCAAGGCTGACGTTTTCTTGGAAAACTATCGTACCGGGACGCTGGCCAAGTACGGCTTGGACTACGAAAGTCTGCGCCAGATCAATCCTCGGCTGGTCTACGTGTCATTAACCGGCTTTGGGCAGACCGGGCCTTATGCCGACCGGTCCGGTTACGATTATCTGGTCCAGGCGATGGCAGGGATGATGTCGGTCACGGGCCACCCAGACGGCATGCCGGGCGCGGGACCTCTTCGTGTTGGTGTCCCTGTCGTGGATATTTGCGCGGGCTTGTACTCGGTGATAGGGGTGCTTGCAGCTATCAACGACAGGCACGAGACAGGTCTGGGCCAGGCAATCGATATCTCGCTGTTCGACTCCCAGATCTCCATCCTGCTCAATGCGTTTTCGTCTTGGTTCAATGGCGGCTCCGAGCTGGGGCGCACTGGAAACGATCATCCGAGTGCCGCGCCCTATGGCGTTTACGCTGTTGATGACGGACATATTCTGATCGCAACCTTCAATGATCGCGAATTCACCAGGCTCGCTCCGGCGGTAGGGCATCCGGAGTGGGCGAACGATGATCGTTTCTCCACTAACGGGGCGCGCGTAGCGAACCGAGCGCTGTTGGCTGACCTCTTGAACGGAGCTTTGCAGGGCAAGGGCAAGGACGAGTGGGTGCGTATCTTCAACGAAAGTAAGGTGTCTTGCGGGCCGATCAATACCGTGGCTGATCTCGATAACGATCCTCAGGTCCTTGCTCGCGACATCATCGTGAAAATGGAGCATCCCCAAACGGGCACGGTCAAAACTGCGGCAAGTCCATTGCGCTTTTCGCGCACACAGGTAACGTATCGAGTCGCGCCACCATTGACCGGAGAGCATTCTGAAGATGTGCTGCGCGAATGGCTTGGGTTTGGCGATGCCAAGTTGAGACAGCTGAAAGAGACTAAGGTGATTTGAATGAAGAGTGTATTTAAAGTCAGCCTCGATATAGGGGAGGACGCCCGGTGAGTTTTCCATTCGACTTCAGACCTTTTGAGATTCCAGCTGAATTTGACGCGCTGCGTCAAGAGGTGCGCGCCTTTTTGCGGGACGCATCAAGCGAGTGGACGGGCTGGAAGATTGGCCAGTCATGGACAGGCTTTAACAGGGAGTTCAGCAAGGAAGTGGGCCGTCGTGGATGGATAGGCATGACTTGGCCCAAGCAGTACGGCGGCCATGAGCGATCCCAGATGGAGCGCTATGTCGTACTGGAAGAGATGCTTGCTGTTGGAGCGCCGGTCGGCGCGCACTGGATTGCAGACAGGCAGAGCGGGCCGTTGTTGTTACGCTTGGGAACGCAAGCCCAGAGAGAGCGATTCCTGCCTGGCTGTGCGCGTGGCGAACTGGCTTTTTGCATAGGCTTGAGCGAGCCAGACGCTGGTTCGGATCTCGCCTCACTGAGATCCAGGGCCTCGCGTGTAGAGCATGGCTGGCGGCTCAATGGCCGCAAGATATGGACCACCAACGCTCAGGACTGCGATCTGATGATAGGACTATTCCGCAGCGACCCTTCCGCGCAGAAACATGGGGGGCTGTCTCAGTTTCTGATCGACATGCGTTCGTCCGGCATTGATGTAAGGCCTATCCGGGACCTTACCGGCGAAGCGCATTTCAACGAGGTGACGTTTGATGATGTGTTCGTGCCGGATGACATGCTGGTTGGCATCGAGGGAGACGGATGGAGCCAGGCCACTGCCGAATTGACATTCGAGCGTAGCCAGCCGGACCGATATATGAGTGCGTTTCCGCTATTTTGCACGTTGGTGGGTACAGTCCGGGACAGCGCAGTTGCAGATCGCCTTGCCTGCCGTCGTATCGGAGAGACTTACGCTGAACTGGTATTGCTGCGGCAGATGTCGCTTTCTATTGCTGGGCGCCTGGCTGCGGGGCAGTCGCCCGCCCACGAAGCTGTATTGCTCAAAGACCTTGGCAATACCCATGAGCAAGGAATGCCCGATTTGGTGCGAGAGTTGCTGGATGTGCCGGCAACGATCGACCGTCCCTACAAGTTGAGCGAGTTGCAAGCCATACTCACGGAAATTTCACCGATGTTCTCGCTACGGGGCGGTAGCCGCGAGATTTTGCGGGGTATCACAGCGAAAGGGTTGGGTCTCAGATGATGAACGATGCGAACGTTGGAGAAATGTTGGCGGACTCAGTGGGACGTCTATTGTCCGACGAGGTTACAAGGGATAGCATGTTGCGCTTGGAGGCGGGCGAGCTGGATATCGAGCTATGGCAGAGCCTGGAAGGTATGGGGCTGGTTATGGCGTTGGTGCCCGAACATGCGGGCGGATCGAGCATGTCCTGGGGCGACGTTGAATTGCTGCTGCGCGTGCTGGGTCGCCATCTGGTACCTCTGCCGTTAGGCGAATCGATGATCGCGGCCCATGCGCTGGCCGAAGCGGGGCTTGAAGTACCTTCGGGCATGGTGGCGATAGTAGAAGAGAAATTGACTTTGGATGCCGGGGCGGGCTTATCTGGTGTCGGCCTTAGTGTTCCATGGGCATCTCATGCTGAATACGGCATTGCTATAGCCGGAAGTGGGAAGGAAAACTACATTTGTCTCTTCAGAATGGATGAAACGGCTCGGGAAGTCCAAGAAACCTTCGGCCGAATCCCTACCGCCAGAGTGCGCTTTGGCAATGTTCCTATCCTGGCTCAGGCTTCTGCGCCGGCTCTCGGAGAATTGGGGCTGTTGCCCCGCGTGGCGGCGTTGCGTGTAGCACAGATCGCGGGGGCTTTGGCTGGCGTACTGGAGCTCTGCATCGAGTACGCCAATCTGCGTGTTCAGTTTGGCAAGCCCATAGGAAAATTCCAGGCGATCCAGCAGATGATTGCCGAATTGGCAGCCGAAACCGCTGCGGCACAATCTGCGGCGGCTTTCGCCTGCCAACAACTCGAAGCGCGTGATGATATCCGTGGAGCGATGGTCGCAAAGACACGCGCCGGTCAGGCTGCTGGGCGAGGTGCGCGAATTGCTCACCAGGTTTTTGGCGCCATAGGAGTGACGGATGAGCATATGTTGCATTATTTCACCCGCAGGCTCTGGCAATGGCGTTCCGAAGCGGGCAGCGAGCATTGGTGGTCTGAGCGATTAGGTCGACATATCCTTGGCACCGATGGTTTCCTTTTGTGGGAATCGATTGCTGATTGATGAATGATGAAGCGGCGACTAATTCGAGCTTGAGAGGAATAAAAATGGAAGACTTTCTGTTGTATGAGAAGAGGAATGGCGTGGTCATCCTGACGATGAATCAGCCCCAGTTGCGTAACGTACTTACGGGAAACGCCGCAGTGGGTGATTTCGTTGAGGCTTGCGATCGAATTCAGTCTGACCCGTCGGTGCGGGTCGCGATCGTGACCGCTAATGGCCCGGTATTCTCCTCGGGTGGAAACATCCAGGTAATGAAGGAATACATCGAGCAGGACGTGGATCCTGCATTGATCCGTGAAGAGTATAGGACTGGTATTCAACGGCTGACGCGTGCCCTGTTCAGCCTCGAGGTGCCGTTGATTGCAGCCATCAACGGTCCAGCAATAGGCGCTGGTTGCGACCTGGCTTGCATGTGCGATATTCGCATTGCCTCCGAAAATGCCAAGTTTGCTGAAAGCTTTGTCAAGATGGGCTTGGTAGCCGGCGACGGAGGTGGGTGGTTCCTTCCGCGTATCGTAGGTATGTCGCGTGCAGCTGAAATGACCTTTACCGGTGACGCACTTGATGCGGCCCAAGCGCTGGCGTGTGGTCTTGTGTCAAGAGTCGTTACTGAGGATCGCTTGTTGGATGACGCTCTGGAACTGGCCGCGCGAATCGCTGCCAACCCGGCGCGCGTGGTTCGCATGTCAAAGCGCCTGCTGCGCGAAGGGCAGGGCGCAAGCCTGGATAGCTTGCTGGAAATGTCGGCGGGATTCCAGGCTATCGCCCACAAATCTTCGGATCATAAAGAGGCAGTACTTTCGTTCATTGAAAAGCGTACGCCTGTATTTGGCGGGACGTGAGCATGTGTCCTTTTAAACTATATGATGGTGCCCCTGCATTATGAGGAGTAAACAGTGAGTAGTAAAACAGCAGTATCGCCATGGGCAAGCGTGGATGATCGGCAAAAGGTTCGTCTCGACAAGCGAGAAGCGGTGTTGCAGGCTGCGGCACAGATCTTCAATGAGAAGGGGTTCCAGAGCACCAACCTTGATGAGGTGGCTGAACGGCTTAACGTCACCAAACCGACACTTTATTACTATGTTCGCAGTAAGGATGAAATTCTGTTTGAGTGTGTCAAGATCGGTCTGACAATGTTGCAGGAGTCTATACAGGAGGTAGGTGCTCAAGGCGGCACGGCGCTCGATAAGCTGAAGGCTGCCATGCGGAGGTATGCAGAAATTGTCACCATGGACTTTGGGCAGTGTGTCATACGGGTAGGTGAAGACCCGCTTCCGCTAGAAAGCCAGCTTAAGTTAAGGCGGATCAAGGCTGTTATCGACGCCGAATTCAGGCAATTGATAGAACAGGGGATTGCAGAAGGAACCATTAAGCCATGCGATCCGAAGATTGCGGCGTTTACCATTGCCGGTGCCTTGAGCTGGATCGCGCGTTGGTATAGGCCGTCGGGGCCTCTGAAACCCGACGAAATCGCTGACCAATGTATAGCACTTTTACTCACGGGTCTATGTCCGCCAACGAAAGCGGAATAAATGACATTTGACGACCTGCGGTAAGCGCCGTGGCAGTGCAAATCGGCGTCAGGACGGATTATGCATATCGATCGTGGTAAGCCAGTACGTCAGCCGACCCGTCGACAGCGCCTGCTTGGCGATCGGTTATCGTACACCGGTCCAAATGGAGACAGTCCTTAAAGCCGCATGAGCTGCTGTACGTCAGCCCGAGGCAAGTCCACAGCACCAGCCTGTTGTGAGTCCGGAGCAATCAATTGGCTCCGCGACACTCGCGGTAGGCTGTCTGGAATGAATGCGAGTGCTCGGCCTGCCAGCTGGCCGCCTCCGCCGGTTCGCCGCGTTCTATATGATGGACGATGCTGGCGTGGTGGTGCTGTATTTCTTCGTTGATTTGCCGTCCCATGCTCAGACCGGTCAGGCTGAAGTCGAAATAGTCGAACAAGACATCGTAATTCGCTTCCACGAGATACCTGTACACGGCGCTTCCGGATGCTTTCGCGATCGCGGAGTGGAAGCGCAGGTCGTCGATGGAACGAAAGTTTCCCATTCTGGAAGACCATCGGGTTTCGTTCAATACCGTCTTTAATGATTCCGCCCCGCAAGCGCACGCAGCGACATTTCTTGCCGCCTGTCCGACGGCCCAGGGCTCGAGCAGGCTTCGGATCTCACACATGTCATTGTGCGTCCGATACTTGGCTTTCACCTCGGAATGCAGGTTGGCAGGCAGCTCCGGCCTTCTTGCCATGCGCGTCCCGCTGCGCGGCGATGTGTCGATATAGCCCTGTTCGCGAAACCACGACAGGGCAGTCTGTATCGAACTGCGGCTGACGCCCAATTGATCGGCCAGCATTCTTTCGCTTGGAAGCCGGCTTTCGCAAGCCTGGTTGCGGGAAGAGAACAGCGACTGCAGCGATTCGATGACGAAGTCGGATATGCGCCGCCTGGACAGGCCGGTCAGCAGATCCAGTATTTGATCCGGATCCTGGGAAGGATATGGCCTGGCGCTTGGAATCGCCTCGCGCAACAAGGCCATATAACGTTTCAGGATGGGCAACGCCGGTTCGAAACGATGTGACGCAACGGGAACGCGCATCTGCTGCGCGAGCGCGTCGATGTCAGGCAGTGTGCCCAGGCGGCGGGCGCCATCGCATGCCTTTTCGAAGAAGCACAGGATGGAGTTGCCCAGAAGCTGGAACATATACTGGCACAGCGGGCTTTGCGAGGCCGCGGCCAGAAACGATAGAACGTCGAGGTGGCGGGCCGCGTCCGGGCTGCTATCCTGGATATCCGCCGACAAGGACGCGAAATGATAGATGGCCGGCCCTTCGTCCGCGGCGCCCCGCGCGTCTCCCTGCCGCAAGGCGTAAATCAGCAGCATCTCCATCACGTGGCCGACGTCGTCAAGGGTATGGAGATAGTCCCTGGTAAGGAGATCCACGCCACGCCCCGGCGCTTCCGGCAGCGCAACGCGCGTTTCTCCTCCCCGGCGGGAGGAAATGAGATCCACCGCCTTGAGTCGTTCGAGCGCGGACCGCATCGTAACGCGGCTGACCTGCGCCGCCCGTGCCAGCCGCATTTCCGAGGGCAGCGTCATGCCCGGCTGCAGGCGGCCCTGCGCAATGGCTTCCAGCAGGGTATGGACGATGCCATCGGATAAATGGTGGGGGGACGCCGGGCGCAGGCGCAGCCCCGGCTTGCCGATTCCACGGACCAGGTTCAAAGAATTGGTGCCATTGCCTCGTAACAGCATTAGCTGAAGCTCAATACCAGCAGTCAAGGCTAGTCTCCATCGTGCCGCGCGGTCATGGCGGCGGCCACGGATATCATTTGCTGTTATTACATTCTAAACTTCGTATTCGAAGAATACGTAGTAACCCGCAAGGGGGGCGGGGCCGCTACGGCGGCGCGCCAGCGGATTTGCTCCTTCATTCTCCTGTGGCGCGGCCCGTCTTGGCCGCGCCGGAGCCGCCAGACCGGCGTCAGCGGCTCTGCCGGCCGTAGCGGGCGAATAGCCCCTGCAGGCCGTTAGGCTGCAGAACCAGCACGGCGATCAGGACCGAGCCAAGAATGATCTTGTCGACATATGCCCCCATGGAAAAGAAGCGCTCCTGGATGAGGATCAGTGCCACCCCGATGATCGGCCCCAGCAGCATGCGCTTGCCGACCAGGACGACCGCCGTCAGCATCAGGATGAGGAAATAAGGATCCAGCACGTCGGCGCTGATATAGGCCCTCTGGTAAGCATACAGCCAGCCGGCCGAGGCGGTGACCGGCGCCGACAGCAGAAACACCTGCAGGCGCGTGCGGGCCGGATCGATGCCGGACATGATGGCGAGCCGCGGATTCAGGTGCACCATGATCGCGGCCTGTCCCAGGGTCGATCTGCGGAACGAATGAATGATCCACAAACTCAGCAGCAGCAGGACATAGGCGACGAGCCATATTCCCTCGTCGCCTTCGGCGGCCAGGGTGAAGTTGCCCAGAGACAATGCGAGCATGGGAATGCCCCGCAAGCCGTCCGATCCGCCGAGAAACGACCAGTGCTGCGCCAGGGTGCCGGCGACGACGGCCAATGCATACGTCACCAGGGAAAAAACGAATTCCCGCAATTTGAGCGTGATCAGGCCTATCAGCGCCGCCACGCATAGCGAGGCGAGACTGGCCCCCAGGAAGGTCATGATGGGCCCGGAGCCCAGGCCGGTCGACATCAGCGCGGTCGTGTACGCGCCGACAGCGAAGAATACCGTGTGGCACAGACTCACTTCTCCGAGGTCGGACACGATCAGATCCAGCCCATACGCCATCACTGCGAAGATGGCGATCAGGACGAAGGCACTGTACAGCTCGCCCCCTCCGCCAAGCAGCCTTGGCAAGAAAAAGCCGGCCACGACGACCAGTGCCGCCAATAGCCCGCGAAACAACATGTTGGCGCTCATCTCAGTTACCCCCGCGCTTTGCCGCAAAGCCGCCGGGCCGTATGGCCAGGATGGCGATCAGCACGCAGAACGCCGCGGTCATGGTGTAGGAAGGATCGGCCAGCCAGCCGAACATGGCCGAAAACAGACCCAGCAGCAGGCCGGCGACATAGGATCCGGCTATGCTGCCGATTCCGCCCAGCACCACGACCACGAAGGTAATGATGACTTCTTCGAACCCCATCGAGGTCAGTATGGGTGTGCGCGGAGCCACCAGTGCGGCGGCGAGCGCGACCGCCGCGCCTTCGAAGGCGAATACCCCGATATAGACCCGCCTGACATTGATGCCGGCGAGCTGGGCCAGCGGCGGGTCTTCGGCGACCATGCGCACCAGCCTGCCCAATTGCGTATTTTCGACTATCAGTTTGAGCGCCACGAAAAATACCATTGCCATGATGATGATGGCGAAGTCCTGTCCATTGAACCAGAGATCCTTGATATAGAAATCATGGGCGGTCAATGGCGTCTCGAGTATCTGGGCGGACGAGCCGAAGAACAGCGCCGCGGCGCCCTCGAGCACATAGCCGAAGCCCAGTGTGACGATCATGATGCGAACCAGATCCTGTTTCAGCGTCAAACCCATCATGATCTTCTGCATGATGGCGCCGACCGCCGCGCCGACGGCGACGGCCGCCACGATTGCAAGCGGGTATGGAATGCCCAGGCGCGACACGATGAACCATGTGGTGAACGCACAAAGCATGTATATCTGGCCGTGGCCGAAGTTGACCAGCCGGGCGACGCCGAGCAGGACTGTCCAGCCCACGGCAAGCAAGGCATAGGCATGGCCGAGGACGAGTCCGTTGATCAATTGCTGGAGAAAATTCATTTTGCCTGCTTTCCCAGGTAAGCATCAATAATGCGCGGGTCGCCGCGCATCTGATCGACGGGGCCGTCGGCCACTATGCTGCCGCGCTCCAGGAGCACCAGCCGGTCGACGACCTGCAAGGCCGCGCGGACATTCTGCTCTACCAGCAGAACCGACAGCCCTTCGTCGACCAGGCTGCGTATCGTATGCAGCATTTTCGAAATCAACAGCGGCGCCAGGCCAATCGAAGGCTCGTCGAGCAGCAGCACGCGCGGGCCCAGGCACAAGGCCCGGGCAATACCGAGCATCTGTCTTTCTCCCCCCGACAGCTGGGCGCCAAGACTATTCTTGCGCTTGTCCAGTGACGGAAAGAGCCCGTAGACTTCCTCGACCGAGTACCTGCGCCGGTCCGTGGCTACGCCCCCTCTGCTGGCAGCCTGAAGATTGTCCTGGACAGTCAGGTTTCCGAAGACCAGCTTGCTTTCGGGAATGAGCAGCAAACCCTTGCGCACGCGCTCGTGCGTCGGCAGCTTGCTGAGGTTTTCTCCATCGAGAAATATGTCGCCCCTGGCCTGGGCCGGACCGCGCGACCAGCCAAGCACGCCATTGACCAGTGTCGATTTTCCGGCGCCGTTCGCCCCCACCACGCCTACCAATTCGCCCTTGCCGACGTGAAACGACTCAATGGAAAGCGCTGTGTTGCCGCCATAATTCACCTGCAGGCCGCTGACTCGCAGTACGGGTGCCGTCATTCCTCCCTCCCCAGATAGGCTTCGAGCACACGGGGATTCGCCCGTATTTCATCCGGCGTGCCATTCGCCAGGACCCGGCCCTGGTCCAGCACCACTATATGGTCGGCAACGCTCATGATGAGGTCCATGTGATGCTCAATAATGACCATTGCTATCGATTCGGCCTTCAGGAGATGCAGGGTGTCGATAAGCCGGTTCATGTCCGCCCCCCCGAGGCCCGCGGCCGGTTCGTCGAGCATCAGCACGCGCGGCCTGTTTCCGTATGCCAGGGCGATGGACAGCATGCGCTGGGTGCCATACGAAATGTCGGTCGGCTTGAGCATGTGCAGGCTGCGGTCGATGCCGAACCGTTCCAGGCACGCGCCGGCCTGCTGCACCGCGGCGCGATGGCGCGCCGAAGTGCGCGCCGGCAGGAAAACGGCGGACATCAGCTTGTTTCCGTAGTCGTCTCGCAGGACATTTATCATGTTTTCGAGTACGGTAAGATCGCCGAAGAAGGCATTTTGCTGGAACGCACGGCGCAAACCCCTGGACGCCAATCGATAGGGAGGCAGCGAGGTCACGTCTTTGCCATCGAGAAATACCCTGCCGCCGTGGGACACGAGATTGGTGCTCGCATCGTAGCAAGTGCTTTTCCCCGCGCCGTTCGGGCCGATAATGCCCAGGACCTCTCCGGGCGCCACCTCCCAGCTTACGCCGTCCAGCGCAACGAGCGCTCCGTACCTGACGCCGAGATCCTCGACTCGCAATGCCGGCATGACCATAATGCGTTTTCCTTGCCCTTGCCGGGCTCAGCTCCCGGTTTTGATCTTGATCTGTTGGTCTTCTACGCGGAACTTGTATATGTTCAGCTTGGACTGCCCGTTGGCTTCGAAAGAGATGTCTCCCATGACGGTGTCCGTGAATGCTCCGCCTCTTATGTGCTTGGCGAGAGGTTCCTTGTCCAGCGTCTTGAGGTCGTTGGCGGTCTTCGCCCAGACCTGTACGGCAGCGGCGGCAAGCGCCGAGTTTTTATCAGGCAGGGTTCCGGTGCTCTCCTTGAAGGCTTTTACGAATTTCTGGTTGGTCTGGAAGGTGCTGAAGGGCGCGACTTCCGGAAAATAGACATCGGCGCCCAGAATGCCATTTGCACGCTCCCCTGCCAGCTTGACGACATCCGGCGTCAGAATGCCGACTGATGCGACCAGCGTGCCGGGTATTCTGACCTGGCGCGCCTGGCGGATCAAGGCAGGCAAACCCTGACCCTGGTTCGCACTGATCAGAACGGTGGCGTCGGGATTGCTTGCCCTTACGGTGGTCAATGGGATACGGAAATCCAGCTGGGCGAACGGAAAGCGTTCGCTGGCGACCTTGTCGTATTTGTAGCCCAGCTTTGCCAGTCCCGCCTCGTGGGCCTGCTGGGCGCCGATGCCGAAGGAATCGTCCTGCGCCATCCAGGCGATTTTCTTTGCCTTGAGATCCTGCGCCAGAATGTCGGCCATGACATTCGCCGTCTGGGTATTGGACGTATTCATGCGGATGGCCAATGGATTGCCCTCGCCGGAAACAATGGCATCGGCCTGGGAATTGGTGGTGATGTCCAAGATACCCGCACGATTGATAACTGGTTGCATGGCCAATGTGACCGGACTGTTCCAGCCCTCGAAGATTACGGATACCTTCTGCGCGATAGCCTCGTTGGCCCGAGAGACGCCCACCGCCGGCACCGACGAGTCATCCAGCGGTACGACGGCGATCTTGCGGCCGAGTACGCCGCCCTCGGCATTGATGATGCCCGCCATGGCTTCTATGGCCTTGACCACGCTCTGCCCCTGGGGGCCATTGCTGCCGCTCAGCGGGTAGATGGCGCCCACTTTGATTGTTTCCTGGGCCATGGAAGCCGCTGTCATTCCGGCTAGAACGAGGCCCGCGAGTAGTTGCTTTTTCATGTCGTCTCCTTTCTGCTCAGTAGAGCATCTTGATTTTTATTGCGGAATTGCTCCCGCAGTTGAACCTTCAGCACCTTCCCCATCGGGTTGCGGGGCAATGCATCCACCGGGAACCAGTGTCTGGGCTGGGCGTAATCGGCAAGCCTGTCGCGGCAGAACTCCGCAAGCTTCTGGAAGTCCACTGCCTCGCCCGCCTTGGGCACCACTGCGGCGGCCACGTCCTCGCCCAGCCGGTTGTGAGGCACCGCGAAAACGGCCGCTTCTTTGACGGTCGGGAACTGATACAAGACCGACTCGACGGCAACAGAGGATATTTTCAGGCCCCCTCTGTTGATGATGTCTTTCTTGCGGTCGGTGAATGTCAGATACCCGTCGCCATCCAGCCGTCCCACATCGCCCGTCCGGACGGCGCGCCCGGAAAAGGCGAGCGCGGACGCCTCGGCATTGCGAAAATAGCCCACCGCCACGCCAGGGCTTTCTATGACAATCTCGCCCTCTTCGCCGCAGGGAACGCGGGCGCCCGCGTCGTCCACCACCCGTATGTCGCAATACGGCATCGCCCGGCCTGTGGCGCCCATTTTCTCGAGCATGGCCTCCGGCGGCAGCACGACACCGGTAGGACCGCTTTCCGTCAGGCCGTATATCTGAACCTGTTCTATTTCCGGCCACTGCGCGGCGATGCGGCGAATGACTTCGGGCGGCATGGCGGAGCCGCCGTAGCCGATGCGGCGCACGGTCGAGAGATCGTAGTGGGCAAGGCCTTTTTCCGCCTCTTCAAGCATGAAATGGACGACAGACGGCACACCATGGTAGAACGTACTCTGTTCCTCGGCAATCAATCGCAGCCTGCCCGCATTGTCCAGCAATTGCTCGAACACGAACCCGCCGCCTTGCACCCAACTGGACATGCCCCCCAGGTTCAAGGCCGAACTCGTGAAAAACGGCCAGCCGCCCTGATACAGGTCGCCCGGCCGAAGCTGCAGCGCGCGCCCGCAGCAAAGCCCCGCGCCTATCATGGTACTGTGACTGTGCATGACCGCCTTTGCCCTGGCGGTGGTGCCCGAGGTGAAAAGCAGGCATCCGAGCAGATCCGCATCGGTCGCTTCCCGCAGCGCCCCGGGATCGGGACCATGGGTGGCGAGCTGGCCATCCGCCAGCGCGGTACCGGTATCGACGGTCAGGATTTGCTTGCCGGCGCCGAGGCGCCGCAATTTTTCGGTATCCGCAGCCATGCAGACGACGACTGCCGGCTCCACCAGATCCAGGGCATGCGACAGCTCGGGCTCGGCATATCGGGTGTTCAAGGGGGCGGCGGCCGCACCGATGAAGGCCGCACCGAGCGCAACCAGAAAGCATTCGAGCCCCGCATCATTGGTCAGGAACACGGCGACGCGATCACCCACGGACACGCCGGCGGCCTGCAATTGCGCGCCCACGACCCTGGACCGAGCCACCAGGTCGACATAGGTAAGCTTTTGCCGCCCCCCCAGTGCGGAGTGGGCGGACAGCGCTGTCTGGCCGGGAGCATGCTCGGCGCGATCGCGCAGCAGCTGCGGCAGCGTCATCGACAGTAATCTTTCAGGGGATGTTTCCATTTTCCGGAAATGCGCATAATCGCCATTCATGATCAAGCGGCCATGATGCGGCACGTGAAAACCGGCAGCAAGCCCAAATCTGGCCTGTTTCCCATACAAGTCGCGGCCGCTTACCGGACAGCCATGGACACCGGCCAGTTGTCTGGTTGGCAGGCCAGATATTTTCTTGTCAAGGACGAACGGCTTGTGACTTAATAAGCGGATGAGCATCCCCTTATCTTCCGAGGAACAGGGCTTTCGCCAGGAAGTTCGCCGTTTCATACATCAAACACTGCCGCCGGGTGCCGCACGGCAGACGCGCTCGACTGTGCACCTGGAGCGGGACGTGCTGCGTCCATGGCACCATGCGCTGCACCAGCGCGGCTGGGCGGCGCCGCATTGGCCCAAGGAATATGGCGGAACGGGCTGGACCCCCATGCAACGGTTCATCTTCGAAAATGAGTGCGCACGCGCCGATGCGCCGCCGCTTAGCGTCTTCGGGCTGAATCTGGTGGGTCCCACGCTTTATACATTCGGCACCCAGGCGCAGAAAGCGCGCTATCTTCCGAAGATATTGTCGGGCGAAGAGCAATGGTGCCAGGGGTATTCCGAGCCGGAGGCCGGGTCCGACCTGGCCGCGCTGCGGACTGTCGCGCATAAAACCGAGGACGGCTGGCGGCTCGGCGGCCAGAAAACCTGGACCAGCGAAGCGCACATGGCCGACCTCATGATTTGCCTGGCGCGAACGGACCGGTCGGCCAAGCCTCAAGCCGGCCTTTCACTTTTCATATTGGACATGAAGTCGCCAGGCATCTCCTGGACGCCCATTCTGACGATAGACCAGGGACATAGCGTCAACGCGGTCTTCATCGACGATGTCAGTGTGCCGGACGATGCGTTGATCGGCGAGCCGAACAAGGGCTGGGACTATGCAAAATTCCTGCTCAATCATGAGCGCAGCAACAACGCGCAGGTCTACCGTTCGCGCCGCGAATACCATCGTTTGCTGCGTCTTGCACAATCCACTGCGTCGTCCTCGGGCGCAAGCATGCTCGACGACCCCCAGGTGCGCGCCGAGCTGGTCGACCTGGACGTCGAGCTGACCGCCCTGGAAGTATCCGTGCTGCGCACCCTGCATGCGGAATCGGGCGGCGGGGCGACGGGTGGAGAGGCCGCCATACTCAAGATGGTGGGATCCGAATTGCAGCAACGCCTGTCCAGGCTTTCTCTTGCCGTATTGGGCCGGGCAGCGGCGCTTGCGCCGCATCAGCCCGATGGAAGCACGTGGATGGACGAACTGGGCGGATGGATGGAACGCCACCTCTTTCGCAGGGCCGTAACCATTTATGGCGGCGCCAATGAAATTCAGAAAGACATTATCGCCAGAACGATACTGGGCCTCCGATAGCAAAGGAACTGACGATCATGAGCCTGGCCATTGAAACCCCCGAGGAACTCGACCTGCGCGCGTCGGTCCGGCGGCTGCTGCAGGATCTCCTTGGAAAAGGAGATTTCGACTATGGAAGGCCCGCGCGCTTGCTGGACGCCTGGCGGGGGATGGCGGAGCTGGGGATTTTCAGTTATCCCATGCCCGGCGCCCTGGATGGCCTGGATGGAAGGGCCGCCGGCGTGCTGGCTTTGTTGGGCGAATCGGGGGCGGCGCTGGCGCCGCGCGCCCTGATTGCGGGCGTCTCGGCCATCCCGCGCATCCTTCGGTCTTGCGGGAACGGCGATCTGGCGCGGGGATATATGTCGGGCGAGATGCGCTTTGCCTATGCACAGGTGCGATACCCAGGGGATACGCCCCCGGAAGACGACCGCGCAGGAAGGATAGCGCTGGATCGGCAGGACGGCCTGTCCGCGCCGCCTCCAGACGCAACGCACTGGCTGATCGGCATCCGGCCACAGGACCCGAGCCTGAGCCAGGTGCTGTGTCTCGACGCCGCAGGGCTGGCGTCCCGCCTGCGCCCGGTTTGGCTGGTAGACGGCACGCCCGCCGCAGGGCTGCTGCAGCTGCCTGCGCATATCCTCCCCGGTGAAATTCTCGAACGCGGCGCCGACGCCGCGC
>Ga0182744_1002374_pt1 | contig 15484 bp, 9 predicted proteins | sample eDN3rd30CKraftMG_FD_128525 | JGI IMG/M metagenome (GOLD analysis project Ga0182744, IMG submission 128525) | Enriched Miracle-Growth compost microbial communities from Emeryville, California, USA - eDNA 3rd pass 30_C Kraft MG (version 2) (version 2) ...
CACCTATTCGAGCTGGCGGCTGATCTTCTTCATCAATGTGCCGATCGCCATTCTCGGCGTCATCCTCGCCACCCGCTTCATCCCCGACGTGCGCGAGGAGGACCCCGGCGTTTTCGACTTCAAGGGCTTCGTGCTGACCGGCCTGGGTTTCACCGGCGTCGTCTTCGGCTTTTCGCTGGCTGGCGGTCACTTTATCGCCGCCGGGCCGAACATCGCACTCATTCTCGCCGGCCTGTTCTTCATCTGGCTGTACGTGCGCCATGCCCGCCGCCATCCCAATCCCCTGCTCGACCTCACCCTGTTCCGGCTCGATACCTTCCGCCGCGCCATCATCGGAGGCACCATCTTCCGGCTGTGCATGGGCGCCGTTCCCTTCCTGCTGCCGCTGATGCTGCAACTGGGTTTTGGCCTGTCGCCGTTTCACTCCGGCATGCTGACCTTCGTCAGCAGTTTCGGCGCCCTGTTCATGAAGGCTGCCTCGGGCTGGGTGCTCAGAACCTTCGGTTTCCGCACCACGGTGCTGGTCAACGGGGCGATTTGCGCTGGCACATTCGCCGTCAACGCCCTGTTCACCCCGGCGACGCCGCATGCCATCCTGCTCGTCATCTTCGCGGTCGGCGGCTTCTTCCGTTCGCTGCAGTTCACCGCGCTCAACGGTCTCGTCTTCGCCGACGTCGAAACGTCGCGCATGAGCAAGGCCACCGGCATCAACGCCACCTCGCTGCAGATCGCCGGATCGGGTGGCATCGCGCTCGGCGCCACCGTCGTCGAACTGACCCAGTTGAGCCGCGGCGAAAGCGGGCTGAACGCCGATGTCTTCGGACCGGCCTTCCTGTTTCTCGGCATTTTCATGCTGTTCTCGTCCCTGATCTTCTGGCGGCTGCCGCCGGATGCCGGCGAAGGCCTGGCAGGACCGGCGCGCCGACCCAGGGCGCCCAAAACTGCGCCGCAGCCGGCACCGGAAGCCGCAGCTGCCTGAAAAGCGTCAAAATCCATTGCGCCAGGCGGGTTTGCCCCCTAAACCTCGCCGCCTGCGGGAGTCCGGCCATCAAGGCCCCTTCCGGTCGTTTCACGCTGTTGCGCCCCGCTCCCGGCCCTCGTGCCGGCTGTCCCGGCGGGAGCGCAAAAGAGGCTCATGATGTCTGCTGAATTCCGTCCGAAGTCCGATTTCCTGTCGATCCTGCTGGAACGCGGCTATGTTCATCAATGCTCTGATTTCGCCGGCGTCGACGAGAAGGCCCGCAGTGGCGAACTGACGACCTATGTCGGATACGACTGCACCGCGCCCTCGCTGCATATCGGCCACCTGCTGCCGACGATGATGCTGCGCTGGCTGCAAAAGACCGGCGCCGGCAAGCCGATCCCGCTGATGGGCGGCGGCACCACGCGGGTCGGCGATCCTTCCGGCAAGGACGAGAGCCGGCGCCTGCTGCCGATCGAGACCATCGACGCCAACAAGGCCGAGATCCGCAAGACTTTTTCGCGCTTCCTGACCTTCGGGGACGGCAAGACAGACGCCTACATGTCCGATAATGCCGAATGGCTGACGGCGCTGAACTACATCGACTTCCTGCGCGATGTCGGCCGCCATTTCTCGGTCAACCGCATGCTGTCGATGGATTCCGTCGCCATGCGGCTCGAACGCGATCAGGAACTGTCGTTCATCGAATTCAACTACATGTGCCTGCAGGCCTACGATTTCGTCGAGCTGAACCGGCGCTACGGCTGCATCCTGCAGATGGGCGGCTCCGACCAATGGGGCAATATCGTCACCGGCATCGACCTCGGCCGCCGCATGGGCACGCCGCAGCTCTACGCCCTCACCGCGCCGCTGCTGACGACCTCCTCGGGCGCCAAGATGGGCAAGACCGCCGCCGGCGCCGTCTGGCTCAACGGCGACATGCTGAGCCCCTACGATTACTGGCAATACTGGCGCAACACGGAAGACGGCGACGTCGGCCGCTTCATGCGCCTGTTCACCGAACTGCCGCTTGACGAGATCGTGCGCCTGGAAAAACTCGGCGGCGCCGAGATCAACGAGGCCAAGAAGATCCTGGCCAACGAGGCGACAGCGCTGATGCATGGTGCGGAGGCTGCCGAGCTTGCCGCCGAGACCGCCCGCAAAACCTTCGAAGAAGGCGTCGTTTCCGATGCGCTGCCGACGGTGACGGTCCCCACCGCCGATTTCGACGCCGGCCTGGGCATCCTCACCGCCTTCGTCGCCGCGGGCCTTGTCGCCTCCACCGGCGAGGCGCGCCGCCAGATCAAATCCGGCGGCCTGCGCCTGAACGACGAAGTCGTCAGCAACGAGCGCGCCGTACTGACGCGCGAGCAACTGACCGCCAACGGCGCGGCAAAACTGTCGCTCGGCAAGAAGAAACACGTGCTGCTGAGGCCGAGCTGATAGCGGCAGCGTTGCATGAAACGTCTTTATGGCAATCATTGCCAATCCGTGACCTGATCCGCAAGGACCGGGAACGCAAAGAGGCGCTTGCGCTCTTGCAGGTGGCCATCACCGAAGGCGTTGAAAGTGGTAAGCCGCAGCCGGTCGATCCGATCGCTTTCAAGCTCCGCATGCGCGAGCGGCATGTCATCAAGTAAGTCTTACGGGCTATCACCGCGCGCACTGGCCGATCTTGACGACATCTGGCGGTTCACCACCGAAACATGGTCACTCGACCAGGCAGATCAGTCCGTCGACGGGCTGACACGCACTTTCGAGACCATTGCGTTCATGCCGACGCTTGCGCGCGAACGCCGCGAGTTCAAGCCGCCCGTCCGTATCCACGTTTATGAAGCGCATGTGATCGTTTACAAGATCGCAGAAGATCATGTCGCCATCCTGCGTCTGCTCGGCGGGCGGCAGGATTGGATCGGCATCATCAAGACATCCGGCCAATAATCGGCGCCCCCGGTCCAGTTGAAGACTCTCACCTATTTGTGCCCGCGATGGCCCGCCTGGCGCCAAGCCGGGGTGCGCGATGTGACGCAGCATTTTTATATTGATTCTAATATAGGCCTTAAGTATCTTATTTTACATTGATTCATGCCTCGATCCAGTATCCGCGCAGCCTTGCGGGCTTCACCGAGCGCCAGCTTGATACACATCAACCCGATCCTCCTCGATCGGGACTAGATTAGTTCGGTCCAGTCACGTTCTAGGACTTTGCAGTCATGCACTTTCGCCAGGCGCACGGGCGCCCATCCGTCAGGCACAGCCTGGCTCGCATTCTGTCGGTTTTGGCGCTCACCAGCCTCGCCTCCACCGCGATGGCAGAGAATGAAGTGAAGCTCACCTCGGAGCAGATGCAGAGCCTGGGGGTTCGCACCGTCCATCCCATCGCCAGCCCGACCGACACGACCCTGCCCTATCCGGCCCAGATCGTGATTCCGGCGCCGCAGATATGGGTCGTGAGCGCACCCGCGGCCGGCATGGTGGCCCGTCTTTCAGTGGCTCACGGCGACGCGGTGGTCGCCGGTCAGCAGATCGCCGGCCTGGAGAGCCCGAATTTCGTGTCGCTGCAACGGGACTATTTGCAGGCCATTGCGCAGAACACGCTTGCCGCCCAGCAGCTCAGCCGGACCATCCAGCTTGTCGAGGGAAAGGCCGCGCCGCAACGCGCTCTGGAGGCCAGCCAAACCGAGGCCCGGCAGGCCAGTATAGCCCTGGCGGAGCGGCGGCAGATGCTGCGCCTCAGCGGCCTGTCCGACGCAGCGATCGCAAAGCTGACCAACGAAGCGGCCATCAGCGCGGTCCTCTCCGTCACGGCGCCGCAGGCGGCGACCGTCGTGGACATCATGGTCTCGCCCGGTCAGCGCGTGGAGCAATCGGCCCCCCTCATCAAGCTTGCGCAATTGTCTCCGCTGTGGGCCGAAATCGCGGTTCCGGCCTCGAACGTCAAAGCCATTCGGCCGGGCGCCAAGGTGGAGATCGACGGCTATGCCACCGCAGGCCACGTGCTGCTGGTCTCGCAGACAATCGATGCCCCGACGCAAACCGTGCTAGTTCGCGCGGAAGTGCCCAACAATGGCGAGTTGCGGCCTGGCCAGACGGCAGCGGCCCGCCTCGGTTTCATTTCTCCCGGTGAAAGCGCCTGGGAAATCCCCTACAGCGCCTTGATCCGGCGCGGCGAACAGGCCTCGATCTTCATTGCAATAGACGGCGGCTTCCGGCTGATCCCCGTGTCGCTGCTCGCCGAGGATCAGGATCACGTCGTCGTCTCGGGGGCGATCACCGGCAAGGACGAAGTGGCGGTCAGCGGTATTTCCGCCCTGCGCGGTATCCTGCTGCGGCTGAGCGCCGGTTAGCCATGCTTGAACGTTTTGTCGCTTTCGCGCTGGCGCAGCGATTGTTCGTGCTGCTGGGCGTCGCCTTGCTGGTCGGAGCCGGACTGGTTCTCCTGCCGAGCCTGCCGATCGATGCCTTCCCGGACGTTTCACCGGTTCAGGTGAAAGTCATCATGAAGGCGCCCGGCCTCACTCCTGAAGAGGTCGAGCAACGCATCACCGTTCCAATCGAACTCGAACTGCTGGGATTGCCCAACAAGAAGATTCTCCGTTCGACGACGAAATACGCGCTCGCGGATATCACCGTCGATTTCGAGGACGGCACCGACATCTACTGGGCACGCAACCAGGTCTCCGAACGGCTGTCCAACATTGCGCGCGACTTGCCCGAGGGCGTCAGCGGCGGGCTGGCGCCGATCACGAGCCCGCTCGGCGAGATGTTCATGTTCACGATCGACAGCCCCGAGCTGTCGCTGGCCGAGCGGCGCAGCCTGCTCGACTGGGTGATCCGCCCGGCCCTGCGCACGGTGCCGGGCGTTGCCGACGTCAATGCGCTCGGCGGCTACGTGCGGGCCTTTGAGATCGTGCCGTTCAGCGATGCCCTGGCGGCGCGCGGCATTTCCAGCGAGATGTTTCGAAAAGCCGTCGAGGCCAACAGCCGCAACGATGGCGCCGGCCGCGTCAACCAGGGCGAGGACAGCGCCCTGGTGCGGATCGAAGGCAGCATTCGCACGATCGAGGATATCCGGCAGATCGTCGTCGATACGAGAGACGGCATTCCGATCCGGGTCAAGGACGTCGCCCGGGTGCAGGTGGGCGCCCTCACGCGCTATGGCGCGGTGATGGCCGACGGCCGCGGCGAAACCGTCGAAGGTCTCGTTCTGGGACTGCGCGGCGCCAATGCCGGCCAGCTCGTCCGCGATGTACGCCAGCGTTTGGAGGAACTCAAGCCCTCCCTCCCCAAGACCGTCACCATCAACGTCTTTTACGACCGCAGCAACCTGGTCGGCCGTGCCGTCGGCACCGTGGTCCGGGCGCTGGGCGAAGCGACGGTGCTGGTCATCGTGCTGCTGCTCCTGTTCCTCGGCAATTGGCGCGCCTCGCTGGTGATTGCCTTGAGCCTGCCGCTTGCCATCGTCATTGCGCTGATCGTCATGCGTCTCGCAGGCATGTCAGCCAATCTGATGAGCCTCGGCGGACTTGCAATCGCCATCGGCATGTTGATCGACGCGCTGGTGGTGGTGGTCGAGAACATCGTGGGAAATCTCAGCAAGGAAACGCCGGGACACCCCATGCCGCTCCAGCACGTCATCTTCCGCTCGGTTTGCGAAGTGCTGCAGCCCGTGGCGTCCGGCGTGCTGATCATCATCATCGTCTTCGTGCCGCTGCTGACCTTGCAGGGGCTCGAGGGCAAACTGTTCATCCCGGTGGCCCTGGCGATCATCTTCGCCCTCGCAGGTTCGCTGCTGCTGGCGCTGACCGTCCTGCCCGTAGCAACCTCCTTCGTTCTCAAGACGGCGTCCCACAGCGAACCATGGCTGATCCGGATGGCCTCCCGCCTCTATGCACCTGCGCTCGACTGGTCGCTTCGCAACGGAGGCAAAGTGACCACGATCGCGGTCGTGGCCCTGATCGCTGCCGGCTACGCCTATACACAGCTCGGCAAGACCTTCATGCCGACCATGGACGAAGGAGACATCATCGTCAGCGTCGAGGCGCTGCCGTCGATCAACCTCGACGAAATGATCCGCATCAACGAAAGACTCCAGTCCGCCATTCTCAAGAAGGTGCCCGACGTGAAGGGTATCGTCGCCCGAACCGGATCCGACGAACTGGGCCTCGACCCCATGGGCCCAAATCAGACCGACACGTTCCTGGTCCTGAAGCCGGTCGAGGAGCGGAAAACGGCCGACAAGGCGGCCCTCATCGCCGAACTGCGCCAGGTGCTGGCCGATTTCCCTGGACTGTCGCTCAGCTTCACCCAGCCGATCGATATGCGCGTGCAGGAAATGGTCAGCGGCGTGCGCGGAGATGTCGCCGTCAAGATATTCGGACCCGACATCGACAAGCTCAACGAGATCGCCAGCAAGCTGTCGACGATCCTGTCCGGCATCGAGGGCGCCGAGGATGTCTACACGACCCTCAATGAGGGCGCGCAATATTTCACGGTTGCCGTCGACAGGATGGAGGCCGGGCGCCTCGGCCTGACGGTCGACGCCATCTCCAACTCGCTGCGAACGCAGATCGAAGGCCGTACCATCGGCACGGTCCTCGAAGGAGGACGGCGAACGCCGATCCTGGTTCGCGGCAGCGAGACGACGCGCGAGGCGCCGACGCTCCTGGCCAGCCTGCCGTTGACGCTTCCCTCGGGCCAGCATGTCGCGCTCTCGCAGGTCGCCCACATCCACCGCGTCGACGGTCCGGTCAAGATCGATCGCGAAAACGGCAACCGCATGAGTGTCGTCCGCGCCAATGTCAGCGGCCGCGACATGGTTGGCTTCGTCGAGGCCGCTCAGCAGAAGGTCGCCGCCGAAATCACCCTTCCCCAGGGCTACAGCCTGACCTGGGGCGGCCAGTTCGAGAATCAGCAACGGGCCGCCGCGCGCCTGTCGGTGGTCGTTCCGGTGGCAATCGGACTGATCTTCATCCTGCTGTTCACGACCTTCGGTTCGATCGCACAAGCACTGCTGGTGCTTGTCAATATACCGTTCGCGCTCATCGGCGGTGTTTTCGCGCTGGTGGTGACAAGCGAGTATCTTTCGGTTCCAGCCTCGGTCGGCTTCATCGCGCTGCTCGGCATCGCGGTGCTGAACGGCGTCGTCATGGTCACCTACTTCAACCAGTTGCGGGCCCGCGGCATGTCCGGCGAGCGCGTGGTGACTGAGGGTGCTAAGCGCCGGCTTCGGCCGGTGTTGATGACGGCCAGCATCACGGCCCTGGGGCTCATCCCGCTGCTGTTTGCAACCGGGCCCGGATCGGAGATCCAGCGGCCGCTGGCCATCGTGGTGATCGGCGGCCTGCTCTCCTCGACGGTCCTGACGCTCATCCTTCTGCCGATCCTTTTTCGCCGTTTCGGCGGTCTTGCCAAGGAGGCCGAATGAACACCTTCGTCTGCCTGACGCTGATCGCGCCGCGCTCCCTTCGCGACGAGCTGTTCGACTATCTCAGCGGACAAACCGATCTGGTGTCGGGTTTCACGGCCTCGCAGGCTGCCGGACATGGCCGGGATGCGACGCTCCAGACACCGGCCGAACGGGTCAGAGGCGAAGCGGAAGAAGTGCTGGTGAGAATGATTCTGCCCGAGCCGGATGCGACCCGTCTGCTCGATCGGCTGAAGACGGCTTTCGCTGGTTCAAGGCTCGTCTACTGGCTCATGCCGGTGACGCAATTCGGACTCATCGATGAACGGTGAGCCGCAGGCTCCATCCAGATAACCAAGAGCCCGACAGCTCACCGTCCCGGCGAAATCGACATCGGCATGGACGGCTGGCGCTGTCTTGCGGCCGGTGGTGCCGGCGGCGCCAGAGGCTGACCGTTCTGATCGGATTGGGCGCCATCGATCGCCCCGAAAATCTTGCGGATGAAGCCCGGCGCAATGGCGGACAGGGGATTAACCGTCAGCACCGGTGCGCTGGCCTGCCCCTGGACCTTGAAATTGACGCCGAACAGGCCTTCGTTGTTGCTGCCGCCGAGAAGCGGCCCGAACAGCGGCACGCGGGCGAACAGATTGTTCAGGCCGAAGGCTGGCACGAAGGTGCCGTTGAGCGCCACGCGGTCGCGGGCATAATCGATATTGCCGTCGATCGTCATGCCGATGCTCGGCCCATTGATGAGCCCGTCGCCGATGTCGAGCCGCCCGTTGGCCTTACGGAAATTGAAGGACATCCGATCGAAGTCCACCGCATTGGGATTGATCTGAGCCGCCCGCTCGTCCGCTCGCTGGGGGATGCCTTCCTGCAACAGGCGGCCGAGCGCGGGCTCGTTGCGCAGGACGAACCGGCGCACGGACAGGACACCCGCATATTCCTCTCCGGTGCCCTCGGCGATCAGAACAAGCTGTCCGCCCTCCATCCGCTTGTAATAGTCAAGGAAGGAAAGGAACGACCCGCCGTCGGCCGCTCTGACGACGATGCGCGGCTGGGCGCTGTCTCGCGCCAGCTCGCCGCTCAGCGGCGCCCGGCCTGAGCGGGCAGAGAGCTTGAACTCTCGCAACTGGCTGCCGCGCTTGACGAAGCGCAGGTCGAGATTGGCCATCGACTGGCCATTATGCCCGGTCACCAGCGCCGACTTGATGTCGAGGTCGAGGGTTGCGGTCGAGGGTTTGGCCGGGGTGGCGCCGCCGGCGCTGGCCGTCAGCAGGATCGGCCGCGCATCCAGGACATTGCCGCGCGCGACGATTTTCACGCCGTCGCCCGCAGCCTGGATATCGGCGCGCATATCGTCTCCCGGCGACAGGCGGATCTGCGAAAGCTTGGCCCCGACGAATGTGCCGGCACCGTCGAAATCGATCTGCCCTTGCGCCGAGAGCGTGCCGCCGTCAAACGAGAAGCCCTGCAGTTGCAGTTTGTCGGCATCCGAAGCCAGCGTGAACTGGGCTTTCGACGCGCGTCCCGCAGGCTTGCCGACGCCCGGCAACGGCGTGTTGATCGCGGCGCGGGTGAGATCAAGCTCGACCTGGCCCCGCATCTTCTCGCCCTGGCCCAGCGGCGCCACGACGCGTGCGCTCACCGGCCCCGTCATCACGCCTTCCGTCGACCAGCCCTGCTTTGCCCGCGCTGCATCATCGAGCACGAAGGACACTGCGGCTTCCGATCCGCCGTTGGCGGCCTTCCTGATGTCGATCTTGGCCGGCGCCCCGAACAGACGGCCCTGGCCTGTCGCCGTCAGGCCCTTGTTGTCGGCGTTGACGGTCAGACTGGCCTGGTCGAGTCGTTCCTTGCCAATGAACTTCTCGATCGAGAGGTTGGAAACCTGCGCCGCGATACGGACGTTGGTGTTGGCGGCCCTGGAGTCGCTGCCAATACGCATGTCGATGACTGCCTTACCGTCCACCTGTCCTTTGACGGTCAGCGTGTCCATCGGAAACCCGCCGAAAGGCTTCAATGCATCGCGCCCCAGGAAATCTGAAACCGCGTCCAGCCCGCCGGAAAACTGCAGATTGACAGTCGCAGGCACAGGCTTCCGCTCCTGATCGGGAATCTCGAACCGGCCCGACTGGAGATCGAGTCGGCGCCCCTGGCCGAGGTCGATCTGACCCTGCGTGGCGGTAAACAGCGTCGATCTGGCGGAAATCTTGCCGGTGCCGGTGATGCCCGACAGCGGCGGCGCGCCGGGCAGATAGTCGAGAAGACCGTCGGCAATGTTGAAGTCGACAGCGACGGCCTGTTCCGGGATGGGTTGATGCGCTTGCAGTGCGGCGATGGTTTCCGGGCTGAAATCGATCTTCAGGCTGCCGGTGGAGAGCCGGCCGCCGCGCAGATTCTTGAGCAGATAGGTCCGCGCCTCATGCGCGGAAAAGGTTGGCCAAAGGCGCAGAATGGTGCGGGCCGACATGTTCTTGACGTCGGCGTTCAGATTGAGGCGGCGATTCTCGCCCCAGGTGCCATTGGCGGTCATCTTCAAATTGACGTCGGGTCCGCCAAGGTCGAACCGTTCAACCGCCCATTCATGGTCGGAGGGGCGGACAGCGAGGGAAAACCCGCCACGCTCAATGACGATATCACGTTCGTTGGGACGCTCCGGCCCAAACATGCCGGGCGCCACGTTGACGTCGAGCCGCCAGCGGTCGTCATCCGGACCAGGCGGTGCCAGAGTGCCGCTGAACGCCAGCCTCGTGCCGCCAGAAACGAATTGCGTCGCCGTCAGATCGAAGGCATTGCGATCCGCCTGCCAGGCGATGCCGCCGGTCACGGTATCGACCGGCAATGGCTCATGATCCGGATCCTTGAACACGAAGAAGCCGGAGCCGACCGAATATTCACCATCGGCCGTGCGCAACCCGCCGTCGCTGCCGACAACGAAATGCGCCTTTATCGAAAACGGCATGTCGAAATCGAAAGGCAATTGCCGCCAGCCTGCAATCAGGGATGCCTCGTCGAGCGTGAAGTTGTTCAGCTCGACATCGAGATTGGCGACGCCTTCGGCGGAGCGCCCGGCAATTCCCGAAGCACGCGCCTTGGCTTCCCAGCGGTGGTTGCCGCCATCGGCCGAGACGATGATGTTGGCGACATCATCCGCCCTCTCAAAAACAAGCGACAAATCGTTGAAATTCGTAGAAACGCCACGCGTTTGATCGTCGAACGTAAAATTCCCCCGGACGATGCCCACGTGTTCCAGATCGCCCAACGGAGAAGCCCCGGCGGCGAGCGCCAGAATACGGGCGACCGCGTCCGCGATCTGCTTCTGAATGGCGGCCTTGCGGTCTTCCGCCGGCGCGGCGGCCGCCTCGGAGACGAGTCCTGGATTTTCCCGCTGCGCCAGGACGAATTGTTGATTACCGGCCGACAGGGCGACCGTACCATCCTGCAAGACCGCAAGCCGCAGGCCAAGATCGAAGACCTCAAGCCGCCGCGGCGCGACCTGGCCGATGGCGAGCCGCATCGGATCGACCGAGACGGTGGCGCGCGGCGCCGCAATCGCGACTTGGCCATCGGGCTCGCGCAATTCCAGCCCGGCGATCGTCAGTTCGGTGCCTTTGCTGCCGTTGACGAGTTCAGCCGAGCCGAGCTTCAGGCTGTAGCCCTGGCTGAGCCTGGAATTGAGTTCCGTTTCGATGCGGCTGGCCAGCCAGCCGACTTCGAGCGGCCCCGTCCCCAGCCGCCAGTACAGCCAGCCCAGGCCGCAAGCCAGCACCACGACGATGATGGAGACGAAACCGGCGCAGAAAAACAGGCAACGCTTCGCAAGGCGCACGCCGGGCAGCGAGCCCTTCCTCACCCGGCAGGTTTGAGTCTGCGAAAAATCCAGCAAAGTCTCGCGCGCGCCCCGTCAGTTGGAAGTCGATATCCTTAGAGGAAATCAGTGCGATTCGGACCCAAAATCCGCCGCTGCGCCTTGCGAACGGCTGGCCATCCGGTAATCCTGATGTCATCTGCCGAGCCATAGCAGCAAAAGGAAGGCAACATGACGGCCAATTTGAAGGAAGGCGACAAAGCCCCGGCTTTCGAACTTGCCCGCGATGGTGGCGGCAGCGTGTCGTTGAAGTTCCTCGCCGGCAAGAAGATCGTTTTGTATTTCTACCCCAAGGATGACACGACCGGCTGCACCAAGGAAGCCATCGACTTTTCAGGCCTGAAGAAAAGCTTCGCCAGGGCCGGCGCGGAGGTCATCGGCGTGTCGCCGGATTCGGTCAAAAGCCACGATAAGTTCAAAACCAAGCACGACCTCGATCTGACACTCCTGTCCGACGAGACCAAGAAAATGCTCGCCGATTACGGCGTCTGGGCCGAGAAGAGCATGTACGGCCGCAAGTATATGGGCGTCGTGCGCACCACATTCCTGATCGACGGCAAAGGCAGAATCGCCCACATCTGGGATAAGGTGAAGGTCGCCGGCCACGCCGAAGAGGTGCTGGCGGCCGTCAAGGCGCTGCCTTAAGCGCGGTTCCATTGACCGGCGCCGTCCATGCAGATGCTCGAAACCGCTAACGGTTTCGCCTGCGAAAATGCCGGATTTCTCGATTTGTTAACCCTAACAAGCTGTAATCGACTCGACAGCGTTTTCCGATCCCCGGATCGAAAAACGCACTCAGTTTCTTGAAAGAGCGCATTTTCTTCACGCGATCCGAAGTTTACTTCGCCTGAAAATGCGCTCGCGACGCGCCCTGCAATCGGTGGCGTTGGAGAGCGGTCGATGTCGTTGCGAGATACATTCCCCAAGCCCCGGATTTCCAGGTCGCATTATTTTCTGACCCTAGCCCGCGGCGACGACATCCGCTGCATCGCACTGCGTCCCCTGACCCTTTATACACTAGCCGGCGTCGTGCCCCTCGTCGCCGTGCTCTATTTCGCCGCCACCGCCTATTTCGTCCTTCACGATCGCATGCTGTCGGCGCTGATGACCCGCCAGGCGGAGATGCAGGCAGCCTACGAAGACCGGCTGGCTGCCATGCGCACCCAGGTCGACCGCATGGCCTCGCGGCAATTGCTCGATCAGGACTCGGTCGAAAACCGCGTCCACGAACTGGTGGCCCGTCAGGCGCAGCTCGAAACCCGCGCGGTCGTCGTCGCCAATCTCGCCGAAGGCGCCGGCCTGATGCCCGATGCCCTGCCCGGCCTCGCCGCCAGGGATAAGACCGTCTCCGTCAGACAGCGTTCCATGAGCGGGATCGGCGGCCCCGCCACTACGATCCCCGGTTTCGCTCCGCTTGAAAGCCGATCGGCGCCGGCGCTGAAGGCGCTCGAGCGCTCGCTTACGCCGGCGACGATCACGCCTGCCAAACCCAAACCGGTGCCTGAGCCCGTTGAGGCACAAGGCCTTCCGCCGCTGCGCCCCGGCGACATGAGCGACGCTTCGCAGACCATGAAATGGGATGACGGCCGCCGTGCCAAGCCGCGCGTGCCGCTGGCCCTGCACCTGGCGACGGTCACCGCAAAGCTCGACCGGGTCGAGCGCCTCCAGATCAATTCCGTCGGCATGATCGCCGCGGTCGCCCAGCGCAAGTCGACGCAATTGCGGACGGCGCTGGCCCAGACCGGCCTGAATCTGGAAAAACTTTCGGCGCCGCGCCGGCAGACCAAAGATGGCCAGACCAAAGGCGGCGAAAGCTCCGCAGTGGGCGGCCCCTTCGTCCCCCTCAAAATCGACCCCAACGGTACGCCGTTCGAACGCGAGGTCGCCCGACTGCAGGATCAGATCGTCACCGCCGATCGCATCCGCCAGGTCCTGCCCTATATTCCCCTGCGCCGGCCACTCTCCAGTGTCGCTGACGTGACCTCCCCCTTCGGCAGCCGGGTCGATCCGTTCTTCGGTCGCGCCGCCATGCACACTGGCGTCGATCTGCGCGAGCCCTATGGCGCGCCCATCCTCGCCACTGCTGCCGGCAAGGTGACGAGCGCCGGTCCGAACGGCGGCTACGGCAATATGGTCGAAATCGATCATGGCAATGGGATCACGACGCGGTACGGGCACATGTCGGCCATCCTGGTTTCGGAGGGCCAGTGGGTCGAGGCGGGCACGGTGGTCGGCCGCCTGGGCTCGACCGGCCGCTCGACCGGCGCGCACCTGCACTACGAAGTGCGGATCGACGACGAACCCGTCGACCCGATGCGGTTTCTGCGCGCCGGCGCGAAGTTCTTCGCGCAGAACTAGAGGGTTTTCGAGCGAAGTGATCGCCGGTTCGCGTGAAGAAAACGCGTCAAAGCAGAAACGAGAGCTTTGGTTGTGATTCTATCAGAACCGAAGCTCTAGGATTGGCCGGCGCCCCGCCTGGGGCGAAAAGCGGCGATGCAAAAAGTCGACATTGTCTCCTGCCTAAATTCAGTGCATGCACCCTGACAGGGAGACTTCCATGTCGGTGCAGATTCAAAAGCAGACGTCCGCTACGGAGCCGACGAGCGTCTGGCGTCGTCTCACCTCCAGTCCCTGGCTTTATCTCGCGCTCGCCGGCCTGTTCTGGAGTGGCAATCACATTGCCGGCAAGGCCGCTGCCGCGGGTGAAATGCCGCCCGTCAGTATGGCGAGCCTGCGTTGGCTGCTCGGCGCCGCGATCATGTGGCCCTTCATCGGCCGTCAGGTCATCGCCGACTGGCCGCAGATCAAGCGCGGATGGAAAGTGGTCGTGCCGATGTGCATCGCCGGCGGCGGCATATTTTCGGCCACGCAATATATCGCGCTCAATTTCACATCCGCGCTGAACGCCTCGATCTTCAATTCGCTGGCGCCAGGCATGATCGCAGCGGCAGGCGCCATCATCTTTCGGGACCGGCTCAAGGCGATGAACTATCTCGGCATTGCCGTCTCGTTCTTTGGCGTCCTGGTCATCGTCAGCCGCGGCAGCCTTGAAGTGCTCTCCAGCGTCCAATTCAACGGAGGCGATCTTCTTCTGCTGCTGAACATCACCATATGGGCCGGCTATTGCACCTGCCTGCGGTTACGCCCTCCGGTCCATCCGATGACCTTCGCGTTTATCGTCGCACTGATCGGTGGATTGTCACTGGTCCCGACGAGCATCTGGGAGCATGTCTACGTACGCCAGTTCCAGATGAACTGGCTGAACCTGGCGGTGATGGCCTACATCACCGTCTTCTCCGGCGTGCTGTCCTATATCTGCTGGAACAGGGGACAGGAGGCGGTCGGCGCCTCTCGCGCCGCCGTCTTCCTGCATCTGATCCCCTTCTACGGCGCGGTGCTTGCGACCACTCTGCTCGGCGAACACCTGATGCTTTTCCACATCGCAGGCTGCGCGCTCATCCTGGCCGGCGTCTGGATCGCCTCACGTGGCGGCACGGCCGAAGCCTAGAGCTTCGGTCCTGATAGAGTCAGAACCGAAGCTCTCGCTTCTTTTGACGCGTTTTCTTCACGCGAACCGGCGACCACTTCGCTCGAAAACGCTTCAATCCACGTCGGCGACCGCTTCCGGGCCGCCGCCGTAGACGCGCTGGGCCAGCGAAGCCTGCATGAAATCATCGAGATCGCCGTCAAGCACTTCGTCGGGAGTGCCCGAGACATGCCCGGTGCGCAGGTCCTTCACCATCTGATAGGGCTGCAGCACATACGAACGGATCTGATGGCCCCAGCCGATTTCTGACTTGGCCGATTCCTGGGCATTGGCGGCCGCCTCGCGGATTTCAAGCTCGCGTTCGTAGAGACGCGCCCTCAGCATGTTCCAGGCCGTGGCGCGGTTCTTGTGCTGCGAGCGTTCCATCTGGCAGGCGACGACGATGCCGGTGGGAATGTGGGTGATGCGGACAGCCGAATCCGTCGTGTTGACGTGCTGGCCGCCGGCGCCCGACGAGCGATAGGTGTCGATGCGGCAATCGCTTTCGTTCACCTGAATGTCGATCTTGTCGTCGATGACCGGATACACCCAGGCGGAGGCGAAGCTGGTATGGCGGCGCGCGTTGGAATCGAACGGCGAGATCCGCACCAGGCGATGCACGCCCGACTCCGTCTTCAGCCAGCCATGGGCATTGTGGCCCTTGATCAGCAGGGTCGCGGACTTGATGCCCGCCTCGTCGCCCGCCGTCTCTTCGATCAG
>Ga0182744_1002375_pt1 | contig 15484 bp, 8 predicted proteins | sample eDN3rd30CKraftMG_FD_128525 | JGI IMG/M metagenome (GOLD analysis project Ga0182744, IMG submission 128525) | Enriched Miracle-Growth compost microbial communities from Emeryville, California, USA - eDNA 3rd pass 30_C Kraft MG (version 2) (version 2) ...
CGGCGCGGCGTGCTTGCGGACAACGCCAGGCGGATGACGCCAGGGTTCGTCTCTTTTTTGAAATTGCCGCATTTTCCTGATGCCAGACGCTTTGCGTCTCGCGGAAAATGCCCATCGCCACGACACAGCTGAACCGCCGTGTGCATCGCGGGCGGGCGTGACGGAGTCTTCCATGCGGATCGAGCGGCGCTACACCACCGGGGACAAGCCAGTCTGGGAGAGCATTGCGTTTCGCAAGGCCACCAGCGAGATTCGCAATCCGGACGGCTCCGTGGTCTTCCGTCTGGAAGACATGGAGGTTCCGGCCGGCTGGAGCCAGGTGGCGGCCGACGTGCTCGCCCAGAAGTATTTTCGCAAGGCCGGCGTGCCGTCGCGACTGAAGCGCGTCGAGGAAAATGGCGTTCCGTCCTGGCTGTGGCGCTCGGTTGCCGACGAGACGGCCCTCGCCGCCCTGCCTGTCGACGCGCGCACCCGCTCGGAGATCTCGGCCCGGGAAGTGTTCGACCGTCTCGCCGGCTGCTGGACCTACTGGGGCTGGAAGGGCGGCTATTTCACCGCCGAGGACGACGCCAGCGCTTTCTTTGATGAACTGCGCTACATGCTGGCCAACCAGATGGTGGCGCCCAACTCGCCGCAGTGGTTCAACACCGGCCTGCACTGGGCCTATGGCATCGATGGTCCTGGCCAGGGTCACTATTATGTCGATTTCCAGACCGGCGAACTGAAGGCCTCCGAATCGGCCTATGAGCACCCGCAGCCGCACGCCTGCTTCATCCAGTCCGTCGCCGACGACCTGGTGAATGAAGGCGGCATCATGGACCTGTGGGTGCGCGAGGCGCGCCTGTTCAAATACGGCTCCGGCACCGGCTCCAACTTCTCGGCCCTGCGCGGCGACGGCGAGAAGCTGTCTGGCGGCGGTCGCTCCTCCGGCCTGATGTCGTTCCTGAAGATTGGCGACCGCGCCGCCGGCGCCATCAAGTCGGGCGGCACCACGCGCCGCGCCGCCAAGATGGTGGTGGTCGACGTCGACCATCCGGACATCGAAGCCTACATCGACTGGAAGGTGAAGGAGGAGCAGAAGGTCGCCGCCCTCGTCACCGGCTCCAAGACCGTGCGTCGCCACATGAAGGCGGTGCTGAAGGCCTGCGTGAACTGCGAGGGCGAAGGCGACGCCTGCTTCGACCCGGAGCGCAACCCGGTGCTGAAGCGCGAACTGCGCCTCGCCCGCCGCGCCCAGGTGCCGGACAGCTACCTGAAGCGCGTCATCCAGTACGCCCGCCAAGGCTATCGCGACCTCGATTTCGACGTCTACGACACGGACTGGGATTCGGAGGCCTATCTCACGGTTTCCGGCCAGAACTCCAACAATTCGGTGTCGCTGACTGACGATTTCCTGCGCGCTGTCGAGAACGACGGCTCGTGGGCGCTGAACTACCGCGACGGCAAGGTGAAGAAGACTTTGGCCGCCCGCGACCTGTGGGAGAAGATCAGCTACGCCGCCTGGGCGTCGGCTGATCCGGGCCTGCACTACAACACCACCATGAACGACTGGCACACCTGCCCGGCGGACGGCCGCATTCGCGCCTCCAACCCGTGCTCGGAGTACATGTTCCTGGACGACACCGCCTGCAACCTGGCTTCGGCCAACCTGCTGCAGTTCTATGATCGCGACGCCCAACGCATGGACGTGGAGAGCTTCGCCCACGCCTGCCGGCTGTGGACGGTGGTGCTGGAAATCTCGGTGACCATGGCGCAGTTTCCCTCGAAGGAAATTGCCCGCCTGTCCTACGAGTTCCGCACCCTGGGTCTTGGCTACGCCAACATCGGCGGCCTGCTGATGACCATGGGCCTTGGCTATGACAGCCGCGAGGGCCGCGCCCTCACCGGCGCCCTCACCGCCATCATGACCGGCGTGTCCTACGCCACCTCGGCCGAGATGGCGAAGGAGCTGGGACCGTTCCCCGGCTACGCCCGCAACGCCGATCACATGCTGCGGGTCATCCGCAACCATCGCCGCGCCGCCCATGGCGTGACCAGCGGCTATGAGGGGCTGTCGGTGACGCCGGTGGCGCTCGACGCCGCCTCGTGCCCGGACCAGCGGCTGATCGAGGTCGCCCGCGCCGCCTGGGATGAGACCCTGAAGCTCGGGCAGGAGCATGGCTTCCGCAACGCCCAGGCCACGGTGATCGCGCCCACCGGCACCATTGGCCTGGTGATGGATTGCGACACCACCGGCATCGAGCCGGACTTCGCCCTGGTGAAGTTCAAGAAGCTGGCCGGCGGCGGCTACTTCAAGATCATCAACCGCGCCGTGCCGGACGCCCTGCGCCGCCTTGGCTACACGGAAGCGCAGATCGCCGAGATCGAGGCTTACGCCATCGGCCACGGTTCGCTGGGCCAGGCGCCGGGCGTCAACCACACGACGCTGCGGGCGAAGGGGTTTGACGACGCGGCCATCGCCGCCGTTGAAAAGGCGCTGCCGAGCGCCTTCGACATCAAGTTCGTCTTCAACAAGTGGACGCTGGGCGAGGAACTGCTGACCGGCCGGCTGAAAGTTCCGGCCGAACGCCTCGAAGACCCCGCTTTCGAGCTGCTGGCGTTCCTCGGCTTCAGCCGCAAGGACATCGACGCCGCCAACATCCACGTTTGCGGCGCCATGACCCTGGAAGGCGCGCCGCACCTGAAGAAAGAGCATTATGCGGTGTTCGACTGCGCCAATCCGTGCGGTCGCATTGGCAGGCGCTACCTGTCGGTGGAGAGCCACATCCAGATGATGGCGGCGGCGCAGCCGTTCATCTCCGGCGCCATCTCCAAAACCATCAACATGCCGAACGACGCGACGGTCGAGGACTGCTCCAGCGCCTACATGCTGTCCTGGCGGCTCGGCCTGAAGGCCAACGCCCTGTATCGCGACGGCTCCAAGCTGTCGCAGCCGCTCAACGCCGCGCTGATCTCGGACGAGGACGACGAGGTCGAGGACGCCGTCGACACCCTGCTGGCCCAGCCGACCGCGGCCCGCACCGCCCAGGTGGCCGAGCGCATTGTCGAGAAGGTGGTGGAGCGGGTGCAGCGGGTGCGCGAGCGTGAAAAGCTGCCCGATCGCCGCAAGGGTTACACCCAGAAGGCCATGGTCGGCGGCCACAAGGTTTATGTGCGTACGGGCGAGTATGAGGATGGCCGCCTCGGCGAGATCTTCATCGACATGCACAAGGAAGGCGCCGCCTTCCGCGCCATGATGAACAATTTCGCCATCGCCATTTCGCTCGGCCTGCAATACGGCGTGCCGCTCGACGAATATGTGGAGGCCTTCACCTTCACCCGTTTCGAGCCGGCCGGCTTTGTCCAGGGCAACCAGTCGATCAAGAACGCCACGTCGATCCTCGACTATGTGTTCCGCGAACTGGCGATCTCCTATCTCGGTCGCGACGACCTCGCCCACGTCGACCCGTCCGAGATCGGCTTCGACGTCATCGGCAAGGGCGCGGCCCAGGGCCGGCAGCAGCCGGACGGCGAGCCTGTCGCCACGCCCGCGCCGCGTCCGCTGGTTTCCAAGGGTTTCGTGCGCGGTCGCCAGCCGACCAACCTGCTGGCCATCGCCGGCGGCAATGACGGCGCGCCAACCGCCCTGGCTGGCGGCGCCCAGGCGGCGACGGCCCTGAAGGAAGCCCTGCCGGAGCTGAACGACAACGACGACGACGAGGCCCAGGCGGAGGCGATTTCGGCGAAGCTGCAATTCGCCCCGGCCGGCTCCGCGGCAGCGGCGGCCCCGTCCTCCTCGGACCGGCGCAAGGAAGCGCTGATGAAGGGCTACCAGGGCGACGCCTGCGGCGAATGCGGCAACTTCACCCTGGTCCGCAACGGCACCTGCCTGAAATGCGACACCTGCGGCGGCACCACGGGATGCAGCTGAATATCCGCCACTCTCCCTGACAACGACAAAAGCCCGGCAATCGCCGGGCTTTTTGAGCCGCTGCTGTATCAGGGCATTGATGCGGTGAAACGGTTTGTGAAAAAACACGCCTGCACCAACGCCAGGCCAAGAATAATGATGCCGGAGGATATATGGTCAAGATCGCCGGAGACAAGGCGCTTGAAGCCGGCGCTGGTGATCGCCTTGGCTTCACCGAGCCAGCACAGGTCATCGCCTCCGCAATCCAGCGTCAGCCAGTCGACGATGGGCTGGTTATCGGAATTGAAGGTCGCTGGGGTTCGGGGAAGTCGAGTCTGGTGAACATCGTCACTGACCGGCTTCGCCGGGAAGACAACACGCCGGAAATTGTCGCATTCAAACCATGGCTGATCGGCGACAGGAACAGTCTGCTGCTGGCGCTGTTTGCAGATCTGGCGATCGCTGTTGATGCGATTGAAACGCGATCAAAGAAGCTGCCGTGGTGGAAACGGCGAAAGCTGAAAGAGACGGGCAGGAAAATTCTCAAGTTTGCAGCAAAGCTGGATTCAGTAAAATCGCTTGAGAAAACAGTTTTAATGGGCGCCAGCAATATCGCGGGGACTCTCCTTGATTCCGCCAAGTTGATGGATGGACTCCTGTCCGCAAGCTCGCTGGTCAAAGAAAAGAACGAAATCCGTGAACGAATTAAGAATCTGACGAGACGTATCGTTGTCATCATCGACGATGTCGACCGGCTGGAGCCAGCCGAGGTTGTTGAGATCATGCGTCTCGTGCGTTCCGTCGCCGACTTTCCAAACTTGATTTACGTGCTGTGCTACGATCCGGCCATTGTTTCCGACGCTATCCAGGTTGCAGCGCGGGTTTCAGATGGGCGCTCCTATATCGAAAAGATCGTCCAGGTATCGGTTCCGGCGCCGCAGCCGGAAGCGTTTGGCTTGCGTCACTGGTTCAGGCGGGAAATCGGCTCCCTGATGGACGCGATAGATGAATCAAGCGACGAACGTCAGCGGCTCACAGATGTCATCGACCAGGAGGGCGGACGTTACCTCGCCACACCGCGTCATGTGGTCAGATGCCTTGATAGCATCCGCTTTTTATGGCCTGATCTGAAAGGCAAGATCGATCTGGCCGATCTGGTCTGGCTACACCTGATAAAGGTCGGCAACCCGAAGCTATATAGTTGGATTGAGGGTTACCTTCGTGAGGAGGCGGCCCGGCTGTCGGGCTACGCACACATTACGGACGAGGAAAGCCGCGCTTCATTCGCAGCTGTGGGTGAAGCGTTGAACGCAGAGCGCCGCAGTTTTGATGAGATCTACCACCGTTTGAAAGAGTTTTTGCCAGGAATAGCGGATGGCGTTGATTGTCTTTTCGATGGAAAGGATGCACGGCGCATTCATGCAGAGATGTCAGATATAGCCATTGCTGACGCGAAGCACGGGCGTCGGCTAGCCAGCCCGGATCATTACCGGTTGTACTTTGCTTTCGCACAGCCGGCTCATGCTCTGAAGGAAACAGACGCTGAGACCATGCTTGCGGTGCTGGACGCCTCGAAGAGCGATGCCGCTGATCTGCTCATGCGCTGGAATGACGAAACCAATTCCAGCGGCAGAACCAAAGCTGAAATCATGGTGAGCTGGTTTGTCGAGGGCAAGAAACTTGGCAAGAATAGCGCCTTTTCTGCCGAGCGCGCGCACACCCTGCTTTGCGTGCTGGCGGATATTCTGGACGAAATGGCGTCCGTGGCGCGTTCGTTTTCCGACGAGACTGAAGCCTGGGCTGATGGCCGGCGGCTCATGCGTCTGTTGTTGGAAAGCATGCAGGTCGAGGCGGTCGAACGTAAGAAACTACTGGACGGGGTATTTCAGGGGCGGGCGCTTGGCTGGCTCACCAATATTCTGAGGCGCGAAACATTCGCGCACGGGCGTGTCGCAGGGCACGCCCCCCGTGGCGACGAAATGCTGAAAGCCAATGAGCTCGATGCTGTCTCAGCCAGCATGATCGCGCGTTACAGATCGCTCTCCATGAAAGACTGGAGAGCCTTGCCGAAACCGCTCAGCGCACTGTTTGCCTGGTATCAGGCCGGGGGCGCCACGACGGCCAGGGCATGCGTCGCAAGGCAGATACGGACAGACGCCGGGCTGCTGGATGTGCTTGAGATCATGCGTGGCGAAAGCGTCTCGTCAAGTCGGGGACACTTCGTCATCCTCAAGAAGGAAACCCTCCAGTATTTCATGAATTATGACGAGGTGCGCTCACGCATCGCACGCATGGCGGGCAATGACCAAGATGTGGCCTTGCAACAGCGCGCGACCTTATTGGATGAACATCTCGAAGAAAGCGCCGGCTGGTGATGTTGCTCCGGCCTGTTAAGCATGTGATTTGGTCTTCAGTTTCGGGCCGGTGGCGGAGAAGCGGACATGTTGTGGATCGCGCGGCTCATGGATCGGGCCTGGCGGGGCGGGAAGCCAAAGCGGCGGCGGAAGGTCCGGTTGAAGTAGGACAGATCGCCGAAGCCCACCGCGAAGGCGATGGCGCTGATCGACATATGGTCGCCCTGTGGCGACTGTAACAGACGCATGGCCCGCTCCAGCCGGCGTTGCAGGACGAAGTCCGAGAACGTGAGCATCTCGTCGCTGAACAGCTTTTGCAGGTAGCGCAGGCTGATGCCGTGCTGCTCCGCCACCTGGCGCGCGTTCAGCCCCTGATCGGTCAGGCGCGCCTCGATATCCGACTTGATGGCGATCATGCGGTCGTCGGGGCGATGCGATGGCGGCGCCCCGGCCGGCTGGTCCGGGTGCTGGGCCATGATGTTCACCAGATTGACCATGAACGCCATGACGTGCTCGCGCAGCTCCGGCGTCTTCATGGGCATCAGGCCGCGCATCAGCGCGGCGCCGTAGTTTCCCAGCATCTGCAGGGCGTCGTCGCTGGCGTTGAAGACGCTCATGGCGCCGGCGGCGGCCATGGCGCCCTCGCCCAGCCTGTCGCACGGGGCGATAAAGCAGTCCACCCGCGAAACCCGCGTGAGTTGCAGGGCGGAATGGGCCAGATCGGTCACCAGCAGGGCCTCCCGCGCATGGACGATGGCGTGGGCTGATCCGCGGCGCGCGACCATGACGCCGTCCGCCGGCCGCAGCAGCACCGCCGCACCTTCGAGAAAGACGCCGTCGAGCGCCAGTTCAACGCCCGTCCAGGGCGCGAACAGGGATTGCAGGCCAATATCCGGCTCCAGCCGCAGCACCGCCCGGGCGTGGAGCGGCGCCGGATGGGCGGCGTCGATTTCGCAATGGCGCGCGGCCTTGCCGGCGATGCGCAGGTCAATGTCCCGAGGGGTGTCTTTCGCCACATACCACACCGGCATGGTTTTCGCGGCGCGGCCTGGCGCGTCACGGGTCCCTGTCGGCCTGTTACGCCCTGGTCCGTTTTCCACTTCGCACCTGTCCAAGAACATGATCGCAGCGGCATATAACAACAAAACAAGCAAACTGTAAGGCAAAATAAGCAAGTGACCAGGAATTCGGCCTGTATTTTAGTTTAGAATAATTAAAATACACGTATTTCGTCGCAGCGTCTGCCCACCTGCGCAGGGTGATCGCAGCGCATCGATCGCGGTGACTTGGCAACCAGGGCGAACACATACACCATGAGCAGAATCCTGCTGGCCACGGCGGCCTGTGCGGCCGTTGCGTCTCCCACGCTGGCCCAACCGGCCCAGACCACCGTGCAACTGGACGAGATCACGGTGACCGGATCGCGGGCGCAGCGCGCCCTGTCGGATATCCCGCAATCGATCCAGGTGATTGACCGCGGCCAGATCGACACCCAGATCAAACAGGGTGGCGGCGCGGCCGGCCTGCTTTCGCGCGTGGCGCCGGGATTCTCGATCAACAACCAGACCGTGTCGGGCGCGTCGGAAACCTATCGCGGCCGCAGCCTGCTGGTTCTCGTTGACGGCGTGCCCATGACCACGCCGCTGCGTGATGTTTCGCGCATGCTGTCGCTGATCGACCTCAACGCGGTGGAGCGGGTCGAGCTGGTCGCCGGCGCCTCCAGCCTGTATGGGGCGGGCGCCACCGGCGGCACGGTGAACTTCATCACCAAAACCGCGCAGCCCGGCGCGCCGCGCTTCGTGGTCAGCAGCAAGCTCACCGCCTTCACCGCCGATATCGGCCAGTCCATCGCGCCGGAGATCTCAGCCGGCGTTTCCGGCAAGAGCCAGAACGGCCTCGATTATGTGCTGTCGGCGACGGGAACCATGGCGCGGCGGACCTATGACGGCGCCGGGCGCGAACTGCCGTCCGACGCCATGCTGGGCCAGGGCGGCGGCGACCGCTTCGGCAAGGTCAATGTGCTGGCCAAGCTGGGCTATGATTTCGACGGCGGCAAACGCCTCGAACTCTCCGGCAACTATTATTATCTCGACCAGAACCCGCGCTATCTGACCAATTACGCGGGGGCCTTCGCCCAGCCGGACTTCCTGCGTCCCTACACCGGCGAGAATGTCGCCGAGGACACAAAGTCCATCTCCCTGCGTTATACGGACAAGGATTTCGCCTTCGGCAGCCTGAGCATCCTTGGTTTCTACAACGACATCAGGAAGCGGTTTAATTACACCGAATTCTCATACCCCTATAATTCCCAGGTTTACTATTCGTTCGATCCGCGCAACCCCACCAGCCGCGCCAACCAGACGACGCTGTATTCCAATCGCGGCGGCATGAACCTGACGATCGACACGCCGCTCGACCAAATCTGGCAGGGCGCGAAACTGACCTGGGGGGCCGATCTGATCCACGAAAAGACGTGGCAGACGCTGACCGACGGGCAGAACGTATTTACGCCGCTGCACCAGACGACCACGGCGGCGTTCGCCCTGTTGCAGGTTCCGCTGACTGATCGCCTCACCGTGCGGGGCGGCGTGCGTTACGAGAACTTCGCCCTTGCGGTGGACGATTTCACCCGCCCCGCCGCGTTCGCCGCCGTGGCGGCGCGCACGCCCCTGGGCTACCAGGCGTTCGTGCTGCCCGCCCTGCGCGTCACCGGGGGCGATTACAACTATTCCTCGCCCACGTTCAATCTGGGCGCCACCTTCAAGCTGACCGACAAGGCGGAGCTGTTCGGCGGTTTCTCCCAGGGGTTCGCCCTGCCGGATATTGGCTCCTACACGCGCCGCGCCGGCCTTTCGACCGCTTACGCCTGCCCGCTGACCCGGCCGAACTGCCTGCCGGCCTCGCGCTCTGTGATCTCCTATGCGGAGATCGCGCCGGAAGCCCAGATCGTCAACAACTATGAAGCCGGCGTTCGCGGCTCGGTCGGCAAATTCAAGGGCAGCCTCGCCGGTTTCATCAGCACCTCGCGCGAGGGCGTGACCTTCAACCCGCTCACCAACCAGATTTCCCAGCAGAAGGAGTTCATCTGGGGCGTGGAGGCCACCGGCGAATATCAGGTGACGGAGCAGCTGGCGCTCGGCGGCATATTTGGTTTCCGCGAAGGTCGGTATGATTCCAACAATGACGGTCATCTGGACAGCTGGCTGCCCAACAACCGCATCGCCACGCCCTATACGGGCACGCTGTACGCCAGTTACCGTTTCGGGAACGGCGTGAGCGTGCGCGTGGAGGGACAGGCCTGGTCCGGCCGGAACCAGCGGATCGACCTTTCCGGCGCGCATTACCGCATCAAGCCTGGCGCGACCATGAACGCCGTGCTCACCGCGCCGGTTAATGGCGGCGGCGAGGCCTTCATCTCGGTGGACAACCTGTTCAACGCCACGTTGCAGAACCCCACCGGCACGTCGGTGCGCAACCTCCCGGTCTATTCCTGGGGGCGGACGATCGCCATCGGCTACAAACAGACCTTCTGAGCATGATCCTTTTTGAGCAAAAGGGCGCGCTGGTCACGCTCCGGTTTGAACCGCCCTACGCGCCGGACGATGAACGCGGCTATCTGGCGGCGCTCGACCGGATTGGCGATTGCCCGCCGGGATTCGCGTTGCTGGCGGTGCTGGGCGGCGGCGCCCGCCTCTCCCGGGAGGGGGAGCGGGCCCAGGCGTTGTGGTTCAAGGCGACCCGCGCCCATGTCAACGGCAACTGCCGGGCCATCGCCATGGTGCGGCCCGGCGCCAGCGGGCGGATGACAGAGATATTCGGCAGGCTCTGGAACGTTCCGCTTGCCGCATTCACAGACGAACAGTCCGCCAGGGATTTCCTGGCGCAGCATGTGGCGGGACCATGAGCACGCCGGATGACGCCGCCACTGACGCAGCGCCCGCCCCGCGCCCCGGCCGCTCCCGGCTGTTCATCGTCCTTGCGGGCCTGTATCTGGCGCAGTCCATTCCCTCATATCTGATCGCGGCGGCGCTGCCGCCGATCATGCGCGAGGCGGGCGTTTCACGCGCCGCCATCGGCTATATGAGCATCCTGTTCCTGCCGCTGGTTCTCAAGTTCCTCTGGGCGCCATATGTCGACCGCATCCGCCCGTTCGCCCGGGCCCATCGCGCTGGCTGGGTGATCATCACCCAGGTCGTGGTCATCGGCTGCCTGCTCTGCCTGCTGCCGCTGGGGCCAACCGACGTCAGGGCCATCATGGCGGTCGGCATGGTCGCGTCCCTGCTGATCTCGACCCAGGACATCGCCACCGACGGCTACGCCGCGAAATACCTGCCGGCCCGCGACCGGGCCATCGGCAACGCCATCCAGGGCGGCGCGGTGGCGTTTGGCGTGCTGATCGGCGGCACGCTCAGTCTCATCCTGTATCATCACGTCGGCTGGCGCTGTATGATCCTCGGGGTGGTCGCTTTCTCGGCCTTGCCGCTGCTGGCGGCCCTCGCCATGCGCGAAAGCGACGCCCCGGCCCCCGCTGGCGCGCCCAGGCCGTCGATCCTGCGCTTCCTGCGACGCGCGGACGTGCGCAACATCCTGTGGGTGGCGTTGATCTACCGGGTGAGCGAAGGCCTGGTGAAGGCGATGGAAGGGCCGTATCTGGTGGATTCCGGCGTGCCGCTGGACCAGATCGGCTATCTCTCCGGCGTCTCGGCCACCACGGCGGGGCTGGCGGGATCGGCGATCGCCGCCTGGCTGGTGACGCGGCGCGGCGCGCGTTTCGCCCTTGGCCTGCTGGGAGCGATGCGCACGCTGTGCTTCGCGCTGTTCGCCCTGCACGCGCTCGGCCTGCTGGCCGGAACCTGGCCGCTGTTTGGGGCCGCCGGCTTCCAGACGCTGATCCGCTACATGGAGATTGTCGCGCTCTACAGCCTGTTCATGTCGGTGACGTCACCGGACCAGCCAGGCACTGACTTCACCATTCTCGCCTGCGCCCAGCTCATCGTCTATCTGGTGGGGTCGCTGGTTTCCGGGAAGCTGGCGGACCTGTTCGGTTACGGCGCCCTGTTCACCCTGGCCGCCGGCCTGTCGGCCATCGCCGTGCTCGCCACCATGCGGATGCTGGCGCCTGGCCCGCGCGCCGCCAGCGCACGCTCCCGTTAGGCGACGCCGTTATGGCCCGGCGTCGGCGGGTTCTCCAGGCTTTCCGGCGAAAAACCACGGCAGGGCCAGCGCGAACGCGAGGCCAATGCAGGTGCAGAACAGAAACGGCGCGCCGGGCCACATGGCGAACATCAGGCCGCCCGTGAGGGCGCCGGCGCCCTGCCCCAGCACATGCACGCTGGCCAGCCAGCCGGCGGCGGAAGCCTGCTGGCCCGGCGCCACGCGCCCCACCAGCGCCGCCGTGTAGGCCGGCGTCGCCAGGGCCACGCCGGCGCCGGCCAGCAACGCCCCCGCCACCAGCAGCGGCAATAGCGGCGCCAGCATGACGCCGCTGCCAAAGGCAAAAAGCGCCAGCCCAAACCGCATGACGCCCATGGCGCCGCCGCTTAGCCGTGGGGTCAGGTGCAACTGCACCGCGATCATCACGATGGCGGTCAGCGCATAGCTGACGCCGGCCCAGCGCGCCGCCGCGTGGGCGTCCATGCCGAATTGCGCCTGCAGAAACAGGCCGAGCGTCATCTGGATCTGGCCAAACCCCAGGGTGAGCGCAAAGCCGATGGCCAGCAACGGCCCCACCGCCCGCGCCAGTTGGGGCAGCCGCATGCCTGTTGCGTCGGCGGGCTCCGGCTTCCGCACATCCGGAGCCGCCAGCAGGGTCAACGGGCTTAACGCCATGGCGACCAGCAACGGCCAGAGGCCAGCCGCGCCTGGCAGCGTCGCCAGCGAACCCAGAATGCGCCCGCCGCCGAGGCCGGCGCTGAGCCGCGCCAGGGCCGCCGGGCGACGGGCCGGCGCGGTGGCGCGCGCCACCGTCGCCTGGGCGTGCGGCATCAGCCCGGCGGCGCCGGCGCTGTAGATGATCCGTGACAGCGCCAGCAGGCCAAGGGCGGCTGCCGCGGGCAACGCAGGCAGAACCAGCGCCGCGAGAAACAGCGACTGCCCGACAATCATCAGCGCCGCCAGAACGCGGAAGCGCGCCCGCAACGCCTGCGGCCGCCGTCCCCAGAGCGGCGCCCCGACGAGGAAAGTCAGCGCGCCGGCAAAAGCCACCGCGCCGATGGCTGGCGCGTCCAGCCCCGTACGCCCGGCGATCACGGGAACCAGCGCCAGCAAGGCCGACTGACCAAAGCCGACTGTCGCGGCCATGGCGGAGAGCCAGCGGATATCCCTTTCGGACAGCATCAATGGCGGATCCTGTTTTTTCTGATGACAATGCCCCGGCAAAGGGCCCGGGCATGTGGAGCGGCGCCGGACGCGCATCGGTCTGCTGGCGAGAGTCTTAAATTCCCCAGAGGAAACTGCAGAACACATCCCTGTGATGTCTGCAATTATCGAAATGTAAATCAATAAATTTTCTTATTTGAATAATTCAAAACTATACATATTGCGCGATAGTCCAATATTTATTTCACCTCCATCGCTATGGTTTGTCCGGAGGCAGCCAGAATGATGGAAACCAGACCAACATCGACAGATATCGCCGCGCGCATCTCGGCGCGCGCCTTCCTGCTGGGCCTGCTGCGGGAATGGGGTGGCTGGACATTTGAAGGGGATGGCGCGGCGGCCGCCGGTGATTCAGCCGGGCGCGCGCCGCGCATCCTGCTGCCCCTCCCAGGCCACGGCGTGACGCTCGCCGTCGCGGCCCCGCACAGGTCTGATGTCGGCTGTCATGGCTTCAGGCCTCCGTTCAGTGAAATCCGGCCTTCCGGCGCGGAGCGCGCCATTCCCTTCACGCTGGCGGCGACGCTGATCGCAACCGAGCCATCGATCACCGGCGCGGCTGGCGCAGACGGCGCGCCGACCTTCCTGGCGCGGGTCTTCGACAGCATGGCCAATATCGATGACGTCATTCGCCACGCGCCGGACAGGGCCGAACCATTCACCGCGCGCGACCCGGATTTCATCGAGGGCGAGCAGGCGCTGCGCCATGGTCACGCGGTGCATCCGACGCCGCGCAGCCGGGATGAATTCACCATGGAGGATTCCCGGCGGTTCGCCGCCGAATACGGCGCCGGCTTCCAGCTGCGCTGGTGGGCGGTAGCCCCGGACCACATCGCCCACGCCGCATCGCGGGGTGTCCCGGCGCCGGCCATGGCGCGCGATCTGCTCGCCAGCGACGGCGCCGTCAGCGACGCGGTGATCGCGGCGGAGCGCGCCGGGCGCGTGATCCTTCCCATGCATCCCTGGCAGGCGGCGCGCCTGGCGCTCGATGCGGAGGTGGAGCGCCTCATGCGCGCCGGGGCCGTGGCCGATCTGGGCGCCTCGGGCGCGCCATGGTTCGCCACGTCGTCCCTGCGCAGTATCTACGCGCCGCATGCGCCCTGGATGCTCAAAACCTCGCTAAGCCTGCGACTGACCAATTCGCGCCGGCTGATCGAGCCGCATGAGTGCATCCGGGGGCTCGAGATCGACAGGCTGCTGGCGGGCCCTGTCGGGCAGGAGATTTCCGCGCGCTTCCCGCAGTTCCGCGTGATGGGCGAACCGGGGTTTCTTACGTTGCGCGACGCGGCGGGAAACATCCTGCGCGCGGCGATCATGGTGTTCCGCGACAACCCGTTCCGCGGCGCCGCAACGCCGCCTGCGACGGTTCTGGCCGCGCTGGCGGAGATCGGCGGCGATGGCCGCGACAGCCGGCTGGCGCGGCTTGTGGCCCGCATCGCCCGCGAGGGAGGCGCCGACCCGCGCCGGATCGCCCTGGCCTGGTTCGACCGCTTTCTCAGCGTCGTCGTTGCGCCGCTGATCACCGTCCAGGCCGATTACGGGCTGCTGTTTGGAGCGCACCAGCAGAACATCGTCATCGGCCTGGCTAATGGCTGGCCGGATGCGCTGTATTTCCGCGACTGTCAGGGCACCGGCTATGTCAGTGAGTTCCTGCCCGAACTGGCGCGCCGGGCGCCGGATGTGAACGTGCGGGCCGGTCACATCTTCAGTTCCGCGGAAGCGGCCCGCCTCGCCGGCTACTACCTCATCGTCAACAGCGTGTTCGCCGTCATCGGCGCGCTGGCGCTTGCCGGCCTCGCCGCCGAGCGCCCGCTGCTCGCCGCCCTGCGCGGCCTGCTGCTGCGTCTGCGCGCCGCCTCCCCCCGTGATCCGGCCCTCATCGATTACCTGCTCACATCCCCCACCCTGGAGAGCAAAGGCAACTTCATGATCTGCTTTCGCAATCTCAACGAAAACACCGACGTGACCGACCCGCTGGCGGGCTACGTCGCCATGGCCAATCCGCTGGCGGAGGCCGTGGCATGAACATCATTCTGCCCCGCAAGGAGACGCCGGCGCCGGTCTGGCCAGACGTCCGCGACAGCCGCCACTTCCCCGCCCGCATCGCCGGCGACCTTACGGTGCTGGCGCATCGTCTGGATGATGATCGCCTGGCGTTGCGCCTCATCGGCGATGACGTCGAAGCGGAGTTCGTCAGCCGCGATGGCGGCCAGGGCCGGCTGCGCCTCAGGCCGCCCTTCGGCGAGGCCCCCAATGACGTGGATGCGCTGGCCGTCCTGATCGAGGCCGCTTTCCAGAGCGATCCATCGTGTCTTGCCCTTGAATTGCCGGGGCTGGCCGGAAAACCGGCGCTGGCTCCGCTTTCGTCATGCAGCCAAATGGCGGACGGCGCGCCGGCGGCGATCGTCCGGCGCAGCGAATTTTACCAGTTGCCCCTGCTGTGGCGCGCCGCCGCGGCCCATGCGGCGCCGCCGCTGATCCGCTCCGGCCCTGGCCCGCAGGACCGCCCGCCGCCGCTGCGCGCGCCGGCGCCGCGCGGCGAGATGTACCGGCGCTGGCTGCCGCATCTGGGGATGACCCTGTCGCTGCGCCCCATCGACCGCCGCCAGGATCTGGAGCTGTTTCACGGCTGGATGAACCAGCCGCGCGTCGCCTTCTTCTGGGAGCTGGCGCAGAGCCGTGAGGAGCTGGACCGTTACCTGGCCGAACAGGAGGCCGACCCGCATATCTTCGGCGTCATCGGCAGCTTCGATGACGAGCCCGTGGGCTATTTCGAGTTCTACTGGGCGAAGGAGGACCGGCTCGGGCCGTTCTACGATGCGGACGACCATGACCGCGGCTGGCACGGCCTGATCGGCAACGCCCG
>Ga0182744_1002376_pt1 | contig 15477 bp, 7 predicted proteins | sample eDN3rd30CKraftMG_FD_128525 | JGI IMG/M metagenome (GOLD analysis project Ga0182744, IMG submission 128525) | Enriched Miracle-Growth compost microbial communities from Emeryville, California, USA - eDNA 3rd pass 30_C Kraft MG (version 2) (version 2) ...
AGGACGATCCACAAACCGGACGGTAACCGGCGCTACGGTACTGCAACCCGTCACCGGATCGGTCGCCCGGATGTAATACGTGCCCGATCCGGCTATCGCGTCGGCATTTTCCAATGCCGCCGTTCCGGCGGCGTCGGTATGATAGGTAAAGACCAAGCCCCCTTCGCTTCCCGCAGTGATAGCGGTGTTTGTCAGGTCAACCGTCTCGCCGGCACAAGCCACGGCGGGATCGGTAATAACCAGGTTCGGCAATGCGTTGATGGTCAATGTCACAGCCGTTCGTGTCTCGCTCATGCATTCACCGTTATCGGCTTCCGCGTAGTAGGTCACCGATCCTACGGCATCCAAGGTAGGACTGGCTACTACCTGCCCGCCCGTGGCTGCATCGTACCACACAACCGTGATCCCTTCGGGCACCGTTGCCACGGCCGTCAGCGCCTGTACCGGGCTTTCCGCGCACACCGTCTGGTCTTCGGCAACCGGAGCCGCAGGCACCTCGGGTGCTGCATCGATGGTTACCGGTATAGCCAAAGCCTCACAATCGATCGTTGTCGAGCGCATCTGCGCCAGGTACTCACCCGGTGCCAGGTCGGAAAAAACAGGCGATGATTGGTACGCCGGTGTTTCACCCGCGCGGTACACCGCAAATTCATAAGCCGCATCAGCCGGGAATTCGATGGTGCCCGTGGTCTCCCCGCATCCCGGATGGGTCACCGTAGGCGTATAAGTGGTCGGCATCGCATTGATGGTCACTTCCACTTCGTCGCTCACGCATCCGGCCACCGTCACATGCTGCGCAGTTACCCGATACGTGCCGGGAACCACCGCCTCAAATAACGGATCGCTTTGGTAGTCCACACCGTTGATGGAATATTCGAAACCGGCACCCAACGGTTCGGTGATGGCGATGGATCCGGTACCCGATACGCAATCGGGATGGGTGATCACAACCACAGGGCGGTCCACAAACCGGACGGTAACCGGCGCTACGGTACTGCAACCCGTCACCGGATCGGTCGCCCGGATGTAATATGTACCGGATACGGTTATTGCGTCGGGTGCAGCCAGCGCATTGGTACCCCCTGCATCCATGTAATACGTATAAACCAAACCGGCATCGCTGCCCGCCGTAACGGCGGCCGCGGTCAAATCAATGTCTGTACCTGCACAAGACACCGCAGGATCCGTGATGAGCAGATTGGGGAATTCATGGATGGTCAACGTAACGGCGGTACGCGTTTCGCTCACCAGCACACCCTTAACGGCTTCGGCGTAATACGTAACCGTTCCTATTTCGTTCAGGGTAGGCGTTGCCACGGTATTTCCACCGGTCGGTGCATCGTACCATACGATTGTCTGCCCATCGGGCACCGTCGCCACGGCCGTCAGTGTCTGTACCGGGCTTTCCGCACATGACTCCTGGTCGCCACCGCTTACCGGCGCTTCAGGCACCGACGGCAATCCGGCGGTGACGGCGATATTGTTCGCGTCATCGGCATCGTCGGTATCGGTCGAGACCTCCGCGGTGTTGATCAGATCGTCCGTCATTCCGGCCGATGACTGAATGGTCACTTCGTAGGTAACCGCGGCACCGTTCGGCAGGATCAACACGGTCTCATCCAATGCGTCCGAACCGGCGGTTCCCGGCAAAAACACCGTACCTTCAGTTACCTGGGCCGTCCATCCTACCAACGTAGTACCCGCCGGAACAATATCCTGTATCCGCACACCCTCGGCATAGGCGGGGCCATTGTTCCTGACGGCAATCACATATTCCACTGCCGAGCCGGACACATAGCCCACTTGCCCGGTATTCTTCAATGTTTTGGTTACCGCAACGTCGGCGCCGTTGACAGCCGTCAAGGTTACTTCATCAAAGACACTGCAATCCCCTTCGGTGACCGTCCACCGCAGGGTAACCGACGTGTTGGGCAACAGCGTAACGGTTGCCGCCGGATTCGCGAGGTCATCAAATTCCGATGGCAGCGTGGTCGAAACGACCGACCATTCGCCCGTACCGAGTGCCGGTACATTGGCATCTAAGGTGAAGACGCTATTGTTATATTTCGTTTGGTCGGCGCCCGCATCGGCTATCAGTTCGCCGGTTACCGTCACCGTTACCGGCTCACTGGGTTCCGATTCGCAGGTGAGGCCACTGGCCGTGGCGATTGTAACCCGGCGGTAGTGCATCGTGGCGGTCAACGCATCCGGTTGATAGGTGGCATCGCTGGCTCCAGCAATCGCCGCCCATGATGTCCCATCGGATGATGATTCCCACCGGTAGCTGATAGTACCGGTACCGGTGCCCGCAACGACAGAAGTCAAGGCCGCCGCGGTTTCTTCATAACAGATGGACTGGTCGGCACCGATCGTTCCGGCACCCGGGGTTTCATTGATTGTGAGTGTAAACGACGATTCCGCTACGCAACCTTCCGCGGTTGCGGCATATGGGTACAATACGTACGTACCGGCCGCAGCAATCACATCCCCAATCTCATATCGCGTACCGCCTGCTCCCGGTTCGGTATAGTACGCCTGATCGCCGGTCAGGTTCGTTCCGGTAATATCCGGAAGTGTAAACGAACCGCAGACCACCTGGTCATCCATCGGGTCAATCACCGGCTGGGCATGGATGGTCAACGTCACGGCTGTACGGGTCTCGCTCACGCATTCGCCGTTATCAGCTTCCGCGTAGTAGGTCATCGTACCCACCGCATTGAGGGTTGGCTCGGCTACTACCTGTCCGCCCGTCGGCGCATCATACCAGGTCACCGTAACCCCCGATGGTACCGTAACCGTTGCCGTCAATGTCTGGACTGGGGCTGTAGCGCACTCCTCCTGGTCACCGTCACTTACCGGGGCTACCGGCACTTCCGGTGCTTCGTCTATGGTGACCGCTACCGGTACCGCTTCGCAGACGGTTACCAATGACTGCATCTGCACCTGGTACACGCCCGGTGCCAAATCCGCAAAAGTGGGCGATAATTGGTACGTCGGTGTTTCGCCGGTTTGGTATACCGCATATTCATAGTCCGGATTATCCGGGAAGATGATTTGCCCAAGGGGATTACCGCAATCCGGCTGCACCACCGTGGGTGTCACCGTCGTAGGCTCCGTATTGATCGTTACCTCCAACGCATCACTGACGCATCCCACTACCGAAACATGCCGCGCCGTCACCAGGTAGGTACCGGGAGCAATATTTTCAAACGTCGGATCGGCCTGGTAGTCCGTGCCATTGATCGAATACTCGAAACCCGCACCCAGCGGTTGGGTAATGGCTATGGAACCCGTTCCCACTACGCAGTCGGGGTGAACAACGGTAACCACCGGGCGGTCTACCAACTGCACGGCAACGGGTGCCAGGATACTGCAGCCCGTTACGGGATCAGTCCCTTTGATGTAGTAGGTGCCAGATACCGTTACCGCGTCGGGGTCAGCCAGCTCGCTGGTGCCTGCCGCATCCGCGAAGTATGTATAGGTTAGGCCCGCATCGCTGCCCGCCGTAACGGCTACCGCAGTCAGATCCACCGCTTCATCTCCGCACACCACCGCTGGATCCGTGATCACCAGGTTGGGCAATTCATTGATCGTCAGCGTAACGGCCGTTCTTGTAACGCTGGCCAGCGTACCTTTCCGTGCTTCTGCATAATAAGTAACGGTGCCGATGGCTCCCAAAATGGGGTTGGCAACTTCATCTCCTCCGGTAGCCGCATCGTACCAGACGATGGTTACCCCATCGGGAACGGTTGCCGTAGCCGTAAGGGTTTGTACCGGGCTTTCCGCACACTCCTCAACGTCCGCACCTACCGGTGGCTCCGGCACCGCCGGCAGCCCCGGTGTACTGACCGTGTTATCGGCCGCATCGGGATCTTCCGTGTCGCTTGTCACCGCGGCGGTATTGACGAGGTCGTCCGCCACTCCTGCGGATGTCCGTACGGTTACCTCATAGTTAACGACGGCGCCAACGGGCAACACGGCAATGGTCTCGTTAAGTTCGTCCGTACCGGATGTGTTCGGTAAGGTGACCTCGCCAGCGGTTACCGTAGCTATCCAGCTACCGATTGTGGAGCCCGTTGGTGCCGTATCTTCCACGGTCACTTCCCGGGCGTCGCTCGGTCCGTCGTTGGTCACCGTAATGATGTAGATTACATCGTCGCCGGGAATATAGCCTTGCTGCGTATCATCCGCCAATTCTTTGGTTACCGAAATCGCCGCAATCGGTGCAGCCGGTATCGGTGTTGTTGTGCAGGCGTCGCAATCGGGTTCGGGGTCTGGCGTTACCGAGGTTACCTCCACGGTATTGCTTAAGTCCGCAGTTCGACCGGATCCGGTAGCCAAGGTTATTTCATAGACCACTACGGCCCCATTCGGCAACAACGGAATGGTTTCCGAAAGTGTTCCCGTACCCGATGCGTTGGGCAGATCGACCGTTCCCGAGGTTGCTGTTGCAGTCCAGCCGTTGATTGCTGTGCCCTCCGGGGCTTCGTCGGCGACCGATACGTCTACCGCATCATCCGGTCCGTTGTTGGTGATGGTAATGGTATACACAACCTCTTCGCCGGGAACATACGAAGTCTGCGTAGCTTCCTGCAAGGTTTTTACCGTAACCAGATCGGCGACATCAAGTGAGATCACAATTTCATCCGTCACCGAACAGCCATCGGGGAAGTCTACTTTAATGGTATATTCACCAGGTTCGGTAATGACCAGCTCGTCAGCAGTACCTACAACCGTCCCATCCTTCCGCCATTCATACCGTGATAACGGCGAGCCGAAAAATCCTGCTGCCGAAATCGTATAGGGAAACTCCGTATAACTGAGGCTGACATCCGGGCCCAATCCCTCAATCGGCGAAGCACCGTCATAAGGAGCGATGTCCCAGCCGCTGCTTCCACCAAGATCCTGGCTATGCGAGCCAGCGGTAAACTCCCCGCCGCCAGTTGCCGTTATCCGCTGAAGACGGACGTAATCAAAGTTTACCTCACCCGCAACCTTCGTTATGGTTGCATTTGAAGTGGTGCTGCTCCTGATTTCCGTAAGCTTACACGGCGTTCCGCTGCCAAACCAATCATCGGTAATGATGGTATTGGTGCCGGCAACAAACGTATATTGGCTTCCCGGAAAGAAAATCAGCGTACCTATAGTGTTGTTCGTCCCGTAAATCGTGCCGCCACCTTTAAATTCAACGGTATCCAATTGGTTATTGGTGCCATTGATTCCGATATTTGACGCCACATTCTGATCCAAAAAAACCATCTTGCTGGCCGTAATATTCGAAAATGCTCCTTGATGGCTGAATACACCAGTGACCTCAACGTGGCCGTAAGCAAAACCGACGGCATGAAACTGGTATGTGGTGATCTTTGAATCCGCCGCCAATAGGGAACGGTTGGATGTACTGCCATTGTATTCCCACAGGTTAGCCGCATGGACGGTACTGCCCGTTATATCGACCGAAATATTGTTGTCGCGTCCACCATTATCCACCGAACGAATATTCAAAGCGATGTTACGGGCCTCCAAGCTGCCCTGGTACAAGAAGATGTCGGTTTGGCTGTTGCTGAAATCGTTCGCAATAACCACTCCACCTCCCGATTTACGAAGTTCCATATCGAAATTGCCCAACGCCTGCCCGGTTATCGTCGTTTCTGTCGTTCCTCTGAATTGGATAATCGCATTCAGCGTCACCGTCGGATTCAGCACCATGGTTTCACCCCACGCCTCCATATTCCAGGCCTCGGCTTTGTTCAGAATGGGATTGTTGGTTACGCCAGCCCAGCTGATGTTGCCGAAATAAGCATTACCGTTACTTATAGTAATGGTCCTTGTGGCCGTTGTCGTTCCAAAACCGCTATTCGCATCAAAATAAACGTCATTGGCTACCGTTGGAATACAAGCTCCGCCCAGTCCGCCTGAGGTGGTGCTCCAATGCGACGCGTCGTTCCAGTCGCCGGCACCACCTACCCAGTAGCGTGCATCACCGTCGGATGAAACAATGTTCCAGCCAGTGTTTCCGCCGGCATCTGCCCCCGAGAAGGCGATAGGCAGCGTCAGCGTACCCCCTCCGCCCGTGGCGACAATATTCTCCATATAGACGTTGGCTATTTCGACGGTCGCATCGGCGCCGAAAAGAACCGTACTGCTCGTACCGAGACTGCGGATTTCGCCCAACCCGCTGCACTCAGGATGCACAGCTTTGAAATATTCGTTGATAGTGTTACTTGTTCCGTCTCCAAACCATAAATTCCGGTTTTCGGCGGTTATCAACGAGCCGATTTGGTTGCCGGTGCCTGCAATTGTTCCGCGCCCTTTGAATTCCAGCCGATCGATAAGGTTGTTTGCGCCAATACGTGCGGAGCTTGTCAACGACGGATTACTGAATGTCAGCTCCCTGAAACCAGCTTGCTCAATCGAAAAATTGTCGGTGTTCACCGGACCCGCACTGATGTCAACCACATCGTATTGCACCAATGCATTGGCCATGGAAACCGAGTTTTTTATGGTCAACAGTGAACCCTCGGCAGCCAGCGTCTTATTGCTTCCACTAAATTCCCACCGGTTTACCGTAGCGGTAGCTCCTTCCATATCAACGTGCCTGATGCCATTCGTGCCGCTCGTGAATATATTGATGTCTATCGTGCGCCCCGCAATATCGAGATAGCCAACATTCAGCTGAAAAATACCTGCTGTATTCCGCCAGTCGTCAAGGAGCGTCACTCCGCTCCCTGCTTCTTTCCGAATCAGGATGCGATTAGTTCCCGCTTGATTTCCATTCGTGGTAACGGTAGCATTTTCGATACCGCGCATATCGAGCCGTGCATTCATCGTCACACTTGGGCTCATGACGACCGAACCATACACCTGCATGAGAAAATTAGCGTGTACTGCAAATATCGGACTGCCCGCAATACCTGCAGCCCACGTCATGTTATGGCAGTACGTATTACCACTCGTAGCTACCGTTGCTCCTGTATTCAATCCACTGCCATCGTCAAATACAACGTCATCTCCGATAAAAGGGATACAGGCACCGCCGGGGCCACCACTGCTTTCGCTCCAATGACCACGGTCGTTCCAGTCGCCCGCTCCACCTACCCAGTATAGCGTACGGTTGGTAGCAGGCGGCGTATTGAAGATAAAGCCGTTGTTTCCTTCATTATCAATGCCATTAACGGTAAGAGGAGTAACGCTGCCGGTTGCTCTAAGGCCTGTTAACAATACATTATCAATCTCAACTTCCGCGTCGTCGGCAAAATGAATTGTGCCTCCCGAATAACCGGAAATTTCTGTAAAACCGTCACAGGGCTCTCCCCCAGCGCGGAAATACTTATTAATAGTAATTGTTCTGGTAACATAGATATTCTTGTTGGGTGCCGTCAAGAGGGTGTCGATTACATGGCCCCCGTTTTCTATGAAATCCGTGGTTCCGCCAATTTCCGCATACTGAATAATATTGTTTGCACCACCGATGGTCGCGTTTCCGGCAATGGATAGATGCTTGATTGTGTTATTCCCGTTCCGGACAACTCCCCCTCCCATAAAAATCAACGTATCTACCGTGTTGTTGGCATGGATACGCGCGTTGGAAGTAAGGGAAGGGTGGCTGAACGTCAATTTTCTGAACGTCGTGTTATCGACTGCAAATAAATCGTTGTTGGGACTGTTGGACAAGGCCTCAACTTCATCGAATTCTCCGCCGTCTACCACCAACCGGATGCCCGTCTGGACGAACGACGCCTCCGCAATCACCGTTTTATTCGCTCCCCGAAAATAAAAATTGCGCACAGCGCTGAGCCGACCTCCTGTGATGTCCAAATGTCGGGGATTACTGTTTTCACTCAAGAAGCTATATACAGCTACATTCCTGTTCGACGCGTCTAAATAACCAGCCGTCAGTATAAGGCCATAAGCGTTGTTGCTTGTACTTCCGGTGTAAATCAAATCATCGGTCAGTGTCAATCCACTTCCAGGTTTGTTAATGGTAAGGTTCAAAATCGCGTTTATCGGACCATTGGTGGTCAAGGTTGCCGGGTTACTGCCGATAAACTCCACATCCACTATACCTTCGTAACCCAGCGAAGGCGTAAGCACCAGATTGCCGGACACAAATAACGTGTTAGATCCGCTGCGTGCGAGTATGGGATTGTTGGGCACATCGCTTTCCCAGGTCATGTTGTTGCAAAATGCATTGGCATCCAACGTGACCGTCCGGGTTGCTGCCGTGGTTCCAAATCCGCTATACGCACCGAAGAACACATTGTCTCCAGCTGCGGGCACGATACTGGGCACACCACCTGTTGGGCTGCCCAACCGCCAATGACCATTCAGGTCACTCCAATTGCCTCCGCCGCCGACCCAATAGTAATCGGCAGCTTGGAGTTGAACACTATTAAAAAGGACGAAAAATGCAAGTAAAATTCTTTTCATAATAAATGACCTAGCTGTCAACGGTATCAATAACAAGACGGAGCATCAGAATAAGCAGATAGAAAAATTCATTGGTAGATGATGTCTTAATTTTATGGGAGCAAATATAATCCAACGGTGCGCGAGCGGTCAATCGTGTTTCGTTTAAATTCGGTTCAAAAAAAAACGTTGGAAGGATAGAAATTTTTCTAAACCACAACTAAATCACTCTAACAATCAATGAATTACAAAAAATAAAACTAATAATTCTTGTGGTCATCACATATTTTAGATACTTTTACACGCATTGATTGCTTCATAGCCGATATACCATCTATCTTGTAAAGTGACTTCATTTACCGCCTTAATCAGAAACGTTTTATTTTTAGTTTTAACAGCATCCATTAGTAATCCAAATCCGTCGCTTGCTGCGGATGATATCTATAGCGTTGCTCACTACACCGACGAGCATGGTCTACCTCAAAATAGTATCAAAGGAATTGGACGAGATAACCTAGGCTTCGTTTGGCTAATTTCGGAAAAAGGGCCGATCCGGTATGATGGCCAAGATCAATTCAAAACGTTTGATAACCTATCAAAAACGTTAAAGACCATCCGCATGAGTGCGTTGTACAAAGGCGATAACCCAGACGGGCTTTGGGCCAAGAGTGAGTTTGGCGAATTGGTTTTACTGAAAGCCGGTAAGGCCGCAGTGCTCCCGAAGGCACCGCATGATGCTGCCGGTAGCTTTGCCCTGAATTATCGTAAAAATGAGAACTACCACCTTTCGCTACCTTCACCCTATTTTAATGACGCCCCTTCAAAGGTCTTCGTGCCTGACGGTACCGAGGGCGGTTTTATCGTATCACGAGATTCCATTTGGCATATCGAAAAGCATAGAAAGGCGTCGACCGCTGTATATTTCCCAAACGAAGGCCCTTGGCATTTTGTCGGTTACCGAGGTAAGCTTATTTATTTTAGCCAAACGCGTGATTATATTGAAATCGGGAAGGACCTAAAAATAAAAGAAAAAAAAATTTCTGGTGATACACTTAAACTATCTAAAAATGAGCACCTTACCGTCTATTGGAATACCGCATCCCAACAGCTTTTTATCTATGCTAACCAAACCATTTATCACTTAGAGGAGCGCACTACTGGAGCGTTACATAGTACCCTACTTTTTTCCGGTTTTGACTTCGAACAAAATGATATCATCACAGCCTTTTACTTACAACCACAACGTCAGCTGTTGCTTGGTAGCGCCACCAAAGGACTGTTTGTCCTTAGTAAAAAGGACTTCAATGTGTTGGGCACAGGCCAATTCTTAAAAACGGTCTACTATAATCAGACACTATTGCCGAATGGATTATTGGTTACCGATTACGGAGCGGCTTTTGACCAAAATGGAAGCCCCTACTTTTCAACGATTTTGCAAGACGAGCCGAAATACGGTCAAATTCTGGGCCCAGATGGAAATCTTTGGATTCTACAACCTGATAACCTGCGTATCCTATCCCCCAAACTTGACCGAATCATCGAAAGAAAGCCTTTTCCTGGTCAGCCCCGTTTTGCATTTAGAGACCATGCATTAAATTATTGGTTTGGTGACGAAAACGGATTATTACTAACGTACGACGCCAGTGTGGATACCTTCCATACGGAGGCACAGCTGCCCAGCAAAATCACCTACCTGGAACGCAAATCCGATAATGAATTGCTTATCGGAACGATAAGCGGTCTATTTGTATTCAATACAGTCGATCATGCCTTGCGAGAAATAGGTTCTTTCAAGGATAAACAAATTCGCAGTATCCGGAACGAATCGGACCACAGATACTGGGTCACTACGTATCAAAATGGCTTTTTTCTCTATGAAGATAAGAAAACATCGTCCTTCCCCCTAGATAAAAATGGCTATTTGGCGACCGCGCATTGTACGCTGGAAGATAAAAACGGATTCCTGTGGATAAGCACAAACAAAGGGTTGTTTAAGGTAAGTAAACGGCAACTGCTGGATTACATTGCCGATACAGCCAATATGCCCTATTATTTTTATTACGACAAACAATCGGGATTCAATACAAACGAATTCAATGGTGGCTGCGAGCCCTGTGCACTCCAATTGCCAAATGGCGACTTTTCTTTCCCTTCGCTAGATGGCCTCGTCCAATTCAATCCGTTGGCGACTATCAGCAGTTTTCCAAACAGCCCAATCATTCTTGACGAAGTACTGCTCGATAATTCCGAGTTGCCGATAAAAAACATTATTGATATCCCGAATCATTTTTCCCGCTTGGATATCAAAATCGCCACACCGTTTTATGGCAATCCGTACAATTTAGAAATCGAATACATCGTCAACAGTGAAGACAGTCCACGAGAAAACTGGCTTCCCCTCAATAGCAACACGAATACGTTATCCATCAATGAACTTTCCTCTGGAAACCACCAAATCATGGTCCGTATGCGAAAAGGAATCGGTCCGCAGGATTTTCAGTACGCAACATTTAGCCTATATATACCCCCGTTTTTTTACGAAACAACATGGTTTGCCGTACTTTTTTGTATTCTCACCATTTTGACCATTTGGCTGATTATCTACGCACGCACCAGATTCATTCTCAGTCAAAACCGTTGGTTACTAAGAAAAGTCGACGAACGTACTGATGAACTGAGGAGCCAATACGATTGGCAGCAGCGCTTATCTGCATCGATTACGCACGACATAAGGACACCCCTCAACTATTTGGTAAAGGCGTTGCAACACTTGAAGCAAACAGCAAAAACGCAAGACTTTTTATCCGATGAAATGGAACAGATTTACCGCTCCGCCGAGCACATCTATCACTATTCGAATAACCTGACCCGATTGACCAAAGTTTCACTGACGAAGGAATGGTTAAAGTTCTCAGAGGTGTGCCTGCATTCGATCACGCAGCAACAGATCGACGCCTTTACCTCCTTGGCAATGTCGCGGGGTAATGCTATATACAATTGTATTCCAGCTGACACCGTGGTTCATTCACATACCGACATTCTTTCTATCATCCTTCACAATGTGCTAGACAATGCTATCAAATTCACCAAACATGGCCAAATCACATTATCCATTGAGAACGAAACCGCTTCATTGGTTATGCTCCGTATCACCGATACAGGAGCAGGGTTACATCCCGAACAAATCGAATCCTACAATAATTTCGGCGCTATCGAGCCAATCGCAGTCAATAATGATACGCACATTGGGTTGGGTTTGCTATTGGTGAAGGACATGGCTCGCCTAATCCAAATGGCCTCAACCATGGAAAGCGTTTTGGGTCGTGGCACTACCGTTACATTTAGGTTGCATCGTTATAATCATTAAATGCATCGATCAGTTCTTTCAGATTCCGTACATCAAACTTTTTGTATATCTTATTTTTATAGGTTCCAACGGTCGACGTGTGGATCAACAGCGTGTTCGCAATTTCGCCTATACCCTTTCCATCCACCAAGAGGTGGCAGACCTCCAATTCTCTGTCTGTCAACCGATCCACGGGGTTACCTATTGCGCCCGCGCCGTGATTCATTCGGCTTTGCACCAGCTGATCTCTAAGCGCGGCACTGAGGTATTTCTTGCCGCGAAATACCGTATCTAACGCTTCTTTAGCGTGGTCATCTTCACTGTTTTTTTGCAGGTAGCCATCCGCTCCGGCATCGATGTAACGAAGGGCGTACCGTTGTTCCTCATAGGCAGAAAACACCAATATTTTTACATCTGCACGGACATCCCGGATCATCTTGACCACGTTAAAATTATTCCCACCCGGGATGTTGACATCCAAGACAACGATATGGACAACTTCATCAGCCAGTAATCGCAGCAGTGTAGATATGTTGTCAGCGAAATGAACGGTGGCCTTCGGCATCCACTCCTGAACAATAAATTTCATTCCCAGCCTAATAGCACCGTGGTCGTCGGCAATAGCAACGTGGATCGTCATAAAGGTTCTTTCAAAAGCAATATTGTAATATCAGTAGAAGACACTACAAAATGATACGTTCATTTCATCGGCAAATATGGGGAAAAAGAAATACCACAGCGAATAAAACAACGAAAAACTACTCGAAAGAACGCAGCACTCAAAAAAAGGAGGCATCCTGGTGTTGGCATGCTGGCACAGTTTGTTTTATACTCTCACAAAGGCCTACCCATAGGTGGCAAGCGAAACTTTGCGGCGTTGTGATATCACAACTTCTCGATTTCCTCTACCTGCAATTCGAGAACGCCAGCAATAAGTTTACTATCGAAGCCGCTCTGTTTCATTTTCAAGGCGGATTTTAGTTTCTCGGCTGGTACCGATATCTATTTACAGCCTTGAAGCCGATGCTAGGTATTGGAACCATTGTGGCAGTTTCCTACAATCTTTCTGCTAATCCGGACAATCCGTGGGTCGGACAACAGTGGTATCTTAACTTGCCTGCGTTGGAATGGTTTGCGTACAAATTACCTAAAATGTATCTCTCAGGAAACAGTCCTTCGCAATTGAAATCGGACGCCGGGTACTGGATGACCTTGGTAACCGCTTGGCGGCTACCCGCTGGATCGACGAAAATGATAACGAAGACTGGAAAGCTGGCACCAACCGGGCGTACCTGCGGGAACTTTGTGGGTATTGGCAGCGGGAGTTCGATTACTGGGCTACCGAAACGATCCATTCTGCCAACCGGCTTTATTATGAAAGTGCACAATTCATGGCTGCCTCGTCAGCGGAAAAATGGAAATACGCCAAACCGCAGCAATCGTTGATAATCGGAAAATCTTCGTTCATTGACCTTTTACCAAAGTAATTCAGCAATTCATCCTTTCGGCACACTTAATCGCACCGGAAGTTGTAGTTGGACAACTGTGTGATATAACCAATGGGTTAGGCAAGTGAAAAACGATGTTTTTGATTACTTTAGACCAGCGTGACGACGCTTCGCGTTGCTTCATTCGTCATCGGGCGCATCTCGAAAACTATTGTCCGTAAACAGTTCGTTTTTTATCTCTGCAGCGAGCGCCAAGAACCGTTCGTATTGGCGTAACACATCGGCAATCACTTCCTCCTGGATAAAATATTCGATGTTGTAACCGGTGCGGTTAGACGATACCCCGGTGAACCGGAAAGCGAAGACAAAGGGACTGACCGTAGTATATTATACACTGGGTGGTTTGGCAACGGCAGCGGCCTACATAGCGCTGAATAAGGATATCCGGGAGTAACACAAGAGGTCATTATCCGCAAAAAGACAGAAACAGGAAACAACGCAGTGAAGTATAACGAAACACAATCGTGAATGTAAGCGATTTCATTAGGCACCGGTGTGGCCAAAGCATTGTTGGGAAAATCGGTTCTGCCGGATGACTTGCCTTATGTGACGGGATCTATCAGCATGCTCAGCGCCAAGGGGTCGTGGTAGCTCCCAATATACCCACTATTTCTCGCACATCGAGTTCAAGACGTGGCGAAAATTCACCAATGCGCTGATGAAAGGCGACCCAGAGCAGTCGGGTATCATCCGACAGATTAAACCAAGCATTTCCTCTCCATCGCGACAAATGACAAAACGAAGTTGCACTGAAAGACGAGACATTGGAATTATGGAGGCACATCCTAACTACCTTTTCAACTGCAACAGAATTTAGCTTTTATCGAGGACAGAATATCGCCCATGCCGGAGCACTAAAAAAAACCCGCTACCTTTTGTGAAGTAACGGATCGCCCCAATGGGGTTAGGGGCTATCAACCTAAACCTATACTATAAACGAGCAAACAGCATGTTTATTTTGCTAACGCAAAAAATAAATACTTCAAAGCGCTACCTTATAGCGCTTCAGACCTTCGGCGGCACATGGCTGCAGCAATTCGTCTTCGATGATCAGCAGTTCAAAATCTTCATGTTTCTTAACGAGATCACCGGTTATAAACTCTTCCACATCCCACTTCTGAGGCGTGAGCGTGCATGTTTCGTCACCCCCAGCGCATTGCTCGGATACAAGGACCGTGTAGCCCTCAGCCTGTAACCGTTGGAGCAAGGAAACGGTAAGTTGCTTTTCCATAATCGCTATTTTTTGTTTTCCTGGTCTTGAAAAAATTCGCGCGCCCGCTTCAGGCCGGTCGCGATCGCCACGCCTTCTTCCGCACCTTCCTTAAGCAGTGCATTAGCGATTTCCACGGCCTTTTCCCTCAGTTTAACAGGTTGGTTTTTGTATGACGGCGGATAATCGCCATGATACCAAGGCATAACAACTCAATTTTTATTGTTAGAAAGATACGCCTCCACTTTTGCACGGTCGTTGCCAACCGCCTGGATGGCCTGCCTTACTTTTTCGGCGCTCACACCAAGCTTTCCTGATAGAAAGTCTATTTCGTAATCCTGATTGCCGGCTACCCGTTCACGATCACGCCCGCCTACTTTGCTTTTATCGTCTGCCATAATTGTTTTTCCTTTTCTAACAGCAAAGCGCCGGAATTGTTGACGCTAGTATTGAAAATTATCTTAGTGATGCGGGAGGCCGCCTGTTTTCCCGCCAGTACTGGGCCGGACTCGCTATTCTAGGGAATGTTGATCCGGTGGTGTCCAAGCCATCGACACCTATTTGGCACTTAGTTGCGGGTGTATTAGGTATAGCATTATTCTTGGCTGGCGCTATCGTGCACAGGAAGGCAAAGCGTAATGCTTTTTCTTCGACAAGATTCAACCGGAAAAGTGATCTCAGTTAGACGGAAACCAAGCACATCCAGAAAAGCGACCGCACTTACTCTCGTTTGGCCAGTAATTCGTAAAAGGAATAAGCCGTTTACGCTTCGACGAAATCGTCGGTGGCCGCATTACAAGGCTGGCGATTTTCCATTCTTATATTTCCATATGTACTTTTTTAAAATATTTAAAACAATTTCAACCCTGTTTTGTCAACTTCAAGCCAGGTCTCCTGAACAGTGCAGCGCGAAATCTAGCGACGAAACTTTATTGCAGTAACCACATTGTCTAGCTTATGAACAAAATAGAATTCAGTAACAAGGTCGTACAAGAAATAGCTTC
>Ga0182744_1002377_pt1 | contig 15472 bp, 10 predicted proteins | sample eDN3rd30CKraftMG_FD_128525 | JGI IMG/M metagenome (GOLD analysis project Ga0182744, IMG submission 128525) | Enriched Miracle-Growth compost microbial communities from Emeryville, California, USA - eDNA 3rd pass 30_C Kraft MG (version 2) (version 2) ...
AGGAAAAAGGACTTTCTCTCTCCACCGCAGCGGACTTCGATTCGCCCGTCGGCAAAGGCGTTGTCGGAACCATCGACGGCAAGCGGATCGCCATCGGAAATCGAGGTTATCTTGCGGAATTGGGCGCTGATACGGCGGCGCTGGAACAGAAAGCCGAGGCGCTGCGCCTGGATGGCGCAACGGTCGTCTTCGTCGTCATCGATGGCGCGGCAGCCGGAATCATCGGCATCGCCGATCCGGTCAAGGCGACCACGCCCGAAGCGGTGCGCGCCTTGCGCGGTGATGGCATCCGCGTCGTCATGCTGACGGGAGACAACCGGACGACGGCACAAGCGGTTGCCGGGCGCCTTGGGATAACAGAGATCGAGGCGGAAATTCTGCCTGAAGACAAGAGCAGAATCGTCGAAAAGCTGCGCCGCGAAGGCCGGGTGGTTGCGATGGCGGGTGACGGTGTCAACGACGCTCCGGCGCTGGCCGCGGCTGATGTCGGGATTGCGATGGGGACCGGCACGGATGTGGCTATCGAAAGCGCCGGCGTGACCTTGCTGAAGGGCGACCTTCAGGGAATTGTTAGGGCCCGGCGCCTTTCGGCCGCGACAATGGGCAATATCCGGCAGAACCTGTTCTTCGCGTTCATCTACAATGCGGCGGGCGTGCCGATCGCAGCTGGCGTGCTTTACCCGGTCTTCGGCCTCTTGCTGTCACCCATTATCGCGGCCGCGGCGATGGCACTGTCATCTGTCAGCGTCATTGCGAATTCGTTGCGGCTGAGGGCAGCCCGTATCGATTGAACGGCAGGCGTATCGGACAGAGTGCGGCGTAGCCCTATGAAGGGCTACGCCGTCGCTGTTTTTAGGCTGCGGCCTTCTTGCCCATGAGGGGTACGGACGCAATCGTCTTCAAGATTTGGGAGGCGATGGCGTAGGGGTCCCCCTGGGAATTCGGGCGGCGGTCTTCCAGGTAGCCCTTGTATTCGTTGTTCACGAAGCTGTGGGGCACGCGGATCGAGGCGCCACGGTCCGCGACACCATAGCTGAACTGGTGGATCGACGCGGTCTCATGCTTGCCGGTGAGGCGCATGTGATTGTCCGGTCCGTAGACAGCGATGTGGTCGTCCTTGGCAGCGGCAAAGGCCGCCATCAGGGCTTCGAAATATTCCTTGCCGCCGGTCTCGCGCATGAACGAGGTCGAGAAGTTGGCGTGCATGCCCGAGCCGTTCCAGTCGGTGTCGCCGAGCGGCTTGCAATGATATTCGACATCGATGCCGTATTTTTCGGTTAGCCGCTGCAGCAGGTAGCGGGCCATCCACATTTCGTCGGCGGCGCGCTTCGAGCCCTTGCCGAAAATCTGGAATTCCCACTGGCCCTTGGCCACTTCGGCGTTGATGCCTTCATGGTTGATACCGGCGGCCAGGCACAGGTCGAGATGTTCCTCGACGATCTGGCGGGCAACCGCACCGACGTTCTTGTAGCCGACGCCGGTGTAGTAGGGGCCTTGCGGAGCGGGGTAGCCGGCAGCCGGGAAACCGAGCGGGCGGCCGTCCTGATAGAAGAAATATTCCTGTTCGAAGCCGAACCAGGCACCTTCATCATCAAGAATGGTGGCGCGCTTGTTGCTGACATGCGGCGTCACGCCGTCCGGCATCATGACTTCGCAGAGAACGAGAACGCCATTGGTGCGGGCAGCATCCGGAAAAACGCGGATAGGCTTCAGAACGCAATCGGAGCTGCTGCCCTCCGCCTGCATGGTCGAGCTTCCGTCGAAACCCCACAGGGGCAGTTGATCCAGGGACGGAAAGCTGTCGAACTCCTTGATCTGCGTCTTACCGCGCAGGTTTGGCACCGGCGTGTAGCCGTCGAGCCAAATATACTCGAGTTTATACTTAGTCATGGTGACCCTCTTACGATTCATCGCGTGGTGCGCAGGCTCCGGTCTGCGCCGCGATGCCCCGCAGATAAAGCATTTGTTATGCCAATTGTACTGATGCTGCGATCTGCGCGGGAAGAAATTGCCACTTAAAATAGCAGAAGTATTGTTGCTTATAATATAAGCATTTATCGATTATTTGAAAGCATAACGAGAAAATCATGAGCAACTATGTTATAAGAACGGCGTTGTCGCTCCAGTCGGCGCGCTGAAAGGAGAATTTACGTGAACAATCAATTTCCTACTCAAACTGCAAAAATCTACCAATTTCCTCGGAAATTCGTGGCGAGTGGCACCGGAAATCGCAGAATCGAAAAGCCGGGAGCCGATTTGAGGGCCCCGCGGGTCGCATTCGTGGAATACGGCAGCGGCTGGTATCACGAAGCTGCTGTGCAGGCCGAGCGGGCTAACAAGCGATAGGGCCAAGTATTCAAAATATTGTGCGGTGCAACCGCGGGTGTCGGCTTGCGCTAATCTTTATATTTTTATCCGAAGATCGACCAGCCCATCCGCTTTGTCAGATGCTCCAGGGCGATGCGGCCGAGATGAGAATTGCCCGATTTATCGAGGCCGGGCGACCAGACGGCAATCGATGCCTTCCCGGGTGCGACCACCAGAATGCCTCCGCCGACGCCGCTCTTGCCGGGCAGGCCCACACGATAGGCAAATTCACCTGATCCGTCATAGTGACCGCACGTCAGCATCAACGCATTGATGCGCCGCGCCCGTTCGGCCGAGACGACCGACAGGCCGGTCGACGGATTGCGGCCTGCATGGGCGAGGTAGCGTCCGGCCATGGCGAGTTGCCGGCATGACATGGCAATCGCACAATGATGAAAATAGACGCCGAGCGTGTAATCGACCGGGCTCTCGATTACCTCGAAAGATTTCATGTAGTTGGCAAGTGCGGTGTTGAGAAAGCCGGTGCGTTTCTCGGAAGCGGCGACGTTCTCATCGATGGCAATCGATGGGTCACCGGTCAGGAACTGCATGAATCTGAGAATTTCTCCCAGCGCCTCGCGAGGCTGGTGCCCAGATACGATAACGTCGGTGACGGCGATCGCCCCGGCATTGATGAACGGATTGCGTGGAACGCCCCGTTCGCGTTCAAGCTGAACGATGGAATTGAATGGATTGCCCGAGGGTTCGCGGCCGACACGGCGCCACAACCGGTCGCCGATCATGCCCAGGGCGAGGGTGAGCGTGAAAACCTTCGAAATGCTCTGAATGGAAAATGGCGTGTCGCTATCGCCGCCGGCGGCGACGTTTCCTTCTGCGTCGATCACGGCGATGCCGAAGGCGTTGGCATCGACCGTGGCCAGTTCCGGGATATAGGTTGCAACCTGACCTCGATCTGTTCTTTGCCGCATCTCGTCAGCTATTTCTTTAACGACCAGATTCAGATCGGGCACGGCGTGTTTCATCGAGGTTCCGTTAGTGCTGCGGCGAGCATGGGGTGGTCACGGGCCGCTCCATAAGAATGCTTTTTTGATGCCAACCGGTCGAGAGCGTTTTCACCTGAGGTATCGCCCAAGGTATCGCCTAAGGCGACCAAAGTCTCTGCTGGAAGTGTGGGGCTGACGACGGCGCACAAGGGGCGCGCCCTGCCAGGAACGCGCCCTTTGAAATGGTGCGGAGCGGTAACGGTTCGGCGCTACGCCGTTTGCCCTTACTGTTTGGTATTGGTGTGGATCCAGGCGGCAAAGGCTTCGGCAAACTTCGCCAGAAACTGGCGCGTCGCGTCGTTGGTGATCTTTCCATTTGCGTCGAAGAGTTTATCGGCTCCGCCAATATAGGCCTCGGGTTGCGGCATGACCGGAACGTTCAGGAATACCAAAGACTGACGAAGGTGATGATTGGCTCCAAAGCCGCCGATCGCCCCGGGAGATGCGCTGACGACCGCGCCGGGCTTCCCGCTCCAGACATTCTGGCCGTAGGGCCGAGAGCCGATGTCCAGCGCGTTCTTCAAGGCTGCGGGCACGGAGCGATTGTGTTCAGGCGTGACGAACAGAACGGCATTTGCGGCCTTGATTTCCTGACGCAGATCGACCCAGGCTGCGGGCGGATTGGAATCGTCATCCTGATTGTAAATCGGAAGATTGCCGATTTCGACAATGCGAAGTTTAAGCGACGAGGGAGCCACTTCGGAGAGGGCATTGGCCACTTTGCGATTGATGGAATCCTTCCGCAGACTTCCGACGAAAACAGCGACATCCTGAATAGCGGCCATGACATATTTCCTGTCGTTAAGTGAACCAATCATGTTTCTCTGGGCAATCGGCCGTTACTCTTCTCTTCCGAATATCCGCGCCATTGCAGTGGCGAGCATACAGGCTGCCAGTAGTGCGCCCAAGACCAGAAAGACAAAGGTTGTGACAAAGCCCGTACTGGGCGTGGCGATCACCAGCAATTCAGCGGCAATGACAGATATGCCGACCAATGTGGCGGTAGCACAAATGCCCGATCCTATGGGCAAGGGCTCCGATGATTGTTGCGGGTACATATGAGTTTCTTCAGGCCGGGGCTGACAGCTTGAATCCGACCGCTGATACCTTTCGATTTCGTGCCTCTTGTTCCTGATGGGCATCGTCAATCCGTCTTGCCGGCCGGAATGGCGCTGCCGGCCGCCATGTGATCCCACTTGATGGCGGTAATTCCACTGCTGCGGGATGGTTCCCCTGACGGGAACAAACATCTGATTTGATGCGGTTTGGTCAGCGTCCGTACCCGTGTTGGTCGCGGGAGTTTTTTAACAGGCGGGCGGATCGCATTGAGCGGTGGGGGCCGGAACCAGGGCCGCCTCAAAGCATTTGATCGAAATAGACATTCAGCCCACACTGAAGGTCTGTCTGCATGCATCCGGAAGCGAAAAATCATGGCGCGACGCCCCTATTGGAAGGGTTCCCTCAAACTCTCGCTGGTGACCTGCCAGGTGGCGCTTTACCCGGCGACCACCACGGCGGAGAAGACGCACTTCCACCAGATCAACACGAAGACCAAGCATCGGCTACGTCAGCAGATGGTGGATGAGGCCACAGGCCGCGTCGTCGACAAGCAGCATAAGGGGCGGGGCTACGAAATCTCCAAGGGGAAGTATGTCGAAATCGGCGAAGAGGAGCTCGACGCCATCAAGGTCGAAAGTACGAAGGTCATCGACCTCGACAGTTTCGTCCCCAATGACGAGATAGACGATCGTTACCGCGATCGTTGCTATTACATCGCCCCTGATGGGAAAGTTGGCGCGGATGCCTTCGCCGTCATCCGTGATGCCATGAAAGACAAGGGACGAGCCGCGCTCGGACGTATCGTGATGACGAACCGTGAGCATGTCATCGCGATCGAGCCGTACGGCTCGCTGCTCATTGGGACTGTCCTGCGCTACCCCTATGAAGTCCGCGAGGCGGACGAGGTTGTGGGAACCGTCCGGACACCGAAAACGACAAAGGACATGGTGAAGCTGGCCGAACATATCCTGCAGACCAAGGCGGCCAAATTCGATCCGTCCAAGTTCAAGGACCGCTACGAAATTGCGTTGCGGGCGCTGGTGAAACGCAAGGCCGCTGGAAAGACGATCGTTGCTGCGAAGGATGAGGCTGAGGATCGTAGCAATGTCATCGACCTGATGGAGGCCTTGCAACGAAGTGTCGGCGGGCGTTCGAGCAATGCTCCTGCGCGCAAGCGTGTAGCCAGGAAAACGGGCAAGAGCCACGCTCGCAAGCGCAAAGCTGCCTGACAACGAACGGCTGCCTGACAGGGCGGCAGGAAAGCGACCATGGCGAAAAAGCTATCCGTCTATCATGCCAAACGGGATTTTTCGAAGACGGCGGAGCCCAAGGGTGCCGAGCGTACCGTCGCCTCCGGGACGGCCCGCTTCGTCATCCAGAAACATGCGGCGACGCGGCTGCATTATGACTTGCGCCTCGAGCTTGATGGCGTGTTCAAATCATGGGCGGTGACGCGTGGTCCTTCGCTCGATCCCAAGGATAAGCGGCTGGCGGTGGAGGTCGAGGATCATCCGCTCGACTATGGAGATTTCGAAGGCACGATCCCCGAAGGAGAATATGGCGGCGGCACCGTGCAGATCTGGGATCGTGGCTATTGGCTCTCGGAAAATCCGCATAAGGAGTTGCAAAAGGGCGATCTTAAATTTGCGCTCGCCGGCGAAAAGCTGCGCGGAAGCTGGGCCCTCGTGCGGATGAAGAGCGACCGGACAGGGAGCAAGCGAAACAATTGGCTTCTGATCAAGCATCGCGACGAGTTCGCCGTGGACGGCAATGGAGATGCCGTGCTGGACGGCGATCGTTCGGTGGCCTCCGGGCGGAAGATGGAGGCAATCGCCGCCGGACGCGGCAAGCCGCCGGTTCCGTTCATGACGAAGAAGGGGCCGACGGCCGACGCGATCTGGCATTCCAGGGATGCAGGTTTCCAGGATGACGACGCGGCGTCGAAACCATCAGGCAAAGCTGCTCCGTCTGGCCGGCGAACGGCTAAATCGAGATCAGCGGCGCCCGGACCCCGCAAGTCGTCTCAAGCGACCAAAGCGATGGGAACTGGAAAAACCGTCATGCCCGACATGATCGGGCCACAGCTTTGCAAGTCCGTCGAACTTCCGCCGACCGGCTCGGGGTGGGGACACGAGGTCAAGCTCGATGGCTATCGCATCCTTGTCCGCGTCGAGAAGGGCCGAGTGAAGCTGCTGACACGCAAAGGCCTCGACTGGGCCGGACGCTTTCCAGAAATCGCCGAGGCCATGTCGAAACTGCCGGATTGCATGATCGATGGGGAGATCGCGGCACTCGACTCGAAGGGCCGCACTGACTTCGCGGCCCTGCAGGCGGCACTCTCGGAACAAAAAACCGGCGATCTGATTTTCTTTGCTTTCGATCTTTTGTTCGAAGAGAGCGAAGACCTGCGCCGGCTACCGCTTGTCGAGCGCAAGCAACGTCTTGAACGGCTGATCGGCGCGCACGATACCGGCATCCTGCGTTATGTCGAGCACCTTACCTCGTCGGGGGACCAGGTCTTGCACTCGGCATGCGAGCTTGGTCTTGAGGGGATCATCTCCAAGCGGCTCGATTCAATCTATCATTCCGGACGTAGCGACGTGTGGCGCAAGTCGAAGTGCCGCAACGGCCATGAGGTCGTGCTCGGCGGCTGGACGTCGAACAATGGTACCGATTTCCGCTCTTTGCTTGCCGGTGTTTTTCGCGACGGCAAGCTCATCTATGTTGGCCGGATCGGCACGGGCTACGGACAGCCGACAGTTCGCCAGCTCGTGCCGAAGCTGAAGAAAGCTGCGAGCAAAAGGAATCCATTCAGCGGCGCGAATGCGCCGAAAGGCGGGCTCAACATCCACTGGCTGAAGCCGGAACTGGTTGCCGAGATTGAATTTGCCGGCTGGACGGGCGATGGCAATATCCGGCAGGCGGCGTTCAAGGGTTTGCGAGAGGACAAGCCGGCGCGGGATGTCGAGGCGGATGTGCCAGTGCCGGCGGAGGACAGGACGATGGTCGAACCGAAGCCCACCAGGATCAAGACGAAGACCATCAACACCAGAACAGCCGGGCGATCGACGTCCCGTCGTCGCCAAGCTGCCGTCGATCATGCCGCAGTCGATCATGCCGCCGTCGACGATGGCGATGCGACCGTCATGGGTATGGAGATTTCCAAACCCGACAAGGCGCTATGGCCGGCCGATGGCGACAATGCCGCCATAACGAAGCTCGATCTCGCGCGCTATTTCGAGGCGGTCGGCGATTGGATGATGCCGCATATCGTCGGACGGCCGTGTTCCGTGGTGCGCATGCCGGACGGTATCGGCGGCGAGAGCTTTTTCCAGCGACATGCGATGAAAGGCATGTCGGATCTGCTCGACGTGATGGATGTGTCCGATGAGCGCCAACCTTATCTCGTTGTGAACCGGCGGGAAGGATTGGCGGCGCTGGCGCAAATCGCCGCGTTGGAATTGCATCCCTGGAACTGCGTCCCCGGCAATCCCGATCGGCCGGGCCGGCTCGTGTTCGACATCGATCCGGGGCCGGATGTGGATTTTGACACGGTGGTCGCTACGGCCAGAGAGTTGAAGGAGCGGTTGTCCGGTTTGGGGCTGGAAAGCTTCTGCAAGACGACGGGCGGCAAGGGATTACATGTCGTGGCGCCGCTCATCGAGACGGCCAGGGCGGCAACGGATTGGGCGACCGCAAAAGATCTTTCGCACGCACTTTGTCTCGCCATGGAGGCGGACACGCCGGACCTTTATGTCGTCAACATGGCCAAGAGCAAACGCGAAGGCCGCATCTTTCTCGATTATCTGCGCAATGATCGCATGGCGACAGCGGTGGCTCCCTTGTCGCCGCGCGCGCGGCCGGGGGCAACCGTCTCGATGCCACTGTCATGGGCGCGCGTCCGTGCAGGACTAGATCCGCGGAAATTTACGATCCGCACTGCGCCGGCAATGCTGAAAAAGTCAAAGCCGTGGAGCGACTACGACGATGCCCGCCGCTCGCTTGCCGACGCGATCAGGAAACTGAAGCGGAAATCCGGCTGAGCATTTTCGGTTCTGACAGAATCAGAATCGAAGCTCTAGTTTTTTGCTTTGACGCGTTTTCCTCACGCGAACCGGCGACCACTTCGCTCGAAAACGCTTTAGGCAGAAGCGCCTGCCCATCGTCTGCTATCATCGACGATGCATTCAATAGTATGCGGCGACCAGGATTCTGGTCGCCGCATAGTCGGTGGCAATTATGCTGCGGCTACCGAGCCACCGCGTCCGCGGCCGCGCACAATGCGTCCCTTGGCGAGCAGGAAAGAATGAGCCTTCCAGTAACGCTCGTCGCGCCATCCCAGTTGAGCGCGCAGGAATCCATTACCGACCGAAGACTTAAGCTTACGTAGAGTTGCAAGCAGAGTTTTAGCGTCGTCATCAATGGAAGGGCGTGCCAATTTATCAAATCCTCCGATGAGAAAAAGGTTGTTGCCGATCAACATATCTTAGATCGGCGGTGGGGACTCATAGAGTCACAGCGGGGTTACACATTCGTTAAGTCGATCGAGCGCGCTGAAAGACGCAGGCTCTTCGAATGGCGTTTATTCGGAAAGAATGTGGCAATCTTTTGTGTTGCTCAAGTGACGCTGCGAAAAAGGACGCGAATGTGAGGTCTCATCCTTCATTCCATTTGCAATAGCGATGCTTCAGCGGAGCTGCTGCGGCGATTAATGCTCTTCAATGGAATCAACGCGTTTCGGATAGAAAGCGAGATGATCCTTGATCTCGGCGACAGCGGGATAGGGCTGTTCGTAAGACCAGACGGCATTTTCCGAGCGGGGGCCGCCCAAGGGAATGCTGTAATAAGCGCAATCTCCTTTATAGGGGCAGTAAGTTTTTTCTTCTGTGCGCTGCAGCAGAGTCATATCCACGTCCTTGCGCGGAATGTATTGGACGAGTGGATATGTTGATTCGCTCAGCGTAAGTGCCTGTTTAGTATCGGCGATAGTCCGTCCGCCAAGCGTCACGATGACGCGCTTCGGATTCTTGACGATGGAAATCGGATGGTCCGGTCCGGGAGTTTTCATAATCGCATCCTTCGTATGGCGGAGCGAGATCAGTTCAATCCGCCTAAACGTGCGTAAGTTATATCTATTATATGACGTGTATCAGCCATCATCAATGCAGGCATTTGCAATGCAGGTCTTCGATGCTGGGCTTTAAAGCGGTCCCTGTCAGCTCAGGGAGCGATGCCGATGGCCCGTGCGAGCTCCTCGGCAGCTAGGGCCGGGCTGCGTTTGTCGTCATCCCGGTCGACTGCATAGTTTGCAACGCGCATGGCCTCGACGGAAATGGCCCCGACGAGCGGCCGCAAAGCCCGGTGTAGAACAGGATCGTTTGCGCGTTTCGGCGCCAGCAGAAGAACGGCGTCATAATTCGGTACCGCGTGGCGCGGATCTTCCAGCACGACGAGATTGTCGGCAGCGATGCGTCCGTCGCTTGAATAAGCAGAAATAACATCGACGGTGCCGCTGGCGAGCGCACGGTACATGAATGTCGGATTGTAGGAATTTTGTTGGCGGAACCGCAGTCCGTAGGCATCGCGCAGCGCAGCCCATTCCGGTCGGTCCAGAAACTCGATGTCGGTGCCAAGCGTCAGGCCTGAAGCCTGGCGGGCAAGATCGTCAATACTGCGAATGCCAAGCTCTTTCGCCCTGCTTTTTTGCAAGGCCAATACATAGGCATTTTCGAAGCCGAGCGGGCCCAGCACGGTGACGCCACGCTCCTTGCGCATCCACTGCGTCAGTTCAGTGAGCATGACGCTGCGAGGCGGTGTATCTTTTCGCCCCATGACATTGGTCCAGAGCGTTCCCGTATAGTCGACATAGGCATCGATATCGCCGCTTGAGAGGGCCCGGAAAGCGATTGCCGATCCCAGTCCTTCCTGTAGCGCGACATGCGCGCCTTGCGCCCGCATCCGTTGCGCCATCAGTTCCGCAAGGATGTATTGCTCGCTGAAATTCTTGGCGCCTACAATGTAGGTGGCTTGGGCGCCCGACCAGAGCGGGGTAACGGCAGCAAGCGTGCCGACTATCAGAATCAACAGGCCGGATGCAATCTTCCTGTGATTGCGATTGGAAACGCCTTGCTCGACAAGTGCGAGGACGAGATCGACGATAAAGGCGAGGGCGGCTGCCGCGACGCAACCAAACAGCACGAAGACCCAGTTTTCAGTCTGCAATCCGGAGAAAATGTAATTGCCGAGGCTGGTTTGTCCCACCGGCGTTGCCAGCGTTGCGGCGCCTATCGTCCATACGGCCGATGTCCGCACGCCTGCCATGATGACCGGCGCAGCCAAGGGTATCTCGACCTGCAGCAGACGCTGGCGCTGTGTCATGCCGACGCCCTTGGCCGCTTCGCGGATCGTGGGGTCGATGCCGGTGAGGCCCGCGACCGTGTTTCTGAGGATCGGCAGTATGGCATAGAGCGTCAGGGCGGCGAGCGACGGCAGGAAGCCGAGAGCTGGAATTTTCAAGCCGAAAGCTTGCGTCGTCAAAGCCGATAGGGCCAGCAGGACCGGATAGAACAGCGCCAGCATGGCAAGACCGGGAATGGTCTGGATGAGACCCGCGATCATGAGAACAGGTGCTTGCAGTACCGGTCGCCGCACCGTGGCGATCGCCAAAGGAAAGCTGATGAGAAGGCCCAGTACCAGTGCCGCCACGCTGAGAACGACATGCTGGGACAGATAATCCGGCAGGACGGCCAGGGCGGCTGCGATCTGACCGGTCATCGCGGATCGGCTTCCGGTTCCATCATCGCATGTATGCGCTCGGCCTGGCGCCGGGGCAGATTCAACAGCTCGGACACCTCCGGCTTGGGGGCTTGTGTCAGCAGGGCGCGGGGTGTGTCGTCGCAGATGATGTGTCCGGCCTGCATCACGACGATGCGATCGCTCAGCAGGGCCGCCTCCTGCATGTCGTGGGTGACCATGATCGTCGTCAACCCGAACCGGTCATGCAGATCGCGGTAGGCGCGGCCCAGTGTGTCGCGGGTCAGCGGATCGAGGGCGCCGAAGGGTTCGTCCATCAGGACGATGCCGGGCTCCGCTGCGAGCGCGCGCGCGACGCCGACACGCTGCTTCTGGCCGCCCGACAGCATTCTGGGAGCACGGGTCGCATAGTCCTCGGGCAGTCCGACCATGCCGAGGAGGCTTTTCACCCGATCGGCAATGCGGGCTTCCGGCCAGCGTAGCAGCCTTGGCGTTATGGCGATATTCTCGCCAACGCTCATGTGCGGGAAAAGGCCGACATCCTGAATGACGTATCCGATGCCGCGCCGGAATTCCGCATTGTCGTCATCCTGGCTGGCCGGGGGAATGCGCTGACCGTCGATGCGCACAGAACCGCTGAATGGAATAACGAGTCCGTTGATGGTTTTGAGGAGCGAGGTCTTACCCGATCCCGATTCGCCGACCAGCGAGACGAATGTGCCGCGGGCTATGGACAGCGACACATCATCGACGGCGCGGGATTTGCCGCCGTCGAACGAGATGCAGATATGATCGAGCTGGATGAGGGTCGGCTCCGATCCGTCCTGCCGCGTTGTTTCGGTGCCATCCTGCACCTGCGTCATTGATTGGCCGGCCACACTCTGTCCCATGAAGGCATTATGCAGTGTGCCGGCGGGACAGTCTATGCCGGATCGAAAACGAGGTCGTGCACGCTGAACAGTTTCTGCTCGTCCGTCCAGCGATCGAGCGTTCGATAGCCGGCGCGGCGTGTCAGGGCTGTAAAGTCATCGGGCGAATATTTGTGCGAATTCTCGGTATGCACGCGCTCGTCTGCATCGAACTCGAACGTCTTATCGAGAATATGCACGCGCTGGGCGCGCAGGCTCAAAAGGTGCATCTCGATCCGGCTTTCGTCGGCGTTCCAGATCGCCTCGTGCCGGAATTGAGCGAGATCGAAATCGCCGTCGAGTTCGCGATTGATCCGGGTCAGGAGATTGAGATTGAAGGCTGCGGTCACGCCCTGGGCATCGTCATAGGCTGGCACCAGCAAAGCGGGGTCCTTGATGAGATCGACACCAACCACAAGCCGGGATGAAGAGCCAAGCCGCTCGCCCATGGTACGTAGCAGGTCGGCTGCCGCGCCGCGAGTCAGATTGCCGATGGTCGAGCCGGGAAAGAAACCCAGGCGAGGTCGTTGCGACAAATCCTTGGGCAGATCGATCTCCGCCAGAAAATCACCAACGACGGGGAAGACGCGCAGGCCGGGCATGCGTTCGGCCAGTCTCTCTTTCGCTTCCTCGAGCGCCGCATCCGACACGTCAATCGGAACATAGGCGGCGAGCGCTTGAATAGCGGAAAGAAGGATCTCTGTCTTGCGGCTGGAGCCGGAGCCGTATTCGACGAGAATGCTGCCCGCCTTGGTGCGGGCGGCGATCTCGTCCGCATGGGCGCGTAGGATCAGCGTCTCGGTGCGCGTCGGATAATATTCGGGGAGCTCGGTGATATCTTCGAACAGAGCGCTGCCGCGCGCATCATAGAGCCACCGGCACGACAGGCTCTTGCGCGGCTGCGACAGCCCCGCGATCACGTCGGCGGCGAATTCCATTTTGTCCGCAGTGAAGTCGCTTCCAGTCCGCGACGCGAATGAAGTGTTATGGGTATTCATCATGCCGCGTCCTCCGCAAGCCTCAGGCCCATGAACTGCCAGCGTTGCCATGGGTAGAAAAAGTTTCGATAGGTCGGGCGCGTATGCCCGGCCGGTGTGACGCAGGATGCCCCTTTGAGCACCATCTGGCTGACCATGAACTTGCCGTTGTATTCGCCGATCGCACCTGCGGGCGTGGTATAGCCGGGAAACGGCAGGTAGGCACTCTGGGTCCATTCCCAGCAATCGCCGAACATCTGCCGGATGCCGCGCTCGTGCTTTGCCGGCGTCGGCCGCAGCAGGCCTGAGCCCAGATCGTTGCAATCCGGTGCTGCTCTTTTGGCAGCGACTTCCCATTCGAATTCGGTGGGAAGGCGCTTGCCGGCAAAGCGCGCATAGGCATCGGCTTCATAATAGGAGACGTGAGTGACCGGCGCTTCGGGATCCACCGGCTGCAAGCCGCCAAGTCCGATTTCGTGCCACTGATCATTTCGCTGCCGATAGTACAGCGGTGCCTCCCAGCCCGCGCTTTTGGCGAGCGCCCAGCCATCGGCAAGCCAGAATTCGGGCTTTGTATATCCGCCCGCGCGCATGAACTCCTGCCACTCGCCATTGGTGACGAGACGGTCGGCCATGCGGAAGGGATGGACGAGAGCGCGATGCAGCGGCTGTTCGTTGTCAAAACAGAAGCTGCCGCCGGCATGTCCGATCTCGACGATGCCGCCGTCGAAGGACACCCAGCCCGTTTCGCCCGTCTGCCTTGATTGCGGCTCGGACGATTGCTCGCGATAGGCCGGCAACAGCGGACTGAGCGCAAACAAGGCCAAAATGTCCGTGAGCAGCAATTCCTGATGCTGCTCTTCATGATTGACGCCGATCTCAAGCAGGCGGCCGACCTCCGCCTCCCGCGCGATGCCGACAGCGAAGAGCTTGTCAAGATTCTCGTCCACATGGGCGCGATAGGCGAGAACTTCCGCATGCGTGGGGCGCGTCAGCAGACCGCGACGGGCACGTGGATGCCTGTCGCCTTCGGCTTCGTAATAGGAGTTGAAGCAGAACGGAAAGCGCTCGTCGAAAATCCGATAGCCCGCGAGATGGGGCTTGAGAACGAAAGTTTCGAAGAACCAGGTGGTATGCGCCAGATGCCATTTCGTCGGACTGGCATCATCCATCGCCTGGACGCATTGATCTTCGGCTGTCAACGGTTCGGCAAGCGTCAGTGACCGTCTTCGCGTCTCGATGATGCGGGTTTCAAAATCGGCTGCCACGGGAGAGTCGGCGACGGCGATACTGGATTGAAAATTCACGAACTTCTCCAGATATTAAGCAGGCCTGCAAATGTCATCGTGAAAATGGCAACGATTCTACAGGTCTATCGGTTCCCCAACCAGACGCCGTTACCGTCTGTTCCGACACAGTCTTGGCCGTACCGCCGTCAATAAGCCCATATCTAGGCAACCGGGGACCGGGTCGCAAGGGCAGGAAAAATTGATCATCGTTCCGTATCCGTCGTCCGATGGGCTGGCCAGTTCACCCTGATACGGTGCTGCTGTCAGTTAATGTCAGCAGTCTCTACTGTGATCATTTCTCACATGCGACGATATTTACTCGTTTGGCCAATCATCCACGAGTTCGTAGCTAGGGCGCGCACAACGAGAGTGGGCGCTTGCGATAATGTTATCAGGAATTCGAATTCTCGATCTGACATGGGTGTTGGGCGGCCCGTTCGCAGGACAGCTCCTCGCTCAACTTGGCGCCGAAGTCATCAAGGTCGAGCCGCTGGAGGGCGACCTGTCGCGCCAGGTTTCCAGTCATTCGACCGAGTTCGACGGCGCATCCGGCTTTTTTCTCTCCGTCAATCGCGGCAAGTCAAGCATTGCGATTGATCTGAAGTCGCCCGATGGGCGTGCCACCATCTATGACCTGGTGCGCAACGCCGATGCCATTATCTACGGCTTCGCGCCGTCCGTTCCGGCGCGGCTTGGTCTTGATGCGGCCTCGCTCCACAAGATCAATCCCAAGCTGACGATCGCGCAACTGATCGGGTTGCATGATGAGCCGCCCTATTCGGAAGCGCCGGCCTTCGATCTGATCATTCAGGCGATGGCCGGTGTGATGAGCATCACCGGTGAGCGGGATGGCGCGCCGGTCCGGGTTGGATATCAAGTCGCAGATCTTGCCGGCGGACTGTTTCTGGCGCTGAGCTGCCTTGGCGGCCTGATCAAATCGCTCAAGAGCGGCAAGGGCGACCATGTGCAGATTTCACTGCTCGACTGCCAGTTGGCTCTGTTGACCTGGCAGGCGCAGAACTATTTCATTTCTGGCGAGATCCCGCAGGCAAACGGCGCGCGCCATCCCGTCATCGCGCCGAGCGATATCTATCCGTGCGGCGATGGCAAGTTCA
>Ga0182744_1002383_pt1 | contig 15452 bp, 14 predicted proteins | sample eDN3rd30CKraftMG_FD_128525 | JGI IMG/M metagenome (GOLD analysis project Ga0182744, IMG submission 128525) | Enriched Miracle-Growth compost microbial communities from Emeryville, California, USA - eDNA 3rd pass 30_C Kraft MG (version 2) (version 2) ...
ATGCTGGATGCGTATCGGGCTGCCTCGACGGTGTCCGGCGTGTATGGGTGGCCGACCGGTGAGGTCTCGTGTGATGGCTCGGGGAACTGTTCCCAGGTGTTCCAGGGCGGCACGCTGACCAGCTAGCGCGACGGACCCGTCGCTAGAATCGAGACAAGCGCTCCGACACGCTTCTCTCGTTCGTCCCCAATCAGGAGTCCTCATGAAGCTCGTCGTGGATCAGCTCTGGAGTTTCTCGTCCGATCGCTTCGACGTTCCGGGTGACCAGGCGATGCTGGCACATGTCGCGGAGGACCTTCGCGAACATGCTCGGGGCCAGGCTCCGAACGACCATTGGACGACAGCCGGTCAGGCCGACGAATCGATGTACTCGATGCTGCCCCACTGGGTAGGCAGCGTCGGAGAACTGCCGGTGTCAGATCCCGAGGCCATCAGTCGGATCTCAGGCGACTCCACGCTGCTCGAGCGCACCGTGCGGTTCGCCCTCGGCCTCGACTCCTTCGGAATCGTCCCGGCGGAGGACACCGTCCAGGCACTCGCAGACCGGCACTACCGCATGATGGACCTGCACTCGCTCACCGAGTTGCTGATCCTGGCCCCCTACCTCGCCGAACTCGACACGAGCCGGATCCGGGTCATCGAGATCGGCGGCGGATTCGGACGGCTGGCCGAGGCGATGCAGCTGGCTTATCCAGGGTCCGTGCAGCACGTCCTGATCGACGCGGTTCCGAGCTCGTTGATGTACTGCTTCTCGTACCTTCGCCAGCGGTTCCCCTCCCTGCGTGTGGACTATCTGGAGCATGGGCAGACTTGGCAGGATGTCGAGTCATCCGACCTCGTGATCGTTCCCGCCTGGCGCAGTGAGCTGCTGCCGGAAGGCTCCTTCGATCTCGGTGTCAACATCGCAAGCTTTCAGGAGATGGACCTCGGGACCGTGGACCACTATTACCGTTTGCTGGACACGCGAGTTGCGCAGGGAGGGCTTGTCGCGCTGCACAACTCGCGCGACTACGTCTTCAAGGGGCCATGGAACACGCCCCGCAATTGGGACCAGCTCCTGAAGCGGCGTACGCCTCGCTCGTGGACGCGCGACTTTCCGTTCGAGCTGTTTCGGGTGCGCTCGGACGACCGGAGCGCCTCGCAGCATCTTCACGACTACTTCTGGAGGACCCAGGACCTGGCGTTCTTCGATAGTGCGATCGCCGGAAGCATCGGGGTCGTCCCAGACAATCCGGAAGCAGCGAGTCGGTCACGGATGGGTCGCCTGCGGGACAGATTGCTCGGCCGGTAGGCATCTGGACTTCGTCGGGTCCGAGTGGCGAGTCGGTGCAGTCCCGCGCGTCTCCAGTAAGCTTCTTGCTTGTGCAATCCCCTGTCGGCGTCGCAATCGTCGGAGCCGGATACTGGGGGAAGAACCTGATCCGCAACTTCCTCGCCTCTGACGATTTCACGGTGAGATGGGTCGTCGACTACGACGAGGCGGTGGCGAGGCGGACCCTCGCCGGGGAGGGTGGCGACGTCCGGGTCACCCGGGAGATCTCAGTCGCGCTCGCTGATCCAGGCGTCGACGCGGTCGTGATCGCGACCCCGGCGGCGACGCACTCGGGTCTGGGGCGACTCGCGTTGGAAGCGGGTAAGCACCTTCTTGTAGAGAAGCCGCTTGCACACACTCTGGCTGCAGGTCGAGAGCTGGTAGAGCTCGCACGCCAGCACAGTCTCACGCTCATGGTCGACCACACCTACTGCTATGCAGGTCCGGTGGATCTGCTCGGGACGCTCATCGCGAAGGACGAGCTGGGAGAGCTGCAGACCCTGCACTCGACGCGGATCAACAAGGGTCTGGTCCGGCTCGATGTCGATGTGATCTGGGATCTCGCCGCGCACGACCTCTCGATCCTGACGGCGATCCTGCCCTCCGGCATCGAGATGCGCTCGGTGCAGGCACAGGGCGCCGATCCGTTCGGGGACGGCCAGGTCAAGGAGGCAACGCTGACGATTCAGCTCTCCAACGGCGCTGTCGCGCACATCAGCGTGAGCTGGCTCAGCCCGGTCAAGCAGCGGACGATAAGCGTCGTGGGAACCAAGGCGAGCCTGCACTGGAACGATCTCGATCCGGCGAACCGGGTCCTGATGCACGGCTTCACGGGCGAACGGGATCTGCGCCCGGCCGTTGAGCGGGGCGACTCGACGCGACTGAGTCAGCCCCTGGAGTTCACGGATATGGCGGAGATCCCCTACGACACCACCGAGGCGCTCCAGAGTATGGTGGCGGAGTTCGCCAGGTCGATTCGGAGTGGGGCGAGCCCGAAGACGGACGGTGCTGCCGGCCTCGCGGTGCTCGAGGCGCTTGAGGCGGCCTCCGCGAGCATTCGGCGGGGCGGCGCAGCGGTTAGCCTGGCCTGATGCACGCGAACATCCCATTCCTCGACCTCGGGGCCCAGCACGCCGAGATCGCCGACGAGGTGGCGGCAGGCTTCGAGCGAGTGCTCGACACGACGTCGTTCTTCGGCGCAGCCGAGATCGGCGGTTTCGAGACCGAGTTCGCAGCATTCCAGGGGACTGCCCATGCGATCGGCGTGGCGAACGGGACCGACGCTGTGGAGTTCGCGCTGCGGGCGGTCGGGGTGGAGCAGGGCGATGAGGTCGTCATGCCGGCGAACACCTTCGTCGCGACGGCGGAAGCCGCCTGGCGCATCGGGGCCAAGGTCGTGCTCGTCGATGTCGATCCAGGGACCTACCTGATGGATCTGAAGGCCGTGAACGCCGCGCTGACCTCGCGGACCAAGGCGGTGGCGCCGGTCCATCTGTACGGACAGCTGGTTGATGTGCCAGCACTGCGGGAGATCGTCGGCGACGTCCCCGTCGTCGAGGACGCCGCGCAGTCGCAGGGCGCGCGTTTGCGCGGCAGGGCGGCCGGACAGGGCGCCATCGCGGCAACGAGCTTCTATCCCGGTAAGAACCTCGGCGCCTACGGCGACGCCGGGGGCATCGTGACCGACTCGGATGAACTGGCCGCGCATGTGCGCAGGCTCGGCAACCACGGCGGTCTCGTGAAGTACGAGCACGACATCGTCGGCTTCACGAGTCGGCTCGACGCGCTGCAGGCCGTCGTGCTGCGCGCGAAGCTCAAGCGTCTCGCAGAGTGGAACGCGCACCGTCAGCGTTTGGCTGCGAGGTACGACGACCTGCTGGCGGACCTACCGCTCATCCGGCCGGCGCTGCCTGCAGAAGCGGGATCCCATGTCTGGCACCTCTATGTGGTCCGCCTCCCCGATGATGCCTCGGTGGGCCGGCGCGATCAGATCCTCGAGAAGCTCTCGGCGGCAGGCATCGGCACGGGAATTCACTATCCCAAGCCGGTCCATCTGACTCCTGCCTTCCTCCATCTCGGGTATCCGCGGGGCGCGTTCCCGCTCGCGGAGCAGATCAGCGAGCGCATCTTCACGCTCCCCATGTACCCGCATCTTTCCGATGTCCAGCAGGACCAGGTGGTGGAGGCTGTGCGGGCGGCGCTCGCGTGAACGTCGTCGTAGTCGGGGCGGGGAAGATGGGTCTGCCCATCGCCTGCCAGATGGCGTCCCGAGGTGCGGACGTCGTGGCCTGCGACGTCAACCCCGCTGTGGTCGAGCTGATCAATGCGGGCATCGCACCTTTCGAGGAGCCGGGTCTGAGCGAGCTGCTCGAGGCGGGGGTGCGCAGCGGTCGACTGCGAGCAACGACTGATACGGTCACGGCGGTCACCACGGCCGAGGTCGTCATCGTCATCGTCCCAGCGCTCCTCACGCCCGATCGTGATATCGACAGCTCCATCCTGGAAGGGGTCGCGGCGCTGATCGCCCCGGCGCTTCGACACGGCTCGATGGTCTGCTTCGAGACGACGATGCCGGTGGGTGGGACCCGGGCCCGACTGATTCCGCTGCTGGAGTCCTCCGGCAAGCGGGTTGGCGTCGACTTCGACGTGGTGTTCTCACCCGAACGGGTCAAGAGCGGATTCCTCCTGCGCAATCTCACCGTGAATCCGAAGGTCGTCGGCGCCGACTCCTCGCGGGCCGCTGAGCGCGCCGCAGAGTTCTACGGCAGTTATCTCGGTGCGCCCGTGCAGAATGTCGAGACGATCGAGGCAGCAGAGTTCGTCAAGCTCGCCGGCATGGTCTACCGAGATGTGAACATCGCGCTCGCGAATGAGCTCGCTGGGTACGCGGAAGCAGCCGGGCTCGACCTGCCCGCCCTGCTCCCGATGATCAACTCCGACGGCGAGGCCGCGATGCTCCAGCCCGGTGTCGGGGTCGGCGGCCATTGCACGCCGGTCTACCCCTACTTCCTGATTCGCGACGCGCAGCGGCGCGGCGTGCCGCTCCCGCTCACGTCTCAGGGACGGCAGACGAACGATGCGCAGGCGGCGCACGCCGTCGAGATGGTCGAGCGCTCTCTCGGAACGCTCGCGGGCCGAACAGTGAACATCCTCGGACTTGCCTTCCGACCTCAGGTGAAGGAGGCGACGTTCTCGACCGCGTTCCTGCTCCGAGATGAGCTCGTCCGTCGAGGTGCCGAGGTGGTGCTCACCGATTCCCTGTTCGGGCCGGAGGAGATTCGAGGCCACGGTTTCGCGCCCGCATCGCTTGATACGCCGGCGGATGCGCTGATCCTCAATACCGCCCACCACGAGTTTCTGGATCTCGATTGGGAGGCGCTCGCCGACCGTGGGGTGCGCGTGGCTCTCGACGGTCGTCATGCATGGAAGGGCGCGCCGATCGCGGAGGCGGGCATAGTCCGCCTGGTGATCGGAGCGGCGCGAAGTCCCGCAGCATGATGTCTGCGAGGCGTCTCGCGGTGGAGCTGCGCGCCTACCGGATCGGTCACGGCGAGCGACACTTCGAGCGGATCGCCAAGTGCCTGCGACGCCTGGACGAGCGAGGCCTCGCTGCAGCCGTCGCGGTGCTTCAACGACATCCCGAGGAGTCGCTGCGCTTCCTTGAATCGTCCCAAGGCTCCGAGTGGCGCCGTCTGCTCGATGAGGCGCCGCTGGCCGTTCACCTGCCTCCCCATGAGCGCTTGGCGGTGTCCTATCACCTGCTCGCGCACGGAAGCGAGAGCATGCCGACGCTTGGCTGGAGCCCGTTCCGCGTGAGCAGGCCTCGGCCTGACGTATCCGATCCGACAGATGGCGTGCCCGCACCGATCCCGGTCAAACGAGGGCATCGGACCTCGTTCGGGCACGGAGAGCGGGCGCTCGCCGCGCCGGACACCCGGTGGCTTACGATCGAGAACGCGATCGTCCAGGACGGAGGATCGGTGCGATCGGGGGATACCTGGCTGGCCTATGAGCCTCCTGCGGACCCGTTGAACTCGACCTTCGTCTCGGGTCTATGGCAGACGCACTGGGGCACGAGAGCGCACCCGGAGACGGTGATGCTGAAGACCGCGCCGCCGGCGCGCGAGGCGATCGACGAGGGCATCCTGATCGCAGGACGAAACGACGACAACTGGTACCAGTTCCTGGTCTTCTACTTGCCGCGGGTGCTCGAGATTCCAGACACGATTCCACCCGACGTGCCCCTCCTGGTCACGCGGCGGACGCTTCCTGGGGGCATCGAGGCCCTTGAGGAGCTCACTGACCGTCCGCTTCGCTACATCGATCCCGGCGAGTCGCAGACGGTCAAGCGACTCCATCTCGGCCCGCCGGTCGGCAACATGCGCGACGACGGCTACGACGACTGGTCGAAGGCGCTGACCGTGAACCTCCCATCTCTCCGAGCCATCCGAGCTCAGTGGGGCGTCGATGTCCCTCGTGTCGGTGAGGGACGGCGCATCTTCCTCCATCGGAACGCTGCTCGGCGCGGCATCGTCAATGGGGAGGAGATCGCCGGCGTCGCGCGCGAGGCGGGCCTCGAGTTCGTCGACCCGGCTACCCTGAGCTTCGCCGAGCAACGCGAGGTGTTCTCAGGTGCGGAGCTCGTGGTCGGGGCGACCGGCGCGGTCATGGCGAACTATCTGTTGATGCGTCCCGGCGCGCGCATCGTGGGGCTGACATCCGACCATCTGCACGACTTCATCTCGCCGCCGGCGATGGCGTGGATCGCTGGCTGCGAGTTCGAGTACGTGACTGGACCGGAAGTCGTCCGCAAACGAGATGTCGAGCATCTGCAGCACTGGGTGCAGGCTGACTTCGCCATTCCCGCGACGACGCTACGACGAGCGCTCAGCGGCTCGGGTGCATGACCGTTGCGTCGGTGGGCTGCTCGCTCCGCGCGAGCTGTGCTTCGAGTTCGGAACGGAACAGGTGCGGGTCGATCGAGAAGTTCGCGTGGATCCATTCGGTGCGATTCTTCACGTCCGAGAGCCGGATCGCCGATGGGCCGGTCAGATAGCGGAAGGAGGCCCCGGCGACCTGGGCCAGAACGGTCGGCATCACGAAGTCCCAGAGCTGGCGTGAGGTAAGGGCGATGATCTCTGCGCCGGGGCGAAGGAAGAGATAGTTCGCCATCACGGCTCCCGACCCGCCGGCCACGAGGGCCGAGTCGAGGAAGAGAGCGCGCTGCTCGGTGAACGTCAGCGTGGCCGGATCGACGACTTCGAGGCCGCATGATCGAGCGACATCGGCGAGCGCGGCCTCGTTGTCGAGACCTCGCCGAATGCCGCTCCGGCGGGAAAGGAAGACGCGACGCCCGTCACCGGCTTTCGCCGCGCTGACCCCCCAGCGCTCGCGAAGCATGCGGAGGGCGGGAAGACGAAGCGCGAAACTGCTGGCCCAGGCGACCCGGGGGTCGTCGATCTGCTGCACGACCGGCGCAGTGAGATGGAGGCGCGCGATTCGGCTCGCTGAGGATGCGCTAAGTGGGACGATCACGCGATCAGTCAGCTCGCGGAGCGCATCCAGGCCCGCTTGCGAGACCCGATCGCTGACCAGGATCGGAACGTCGGGGGCGATCTCGGCTGGTATCTCCAGGACGCGTCCGAGATAGTCGACCATCCAGTGAAACCAGTTGTCGTCCGCTCGCCCGCCGATCAGGATGCCCTCCGGCAGGGTCGCGGGCGCCGGAGGGGCCGGCTGCAGGAGGGCGACATCCGGGTTCGCCCTGGCTCCGAACACATGGTTCCATTGCCCCGCGACGGCTTCGTTGCGAGGGTCCGCGGCGAGCTCATAGCAGATGAGGTCGTTACCGGACCAGACGGTGCCGCCTGCTTGGATAAGCGCGTCGTCGACGGTGATCCAGGTACTGCCCGGCGCCGGCGCGATCGTGCTGGACGGCACCGGACGCACGACGTCGCCCTCGCGGTGGAGTCGCGGGATCGGCAGCCCGTCGATCGGTGCGGGATCGTTCGCGATCGGCCTCCTGACCCGGAGCGCGACCAGGTCCGAGCGCGGGGTGATCGACGAGCCGCCTAAGAGGAGCCGGTATCGGTCGGCCCAGCGTTCTGCGACCCCGGTGTCGACGGCCTCGGCGAAGCGCCGTCGCCACGGCGCGCCCTCGGTCGAGTTGGCGAAGTCCCAGAGGGCAGAGGGGTGCTCGCAGACGAGGGCGTCGATCCAGCGGTCGGGTCGATCGTCTGCATCGAGTCCTCGCGCGATGTCCTCGATGTACGCGGTCGGCGTGCCACGCCGCCGGAGTGGCCATGCGAGCCGACGGATTCGATCCCGCACCTCGGCGCTCGCGGGTGTCGCCTCGCCGTCGGCGAGGACGAAGCGGAACGCGGGGAGACTGGCGCTCCCGGTCGCGCAGACGCGGAAGCCGGGCCGCTGCCACGGCCAGGCGCCGATATCCCGTCGGCGGATCCGCCTCAGCCGGATCGTCCAGCCCGGGTTCTCACGGCGGAGCGCCGCGCGGGACACGAGCCTCCGCCGCGTCGACCAGCCGCTGATCGTCCAGCGAAGGTCGGCGATCGGAGCATCGGTCGACTCCGGCAGGCCGCGCAGGCGCTCGGCGATCGCGCGCAGATGCCCCTGATCTCCGTCCTTCGCGAACGCCGCATCGGCGTCGAGCACCTCGGCCTTGAAACGCCGATACCCTCGACTCACGGTGCAGGCTGGGGGGCCAGGCGGCCGTCGATCTCGCGGTAGCGGTCGCCCGTCGCCGGATCGACGAGGTCGTCGCGATCGGCGACGAGCGGACGTCCGCTGCGCCCGACCCAGCCGACCCGCCGGGCGGGGACGCCGGCGACGATGGCGTAGGCGGGGACATCCCTGGTGACGACGGCACCCGCGGCCACTGTGGCCCATTCGCCGATCTCGATGGGCGCGATGCAGACAGCACGGGCCCCGATCGCGGCACCCCGCCGGATCGTCACCCCGACCGCATCCCAGTCGTCGTTCGTCTTACGACTGCCGTCGGGATTGACCGCGCGGGGGAACCGGTCGTTCGTCAGCACGACAGCGGGGCCGATGAACACGCCGTCTTCGAGCACTGCGGGCTCGTAGACGAGGGCCTGGTTCTGGATCTTGCAGTCATTGCCGATCACCACGCCTGGGCCGACATACGCCTGGCGTCCGACGCTCGAGTTCGCGCCGATCACAGCCCCTTCGCGCACCATCGTGCCGACCCAGACCTGCGCCGACGGGTCGACTCGCGCCTGCGGACTCACCTCTGCGTTCGGGTCGACAGTCATGGCCAGAGTCTAGGATGAGCCGGTGCTGAATTGGTCGAGACCCGACATCGTCGAGGTGCCCACCATCACCGATGAACTCGGCTCGCTCAGCGTCGTCGAAGGCGACTCGCCGTTTCCGTTCCCCATTCGACGGGTCTACTTCATCCACTCGGTCGTGCCGGGTGCGGTCAGGGGCTCTCACGCCCACAAGGAGCTCCGCCAGCTGATCGTCGCGGTGTCGGGCTCGTTCATCGTGACGCTCGACGACGGGAGCTCGAGCTCCGACTGGCTGCTCGACACGCCGACGAAGGGACTCGTCGTCCCGCCCGGATACTGGCGAACGCTGAGCGAGTTCACACCGGGCTCGGCGGCACTGGTCTTCGCCTCGGACGAGTACGACCCGGACGACTACATCAGGGACTACGACGCCTTCGTCGCGTGGGCTCGAAGTGGCTGACGCGCGTGCATGCCGCCGCCGACGTTGAGGCTCGGGTCCGCCGTGGCCGACCGACGGTGACGACGAGGCTCGCGATCATCGCGGTCGCGGTCCTCGCGGCCGCGCATCTTGCGGCCTACTTCCTCTCGCTGTTCCTCTCGCCCATCGGCTTCGACGAGGCGTTCATCCTGCAGGCGCCGCTCAACCTCGTGCAGGGACTCGGCTACTCGACCGAGGACTGGCTCGGCGGCGGTGCGAACATCGCGTTCGACGCGACCGTCACGACCGGTCCCGTGGTTGGGATGCCGGCCGCCCTCTCGTTCCTCGTCTTCGGGCCGTCGATCGTCGCCGCGCGCATCGTCACGCTGCCGTTCTTCCTCCTGCTGCTCGGCTGCCTCGTCGTCCTCGGCCGTCGCTACGCCGGCTGGTGGGGTGCGGCCGCCGCGCTCGGTGCGCTCCTGATGCTCGACGGTCGGGTCGACTTCCCGCGCAGCGTGCTCTACGGGTCCTCCGACGCGCTGGGCGAGGTCGCCGCCGCCTCACTCATCGCGCTCGGGCTCGTCCTGCTGCCGAGGCGGCGGATGCTCGCCGGTCTCGCCGTCGGCTTCGCTGTGCTCGCGAAGTTCATCGCGGCAATGGCGATCCCGGCCCTCGTGCTCGCTCTGTTGCTCATCCCCGCCGTCCGCGGGCGGCGATGGGGCGGTCGGATCGGCGAGGCGGCCGCGTTCGTCGGCTTCGCTGCGATCCCGAGCGTCGCGTGGGAGCTCGTCAAGCTCGCCTCGCTCGGTCCCGCGCAGTACCTCGTGTCGCTGCGCAGCTACGCCGTGTTCGTCTTCCACAGCGGCTCGGGCGCCGACGGGACGAACTCGACGGACTATCTAACCCGGCTCGGCCTGCTCTTCGAGGCGTGGCGCCTGCCGCTCGTCATCACCGTCATTCTCGGCGTCGCGATCCTCGCGCTCGCGGTCGTCGGGGTGTGGCGCCGACGCCTGCGCGTCGACGTCGCCGCGATCGGCGTGCTGCTCGCGGGATTCCTCGTCTGGTGGGTCTTCGTCTCCTCGAGCGAGTTCGTGCGCCACGGCATGCCGCTGCTCATGGTCGTCGTGCCGGTGCTCGCGGCAATCGCGGTGGTGGGTCTACGGCGGCTCGCCGAGCGCGGCGTCGGCTGGCGGGTGGCGGCAGCGGGCGTCGGGATCGTCGCGGCCGGCGTGACGGCGTATGGCGGAGTGCTCGCGGTCATGGCGTCGACCCAGTCGCCGCTGTGGTCACGAGCGGATCAGCAGGCGACCGCCGACTACGTCGCCTCGATCGGCGTCGACGACGTCCAGGGCCTCGGCTGGTTCGCGGCCCCGGACGTGCGCTTCCTCTCGGGCGTCGTCTCGCGGCCGATCGGCCACGGCACGGGCCCGCTCGTCATCGAGCCGATCCTCCGCGAGCTGTCCGCCGAGACCTACGCAGCGGCCCTCGCGCTCTGTGACGACGTCCGATTCGAGCAGGATGGCTTCGTCGTCTGCGACGTCTCGCCTGGCACGACCTCGGAGATCGGACGCTGACGGTGACGCAGAACATGATGGAGCCAGACTCCGAGGCCCCGCGCCCCGGGCTGCTGCTGCGACTCATCCGAGATCAGCGAATCGCGTTCCTCCTCGTCGGCGCCGCGAACACCGCCATCGGCTACCTCCTCTTCGTCGCCTTCGACTTCCTCGTCGGCCGCCCCGTGACGCCGTCGATCGGGGCGTCCGCGGCCTCGGTCGTGACGCTGCTGTGCGCGCATGTCGTCGCGACCCTCATCGCGTTCGTCCTGCACCGCAACCTCGTGTTCCGGGTCCGCGGCCACATCCTCCGCGATTTCGTGCGGTTCCAGGCCGTCTACGTCGTGACGTTCTCGATCAACCTCGTCGTGCTGCCGCTGCTCGTCCTGGCCGGCATCCCGACGCTCCTCGCCCAGCTGCTCATCACCGTGGTCACCGTCATCGTCAGCTGGTTCGGGCACAAGTACTTCTCCTTCCGGCGGCCGAAGTCGGCGACGACCGATCAGCCCGAGCCGGGCGCCGTCGATGACGTCGAGCGAGGCGTGCTGTGACCCGCGTGTCGGTCGTCGTGCCGGCCTTTCAGAACGCGACGACGATCGCCGAGACGGTTCGGTCGGTGCTCGATCAGGATCACGCCGACCTCGAGCTCGTCATCGCCGACCACGCGTCGACCGATGGCACGCTCGCCGCGCTCGAGCCGTTCGCGGATGACCCGCGGGTGCGGGTGCTGGCGACGCCCGCGGGCGGGGGCGCGGCGCGCAACTGGCGGCGGGTCACGGAGGCGGCGACGGGGGAGTACCTCAAGCTCGTGCCGGGCGACGATCTGCTGCGCCCGGGAGCGATCGCCGCGCAGGCGACCGCGCTCGACGCCGACGCCGGTGCCGTGCTCGTCGCCGGCAAGCGCGACATCCTCGACGCCTCCGGTGCCGTGCTCGTCGCCGGTCGCGGACTCGGGCCGCTCGTCGGGCGCCACGACGGCCGTGCGGCGATCCGGGCGACCGTCCGGGCGGGGACGAACCTGCTCGGCGAGCCGGGCGCGGTGCTCTTCCGCCGAGCGGCGCTCCAGGCCGCGGGCGGCTGGGACGAGCGCCAGGCGTACCTCATCGACCAGGCGAGCTACGCGCGCGTGCTGCTCATGGGCGCCATGGTCGGCCTCGATGCCGTGGTGAGCGGATTCCGCGTGAACGCGGGCCAGTGGAGCATCGCGCTCTCCCGTCAGCAGGCGGATCAGGCGATCGCGTTCCACCACGCCTTCGCCGTCGAGCATCCCGGGGTGCTCACCGAAGCCGACGTGCGCGCCGGGGATCGCAGGGCGAGGTTCGCCGCGCTCGGTCGCAGGGCGTTCTACGCCGTGCACCGCCGCCGACTCCGGCTGCCGGACGGAGGCGAGGACTGATGGGCTTCCGCTCCTGGATCGCGCGGCCCGGCGTGCTCGCCGTCGGCGGCTCGGCGCTCGCCGCGCTCCTGCTCGCCCTGCCCGCCACGGGGCTCCTCACGGGCCGCTGGGACGTCCCGATCACCTATTCCGGCGACGGGCTCTCCGTCGCGGCGCACGTCAAGACGATCATGGAGACCGGTTGGTACGAGTGGCAGTCGCTGCTCGGCGCTCCTGCCGGGCAGAACTATCACGATTACGCGACCGGGGACGACCTCAACTACCTCGTGATCCTGCTGCTCGGGCTCGTGCTGCCGACCTGGGGCGCGGTCATGAACGCGTTCTACCTGATCGGGTTCCCCCTCGCGGCGGCGACGATGACTTGGTTCGGTCGACGAGTCGGTCTAGGGCCGTGGCTCGCCGGAGCGCTCGGTGTCGTCTACGCGATCGCGCCCTATCACTTCCAGCGCGCCGAGGGGCACATGTTCCTCGGCTGGTACTGGGTCGTCCCGCTCGGGCTCGTCGTCGTCTGGCGGATCCTCCGCGGCGAGCCGCTCTGGGGAGCTCGGCCGGGAGTCCGGCGCGGATTCGGACACCTGCTCGGGCGCACCGGCGGGACCGTCGCGTGCCTCGCCCTGCTCGCCTCGATCTCCGCCTACTACGCGCTCTTCATCGCGATCATCGGCGTCTGCGCCGCGATCGGCTCGCTCATCGTGCGCCACCGCTGGCGCGCGTTCTGGGGCGCCGTCGCGGCCGGCGGCGTGATCGTAACCGTAATCGTCGCCAACATGCTGCCGGACTGGATCCACGCGCTCATCGCGGGGCCGAATCCCGGCGCACTCGTCCGCACTCCCGTCGAGTCAGAGATCTACGCGCTCAAGCTCGTGCAGCTCCTCCTGCCCGCACCGCACCACCGATTCGGACCGTTCAGCGAGCTGCGCGCGCTCTACGACGAGCACTACCCCCTGCCGAGCGAATCACCCGCGCTCGGTCTGATCGGCGCCGCAGGTCTCGTCGCGCTGATCATCGCGATCGGGATCGCGCTCGTCCGGGTCGTGGCGGGCTCCTCGCGGGCGGCGAGCGCTCGCTGGCAGGCGCTCATCGGCCTCGCGTTCATCGCGTTCATCGCCCTGCTCTTCTCCTGGGTCGGGGGCGTCGAGACCCTCGTCGGATTCGTGACGCAGGTCGTGCGGGGCTGGAACCGGATGTCGATCGTCATCGCGGCTGTCGCGCTCGTGGCGATCGGGTTGCTGCTCGCTGCGGTCATCGAGCGAGCGACGCGTCGAGCGCGCCGGCCCGGCGTCGCGGCGGGGGTGAGCGCGCTCGTCGCCGTCCTCCTCGTCGGGCTCGCGTACTGGGATCAGGTGCCGGCCCCCGACCCGGCCGCGCGCGCCGCGACGGTCGAGGCCTTCGATTCCGATGCCGCCTTCACCGCCGCGCTCGAGTCGGGGCTGCCGGAGGGCGCCGCGGTATTCCAGCTGCCCTATATCGCGTTCCCCGAGTCCCCGCCGGTCGGCGGCGCGCTCGATCAGGACCAGTTGCGGCTCTACCTGCACTCCGACTCGCTGCGCTGGTCGGGCGGCGGGATCCGCGGTCGTGAGGAGATCGATCGGCTCGGCGTCGTCGCGGTGCTTCCCCCCGCCGAGTTCGAGCGTGAAGCGGTGGACCTCGGATTCTCCGGCGTCGTGGTCGATCGCGCGGGAGACCCCTCAGGTGAGATCGAGGCAGGGCTGGATACGCGGTTCGGGGCTGCTGCGATCGAGTCGCCCGACGGACGTTTCGCCTTCTACCCCTTCGGCTGAGGACGGGCGCGGTCGACCGCCGTGATACCGTGACCGACGTGGCCGGGGCCCTTGACCATGCAGATCGTCGCGTGCACGCGGTGAGTGCGGTGATCCCCGTGTATGGAGGCGCCGCGACCCTCCGAGGGGTCGTCCAGGAACTGCTCGCGCACCGATCGGGTTCCCGTACCCCGAGTGGCCGACATTTCGAGGTGATCGAGGTCATCCTCGTCCACGACAACGGTCCGGATGCGAGCGACGTCGTCATCCGCGACCTAGAGCGCACCCATCCCGAGGTCCGCGCCATCTGGCTCAGCCGCAACTTCGGTCAGCACGCCGCGACGATCGCCGGGATGTCGGCGTCCTCGGGGGAGTGGATCGCGACGCTCGACGAGGACGGGCAGCATGATCCCGCGGATCTCCCCGGCTTCATCGATGCCGCGATCGAGGCGCGAGCCGGTGTCGTCTACGGCCGGCCCGTCAACGCGCCGCCGCATGGCGCCTTCCGGAACGCCGCCTCGCGCGGGGCTAAGCGCCTCATGGGCGTCGTGCTCGGGAGCAAAGGCTTCCGGGAGTACCAGAGCTACCGGCTCGTGCGCGGAGACATCGGTCGCCGCCTCTCGGAGTTCGCGGCGAGCGGCGTCTACCTCGACGTCGCGCTCGGCTGGGTCAACGATCGGGTCGCGCTCGCACCGGTCACGCTGCGCGCCGAGGGCGATCGCCCGTCGGGGTACTCGACCCGGACGCTTTTCGCCCACTTCTGGCGGATGGTGCTCTCAAGCGGGACGCGGGGTCTGCGCATCGTCTCGATACTCGGCGCCGTGCTCGCGCTCCTCGGCGTCGTGCTCGCGATCTATATCGTCATCGAGCGGCTGACCGGCCACGTCGACGCACAGGGCTGGACGAGCCTCGCAGTCATCACCCTGCTGTGCTCGGGGGCACTGCTCGTCTCGCTCGGCATCGTCGCCGAGTACATCGGGGTCACGCTCAACGTCGCGATGGGGCGGCCGCTCTTCGTGGCAGTTGACGATCCCGCAGCCGCATTCGAAGAGGAGGAGGAACGCGATGGGGGTGCGTGAGCTCACGATCGCGGGTGCCTGGGAGCTCCCGTCGACGATCCATCGAGACGATCGCGGCGCATTCCTGGAGTCATACCGCGCCGATTCCCTGAGCGAGGCCATCGGGCACCGCTTCGACCTCGCACAGATGAATGTCTCGATCTCCCGCCGGGGCGTGGTCCGGGGTATCCACTACGCCGACGTCCCACCGAGTCAGGCCAAGTATGTCCAGTGCCTCCGCGGAGCGATCATCGACTTCGTCGTCGACATCCGCGTCGGATCGCCGACGTTCGGGCAGTGGGAGGGGGTGCGCCTCGACGACGTGACCCGCTCCGCGCTCTACATCTCCGAGGGGCTGGGCCATGCCTTCGTCGCGCTCGAGGACGACACGACGGTCGGCTACCTCGTGTCAGAGCCGTACAACGCTTCGCGCGAGCACGGGATCTCTCCGCTCGATCCGCAGGTCGGCCTCGAGTTCCCGCTGCCGCGCGACGAGCTCGTGCTGTCGGACAAGGACCGCGATGCTCCGAGCCTCGCCGAGGCGCTTGCCGGCGGCACCCTCCCATCGCACGTCCACGCGCTCACCTATCTGCGCGAACTGGCCGACAGGTAGACTCGGACGTCGTGCGCGGCATCATTCTCGCCGGCGGCTCCGGCACGCGGCTGCATCCCATCACCAAGGGGATC
>Ga0182744_1002385_pt1 | contig 15449 bp, 14 predicted proteins | sample eDN3rd30CKraftMG_FD_128525 | JGI IMG/M metagenome (GOLD analysis project Ga0182744, IMG submission 128525) | Enriched Miracle-Growth compost microbial communities from Emeryville, California, USA - eDNA 3rd pass 30_C Kraft MG (version 2) (version 2) ...
ACGACAGCAACGACGAGTCCGCGCCCGCCTATTTCACCGCGGCGCTGCATGCAGGCTATCTATGGAAACTTCCGAACTGGGAGATAAACGCCTTTGCCCGCGTGGATAACATCCTGGACAAGCGCTATGCCGGCTCGGCCATCATCAACGCCAACGGCGGGCGTTACTACGAGCCGGCCCCGGGGCGCAACTGGACGGCCGGCCTCAGCGCCTCATATCAGTTCTGAATGATCATGCTGCGCTTTGCGCAAGTCCAAGCTCCGGGCAGCTGCATCGCCCACCCATCCATACTGCTCAGCTACCCATTCCGCTCGTCCGCGCCGCCATTGCGCGCCGGATCCGGCGGCGTATGCGCCAGGCCGGCCCGCTCCTCGGGCACGACCTCATCCGGCTCCACATCGTCGTCCAGGGGCGCGTCGCCCGTATTTTCCACCTGCGGGCGCTCGCCTGTGTTGTTGCGATCGCTGTCGGTATCGGGCATGTTGCGCGGCATGTCGCTGCCGGAGTCCGAGGAATCGCTGGGCCCCAGCGCGGGTTCCGACAAGCGCGCGCTCCGCAAATCGACCTCTTCATCGAAGTCCTTGTCTTGCTCGATTTGATCCAACTGCTGTTCCAGATCCCGGTCCAGATCTTTCTTCGTGGCCATGTCATTCTCCAAAACAGGCATGCCCGCAGGCAGCAAATCCCAGGCCCGGCCTACGCGGCCCGACCAAGCGTGGCCCGGCCAAGCGTGGCCCGGCCTTTCGCGGCCCGGCCTTTCGCGGCCCGGCCTGTCGTGGCCCGCCTCGCCTTATTCATTCTTGCCGCAGGTTCAAGCGCTCATGCCATTCGGCGATGGATTCTTCGGGATAGCCATTGAAGGGTTTATCGCCCGCACGCAACTCAGGCTCCACCCATGACGCGCGGGAGTCCAGGAACAAATGCGTGCGCTCGGGCGGAACGGGCAGATTGGTATCGATGGCCGAGGCGAACGGATGCACCAAGTCCGGCCATTCGGGGCTGAAAAGCCACAGCGCGCTGCCGCAACGGCTGCAGAAATGGCGTTCGCCCGTACTGACGCCCGATGGCCGGCCCTGGTCATCGCGCAGCTTGGCGTGGTAGACGGACACCTCGTCGCTGCCTCTTACCTTCAATGTCGCGGCGTCGCCCGAGATATTGATGGCATAGCCGCCACCGCCTTGGGTTTTGCGGCATATGGAGCAGTAACAGCGTTGATAAGGATAGGGATTCACGCTGGACACCGTGAAATGCACGGCGCCGCAGTGGCAGGAACCTTCTAGCAGCATGGCTGGCCTCCTTCGAACAAGGCAAGCCAGTCAGCAAACTTTATGCCCGTCAGCCGACGGCGCGCAGCGGCATGCGGGCAAGCACGCGATAATGGGAACCGCCCTCGCGCGGCTCGGAAGCCACCAGCACGCAGGCTTCGGGCATCCAGGTCAGCGGCGGCCGCTGCAAGGCGGTCACATCGCCGGGCCCCGCCTTGCGCAACAAGGACACATGCGGCCGGAAGACGCTTTGCGGCCGCTGCCAGCCCCGTTCTTCCAAGCGGCGCCATAAGTCGTCGTACAGGTCGTCCAGCCAGGGCGGCGTATGGCGGTCACTTTCGGACGGCCCCGCCCATACGATGCGCGGGCCCGCGAAACGACCGTAGCGGCGCAGGGTTACGGCTTGAACGGCCGCGGGCCATGCGGCGGCGGATCGGGCCAGCTCGCCAGCCCGATCCGCCGGCGTATTGCCCAGGAAGGCGAGGGTCAGATGCAGGGTTTCCGGCCGCATCATGCGGCCTCCGAACGCCGCATGCGCATCACGCGCCCAAGCCATGATTTGCGCCGCCGATTGCTCCGAAGGCCACAATGCAAAAAACAGGCGCTGCGCGCGGGCCGCGGTATCGTCGGCCGCGCCGCCCGGTGTATCGACAGTGCTTTGCGCATTCTGCGCCGGGGGCGGACTGGAAACATCCTTCTGCATGCCTGACTCCTGAATGCCGCGCTTGCTGCGCGGCGCCATGCATAGCTTAAACCGAACCGCCGCCGCGAGGGGCGCGACCCCGGAGCCGCGGCGGGGTTTCAATTGCTCATGCCCGGCTCCGGCACATAGACCACCGTTCCGTCTTTCATGCGATAGGCTACGCCCGCCTTGGACCCTTCCCCCTGCCCGGTTTCCCCGTTGGCTTTGAAGCGCTCTATGGTTTCCCCCTTCTTGATGATCATTTCCATATTGTCTTTGCCCGGGTCGGTGATGATAGTGACTTCTTTTCGGGTGAAGGGATCCAGCAGGGGATTCTGGGCTATCGTGATCAGCAAGGCCGCGATAATGACCAGGAAAATATCGATCAGGTTCACCACCGACAGGATGGGATCGTCCGATTCGGTTTCGTTCAGGAATTTCATGCTGCCTTCCTGGCGGCGGCGCTCCCCGTATTGCGCGCGGACTGGAGCCAGGCCAGCTCCTCGGCCAGCCAGCGGCGCTTGATGGAAACGACCCAATAGGTAATGGCGGCGGCGATCAACGCCAGGATGACGGCGGAAAAAGCGATCGCCAGGTTTTCCGATACCGACGCCAGGTTGCCGTCCGACAAGCCCTTCAATGCGGGGCCCATGGGGATCATGGTGGCGACCAGGCCCAGCATGGGGGTGATGCGGGTGGTCACCCGCGGCACCTCCAACAGCTTGTGCGCCGCGACGTCCAGCTCGTCGTCCGTCGCGCCGGGATGCGCCTGCGCCCAACGCATCAGCTCATAGCTGCGCACGCCGTACGCATGCTCGCCCAGGGCGTGCCGGCGGCGCTGGCAATATGCGACCGCGAACGCCCCCAAAGCGTACAGGGAATAAAGAAAAAGGATGGAGATCGCCATCAATGTGGGGATCAGGAAAACCTGCCCGACTTGATACATCCATTGTTCCAGTGTCTGACTCATGCCTCAACCTTTGTACTTGACATAAATATTCCTCGTATGTGCAAGCGCGCAAGCGGCTTTGTGTCGCCTTGCGCTCACGCCCGCATCCCTCCGCCCGTCCGGGCCGCGGCCGGCCAGGCCTGGCGCGCCGCGCCGGCCAGGAATGCCAGCAGCAATAGGGCCAGGACCAAGTGGAGCCGATGCTCCGCCGGCGCCGCTTCAGGACTTACTTTGTCCAGGCGCATGCCGCTTACCTGCTCCAGGGGCGTCCCGGGGTCGGCCGGCGGTTCGGCGGCCGGCGGGGAGTCGGCCTGCGCCGCCTGCTCGGCCAGCTGCGCCGCGGAGGCCGCCGGAGCGATGTCCGCCGGCGCGCCGCTGGCCACGTATTCCAGGAAGCGCGCGTTGTCGCTTTGCACATCGTGGCGGCTGGCCAGCTCGCGATAGCGCTCTTTCAGCTCAGCCACAGTGGCGGGATCGGCATTCCAGTACTCTTGGCGGGCGGCTTCCAGCATGCGTTCTATGGTCTGTGCCAGAGCGTGCGGATTTTCCTTTTCGAACCATTCCTCCAGACCGAGCTTGTACTTGTCGCGCACATAGACTTCCGCCATTTCCTCCCATTGGTCGTCGCGCACGATCTCGCGCGCCACGGCCGTCCAGCCCCATAGATTGTTGGTGGCGTCCAGCACGCTGAGCGTGCCGGAATAACCTTCCGCCATCAAGCCCTTGATATAGCCGGGATGGAATTGCCGCGTCGCCAGCTCCTTGGCCAGAAAGCCCGCGGCCCCTTCGATCTTGCCCGCGCCGCCGCTCCGCAGATTGGAGATGTACAGCTCGGGCGCCTTGCCGTCCAGGGCGCGCACGGCCAGGCTCAATCCCCCCAGGTACTGGAAGGGATCGTCGGTGGTCAGCATGCCGTAGGTATTGGAGCTGCGCGACAGGACCGCGCCTTCGGTGCCCCGCAATTGCTCGGCGTAGAGATTGACCGCGGCGCCGCCCGCCGCGCCGGCTTGGCCCCATTTCGATTCATCCGGGCCGTAGGCGAATTGCATCCTGGACAAGTACAAGCCGGCCAGTTTCTTGTCGCCTTCTTCCTTGCCCGTCCAGGTATCGGTGGCCAGCGTCGCATCATCCAGGCCGGTCCCGTATAGCCCGGATGCCGACGAGAAGATGCGTGTCTGGCCGGCCAGCGCGGCATCGGCCGCCGGCACGCCCTGCTCGCGCAAACGGGCGGCGATGGCGGCGGCATTCGCGGCAATAGGGTTGTCGGACTCTTCCTCTTGGGCGGCCAACTGGGCGGCGCGCGCGAGCTGCTTGAGCACATTGGGGAAATGATCGCGATACAAACCGGTGGCCGACAGCACCACATCCACCCTGGGGCGGCCCAGTTCCTGGCGCGGCACCAGGCGCACGTCGACGACCCGGCCGCCCTTGTCCCATACCGGCTCGACGCCCATCAGCCACAGCGCCTGCGCTTCGAGCAAGCCTTGATGCCGCATGGTTTCCACGGACCACAGCGAGAACGCCAGTTTGCGCGGCGTTTGGCCCGACTGGGCACGGTGCGCCTGAAGCAATTGCTCCGCCGCATCCTTGCCCGCCTCCCAGGCCTGGCGCGTCGGCACCCGCGAAGGATCGAAGCCGTACAGGTTGCGCCCGGTCGGATAGGCGTCCGGATTCTTGATGGGGTCGCCGCCATAGGACGTGGGGATGTAGCGTCCAGCCAAGCCATCCAGCACAGCGGGCAGTTCGCGCTGCGCCCCGATGGCCGCGTACCAGGCGCGCCCCTGCTCCAGCATGCTTTTCAGTTCCGGCCCGGCCGCCGCGGGCTCCTGGCCGTCCACCAGACTGCGCTTGAGCAGCGCATAAGGCACGGTGGCGTCCAGGCGCTCATAATCGGCGACGACGGCCTCGTCCAGATCCTGTTCCTTCACCCCGGCCTGACGCGCCGCCGCGTCCCAGAAAGGCTGGCCCAGCATGAGCAGGACAGTCGCCAGCCGATGATCCTCGCGCGGCGCCCTGCCCAGGGCGTGCAGGCCCAGGGGTTGCGCCATGTGGGCCAGCTCATGCAAATGCGCATGCAGCGTATCGATGAAAGCGGGAAATTCGGCGGCGGCGCGCTCGAGGGTCCACCCCATGTCTTGTAGCACGCGTTCCTTGGCGGCCTGGGCCAGCAGGTCGGTCTTGATCTGCTCGCGCACCGCGCCCTGATCCTGGGCCAGCCACTGGTGCAGCAAATCATGCATCTGGGTCAGGGCGTCGTGCATGCCGGCCGGCTGGAAAGGCGGCGTCTGGTGGCTGACGATGACGGCCCTGCCGCGCCGCCGCGCCTGCTGCGCCTCGCCGATATTGTCCGCGATATAGGGATAGATGACGGGGACATCACCGAGCGCCAGCATGGGATAGTCGTGAATGGACAGCCCGCGCTCCTTGCCCGGCATCCATTCCTGCGAGCCGTGGGTGCCGAAGTGAATGAAGGCATCCGACGCGTGCCGCGTGCGCGCCCATAAGTAGGCGGCAAGATAGAAGTGCGTGGGCAGCGCGGTCATGGAGTGGTACAGCGCTTTTTCCTTGTCTTCCGATTTATCGGCGCGCGGCGGCTGCGGCATGATGGCCACCTTGCCCAGCATCAAGCGCGGCACCACGAAATAAGCCTCAGCGCCATCGCGCAACACCATGGACGATTCGGCCGGATCGCCCCAGCGCTGCAGCATCTCGTCGCGCCGCGCGGCCGGCAGCGTGTCCAGCCAGACGCGGTATTCAGCCACCGGCAGGCGGGCCGCAAGGCCGTCATCCAGCAGTTCCCGCAGCTTGCCGTCGCGATACAGCGGCGCCAGCAGCCGCTGCAACTGCTCCACCAGCCGGGCCTCATCGGGCACTTCGGTGTCATAGCCCGCCTGCTTCAAGGCGCGCAAGACATTCGTCATGCTCTCCGGCACGTTCAGGAAAGAAGCGGACAGGTTTTTCTCGCCGGGAGGGTAATTCCAGAAAAAGAGGGTCAAGGCCTTATCGGAGTTTTGCTTGCGCTGCAGCGCCGCCAGCCGCAACGCCTTGTCCACGACCGCCCGCAGCTGTTCATCGATCGGCGTCAATTGGCCGTCCTGTTTGTCGAATGCGGACGCCACCTGAATATCGATGATGCCCGTGTACTCGGCCTGCGCCATATAGAAAGGCACGTCCATCAACTGCACGCCTTGCGGATCGTCCCGCCATTCTTGTTCATCGCCGCGCCGGTAGGGGGTGGCCTGCACGACTGGAATGCCGAGCTCTTCGAATTCCTTGCGCAGCCCGTCGGTGCTCAGGACGATGCGTGTATTGATCAAGACGCTCGCCAGCGGCCGGCCGCCGGGCGCCAGCATCCGGCGGTTGGCGTTTTGGTCCGAGGTAGTGTGGTAGTAGGCCAGGGGAATGGCGCCGGCCGCCTCCACCCGCGCAATCGTATCGTCGATCAGGCGCGTCTGGAGCGCCGACACGTATTGCTGATGGAAAGCGATGCCTATGATGGGCGGATGCTCCCCTGCAGGGTCGACGCCTTTCCATTCCAAGTAATCCAGCGGGTCAGCGAACATGCGCGGCGCCTTTGGATGGTAAACCGCCGTATCGGGAAATACGATGGGATCCGCGATGCCTTCCGTGCTGCGTCCGGCCAGCAAGGCGGCTGTCGTCGCGAAAAAAGCGTCGAAGTTTTCCCGCCCGCCATTGGAATAGTAGATCGCCAAACGGCGCGCCAGCGCGTCAGGCAGATTCACGCCGGCCGGCGCCTGGTCGTACACCCAGGCCAGCGGCGCCCGCAGCCCGGGCAGGGCATGGGCCAATTTGGCCCGCACCGCATCCTGCTGGTAGGTATCGACAAAGACGATGTCGCGGCCGCTGAACAAGCCGGCGTCCGCATCGGCGGGAATGTCGTTGATGTACTTGACGTCCACATCCAGGCCATGCGGGCGGGCGATATCCGCCAGCACCTTGAATTTGCCCGCCGGCACATTGCTGGTCGTGATGAACAAGACCGACGCGGCGTGCGCGATGGCCGGCATGCCGATCAAGCTCAAGGCCGCGATGGCGGCGAGCATGGCACGCACTAGTCCGGATGGCATTGTTAGTAGACCCCATTGCTGTTATCGGTGTCCGGGCAGGAAGCCACGGGCGGGAAGCCGGGCCGAAAGCCTTCCGGGCGGAAAGCCCGAGCGGCGCGGGATAAGCCAATTATTCTATAACAATGCGAATGATTATTAAAACTGTTTGCTTTTAAAACCACTTTCAAGACGGAAAATGCCTATGGAGCCAAGCGCGACGCGCGCCGGCCGCAGCTTGCGCTCTTCGCCTGCGCTTCTGGTGCCGTGCAGGCGTCGCCGCAGTCCCGCCCGCCGTGCCAAACATGTCCGGACAGGCATGATTGACGTCCAGAGCCCGGCTTGGCTAAGATCGTCGGCAACCAGGCCGGCGCAAGAACTATCCGTAAAAAAATAGCAGGCATACCATGACACCAGCCAAGCTCATGCAGTACGCGACGGCCCTGGCACGGGCTGCCCTCGTTTGGAGGGCCCCAGCTCGGGCTGGCTCCGCACGGGCGGCCGCATCAAAAGCGGCTTCCGCGAGAGGCCCTGCGGGTGCGGCCTTTGCGAGGGCAGTCCGACCTGGCGCCGCCCTTACCGGAGACATCCTGACGAGAGCCGCCCTGGCAGCAGCCGTTTTCGCACTTTGTGCGGGCCTTGCTTGCGCCGTCCAAGCCAAGACATTGCGCATCGTCCACCAGGACGACCTAGCATCGCTGAATTCCATGCCGGAGAATGAAGCCTTTGCGCTGGGCGCGTACGGATGGGTCTATGAAACCCTGGCGGCCTATGACAAGGACTTGAAGCTGACGCCCATGCTGGCGCAGTCCTGGGAAAACCCCGAGCCCACCAAGTGGATATTCCATTTGCGCAAAGGGGTGCTGTTCCATGACGGCAGCCCGCTCACCGCCGACGATGTGATCTTTTCCTGGCAACGCAGCCTGGGCGAAAAACCCAGCGCAGGCCGCGGCTTGAAGGCCGCCGATATCGCAAAGCTGGACGATTACGCCATAGAAGTGACCACGCCCGCGGCCGACCCGATACTGCCTCGCGAGTGGGCGCTGCTGCACATCATGAACGAGCATGGCAGCGGCACCGGGCCTTTCATGGCAACGGACCACCGGCCCGGCATCCAGACCCGGTTCGAGCGCTTTGAGCGCTACTGGGACGAACACATGCCGACCAATGTCACGGACATCGTTTTTCAGACCATGCCGCAGGCGCCCGCCCGCTTGGCGGCGCTGCTTGCCGCGGAGGCGGACGTGTCGGCGCCCGTGCCCATGGAAGACTGGCGGGCGCTGCAGGAAGATCCCGATGCCCAATTGCTGGCAATCCCCGCGGCGCAGGTCGTCTTCATCGGCATGGACCAGCATCGCGACGAATTGCCGGACTCCAGCGTAAAAGGTAAAAACCCATTCAAGGACAAACGCGTGCGCCAGGCCCTGTCGCTGGCCATCGACACCGAGGTCATCAATCAGGACATCATGCACGGCGCCGCCCGGCCCGCAGGCACGCTGATCTTCGACAAGGTCAATGGCTACGATTCATCCTTCGGCGCCCCCTATCCCAGCAACCCGGACAAAGCAAGAAAGCTACTGGCCGATGCGGGCTATGCCGGCGGCTTCAGCGTCAGGCTGGATTGCCCGCAAGGGCGCTACCCGCAGGATGGCGAGATCTGCGCCGCGATAGCCGGCATGCTCGCGGACGTGGGCGTCGAGATCCGGCCGGCGGAGCAAGGCGCATCGAACGGGGCCGCCCTAGTACCCGCGGGCAAGCACAGCAGCATGTATCTGATGGGCTGGACGCCCCGCTCCATGGACGCGGCCGGCGCGCTCGACAGCCTGGCATCCTGCCGCGACAGCCATGCATCGGGCGGCCCGGCCGGGCAATACAACCCGGGCGGCTATTGCAACCGGGAGATCGATGCATTGGCGGCCAAGATCAATGTCGAGACCGACCACATCAAGCGCAATGCCATGATCAAAGAGGCCTACGGCATACTGCGCAACGATTACGCCTACCTGCCGCTGCATCAGCCGCCCATGTCGTGGGGCGTGCGCAAAGGCGTCAGGCTGGAGCAGCGGGCCGACGGGGTGCTCGATATCCGCGGCGCCGTCATGCCATGAGCATGCGGCGGCGGCCGCGCCCCAATAACGAACTTAACGTTTTGATACCAAAATCGGCGCGGCGAACTGGACGCGAATCAGAGCCGTCCCTATGATAAACAGGCAGCAGAATCAACAAGCAACAAACCGCAAGCTTTTTCACTTCATAAGGACTATACATGGGCATCATCAGCATGATCGTCGTCGGTTTCATCGTGGGCCTGATTGCGCGCGCGCTTATGCCGGGCGACCAGAAATTTGGCATCATCATGACCATCATCCTGGGTATAGTCGGGTCCATCGTGGCAGGCTACCTTGGCGCTGCGCTGGGCTTCTACCAGCCCGGCGAAGGCGCGGGCTGGATAGGCTCCATCGTCGGCGCTATCATTGTCCTTTTCATATACGGCATGGTCACCAAGAAACGCTGAGCATCAACCCCCGCCATGGCCATCCCGCAGCGGCGCCGCGCCCCCGGGGCCGGCGCAGCGCGGGAATGGCCGCCTCCTTATCAAGCCGCGCGCGTGCCGATACAATAGACTTTACGGTTACTCCGGCCGGAGGCATGATGCAGACTTCCCGATTCCGAAACTTCTACAGCCAGAACGGCTTTTGGCGCAAGCTTGGGCCGCAGGCCCAATCCATAGGCTATGCAACCCTGGAAAAGGCGTTGTATCTGTACTATGCGGTGCAAAGCCCGGCCACGCCGAAATGGGCCAAGCGCGTCATTTACGGCGCATTGGGCTATTTCATTTTTCCTCTGGACGCCATTCCCGATCTGGCCCCGCTGGTCGGCTATACCGACGACCTGAGCGTCATGGCCGCCGCCCTGACTACCGTCACCCTGTACATCACGCCCGAAGTGAAAGCCCAGGCACGGGAAAAGCTGGCATCCTGGTTCAGCAAACCCGCGGCCAACGCCTATACGGATGCCTGAGGCATCCCGGTCCGCCATAGCGCAGCCCCCTTCCTTCGCCGCCTTCTGGCTGGCTGAAACGCTGCGCCTGCGCGAAAGCCTGTGGGGGCCCCTGGAAGACGCCCGGGAAGTGCGCCGCGTCCGCTCCGAGCCATTGAGCTTCGAGCAGAAAATATTGCTGCGCGGCCGCCATCTCGGCAAACGGGAAGGGCTGGATGCCTCGATACGCAACTGGTCCGCCGCGGCCCGCCTGATACTGGTCGTCCTGTGCGGCGCCGCCTTGCTGGCCGGCGCCGGCGCGGCCGTGGGGGCGCTGGGCGACGGCAGCCGGCAAGTCAACATCCTGCTGGCGCTTGCCGCCCTGCTGGGCCTGAATACCCTGACCCTGGCCTTCTGGCTGATGAGCTTCCTGGTCCAAGGCGCCGGCGGCGCCTGGCTGGGCGAATCCTGGCTATGGCTGACCCGCAAGCTGGCGCGCGGGCCCAACGCCACCCTGGTACCGCGCGCCCTGGCCGAAATCCTGGGCCGCGCCCATGCCCTGCGCTGGTTGCTGGGCGGCGTCAGCCATGCCTTGTGGGCCATCGCCCTGAGCGCGATGCTGCTGGCCATGCTGGCTCTTTTGTCCGCGCGCCGCTATAGCTTCAACTGGGAGACCACGCTGCTTTCCCCCGACGTATTCGTCTCGCTCACCCGGATATTGGGCTGGCTGCCGGCGCAACTGGGTTTTTCCATGCCTACGGAAGCCATCGTGCGCGCCAGCGGGAGCTTGCAGGCTTTGCCCGAGCCGGCGCAAGCCCTGTGGTCGGGATGGCTGCTCGGCTGCATCGTGGTTTACGGCCTGCTGCCGCGGGTCCTGGCGCTGTTCCTCTGTCTGGCGATGACGCGGCGCCGGCTCGCCGGCTTGCGGCTGGACACCAGCTTGCCCGGCTATGCCGAGTTGCGCGATCGCCTGGCGCCCGCCAGCGAACACGCCGGCATCGATGCGCCCGCTCCCGCGGACCAGCCCGCCCGCAAGGCCATCCATGCACCCCCGGATCAGCCGCTGGACCAGCCCATACTCGTAGGCATAGAGCTGCCGCCGGATCTCGCCTGGCCTCCAGGCCCGCTGGCGCCTGGCGTGGCCGACCTGGGCGTCATCGACGGCCGGACGCAGCGCAATGCCCTGCTCGACCGGCTGCAGCAGCATGCGCCGGAACGGCTGCTGATGGTGTGCGACGCTCAACAGACGCCGGATCGCGGCACCACCGCCATGCTGGCGGAACTCGCGGGCTTCGCCGGCCAGGCGCATGTCGCCCTGCTCGGCCTTTATCAGGGCCGGGAAGGGCGCGGCGCCGCCTGGCTGGAGCAGCTGCAGGCCGCCGGTTTCCAGCCGCAAGCCCTTCATGGCGAAGCCGCTGCCGCGCTGGCCTGGCTGGCGGGCGAGCCCCGGGCGAATGAGCTTGCGGGAGACCAGCATGTCGAGCCTTGAAGCCAGGCCGCAGTCCGATCATGGCGGCAGGCCGCTGCGGCTGGCGGTGGTCGGCCACACCAATACCGGCAAGACTTCTTTGCTGCGCACCCTGACCCGCGACCCCTCGTTCGGCCATATCGAGGACAGGCCCGGCACGACCCGCCATGTCGAAGGCGCCCACCTGCTGGTCGACGGCGCCGTGGCCGTCGAGCTCTACGACACGCCCGGCATGGAAGACGGCATCGCGCTGCTGGACTATCTGGACCAGCTGGCGCCCGCCGGCGAACGTATCGACGGGCCGGAACGCATACGCCGATTCCTGCAAAGCCCTGAAAGCAAGCGCCGCTTCGAGCAGGAAGCGCGCGTGTTGCGCAAGCTGCTGGAATGCGACGCGGGGCTGTATGTCGTGGATGGGCGCGATCCCGTACTGGGCAAACACAAGGACGAACTCGCCATCCTCGCCAGTTGCGGCCACCCGCTGCTGCCTGTGCTGAACTTCACGCGCAGTCCGGAAAAACGCCTGTCCGCATGGCGCGACGCCCTGGCGCGGCTGGGGCTGCACGCCATGGTCGAATTCGACACCATCGCCCCCGCCCTGGATGGCGAGGCCCAGCTCTACGATAAGCTGGCCTTGCTGATGGACAGGCATGCGGCGCTGCTGCGGGCCCTGAAAGAAGACGTCGGCCGGCAGCGCGCGCTGCGCCGCGCCGACGCGCTGCGCCTGGTCGCCGAACTGCTGATAGATATCGCCGCCTGGCGCCTGTCCAGCGAACCCAGCCAGGAGGCTCTGCGCATCGCGACGCAGACGCTGCGCGAAAAAGCGCGTGCGCGTGAAAACGCCTGCGTGCAGGCCCTGCTGAAACGCTACAACTTCCGCCGCCAGGATTTCCCCTCCCATGGTCTGCCTTTGGAGGGAGAACGCTGGGGCATGGACTTGTTTCATCCCCAGGCGCTCAAGGACATGGGCATCCATGTCGGCAAGGGCATGGCAGCGGGCGCAATGGCCGGCGCCACGCTGGATGTCTTCATGGCGGGCCTGAGCCTGGGCGCCGCCACTATGCTGGGCGCGGCGGCCGGCGGCTTGTGGCAAGGCGCCGACAAGTTCGGCAAGCGCATGCTGGGCCGTCTGAAGGGCTATCAGGAAATCAGCGTGGACGACCAGGTGCTGCGGCTGCTAGCCTTGCGCCAGCTTGCGCTGGTGCAAGCTTTGGAGCACCGGGGCCATGCCGCGCAGACCCCCATAGAACTGCCGGGAGAGTTTGTGCAGAAGGGCCGCCCCGCCGCCGCGGCCCCATTGGTCGCCGAGACACCGCCACTAGCGAAGCCCCCCGCCCTGAAGCAAAACAGCGACGCCTTGCGCGATGCGCGCCTGCCCGACGAGCTGACCGAGGCGCGCAGCCAGCCGCGCTGGTCCACACTGAGCGATGATTACGAAAACAGCGCCCGACGCAAAGAGGCGGTCAGCTCGCTGGCAAACAAGCTGGCCGCCATGGACGCGGGCACGGAGGTGCGCCCCGCCTTATAACCGGCGCCGAGTCATAATAGCACCGGCTCGTCCGGCAGGTCATTGCGCGCCGCGTCTCCCTGTACAGGGGGCGGGCAGCGCCCCGCCAGAATATTCTCGATATCTTCCACGGCGGCCAACAGCCCGGCCGCATATTCCTTGCGCTGCAAGCGGTTTTGCAGGCGCTCGCACACCTGCCGCCATAGTTCGTCATCCGCGGCGACGCCCCGATCCGCCACGATCTGTATGCTGTGCCGATCCAGCGCCAAATACAGCAGCACGCCCGTATTCAGCGGGGTGTCCCACACCCGCAGCTTGCCGAACACTTCCAGCGCCCGCAGGCGGCTATCGGGTTCATGCGCGGGGCTCACGGCCTCGACCGCGACCATCAGTTCACCCGTATGGCCCGCCTCGCAGCGCTTGATGCGTTCGGCGATATGCGCCAGGAATTCCGGCGTGAAGTGCTTGCGGCGCAGCCACTGCCCTTCCACGCCCGCCCAGCCCGTCAATTCCTTCCATTTCCCGCGACGACCCTGCATGGCTTCCCCTTGTGCTCACCAACTACCGGAAGCGCCGCCCCCGCCACTGCCTCCGCCGCCTCCTCCGCCCCCGCCGCCGAAGCCTCCGCCAAAGCCGCCGCCCCCGAAACCGCCGCCTCCGCCAAAACCGCCTCCGAAGCCACCCAGGCCGCCCACCACGCCGCCCCTGCGGGACACCCGCGCCGAGCTGCCGCGCCCGCCTGCGCCGAATTTGCGGCCGATGCCGCTCAGCACCAGAGCCGCGATTCCACCCAGAATTCCTGCCAGCACGCTTTGGAACATCAGCCCGACGAAGATGCCGGCCGCCAGCGCGGCAAAGCCGGCGGGCATGAACATGGACATGACGGCCAGAGGAAGCAGCATGACGAGCGGCGAATCTTCTTCCTCGGCGGCCGCCGATGCGGCGGGAGGCGGCAGGCTTTCGCCATCGACCAGCGCGATCAGGCTTTGCACGCCGGCAGTGATTCCGCCGGCGTAGTCGCCCTGCTTGAACCGGGGCGTGACTTGCTCGCGTATGATGCGCCCCGCCAGCAGATCCGGCACCGCGCCTTCCAGGCCGTAGCCGACTTCGATGCGCAGGCGCCGGTCGTCGACGGCGACCACGAAGAGAATGCCGTCGTCCACCTTGGCCCGGCCGATGCGCCATTGATCGAAGACGCGCCGGGCATAGCTTTCTATCGTGTCTTCACCGGTCGTGCGCACGATCAGCACCGCCACCTGCGCGCCCTTGCGTTTTTCCAGCGCGGCCAGTTCCGCATTCAGGTGCGACACGGTGTTCGAGTCCAGCACGGCGGCCCGATCGTTCACCCAGCCGGTAATGGCCGGCACCGCGACGGAAGCCTTTTGAGCGGAGGCGGGCTGCGCCGAGGCAGCCTCCGATGGGGCAGCCCATGCTGGGGCAGCCCCCGCTGCAAACGCCGGCAAAGCCAGGCACAGCGCTGCCAGCGCGAGCAACGCCGCAACCCAGGCCCGTAGCCTGCCGGCCCCCGCCCGCGCCGCCGGCACGGCCCATGGCCCAGAGTCCGCCCTGGCGATATCCTGAAAACGCGCCGTCATCGAACCGCCCGCCCTCAAGGTTTGGCCGGTTCCGCGGGCAAGGTGAACTTGACTTCAGGATCCCGCGTGATCTCGTCCTGCTTGCCGACGCCGTAATTTTCCATCGTTCGATAGCCGAAAATCTTGGCCGTGATCAGCGTGGGAAACTGGCGTATGTACAGGTTGTATTCCTGCACCGCCTTGACGTAGCGCCCTCTTTCGGTCGCAATGCGGTTCTCCGTGCCCTCGAGCTGCGTCATCAGGTCGCGGAACAGGCCGTCGCTCTTAAGCTGGGGGTAATTTTCCGACACGGCCAGCAGGCGCGACAAAGCGGAAGACAGCTGGCTCTGGGCTTGCTCGAAGCGCGCCATCAGTTCCGGGTTTTCCAGGTCGTCGGCCGTAATGTGGATGCTGCCCACCTTGGCGCGCGCCTCGGTGACCTGCGTCAGCACGGCGCGCTCGTTCACCATATAGGCATTGACCGAATTGACCAGCTTGGGCACCAATTCGGCGCGCCGTTCGTATTGATTCAGGGTTTGCGACCATGCCGCCTTGACCTGTTCGTCCAGGCGCTGGATTTCGTTATAGCCGCAGCCGGTTAGCAGCAGCGACAGGCAGGGGAGCACAAGCAGCAAGAACAAGCGTTTCATCATAAACCTCGGAAAAGAAAACGCATTACAGCAGGTTGCCTGGCTCTTGCCAATAGCCCGCCGCGCTTCCAGGACGCGCCCGAGCCGTGCATCGCCGTGGGGCGATGGCATTCAATTCTTCCCTAAAGCGGCCATCTAGGCTACAATAGAACGCTTAGCGCGTCGCACCAGTCAACACGCTCTCGCAGGCTCTTCTTGCCCTGCTTCATTCTGGCCATTTGCCAACAACTTCCTTTATCGTCTGCCTAGATTGGTATCTCTCGACTCGAGCGATAGGCTGTCGCTGGAGTAATTCTTGCATAATCAAATCA
>Ga0182744_1002387_pt1 | contig 15447 bp, 10 predicted proteins | sample eDN3rd30CKraftMG_FD_128525 | JGI IMG/M metagenome (GOLD analysis project Ga0182744, IMG submission 128525) | Enriched Miracle-Growth compost microbial communities from Emeryville, California, USA - eDNA 3rd pass 30_C Kraft MG (version 2) (version 2) ...
CCTTGCAAGACAATATTCTTCACCGAACGCAAGGAGTCCTTCGGCGAGTTGACCGAGGTGATCGCCGAGAAAGCTGCCGAGGCGGGGATGCGGCCTGTGGTCCGCCATATTCACGGTGACATGCTTTTCGGTTAGCTCAAAAAGTCCAGCTTGCGGCCCTCAGGCGGACACTGTCTGACCAAACTGACCACCTTGTTCAAGCGAGGGGCGACCGAATTGCGCCTTAGCCTGACTCAAATGACCAATCCACATCACGCGCTCCACCGCGAAGAGATTATATTGCTGCGGGACGCAGTGAGAGGGGTTTGCCCATCGGGCTGCGATATCAATAGGCTGTTGTGTGGAAATGGGCGCATCATTTATCGCAGCCCGGAAGTGGTCGATGCGCTCGTGAACCAAGCCCTCGAACTGGTCGAATTGCGTGAGAGAGTATTATGATCGAACGAATTACTGACGCGACCGTTTTAGATCGACTGGAACGCATAGTTGGGCAGAGTCGCCCTTTCGACAATCTTATAGCCGAAGCCACCCGAGGAAAAATCGTTTCGCGCAGCCACGCATATCAAGGTTGGCCGCTGATTGTGGTGTGCTCGGTGGACAACAAGCCTGGTGAAATGAAGGCGCTCGGTGCAAGCGATGTGTCTGTCGTCACCAAAGACAAAACCAAGTATCGTTTGGTGTGTTTCGATGCTGAAAAGCATTGGCCCGCCCTTATGCAAATTAAGGGCATTGTTTCAGTAGACTACAATGGCACCAATGGCCTCGAAAGTGATCTGCACAACATGCTCCTGATGGGCGTTCGTAACCCAGAAGGCATGGCCGCAGTGTGTGAAGTGGACCCCATCGACCTCGGTGGCGGCTCGATGCTGATTAACGAAAATGATTTGACCCTGTGCCAGATTTTCCAAGGCGATTTCGACATTGTGAAATTGGTTATCTTCGGTGGAGGGAAGAACAACCAAGTTTTGTTTGATAAAATCGCCAAGGTTCGTGCCATGCTGAAGGAATCGTGGGCAAAACTCACCGTTCTCCCTCATATACAACCGCACCTGACTGCCTTGCCTCAGCTACCTGTTAGGCATAGTTTGACCAACGAGCAAATCGAACGGATCATTGATGCCGAAATCGAAGCACTTAAATTGCGCAAACAGGTCTACCAACTTTCAAGGTGAATGAAAATCACAGCTAAAGGACTTTACTAACCATATTTTGATAAAATTTTACTAAATTTCCATTAGATAGTTTGAGTAATTACTATAGATTTCCCAACATTTTGCTCATATTGCATGAGAACTATTTGAAATTGTTAGCTGAAAGAAATACTTTTGTTCTCAACGGGAAAGTAAGCGCGCTGCGGAGGATGGCGCGCATGCTCTGCGTGGGCCAAACAGTAAAGTCGGAAGTTTTGCCCATTGCGGTAGACAGGCGCCCTCGCACAACACGGCGTGCTCGATTATGCCGTTCATATGGCAGGACCAAACCAAAACCAGCAGGCAGCAATCGAGGCAACACAAGGCCCAGTCCTGATCATCGCAGGACCCGGTTCCGGCAAGACCTACACACTGGTGGAGCGCATTGTTCGCCTGATCCGGGTTGAGGGGAAGCGGCCGGAGCAGCTGCTGGTGGTCACCTTCACCGAGAAGGCCGCGCGTGAGCTGATCACCCGCGTGTCCAACCGCCTCCTTGAGCTCGGCATCGCGTTCAACATCAACGAGATGTATATCGGGACCTTCCACTCGATCTGCTTGCGCTTGTTGAAGGATCACCGCGAGTTCACACGCCTCAAGCGCAATTTTTCCCTGTTCGATCAGTTCGACCAGCAATATTTCCTGTTCCAGCGCCTGGGCAAATTCGACGAGATCGCCGACATCGATCTCGTCATCGGGAAGGAGCAAACCGGCCGCTGGAACCGCGCCACCCAGCTGATGAAGTGGCTGAACAAGGTCGCCGAAGAGGCGCTCGATGTCGCGGCCCTCAAGACCGGCGATGATCCCGCCATTGTCGCACTCGGCCACGCTGCCGACCTCTATCAAGAGCTGATGCTTGAGCAGAACGCCTTGGACTTCTCCGGCATCCAGGCGGAGGCCCTGCGATTGCTGGAAGAAAATCCGGCAGTTTTGAGCGAGGTCCGCCAGCAACTGACCCACCTGATGGTGGACGAGTACCAGGACACGAACACCATCCAGGAGCGGCTGCTCTTCCTCCTTGCCGGGGATGAGCAGAACATCTGCGTCGTGGGCGATGATGACCAGGGCCTCTATCGGTTTCGCGGTGCCACCATCCGCAATATCCTGGAGTTCCCGAGCAATTTCGCGCCCGGTCGGTGCAAGCAGGAGCGCCTGACGATCAACTACCGGTCAACGCCGGATATCATCGATTTCTACAACCGCTGGATCGCGGACGAGGATTGGAGCGAAGGCGACAGGACCTTCCGCTTCGACAAGAGCATCGTCGCCCGTGACGAACAGTTTCCCGACACCCCGTCCGTCTTGAAGCTCCGCCAGTCCGATGACGGTGATTTCCATGAGGAGGTGGTGACCTTCCTCCACTCGCTCCGCGACAAGGGGCTGACGGATTGGAACCAGGTCGCGTTCCTGTTCCGGTCGGTGAAGAACGACAAGGTGCTCGCTCTGGCGCGGCACCTGGAAACGAATGGCATCCCGGTCTACTCCCCGCGTTCGAACCTTTTCTTCGAACGCGCAGAAGTCCGGTTGATGATCGGCGCATTGCTCTTCCTCTTCCCCCGTTACCCTTCGATCAGGCAGACGCGGGAGGGGATGGAACTGGCGATCTGGGACTACTACGATCACCAATGCTTCCAGGCGTTCGCACAGGAACTGCGCAAGCCGGAGAACGCGAGCTTGCTGGCGTTCGTTCGCCCACTCGCCAAGCGCCACATGGCGATGACGGAAGCGGCCGACTATGGCCTGACCGGGCTTTTCTACCAGCTCCTACAGTTCCCGCTGTTCAGCCGCTTCCTGGGCGAGGAGGTGATGAATGGGGTGGATAAGGGGCGCGCATCGCGCAACCTCGCCCTGCTCTCGCAGCTGCTGACCAAATTCGAGTACCTGCATTTCATCACCGTCGTGAACCCGGAATACCTGGATCGGGACCTCCTGAATCTGTTCAACCAGTTCCTGCGCTTCCTCTACGACGGCGGCATCGACGAGTACGAGGACGACAGCGAATATGCGCCCAGCGGGTGTGTTTCCTTCCTGACCGTTCACCAATCGAAGGGCCTGGAATTTCCCGTCGTGGTCTGCGGGTCGCTTGAGGCGGTCCCCCGCAAGCAGTGGACGGACATCGATGTGGCGATGGAGCCATACCTCGCCAAGCGGCCGTTCGAGCCCCTCGACCGGATCAAGAATTTCGATTTCCGGCGTCTCTTCTACACCGCCTTCTCTCGCGCCCAGAACCTGTTGGTGCTCGCCACCGAGGAGAAGGAGGGGCGCGGCCGGTCCCCCTCGAAATATTTCGCGGACGCTTGGGGAGAGCTGCCGAACTGGCGCGACCCCGCGTTTCATGCCGAGCGCATCGACTTCGATGTGGTGAAGCAGATCAACCTCAAGCGGCAGTACAGCTTCACCTCCCACATCGCGCTCTTTGAGACCTGCGCTGAGCAGTATCGCTTCTTTCGCGAGCTCGAATTTACGCCTGTCCGTGCCAGCGCCCAGCTCTTCGGTACGCTCGTCCATCAGACGATTGAGGATGTCCACAAGGCGGTGCTGCGCGGCGAGGGGCACATCGTCACCACCAGCCAGGTCGAGGATTGGTTCGAAACCAACTACCATTACCTGTCCCGGCGTGAGCGGCAGTACCTCAACCAGCTCGCGAAGGGGGCGGCGCTTCGTCATGTCGAACGCTATGTAAAGCGCGAGCGGCGGCATTTCGACCGACTGAAGGAAGCCGAGGTCGATATCTCCATGGTCAAGGACACCTACATCCTCAACGGATCGGTGGACCTGATCCGTGGCGAAGGCGATACGGTCGAGCTGATCGACTTCAAGGCCGAGAAAAAGCCCGACCTCGTGCGGGATCGGGAGCGGCTGCAACAATACCGGAAACAGCTTGAGGTCTACGCGCACCTGGTGGAGGAGAGGACCGGCCACACGGTCAGCCGCACCCATCTCTATTATACCGGCGAGGATAGCGGAAATCCGTTCATCAGCTGGGACAAGGACAGCAAGGCCATCGACCGCACCATCGCGGACTTTGACCGGATCGTCGGCCGGATCGAGGCCCGCGATTACCGGATGAAGTCGCGGCCGGGGAAGAAATGCGAGGACTGCGACGCGCGGTTCTATTGTGACATGAAAAATTGGAAATTCTTGGAAGGGTAAATGCGAGTGAGTGACGGACAGGAAAGCTTGGACCTGGGGCGGCAGCAGGAAGGCCGGGTCGAGGAATACAAGTTCGAGCCGATCAAGGGCTACCCCATGCTCAACTGGCGCGGGAAGCGCCCGTTCACCTCGACGCAATTCTATCCAGCGCAGCTCAAGGAGGTGCACGGCGAAGAAGTCGATGGCTGGCGCAACAAGATTTTCTGGGGCGACAACCTCCAAGTCATGAGCCACATGCTGAAGAATTTTCGTGGACAGCTCGATCTCATTTACATTGATCCGCCTTTTGATTCCAAAGCTGATTACCGTAAGCAAATTTCGACAAAGACAGGCAAGGCGCATGGAAATTCAAGCGCTTTTGAAGAAAAGCAGTATGCCGATATCTGGGTGAATGACCAATATTTGCAATTTCTTTATGACAGACTCATCCTTCTAAAGGAATTGATGTCGCCGTCTGCCAGTATATTCCTGCACTGCGATTGGCATAAGGTGCATCATATCAGATGCATCATGGATGAGATTTTTGGATCGGCAAATTTTTGCAACGAAATTAGTCGCATAAAATGCAATCCAAAAAATTCTGGCCTCAATCAATTCGGAAACATCCACGACACCATTCTTTTCTACCGCAATGGTGGAGGGGAATATGTCTGGAATCCTCTAAAGGAAGAGAAGTCATCAGATGATTTGATGCGCCTTTACGATAAAGTAGATGGCGATGGGCGTAGATTTACTACAGTGGCGTTACACGCTCCGGGCGAGCGTGCTGGCGAAACTGGTCGCCCATGGCGGGACATTCCTCCGCCAAGAGGGCGGCACTGGGCCTATGTTCATGCTCAACTCGATCAATTTGATGATGACAACTTAATTGAATGGTCATCGTCCGGGAATCCGCGCCTCATTCGATATGCCGATGAAGACGATGGCAACAGGGTCCAAGATATTTGGACCATGAAAGACCCGCAGTATGTCGATTATCCGACTGAAAAATCAGAGCTTGTCCTTGAAAGAATTATTAGAGCATGCTCAAATGAGGGTCAAATAATATTCGACTGCTTTATGGGCTCAGGTACTACGCAGTCTGTAGCCCAAAGGCTTGGCCGGAAGTACATTGGCGCAGACATAAATCTGGGCTCCATTCAGACTACGACCAAGCGTCTCATAGAAGGCCGCGCGGGATCACTCGGTGCGCCTGGGCTCGAAGTTTATAATGTCAATAACTATGACATTTTTCGAAACCCAGTCGAAGCAAAAGACTTACTCATCGATGCGCTTGAGGTTTCCCCCCTCGAACAACACAGCGTATTTGATGGAGAAAAGGATGGGCGCATGGTGAAGATCATGCCCATCAATCGGATCGCAACTAAGGCTGATCTTGCTGAACTCGTATCTGGTTTCGATCAAAAGCTCTTCCAACGACGCCAAGATGAGAAACCCAATCAGCCGGTTGAGAAAATCCTGCTCGTCTGCATGGGGCATGAGCCGGATTTGAAGGCGGAGCTCGAACTTCAGGCCAAGCCATTCAGGATCGATGTCGAGGTCGTGGACATCCTGCGCGACAAGTCGCAGCTTGAATTCAAGCGGGATTCCGAGGCCAAGATCGCAATCCGCGATGGCGAGCTCGTGATCGAGAACTTCTATCCAATGAACCTCCTGCAAAAGCTGTCCTTGCAGCAGGAACAGGTGGGCGAATGGCGCGAGCTCGTGGATAGCGTGATGGTCGATTGGAACTACGACGGCGCTGTCCTTCAGCCGACTGTCGTTGATGTTCCCGGCAAGGACGATTTCGTCATCGGCCGCTACAAGGTCCCGGCAGACGCTGGCACCGTCCGCGTGAAGATCACCGACCTCCTTTCCGAAAGCTGGGAAGGCGAGATCGATGGCTAAAGCGACCAAGGCCAGCCAGCAGGAAGCCGTTCTTGGCGAGTTCGCCTTCTTCAACTTCCTATGGAGGTTCTACCGGAACAACCGGGGTACGATCCGGCGCGAGTATCGCGATCTGACCAAGAAGTTTCTCGACTTCAACGACCCCGACCACAACCCCAAGGCGTTCCTGCGCACCCCGCAGTTTGAAGCCCTGGAGATGTATGTCTTCCTCAAGGAGTTTCTGGGGAACGCGCGCGTCGAGCAGATTTTCAAAGACTGGTTCGACCGCGCTGGCAAATTTGCCGACCGGACCGAAGGTGGCGTTGCCAACTCGCAAGGCCAGGGAACCCTGTTCGAGGCGGTGACGCGCGAGCAGTACCAGGTCGTGTTCGATATGATGAAGCGCAACCGGCGCACATATCCGAATTACATCTTCGCGCTCACCATGGGGACCGGCAAGACCATCCTCATGGCGACCTGCATCTTCTACGAATTCATCCTCGCCAACAAATGGCCCAAGGACGCAAAATACTGCCATAACGCGCTGGTCTGCTCGCCTGACAAGACCGTGCTCCAATCACTGCGCGAACTGGAATCTTTCCCGCTCGCGCGCGTGGTGCCCCCCGAATATGTGAACTTCCTCACGACCCATATCCGCTTCCATTATCTGGAAGAGGCAGGCACTTCGCTCGATACGCTCGACCAGTCGCGCTTCAATGTGATCGTCTCGAATGTGCAGAAGATCATCCTGAAGAAGAAGCACAAGCAGGACAGCGCCATCGACACGCTCTTCCGGGCCACCCCGGAGGTGTTCAAGGAGGCGGGCACCGTCTACGCCGATGCAGCCGATCTATACGGGTTCGACGAGCCCGAGGACGAGGCGGAGCTGACCACCAATCAGCGGTTCGAAAAGCTGACCCGGCTCGAACAGCTCGGCATCTATGTCGATGAGGCGCATCACGCCTTCGGCAAGGACCTGGCGAAGGACATGGGCATCGGGGCGAAGGCTACCGACACCAGCCTGCGCACGACCATCGACAAGCTTGCTGCCAAGCTGAAGTCGGCCGGAACGCAGGTCGTGGCCTGCTTCAACTACACCGGCACGCCCTATGTCGGGAAAACCGTCCTGCCCGAAGTGGTCTACGCCTACGGGTTAAAAGACGCGATCAACAACCAGTACCTCAAGACCGTCGATCTGAAGGGCTACACGAACTCGCGCACTTCCGAGTTTGTGAAGATCGCCGTGGATGACTTCTGCGATCAGACCGATGGGCTTTTGCCCGAAGGACTGACGCCGAAGATGGCCTTCTTCGCAGCCAGCATTGACGAGGCCGTGAACGAGCTGAAACCGGCCGTCGAGCAGGCGCTCATCGACCGGGGTATCCCCACGAGCCGCATCCTCGTGAATGTCGGTGACGCGAAGCATACCAGCAATGACGATGAACGGGCCTTCCGACGCCTCGATTACCCCGAGAGCGAAAAGCAGTTCATCATTCTGGTCAACAAGGGCCGCGAGGGCTGGAATTGCCGGTCGCTCTTCGGCGTTGCCCTCTACCGCCAGCCAACATCGAAGGTGTTCGTCCTTCAGGCGTCGATGCGCTGTCTGCGCGCCATCGGCGACATGCAGCACACCGGCCACATCTACCTGTCGGAAGGCAACCTGGCGATCCTCGACAACGAGCTCGAACAGAATTTCCGCATGACCGTGGAAGACCTGAAGGGGGCGGCCAAGGACAAGGAAACCGTTGAAGTCCGTGTCAACGAGCCGGTCAGGATCAAGATCAAGCGCGTGCGTCGCGAATTTCATCTGGAAGAGAAGGTCCTCACGGAAGGGGCGGACCTCAAGTTCAACATGGCCGACAAGGCGGCGTGGGCCGATCTGACCGACCGCTATCGGTTGATGGTAACGCACAGGACCGAATTGGGGCCTGGGAAGATCAGCGACCGAGTAACCGACCTCACCACACAGAGGTCGAAGCTGACCTACTCACCACTCATGATCGTGTCCGAGGTCGCGCGGTACTTGAACCGCAGTCCCATCGAGGTGGAAGGGCTCCTTGCATCCTCCGTCCAGGGGATGGACGCCACGGTCGCGGCCGTGAACGCCTACAACGAGCTGCTGCACGATCTGATCATCCCGCAGCTCTTCGGACACCTGTTCACGGTCAGCTCGACCGTGACGCCGGAGGAATACGAAGTGGACCTCGTGAAGGTCCCTGCCGAGGGCTTCTACCGGGTTACGGCCGAAAAGGACAAGATCGTGCGGGAAACCGATGCGCCAGCTGTCCCGGTCGCCCACAAGAGCTTCCACCTCGACACCTACTGCTTCGACTCAAAACCGGAGCAGACGCTGTTCTGGGACCTCATCCGCGAGGGTAAGGTGCGCAAGCTCTATTTCACCGGTATGCTCACCCACGGGCAGAGCGACTTCTTCATCCAGTACATCGACCCGGATTCGAAGGCCGTTCGGACCTACTACCCGGACTTCCTCTTCGAGCGTGAGGACGGAAAAATGGTCATCGTCGAGGTCAAGGGCGACCACCAAGTGGACACGCCGGTCGTGCAGGCCAAGCGCGAGTTTGCGGAACAGATGGCCGTCGCTTCGGGCATGACCTACGAGCTAATCAAGGGGACGGACGCCGAAGCTCATAGCTACGCGCGGCTTCTAAATTAGAGCACGCAGGCGGAGGGCGGTGGAATTTCAACGCCTTCCGCCCTTGATGGCGAATTGGAAAACGCACTCCGTAGAAACACTCACAGCAGGCCGAACCGGCCTTCCGATGGATTTCGAGTGAAGATTACGGTCGGAATGGCAGCATCGAACTTCTCAGGAGGGTGGTCATTTTCGATAACAATGACTTGGCTCCCCTGGCTGTGCTGCTGAATGAGGTAGTCGTAAAATCTCTCTTTTAAATCAGTGCCTTGCAGATCGATGTCATCCTGTCCTTCAGGCTTGAAGTAGGCGAGGAGCGGTGAATCCAGGACAACGAAGCCTGGATGCGGGAGCGATCGCTCGCGGCAAAATTCCAACATAGCCAAATTGACGGCGGCATGGGTAATCGCTCGCAGGCCCTTTCCCCTGCTTCCCCGAGGCTTTCCATCAATTACGAAATCACTTTTGGACTTGTCGAAGTGAACTCTACAATCTCCTGGGAAATTCCATGCCTTCAAAATCCGTTCGACGACCATCGACAAAGAATGAGCGGTCGAGTCTGGCAGTCCTGACTCCACCGTTTGGGTAGCCCCATTGTCACCTTCATCGTCAAGGAGTTCCTTTCGGCGCAACTCCATTTTCACACGACGGTCGAAAAGAGCTCGTGAATTCAAAACTTGAGCTCGTACCTCGATGAATTCCGAAAACTGCGACCGGGCTCCTTCGACATCCGGTGCCATACTTTCTCGGATTTCCCTCTCAATCTCATCGTAGGCGTTCCTGCGGATACCCACTTCGTTAGAGATGTCGCTTTTTTCGTCACCAAGGTCAGACACGGTAGATCGCAGTTCCGCCAGAAGCTGGCCAACCTTAGCCCATTCGGCTTGTGCGGCAGCTACGATCGCCTCGGCATCACCGTCGCAATCATGATCGACAGCCTGACCCTCGGGAGATGCACCGCAAAGAGGGCAACGAGCAGGTTCGAGATGCACGAACAGCGAGCCGCTCTCGATGATTGCATTCAAGCGCTGTTGGTCGATCAGGTAGTGCCGTTCCAGCAGCGCAAAGCGCGCAAGCAATTCGCCAATTTCTGCGTCGCGATTGTTAAGGCTTTGCCACTCCGAGTACGCCTTCTTCCGATCCGCGATGCGTATATCCAAGCTTTGCTGCACAGCGCGGACGCTTTGACGCTGTTGCTCAATGCTGGCCTCCAGCCTTTCAAGCTGCGCATCCAGTTCCTCTGCTTCGAAACCAGCGTCTTCGATGTCGGTGGTCAGATCGGAGATCAGTTCGTCCAACAGCGCAAGCTGTTGCGCGTGACTGGGCGGACTAAGCTCGGAGGCAACGATCGCGGAATCATCCACTCCCGTCAGCAAGAGTTTGACGGTTGCAAGATCGGCAGTTCGCGCTGTGTGTTGTCCGGTAAGAAAGGGCGAGAGGGAGCTCTGTATCTCACCTTCTTGGATGATGGACAATCTGGCGAGATTTCGAAAGCTGAGGCTCTGGGTGGTGCTTTTGGCCTTGCTCTTGAGGATTCGCTTTCCGGACAGGCCAAGGAGCCCCAACAGAAAGCCAGAAAGGTTGTCATCCTTTCCATGGGCATGTTGCTGTTTCAAGACCACGGGCGAACTTGCTTCCCCTTGGGCTACACGAGAAAGCTCAAAATTTCCGCCCGACAAGGAGCGGCTGACCCCATAAGCGATGCCGTCCCCGTCCGTGAAATTCAGGACCGCGCTCGCGTACGGAACCCGCTCAGGAATTTCCTTGAGTGTCGAGCCACCCAACATGAAGTCGATCGCCTCGGCCAAGAATGATTTACCCGTGTCAGAGGCTCCGCAGATTACATTCACGCCTTCGGTGAATTCGACCGTCGCAATCTTGCTGACCCCGCGAAAGGTAATTTTGTTTAACTGAAGGGGTTTGAAGGGCATCAATCAACCTATTACCTTGACGGGTTCAAACTCACTCGACCATCGAGAGAAGAATCTGCGGACCAAATCTCGCAGTTCGTCTGTTGAGAAACCCTGGAAATTTTCGACCAGCCAGGTCGCGCGCTCTCGTAAGCTGACGGTGTAGGGGGCCGTCAGGCTGCGGAGATAGGCAGACGCAATCTCACCGGCGCTGTATTCAAAACCGTCAGTCGCGGCATGACGCACCACAAGGCCCTTGCTCATCATCAGATGCAAGCCGCGTTCAATTAGGTCGCGACGGACAAGGAGTTCTCCTGCTCGCAGTGGTAGCGGCGCGTGCAGGCTTTCCGGCCCGCCAATGTCAGCTGAATGTACAACGAGGTAATCCAGTTCGATAAGGCGCTGCAAATCGAGTTGTTCGGGAAACGCGGCTTCGAGGACCGCAAGTGAACGCAGGCCAGTTTCCAGCGGCGTATTGAACGGTTCCGATGGACGACAATCAGGCATTTTTCCGCACCCAGGTCAACCGATCGACATTAGCAAGCTGGTGGCAGATGCCTTGCTTGTCTTGAACATTCGTGACCGACATGAGCGGATTCGATGTCGAATTCACTGCCCCTGCGAGCTTCACCACCTCACTCATACGCTCAAAGCCGTTTGCATGGTCACCATCGCAAACATCCGCGACGCTATGGAAAACCTCATCTTGCAGCCGGTCGAATGTGCCTTCGGGCACGGTGTCGCGGGCAAAATTCCGCAACGCCTCGGCGCTGTAGAAGCGTTCACGCTGCCGAAGAAAATTCGGGTGCAGGGCATGCCCATCCAAGCTTGCCGCAGCTTCGAAAGGCTGGCTCTCTTTCTCCCCGTACGCATCAAGTAACTGTCGGATATAGCGGCTTTCTTCCGGCGTTGGTTCGGTAGGCGGGAGACTGCCCAACGGACGAGAAGGTAGCCCTCCGCCGAATCGGACGGCATGGAATGGTGTTTCGGAATGGGAGAGCACCATGTCGGCAACTGATTTTGAAGAAAAAATCTTAAAATCAAATGCTTCAAAGTGCGCCAAAAGCTCGCCCTCCAAAGGTATTTCAAATTTTGTCGTGATGCCTGCCTGGCATTTCTCAGGCCATTTCTTGCGGCATTGCTCTTTAAGGTCAGACGGTTTGTTGAGCAATTTTTCTAAAGATGTTGAAATTCCCTTTGATGCGCAGAAATAGTAATGCTGCGGCACAGGGTATTCCCCACGCCATGAATAATAGATGATTTTGCCCAATTCGAGCCAAGCGTCACTCGGTGCCAGTGCCCCGCCGTATCGCTTGCATTGGTAGTTGTCCCAACCACCAATGAATCCTTGGTCGGTGTAAAAGCAGGCGACATCGACTCCCATGTCTCCTGAACCGCCGAATCTCCGCACCTTGGGGTAGTCTTGTTCCAGCGCGTGTGCGTACTCCTCAGTGAACTCCTCCCATTCATCGGGCGAAAAGAGAGAGACGCGAGAAACTTTCGGGATCGGAATCCCCGCGATCACTTGAGCGTGTGTCGCTGGCGACCCACTCACCTTTGGCGCGATCGGCTTCAGGTCGCTCAGGTCAATCACACAAGTCCCCCCAATCTCAGCAGGCAGCGAACCATTTGCACTGTCACCAAAGCACTCCGACGAAGTGGTGTCGGCATTTTCACCTCAGACACGACTGGGCGGCACCGTAGTGCCGCCCAGTCGATAGGCAAGAGTGGTGCAGATCGAATTAATCGTTGGATCACAAGCGAGGGAGTGCATAGCCCCGTAACTGAAACCGTCCACTCCGAATTAGATGATTTTCCTTATGCCACAGTATTCCAGATGAACGGTGGTTGCTCGCCGTCGCCGCAAAAGTGGTTTCGCCAGGACTTGACGAGATGGCGCATTCGAACTTGCTCACCCTCTTGTGGCAAGGGGACCGTTCCCACCGTAAAATGGTTTTCGTCGCCCGTAGCGGCCGATTGCGCTGACCCGAAGATCGCGACGATCCGGTCGGTACGGGTATCGAGCACGAGGCCGTCGCCGCAACCATTGCGCTCCAAGGCTGACGCAACTTGATCATGGGCAGTCTGCATGGCGTCCCCGATGTCGTCGAAGCACTCGGAAAATATCATCGGCTCATCTTCGCAATGGCAGATATAACGCCCTGCCGGTTCAGCTTTCATTTCACCAAAAAGCGTGTCGTGGGCTGCGATGTGATTCGCGTATTCATTATTTTCAAATTCAGTATTCAAATCTAATTCCAATATCCGGCACAATTGCCTTGGCGATGATTTTCCCACAAATCGGAATTCATCCGCAATATTCGATTTGATCTCGATTCATTTCTTCGACATTCCCGCGACTTGGAAGTTGAAGCGCATCTCCTCCACGGCCTCGGTGATCTGTCGGTCAAGGTCGTCATCGAGGAGAACCGGTTGCGGCACTGGCGCGAACATGTGGATGGCCTCGGGGTAGAAATCGAAATAGCCCCAACCCGAGTCCATCGATAGCGGGCTTTCGTGCCAGCGCGGGTCCACGCCGGAACATCGCAGACGAAGCGCGACCGTATCCAGGTTCGACGCGAGGCTTTTCAACGCCAAGCGCAGGGACCGCCGATGCTCACCCCAAAATTCGATTCCTGTCTTCAGGGTCAACTTCACGAAGTAGCCCGTGAACGCGTCGGTCCTATCGGTGAGGATCAGGCCGCTTGTATAGCTCGCCGGGACGGGCAAACCAGTTTCATCCAGGACCAGTGTTTCGCCGGTTCCCCGCATCTCGTAATGCCGCCATGCCATCGCTAATCTCCTGTTATGCGGGGTATTTATGCAGCGTTCGGAAGCCCGACAGGCCGATCTGTCCTGCACCGCGAAAGGACTTCACGGCCGGAGCCGTGGGCGAAATCAATTTTCAGCCACGGCCTTGGTCTGCGGTTGCCTGTGCTCGGAGCGGCGGCTTCAACTCGTTGACGCCCACAAGGGAAAACTGATTACGGCTTCGGCGGCTTCGGCGGCTTCGGCGGCTTCGGCGGCTTCGGCGGGCTCGGTGGCCTCGGCGGCTTCGGCGGGCTCGGTGGCCTCGGGGCTCGAACGGCTCTGGCGTTGAGCGCCTCCTCACGCTTCATCTGCTCAATGCGGAGCAGAGCCAAGCGATGTCTCAATTCACGGGAGGCTGGATCGGCGGCGCGGCTCGGATCGCCACTGCCGCCCATCAGCTTCCAGATCGCGATGTTGCCGTCCTCGTCATAGTAGTCGTTGTCCATCACCTATTTACCCTCCGCCGCTGCCGGGGGGATTGGGTGGGTTTGCCCTCCTTCTTTTTCGCCCTGTTGCGACGATTGCGCGCTGCGTCGTTTGCCCGCTTCTGCGCTTCGTATGCCTCCTGCTCCTCGGGCGTGCGAACAACGGGCGGACGCCCGCCCTTCGATTTCGGGGGAAGGCTGATTGCCGTTGGAGCCCAGGTCATCGACGCCATCGTGTGCGGCAGGCCATCGAAGTATCGCTTCAGGTACTTGGCCTGCTCGCGGTCGAACACCCAGAAATTGACTGTCCTACCATCATCGGCAGCGCGCACGCTCGTTCGCGTCACGAACTGCAAGATGGCATCGAACTCGGTGCTCTCCGTCCATGCTGCGCCGTCTATGTCTAACGCCCCCAGCAGTGACCGCATGCTTGCGCTGGGCTTGGCCGAGTAGATCATCGCCGCACTGGTCACTCCCTGGTGCTTGTTCGTACCGGCCTTTCGCGGAGTAAGGTAATTGTCGTCAGGCAAGGCGAGCAGCGCCTTTGGCGTTGGCGCTCCACGAAGTGCAGTCTGGTTCGCAGTCCAGATCGCATCCTTAGGCAGCACGGAAGCCAGGTACTCGCCGATGCGCTTCAGTGCTTCCCGCCCCGTCGCCGAACCGAAAAACGATTTCGACGCCGGTCTTTCCGAAAAGTAGTGGATGTTGACGCGGCGTGGCACGAACGACCGTTCGTTTTCCGGTTGGGGCAGCGCCTCCCAGTCCACCTCGTCAACATCGAGCCGCCTGGAAAGGATGCTGCCGATGTTGCGGGGAAACTGGTTTCCGAGGAACTCGATCCGCTCGAAGGCTTCCAGTTCACCGAGTGAAAACACGCTCGCCCACGACCACTGGACCTTCTTGTCCGTCATCGCCTTCCAGTTGCGGATATTTGCCAGGACGATCCGCTTCGCGCCGGGACGGCTGGCCTCGATCACACGGGCATGGAATGTCCGAAGGTGTGCGTGAGAGTCGTCTGCCCAAACATCGGCGGCCGAAACTTTCTCGCCCTCCGCAGTCAGCGTGACGGCATGCCAAGGGCCAACGACATGTTCCAGCATGTAGTGGCGCTCGAAGAAGGCGGCGTCGAGGTGCGTCCGCTTCTCCTCGAAGTCGAGGAAGGCGGGCGCTTCATCGACCACCATTTGCCAGCCCGCGAAATTGCTGAAGTCGCAACGCAACATCGCCGCGTGGGTCGCGATCACGATAACATGCTCGACGCCATCGTACTCCTCAGGGAGCCTCTCGATCTCTTTGACGACACTGCCGCCGAGGTTTTCCATGTCACCGTGAATATGGCGGACCACAGGCCGCATCCCCGCCTCGGCAGCTTTCTCGGCGATCACCTCGGTCAACTCGCCGAAGGACTCCTTGCGTTCGGTGAAGAATATTGTCTTGCAAGG